>Ga0070712_100000784_pt1 | contig 18786 bp, 13 predicted proteins | sample LARL81metaG_FD_71396 | JGI IMG/M metagenome (GOLD analysis project Ga0070712, IMG submission 71396) | Corn, switchgrass and miscanthus rhizosphere microbial communities from Kellogg Biological Station, Michigan, USA - LAR L8-1 metaG | ecosystem: Host-associated > Plants > Roots > Rhizosphere ...
GCCGGTATTTCCGCAGTGGGTCATTGATCGCTCCAAAACACTCCACCTGCCGCAACCGTAAAGTTAAGAGGAGTGTGCGATATGTCCGATTTCTTCTCGAAGGAAATCAGTCGTCGAGGTTTCATTTCGAAGGTAGGACAAGGCATGGCAGCGGCTAATGTCGCTGGCACGCTTTTACAGCGAGCAGCCGCCGTGCAGGTGCCCGATGCTCCAGGAAAAAAACTCGGGTGGGCCGTCGTGGGTCTCGGCAGCCTTGCGATCAACCAAATTCTGCCTGCATTCGCCAAATGTGAGAAATCGAAAGTGGTGGCTCTCGTAAGTGGACACCCGGACAAGGCGAACAAGCTAGCGCTGCGTTACGGGGTCGACGCAACAAACATCTACAACTATCAGACCTACGATCAACTCAGAGACAACTCTGAAGTTGACATCATTTACGTCGTGCTTCCTAACGGAATGCACGCTGAATATACCGTACGCGGATTTCACGCAGGGAAGCACGTCTTGTCGGAAAAGCCGATGGCCACGACGCCTGCCGAATGCCAGCAAATGATTGATGCAGGGCGCAAAGCGAGTCGAAAGTTGATGGTGGCCTATCGCTGCCGCTACGAACCCTACAATCAGGAAGCCATCCGGATAGCACGCCAGCAGGATTTTGGGCCGATAAAGGTCATTCTGGCCGACCACGGATTCAACATCGGCGACCCCACCCAATGGCGATTGAACAAAGCGCTGGCTGGGGGTGGGTCGCTAATGGACATCGGCATCTACTCACTAAATGCGGCGCGGTATCTTACCGGCGAGGAGCCCAGCGAAATCAACGCGATGATGTATACGACACCGAACGATCCTCGCTTCAAAGAAGTTGAAGAGACCATTAATTTTCAACTACGCTTTCCGAGCGGTGTGCTGGCGAATTGCACCTCCAGTTACGGATATGCCGGTCAAAACCGCTACCGCGTTGCGGCTACCAAAGGATGGTTTGAACTCGAGCCGGCGACGATCTACAGCGGGCTGCGAATGTACGTACATCACGACAATACGATGGAGGAGCGCATTCTTCCGGTTCGAGATCACTTCGCTCTGGAGATGGATCATATGTCCGGTTGCGTGATGGACAACAAAGAGCCGCTTACGCCGGGTGAGGAAGGCCTACGCGATTTGACCATCTTGATGAAGATCTACGAAGCGGCCCGGGCGGGCAATACTCTAAAAGTGTAGAGCTGCGCTACGGACGACCTCTCATCTTTCAACGCCGAGGGCGGGACGCCGATGCTAAACGAGCCTAGTGCGACTCTCGTTGGCTACGGATTTCCGCCAACCGCTTCTTCAAATATTCCTGATATTCCTGCTTCAACTTGGGATCAGTGGGAGAGCCATAGATTTCGGTGGATTTGTATTTTCCCTCGTCGAACTTCTTTTTGGTCCACTCATCGTGAATGTGAGTTTCGTCAGCCTGGTCGAGGACATCCTTCACGGCCTGCGGCGGTATGAAATACACCCCTTCACGATCGCCGACCACCAAGTCGCCCGGCATGACTGTAACCCCGCCGATCCGGATTGGAATGTTGATGCCCGTCAACATGACGTTCCCGATGGGCGTGGGATCCACCGAGCGAAAGTACGCGGGCATGTCGATTTCGGCGATTCCATCGAGGTCTCGGACACTCCCATCCACAACCAATCCTCCGCTATGTGTCGCTTTCATCACGTAGTAAAACAAATTGTCGCCGACGATTGTACCGTCCACTTTTTTGCCGAAGAGATCGACCACGAGCACGTCACCAGGTTGAAGCATGTCAATCGCGGTCTGGTTCGTGAGCCGCGAAAGTCCTCGAGCCTTCGCCTTCGAGGTGGCTACGCTTTCAACGTCCGAACGTTCCGGCATAAACTGCACCGTAAATGCGCGACCTACCATGGTTTTCCCTGGATACAGGACCTGAAATCCATCCGCATACTGGTTGCGGTATTTCTTTTCCCCCAGCCCGGCCCAGATTTCCTCGGCTGATAACCCGCGTGCTCGTTCGATCAGGTCGTCCGGCACTTTTGGCCGACCATCGGGCAAACGGCCGAATGGGTTTTGCGCGGTGAAATCCAAGAGATCTTGATTTGAGAAGGTGACCAATTGCGCTCGTGCGACAGAAGAAAATGTCAAAACTGCGAATGCGCCGATGGCCAGGATTGCGATCTCGCGAATTGTATTCCGGATGGGTGTTTTCATCGTCAGGTGCTCCTTGAGACGCTGCGCGTCGTGCTCGACGGCGCTCGTTGCGGGCGTTCGAGAAAAGTCTCAAATCACGGAGGCTTTGTCAAACAACGGCAACCGAGGATTGCACCGGCGGCATCGCGGAAATAGCTTGCTCCACGATTCTGAATGTCTAATAGGGCAAACGATAATTCCGCGGAAAGTTGTTGATCTGATCTTCGTCCCGCATTAACCTGCCTGCACTTGTGAGAAAGGACAAATCAGTTATGAATCGCCGCGACATTCTGAAGACCTCGTTGGGAGCCCTGGGAGCCGCACTCCTAGTTGAAGATTCTGCTGAAGCTTATCCCAAGGCAGTCAATACCAATTCCAGTCCTTCAACGTTGAAGATTACCGATCTGCGCGTGGCGACAATTGTGAAGCCGGGGCCGAGCCCGTGTCCCATCATTCGGATTGATACGAATCAGGGGATCTATGGCCTGGGAGAGGTGAGGGATGGCGCCAGTGCAACCTACGCGCTCTTCCTAAAGAGCCGTATCGTTGGCGAAAATCCATTGCAGCTCGATAAGATATTCCGCAGGATAAAACAATTTGGAGGTCACGCCCGCCAGGGCGGCGGCGTTTGCGCCATCGAGATGGCGTTGTGGGACATTGCTGGAAAGGTTTACAACACGCCCGTGTACGCCATGGTGGGCGGCGGCAAATTTCGCGACAAGATACGTGTCTATGCGGACACCACCGAGTCCAAAGACCCGAAAATTTATGCCCAACGAATGAAAGAACGAAAAGAAGGGATGGGCATCACCTGGCTGAAGATGGATCTCGGCGTCGAGATGGTCGCTGACACTCCCGGGACGGTCACAGTTCGCTCAGACTTGAGCAAGTGGGAAATGGATCAACTCGAACATCCCTTTTTGGCAATGGAAGTCACCGACAAAGGTATCGCGATGCTGGAACAATATGTTGCAGCCGTGCGCGATGCCGTAGGTATGGAGATTCCTCTCTCGATGGATCATCTTGGACACCTGGGCGTGAAGTCGATCATTCGTTTGGGCAAGGCATATGAAAAATACAACCTCTCATGGATGGAAGACGTGATTCCATGGACCTACACCGACCTCTTGAAACAGATATCAGAAGAAAGCCCAACGCCAATTCTCACGGGCGAGGATATTTACCTCAAAGAACCGTTCCGTGTGCTTTGTGAAAAGCATGCGGTAAGCAAGATTCACCCCGATCTGGCGACATCGGGAGGGATTCTTGAAACCCACAAAATCGGCGATATGGCCGAGGAATATGGCGTTCCGATGGCGATGCACTTTGCCGGGACGCCCGTCAGTTGCATGGCGAGTGTTCATTGCGCCGCCGCCACGCAAGACTTTTTAGCGCTGGAGAACCACTCCCTGGATATCCCCTGGTGGTCTTCGTTGGTAGAAGAGGGAGCAAAGGAGCCGATCGTGGAACGCGGATGGATCGCGGTTCCAGACCGGCCCGGCCTGGGGGTAACTCTCAATGAAGATATGGTGCGGCAGCACCTGATGCCGGGTACGGGCTATTTCGAACCTACCCCTCAATGGGACCAGGAGCACTCCTGGGATCGCCTCTGGAGTTAGATGTTCAAGCGCTATCCTGTGACGCTGACAGGATTATTTTGAAGGTAGCTCCATCGACCAGATCGCTCCCGGTCGCATATACATACTGGCACGATACTTTCCGTGTGCGTCGTAAGCTTCGGGTGTACGAAAGAAGTAGCCGCGATCTTTCCATACCACGTTGTACACGCCGCGCGCAGCGTGGAACGCCTGATCGCGCATTCCCTCTGACAGCATATGGGAAGCGATGGCAAACGTAGTGCCCGTCCACACCTCCTCGACTTGTTCATTCTCGTGCAGCGCCTGCCCATTGGAGCCCATACCGTTAATGGCGCCCATCTCGCCATTCTGGAACTTCATCACGTTAAAGTCATAGACGTGTTGCAGGGCTGATTTGCGCATCTGTGGTGGGACCAAATCGCCAAGCCCAGTTAAGTTGGCGTACCACTGTCCTGCGAGCTGCTCGGCCATGATGTCAGTGTGGTAATCGCTGCCCTGATCGTAGTTGAAATAAGTCCCGTTCCAAAGATTCTTTATGTATGCCGCCTGCGCTTTCTTAAACAGTGCGTCGTAAGCTGTCGAGGAGCCTGAATCCCCTAATTTACGAGCCATCTCGGCGGTGGCGCGAAGGGCGGCCAGGTAGAGGCTTCCACTGTAGGCGCTTTCGCCACGGGCTACCCAATTGTCGTAAGTCTGGTCTGGAAAGCCTCCGTTCTTGATCATACCGTCTCCGTCACTATCGTATTGACGGAGGTGTTCCATCGCCTGTTTGACTGCGCTCCATGTGTAACGAAGAAATTCCTGATCGCGACTGCCGCTCCAAACGTAATCTCGCCAAATCATGAGCACGTATTTGCTGTTGAGATCACGCCAGTTGGAAACGTCTTGGTAGTTGTACTGGTTGACATTTACAAATGGATCTTCACTCGGCGAGCCCAGATCATGCGGCGCAGACCCCGCCGCCTTGCGTTGCATGGTTTCAAACTGGTGATCATGTTGCAGCTTCCACGCCCAGAGATAGTGTTGGGGGATGCTTTCGGGGATTGTGTCGGTATACTCGCGCAATTCCTGCTTTTCGATCTCAGGCCAAAACTTTATCAGCGGGAACGAGCCGTAGAAGCGGACGTCCGAGGTGCCGTAGTAGGAATAATCAAAGCACTCGAGATATGCGAAGCTATCCGTATTCTTCGCGGACGTGTGCAGTAAATTCGAAGGACCAGCCTGCTCGTGCGCCCATAGTGTGCCGCCGTCGGCGATGATGTACAGCTCATTGAAGAGCTCACCGCGATACCATGCCGGCGTGGATTCGTCCTCGACATAAGGTTTCTGCCAGGCGTCGATCTGATCGCTCCACTGCTGGTCGTTCTCAAGCGCCGTGCGCGCAATCTTCCAGGCATTTGTTCCCGAGGCATCAAAGAATTGTGTGTAGTGACGAACCCATTTTCGTCCGCCGCCAAACTGCACGATGGGAAGGTCCCAGGAGAGTGACATCGGGATCGACTTCTTTTCGTATGGAGCGAGGGTAAACCGGATCGCGATGGCTCCGGCCATCTGCTCTCCGGCGCTAGCGACGTCGGGTGAGTCATTCGGGAGCCGCCCCGTAGTGGAGAAAGGATTCCAAATCTCAGCAGCCGAACTCTTCGGGTCAAAGTTGGTGGCGTAGCTGACCTCGACTCCCGAGCCAGCCAAAGTGGCGATGGCGAACTGCCCGTCCCACTCCTCGGCAACAGCGCCGCTGCGAATACGATCGAACACTATGCCTTGCATCGTCCCACCTGGTATCGATTCGGAATGGAACGAGTTCTTATTCTGAGCGTTCAGTACCGCGTTGAATTTGCTGCTGGTGTCGCGAAACCATCCCACCATGTTGGTCCAGGAAAACAGAATGGAGACAGTCACTGGCTTGCTGGATGGATTTTCGCCGTACCAGTTGTACAGCGCAACCGGATAGCTGGTTTCTTTGTAATTGTTCGGCAAAATGGGAGAAAACTGTTCCACGGTGAGGGCAATTGGTAATTTGGGTGAACGATAAGCAAACCAGGATTTTGGATAGAGCGCCGCATAGTCGCCGCCACCAACCGGATAAGACCAATCCCAGGAGGCAAGGGCAGGCCCGTCTGGTTTGCCGGTGGAGAGAGCCAGTGCCGTGGGCGGCCCTCCCTCGGATTGAACAAAGACAGCAAACTGGTTGGCCGGCACGTTCTGATATTTGTGAACTCCGGCCTTGATGTGCCAGCGTTCAAAATTGCCACGATAGGAGCGAGAGAAAGTTCCGGCACCTATGCCCCCGACCGGAGCCCCTTGCCAGAAGCCGTCGTCGATATTGGTCAATTCTGGTTTTCGCCCGCCGGGATTGGTGGGTGGCTGCCCGATGGGAATGCGCCACGCCGTCGGTGGAATCTGATCGCTGGCAGCGAGCAAAATGGGAAGGGACAGGAAAAATAGAATGAAACCGCAGACTCGATGAGTGTTATTCATGGCGGTGTAGAAATACAAGATGGAGTTAAGAAGCTCCGGCAGTCTGAATGACCGCGTTCCCATTGTCAAGGGAACGTCAGAGGTAAAGTAAACGATTATCTAAGCCCGATTTCCTTTACCATCAAGTTCAAAAGGCATTGACAATTGCGAGCCACCGTCCTACCTTTCCCGAACTTGCGATCTTGAGAAGTTGTCTTCCGGGAGGTCGCCGTGATCCGAATAAAGAATCGATCAGTGATCATAATTTGTGGGCTTATTTGGCTATGTGCCGCGCCGCTTAGGGCACAAGCCCCATCAGCGAGCACTGTTTTGTTCGAGGATCATACGGACGTAGGCACTGGGTTGCGTCCCGGTTCGATGGAGTATGACTCGTCCAAACAGACCTACACTGTCACAGGCAGTGGAGAAGATATGTGGTTCACGGCCGACGCATTCCATTTTGCCTGGAAAAAAGTTTCGGATAACGTCTCCCTGACCGCCGACATCGCTTTCACTGATAAGAGCGGGAACGAGCACAAGAAAGCGGTGCTCATGTTTCGTCAGAGCCTGGACCCGGATTCCGCATATGTCGACGTGGCTTTGCATGCCAGCGGGCTGACATCGCTTCAATACCGCGAAGAGAAGGGTGCCACCACTCATGAGATTCAGTCCAACATCTCCGGTCCGGCGCGGTTGCGGCTGGTGAAGCAGGGTGACGATGTCTATCTATGGCTGGTGGATGCCAGCGGCGACTTCAGGGTCTCCGGTGCATCCGTCCGACTGCGATTGCGAGGAACTTTCTACGTTGGAATTGGAGTTTGCTCTCACGATAAGGACGCAGTTGAGAGGGCAGTCTTTTCTAACGTCGGGTTGAGCACTCCAGTTGTGTCGACAGGTGAGCCCAGGTTGTATAGCACTCTGGAGACGGTAGCGATCGCGTCCACCGAACGACGAGTCGTCTATGTGGCGCCGGAACGCTTTGAAGCGCCAAACTGGATGCGGGATGGCACAACCTTCTTGTTCAATAGCAATGGCCGCCTCGTGCGACTGCCGGTAACCGGGGGAACGCCCGAACCCATAGATACCGGATTTGCAGTGCGATGTAACAACGATCACGGGATTTCGCCCGATTCAAAATGGCTGGCCATCAGCGATCAATCGCAGGAGGATCATCGTTCGCTCGTATACGTGGTTCCCATCGAGGGCGGTACTCCGCGTCGGATCACGAAAGGCTCGCCTTCGTACTGGCATGGATGGTCGCCGGATGGCGCCACTCTTGCGTTCGTGGGCCAGCGGAACGGTGATTTCGACATCTACACAATTCCCATGGCGGGTGGAGACGAGACTCGCCTGACTACGGCTAAAGGACTTGACGATGGGCCGGAGTATTCTCCGGATGGAAAGTATATTTATTTCAATTCGGAGCGATCTGGAACCATGCAGATCTGGCGTATGCGTCCCGACGGCGCTGAGCAGGAGCAAATCACGGTGGACCAATTCAATAACTGGTTCCCGCATATTTCGCCGGATGGGCGGTGGATGGTATACCTCACCTACGAAAAGGAGGTCAGCGGACATCCCGAAAATAAGAACGTGATGCTGCGCCTGATGTCGCTGGAGGACAAGAAGACTACGGTGCTGGCGAAGTTATTCGGAGGGCAAGGAACCATCAATGTTCCATCATGGTCGCCAGATAGCAAAAAGGTGGCGTTCGTGAGCTATGAGTTAATTCCGTAAGAACGGATAACTTCCGAGGGCGCGTCGTCTACCGCATCTACTGGCGATCCAAGCTCAACGCCGCGTCTGACTTATAATTCTTGCTGCTGAAAACTTCGGAGGCGCAAGGATTTTAATGAGCTATCCCCCTCTTGATCTTACGAATAAAACTGCGGTGGTAATCGGTGGAACTAGCGGAATTGGACTCGCTCTTGCCAAAGCGCTGGCGCAAGCTGGGGCAGACGTCGTTCCGACAGGCCGGCGAGCGGCCCACGTGGCTGCGGCTGCCGTCGAAATCCAGGCTCTAGGTCGGCGATCACTGGCCCAAGTGTGCGACGTCACTGATCGTGCCAGCATAGCGGCACTTCTCAAGGCTGTGTGTTCTGAATTTGAAGGCGTTCAGATTCTGGTGAATTGTGCGGGCCGTACCAAGCGTTTGCCCACTATTGATTTTCCCGATGCGGAATGGGACGCCATTATTGAAACCAACCTTACCGGTACCCTGCGTGCCTGCCAGGTTTTTGGGAAGCACATGATTGAGCAGGGCTACGGACGTATCATAAACATCGCTTCCGTGGGGTCCTTTTTGGCGCTATTCGAGGTGACAGCCTACTGCGCAAGTAAGAGTGCAGTCGTGTCGCTAACCAAGTCTCTTGCCATTGAGTGGGCGACGTCGGGGGTTTGTGTCAACGCGATTGCTCCGGGCGTCTATCGTACAGATTTAAATGCTGCTTTGCTGGACGGAACCGAGCGAGGAAAGGAATTTTTGCTACGCACGCCCATGAAGCGATTCGGAAAGTTGGATGAATTGGGAGGGGCGGCTGTATTTTTGGCCTCGGACGCCGCCAGCTATTTGACAGGTCAGGTGCTGGCCGTCGATGGTGGCTTCCTTGCAAGCGGCGTAAACCAGTAGTGTAGGACGGACGTTCTTGTCCGCGGCTTTAGCCCGGGAATCATGATGCTTTTAAGCAAGAGTGTCGCAAACGGTGTGCTGTCACACGATGAGATCCGGCAGCTGATTGCACAAGCCGCCGCTGAACTTAAAGTGGATGGCAAGCGTGTTCTCACCATCATTCCCGATGGCACGCGCTCTATGCCCATGCCGCTGATGTTCAAACTGCTGCAGCAGGAGATTGGAACGCGAGCAGTGGCTTGCGATTATCTGGTGGCCCTTGGCACCCATCCACTGATGACTGACGCCCAGCTTTCGCGTTTGATGGGCCAACCGGTGGTTGAGGAAAAATGCGGCGATGCGCATGTTTTCAACCATCGGTGGGATATTCCCGAAACCCTGATAGACCTGGGAACGATCCCGGCGGATGAAGTCGCAGAGAAATCCGGAGGGCTGCTGTCCGAGCCGATCCGGATAAAGATTAATCGCCTGCTCTTCGACTACGATCAGATTCTCATCTGCGGCCCGGTATTTCCTCATGAAGTCGTAGGATTTTCCGGTGGGAATAAATATCTTTTTCCCGGGGTAAGCAGCGGAGAAATGATCAACCAGACGCACTGGCTTGGCGCCCTGCTTGGCAGCTATGACCTCATCGGTAGGGTTCAGACTCCGGTTCGCGACCTCATCGATCAGGCTGCCTCCAAAATAGAACTCCCGATCTCATGCTTTGCACTGGTGCTCGCGCCCCACGCCGGCGATGTCGACGAAGAAGGTGTAGCTGGTATGCACTTCGGTCTACCGCGCGAAGCCTGGCGGGCAGCAATCGAACTCTCTTCCAAGAAGCATATTCAATGGGTGGAACGCCCTTTTCGACGAGTGCTTTCCGTATTACCGAGAATGTACGACGACATCTGGACCGGAGCCAAAGGAATGTATAAGGTCGAACCTGCCATGCTGGAAGGTGGCGAAGTAGTTATTTATGCGCCCCACATCACCGAAATCAGCTACACCCACGGAGCTTTTCTCGACAAAATTGGATATCACTGTCGCGATTATTTTCTGAAGCAGGCGGACCGCTTTGCAGGCATTCCTCGCAGTGCAATTGCTCACTCCACGCACTTGAAGGGCAAGGGTACGTACGACGCCAGCACCGGCGTGGAGACTTCCAGGATCAATGTAACTCTTGCGACCAGCGTTCCAGAGGAGCGCTGCCAGCGCTTGAACCTTGGCTATCTGAATCCAAAAGACATCAAAATTGAAGACTGGCAGGGTCGTGAGGCTGAAGACATCAAGCTCATTCCGCGAGCGGGAGAAACTCTGTATCGGTTGAAAGCTGCTAGCAAACCATAGAACGGCAGCTGTCGATGGAAAACAGTGGAGGCGCTCCAAGGTTCGACTTCTTGCGTCACTGGCGGCTAGAGATGAATCCTGGCGGCCCAACCACCCCCCGGTGCAAGCGTAATTTTCAGTTTCTTCCCGCTCGTGACCTGGGTTTTCGTTTTGACATAATCGCTGGCAAAACGGTCGGCATTGATTCCGTCTTGATAGGAATCCATCGTGTAATTTCCAGATGGCAGGAAGGAAAGATCAATATCGAGATCGCGACCGGTCCAGTTCGTCATTGCGCCCACATACCAATCTTTCCCGTTTCTTCTTGCCACAAGCACATACTCGCCCAGTTTGGCGTCGAGCACTTTGGTTTCGTCCCACACCGTTGGCACCGGCGCCAGAAATTCCATTGCTTCGGGCTCTCGCATGTAATTCGTAGGACTGTCGGCCAGCATCTGCAGCGGGCTTTCAAATACGACATACATCGCCAGTTGATGACAGCGAGTTCCCAATGCCATAGGCCGCTCGAAGATGGATGCGAACGTTTTTTTGGTGGCGTTCAACATAGCTCCCGGAGTGTAGTCCATTGGTCCGAGAAACATGCGGGTGAAGGGAAGAGTGACGTTATGCTGCGGCTCGGAGTCCGTGCTCCATTTGCTCCATTCCATGCCTCGGACGCCTTCACCGCTGATCATGTTAGGCCAGGTGCGGGTCATGGTGATTTGACTCTGACCGCCGTGAAAATCCACCAGCATGTGGCGCTTCGCGGTTTCGCGACAGGTCTTGTAATAAAAGTCGATCAGTTTTTGATCGTTGCGCTGCATGAAATCTATCTTGATGCCCTTGATGCCCCACTTTTGAAATTGATCCAGCGCCTGATCAAATTTGTCGTTGAAGCTTTTCCACACTACCCAAAGGATGATGCCGACATTTTTCTGCCTGGCGTACGCGGTGAGTTCGTCCATATTGATTTCCGGAACCACATCCATCACGTCGCCCAGCTTGTACCATCCTTCATCCAAGACCACATATTGCAAGCCATACTTCGCGGCAAAATCGATGTAGTACTTGTAAGTTTGGGTGTTAACGCCGGATTTGAAATCGACACCAGAAATATTGAGCGCATTCCACCAGTCCCACGCCACTTTCCCGGGCTTAATCCACGAGGTGTCCTGCACCTCCGATGGTTTTTCCAGAAGCCATATCAATTGGTTGGTGATCAGGTCGCCATCTCTTTCGGTGATGCCTAGTACACGCCACGGATAAGTGCGCGTGCCTCGAGTGGTTGCGATATAGTCGGCGGCCTCGGTGACCCGATAATCGCGGTCCCGTTCGAGAACTTCTTTGAGCGGAAACGGCGGGAAGGTTGCTGCCAAACCATTGTTGCCGGTACCACGCAACCAGAGGCCGGGATAGTCTTCAATATCAGATTCTGCCACCGCTACTTTTACGCCGTTACCGGCGTCCACTATGGCGGGTAGGCTGGCGATCGAAGCAGGCGGAATTTCCTTTATTCTGAAGAGAGGGAATTTCCTCTCGTTGTGCGACATGAAGCTTTCTTCAAGGGGGTAGTAAGCGGAAAAATCACCCGCGAAGTTGAGGCTGACCTCTTCCGTGTAAACCTTTACATCGCTTTGCGGGAAAAAAGTCTCGAAGCGATATGCAGTTCCCTCGTTGTAGGCCCTGAAGACGACCGCGTAATCGCCTTCCATTTCCAGTCGAAGTTCGTTGTAGTTGTCACGAATCCTGGCGAATTTTTGCCGCACGACTGGTTCGAGCACCTCGTCATGGCTTCGAGTCTTGGTTGACTTGATGCGAGCTTGCAATCCGAGCGTGGTGTGGTCAATGTCAATGGAGAAGGTGGATTTCTGCAGCAGCGGAGTTCCTTTGAACAGGACGTCGTATTGAATGCGATCGCCAGTGCGGATATCGATCTCGATTTGTTTGTTGGGCGACAAAAGGGTGAAGGTGGACTGTGCTACCGCAGAACCCGCCAGCATCAGCGCGATCAATACGAAAACCACCTTCTTGCATAAACCTTCCATCGCTGATTCTCCTTCACAAAGGTTTTGGCAAAAACCGAAGCCGGCCGTTGCCCGGTCGGAAAGCACGCGCCATTAGACCGTATTTTGGCCTTCGGCTCAAGCGGGCTGCGTGCCCGTTTCAATTTTTAGATAATCTACCTGGCTGGCAGACGCGCGGGCGGGATGTCCGATCCCACTTTGAGTACCTGCTCAGCCTTAACCAAGAGTGCGTCGGCGACCTTTTTGATATCCGCGACTTCATGCCCGGTGGCAGTTCCCACGTAATCGCGCACTAGTTTTTCGCAGCGCTCACGGACTTGGTCGTAGGCCGCAGGGTCTTCGCCGCGGGCCGCGAGTAACTCTTTGAGCCAGTGCTTGCCGTAGCCGGCGTGCATGGTTTCGTCGGCCCAGTCGAAGTCCATGTCGTGTTCACTGAGCGTGTCACCGTAAGTGTGAAAGAGTTTGGCGCGAGCGGGCTTGTGCTTGATGTTTTTGGTTTCAAAAAAGAAGAGCATGCCCAGGCAGTAAATAGGATCCTCGCCAGAGGCACTGTCGTAGATGTAGGTTCCCAGCGGAATTTCTGCAATATCGAAACCCCAAGCCATCAATCGTTCATATCCCATGCGGCAGTGCCGCGACTCGTCGTAAGTCCAGCGAGCGGCATTGTGAATCCATTCCCAAGGCAAGACATCGGCAAAAGCGCTCAACATAACGCCACCCACTTCAATAGCCCAAACTTCATTCAGATGGCTGATCGCCGATCGTAGTTGCAGCTGAACGCCTTCACCGTACGGGTAGTTTGGATCCACCACATCCGGCCAGTAGAAGCGGCATGCCCAAAAGCGGGGATCGCGCGCAGGGCGTTCCGGAACTACATAGGTCTTTGATCCCGGCAAACGCCCGCCACCGGCGGCCGGCGAGGCTGGCCCGACACCGACGCCTCCTACTTCTAAAAGACGGTTAGCGATAGCCTGCGCCCAGTTGAGCGCGCCTTCGCGCAGTTCAGAATTTTGTTCAAGCGCATCATTTCCCCACTTTTCGAAGGTGCTGATTTGCTCTTTTTTTTCAGAAAGAGCCAGTGAAAGAAAACGATGAGTGGGTCCGTCTGCGATCGAATCCGATGATTCCATGTACGCGCGGTAAGAATCGCGTAACGCGGGTAGTAATACCTTTCCTACACCAATTAGAAATGCGGGAACGGACGGCGAATCCTTGACGGCGCTAAACAGTTGGATCAGAGCGTTGTCGGCTCCTTGTTCCTCGAGCAGACGGCTGGGGAAACGTAACTCAAATACGCGATTGCGGAGAGCGTCCGCGGTTTCGGCGCTTTGCCAGATGAATCGAGCCAATCCAATTTTCACATCCAACGAAGCGATGGCGGGAATCCATGATGCTTCGCTCACAACCAGGGAGCGCTCGCAGAAAAAAAACCGTTTGAGGAGCTGGGCAGTGTCCAGCCTCATCCATCGAGCTCGTGGCTGCGGATTCGATAAATGTTCAGAAGTCTCTGGCATGGTGCGACTTACCAATTCTAAAGCACGGCGGAGTCGGAAGGCCTTCTCAGGGGGGCAGAGTGCCCCGTTCACGCCCTTCAAAACGAGTTGCTGACAGCTACCGTGATTACCGCCATGATTAACACCAGAAGGCCGATATTCAACAAGCGTCTGGCGATGGGCGGTGCGTCGCGCCATTCGCCTCGCCACAAGCCCCAGAGGTTACCCACTACGATGGATAGCGAAATGAACAGCGGCCACCCCGCTACCGCGCCCCAACGTCCGAGTCTGACCGCGCCCGCTCCGTAAAGATAGAAGCTTCCAATCCACATCAGGGCCATCAGCGCACTCCATCCTAAGTTCCTTGGGGTCTCCCTGTTCCAGTAGTTGCCGAGTGTGTCTTTGCTGATCATTAAGTACCAGCAATACGCTAGGTTCGCGACGCAGCCCATGGTGAAGAGTAGCGCCCAAACAGTATTTGCCGTTGACGCCTGCGAAACTCCCAGCGACTCCGCGACCCGAATCATATTGCCGCCGAAAGCCATACCCACATTAGGCAAACACGAAAGAATGCCGGCAACGATCGCGATAACCAAGCCAATCCTGAAAGTGTTCGCATTTGCCGCAATAGACTTGCTCCCGCTGAGGTTCTTTCGCGATCCGCCGACCGAACACAGCACGATTCCGAAAATCACAAGCGTGGTGCCAGCCAGCAGTATCATGCCCCTGGTCGCAAACAACATACCGGGAAAAAAGACCAAAAGGGGAATCAACGCTCCCAGGCTGGCGATAAGCCCCATGATGATGGGATAGCCGAGGGCCATTCCCAGTCTGTCCATTCCCAGACCAAACAAAACGGCGCCCACTCCCCAGCCCAAGCCGAAGAGTCCGACCACAAGAAGATCGCGGGACGGAGTTGCGAAGTATACGGACGAAATACTAGGTATGAAGAGAAACGTGATGATCCAGTTGAAGATCAGCATACCCAACAGCGAAAATGTGGCCCACGTGTGCTCCCACGACCACTGCCGAACCATGGTCATGGGAAGAACGAAGGTTCCTTGCAGCACGGCGGCAAGCGATACTAGAAGAAAGCCTATCAGTAGATCGGAGTGTGCCAAGGCCCTCCTTCAACGGATCGTAGTTGCGCTGGCTGCGGCGCACTGCCACTTTCCATCCCGGTCAATCCAGGTGTCGAGAAAGCGCTCGCGGTGTAAGTAGGATTTACCACCCTCGGTTCCCTTGACGGAAAATACGCAGGTAGGCGTTGCCGCATTCCCGTATATATGCACAGTGATCGATTCCGGCGTAACCTGCTGTTCCTGGGAGTTCGATTTCTTGACGCTCGCTAGAAACTCAGACTTGTCCTGCATGCTGCCGTCGTCATTGACGATAACGATTTTATCGTCGAGCAGTTGATCCAGGGCTTTACGGTCTGCTAATTTGTAAGCCTGGTTCCACGCCTGTTCCAGGCAATGATTCATGACTGAGCATCTTCATCGTGCTGTCCCACCGCCAACAGAGCCGAAAAGCATACGAACGCTGCGAGGAAGCCGGCTATTTTCATTGTCCACACCCTTTTGTTAATCACCGATCAAGTCTTCGCTCGCAAACCAATTTGGAGGATTCAAACCGTTTTGTCGATAGCATCGCAGGACCTCATCGCGACGGGGCAAGGAGGGGATCACTCCTTCCTTGGTCACGGCCAGGCCGCCTGTGACCACGGCAAACTGCACGGCATGCTCAAGGTTTGCACCGCTGGAGAGCGCCACAGCAAGTCCGGCATTAAAAGCATCTCCAGCGCCAGTAGTATCCACCGCTTCCATCTTTAGAGCAGGCATGTGGCGGGATGATGAGGCAGTAACGATCAATGCGCCCTTTTCTCCGAGAGTCATGACAATCTGCTTGACGCCTCTGCTGATCAATTCGCGCGCAACCTCTTCGGACTCGATGGATTTGCCTGGGCTGCGCCCAGCCAAGACACAGGCTTCGGTTTGGTTAGGCGTGAGGATATCTACCAGTCGCAATACGGAGTCCGGTAGAGGCCGAACGGGAGCGGGATTCAGGATAGTCACTGCGCCTTGGGCGCGGCCTTTCGCCATCGCTGCTTCCGCAGCCGCTACCGGAGTTTCAAGCTGCGTGAGCACCACAGCCGCCGAATCGAAAGCGGCGTTACACCGCGAAATATCGGATGCGGTCAGAAGATCATTTGCTCCGGGATCGATTGTGATGCAGTTATGACCGCTGGTTGCTTCGACGATGATGAAACCAACACCGGTCGCCGTGCCGGGGGTTTGGGATATATGAGTAACATCCATCCTTTCGTCACGGTAAAGATTCAACGCCATGGTGCCGAAAGCATCCGATCCGATTCGGGCGACAAAGCTGACGTGTGCTCCGAGGCGGGCACAACCCACAGCCTGGTTGGAGCCTTTGCCTCCATAGTCGATGCGATAGCCGCTTCCTAAAAGCGTTTCGCCTTTGGCTGGCAAGCGCTCGACTTTCATCGTCAGACCCGTTGCATAACTTCCCACGACGGCGATTCGAGGAGCGTTCAATGAGGTCTCCGGTTGTCAGAATTCTTCGTTTTCACAAATATGTGAACGTGATTTTGAGATCGAGCTGGCCAGCATAGCGGAGTGAGGCGGTGTCGAATTTCGGGGGACCGAAATGGCCTTTTGCATTATTCGACGCTCCAACTCCGGAGGTGGTTCGCTAATTACTCTATCGGCTTGTTTGGGAAAATCTTTGGCCCACGAGCAGAGCATACCCATCATCTGACCTCCGTCGTTGCGTAGACCATTCATCTCGACACGGACCAGATTTTCATGCGATGGCCGAGCCTGCGCGATGGCGTAACAAATGACCAAAGATATGCCGATGACCATGAATAATCGATTCGCAGCGCCCATATGCGGTTGCTCCTCGAATCTCCCAGGTCAAGTATGCATTGCCGAGGTATGCTGCACAACCATCCACAGCTCGCAAGGGACCCGCCTTTTCCATTTCGGAGCCTGCCCTGTAGAATCTGCAAGGCGCGTCCCGAAGCACAGAAATAATGGCAGCAAGAGTGGGACCAGGATGTTCCGAAAACGAGGTATCGCATGGTAGAGAAGCCCCAAGCGGCAGACACCCGGAATGACATCGAGTCAGTTTTGCAGGAACAAAGAAAGTTCGAATGTCCAGAAGACTTTCGTAAGAATGCACATATCAAAGGTCTGGAAGAGTACGACCGCATCTATCGCGAGTCGGTCGAACATCCGGAAGAATTCTGGGCTGGAATCGCAAATGAGCTGCACTGGTTCAAAAAATGGGACAAGGTTCTGGAATGGAATCATCCCTGGGCAAAATGGTTCGTCGAGGGCCAACTTAATCTTTCATACAACTGTCTCGACCGGCATGTGCAGACTCCGCGCAAGAATAAAGCGGCGTTGATTTGGGAGAGCGAACCCGGCGAAGTGCGTACCCTGACCTACCAGCAACTTCATCGCGAGGTGAAGAAGTTCGCCAACGTTTTGAAATCTCTCGGAGTCAAAAAGGGCGACCGGGTGGCCATCTACATGGGGATGACCCCCGAACTGCCCGTGGCTATGCTGGCCTGTGCGCGCATCGGTGCACCGCACACCGTGGTCTTTGGCGGATTTTCTTCAAACGCTCTGGTGGATCGCATTCAGGATTCGCAGGCGGTGGCCGTCGTAACCCAGGATGGGTCGTACCGTCGAGGCGCTGAAGTCAGGTTGTTTCCAGCGGTTGAGGAAGCGCTGAAGTCGTGTTCGTCGGTGAAGCACGTGGTCGTCTACAAACGCACCGGCTCGTCGATCAACCTGCAGTTTGGACGAGACCACTGGTGGCAGGAATTGATGGCTGAAGCCTCCGACGATTGTCCTGCGGAGCCGCTGGACGCCGAGCATCCCCTTTACATCCTTTACACCTCGGGAACCACGGGGAAGCCGAAGGGCGTGGTGCACACGACCGGCGGTTATTCGGTGGGAACTTACATCACTACGAAGTGGGTCTTTGATCTGAAAGAAGAAGACACCTACTGGTGTACCGCCGATATCGGCTGGGTTACCGGGCACAGCTATATCGTTTACGGACCGTTGCAAAATGGCGCCACCACTCTCATGTACGAGGGTGCGCCCAACACTCCCCAGCCTGACCGGTTCTGGAGTATTATCGACCGCCACCAAGTAAATATTTTTTACACTGCTCCCACCGCGATTCGGACTTTCTTGAAGTGGGGAGACGAATGGCCCAAGAAGCATAAGCTCGACAGCCTGCGCCTGCTCGGCACCGTTGGTGAGCCGATCAATCCAGAGGCCTGGATGTGGTACCGCGAAGTGATTGGGCACAACCGCTGTCCAATCGTGGACACCTGGTGGCAGACGGAAACCGGGCACATCATGCTGAGTCCAATTCCAGGTGCAATTGCGACCAAGCCCGGTTCGGCCACGCGTCCTTTTCCAGGCGTGGTTCCGGAGGTTGTGAATATGCAAGGCATGCCGGTTCAAGAAGGGTCTGGCGGTTTTCTTGTCCTCAAGCAACCCTGGCCAGGCATGCTTCGCACGATTTACGGCGATCCCGATCGCTACGTGTCACAGTACTGGTCGCAAATTCTGCCTACATATTTCACCGGTGATGGTGCCCGCAAAGACAAAGACGGCTATTTCTGGGTAATGGGCCGGGTGGACGATGTAATCAACGTTTCCGGTCACCGTTTGAGCACCATGGAAGTGGAATCTGCGCTGGTGGCTCACGAAGCGGTTGCCGAAGCGGCAGTGGTTGCGCGTCCGGATGACATCAAAGGCCAGGCGATCTCCGCTTTTGTAACGCTGGAGCACGGAAGAAAACCAAACCTCGAACTGAAAGAAGATTTGCGGAAGTGGGTGGCAAGAGAAATCGGCGCGATGGCGAAGCCAGACGATATCCGATTCACTGACATGCTTCCGAAAACACGCAGCGGAAAAATTATGCGCCGCCTGTTGCGCGAGCTGGCGAGCAGCGGCGACGTGAAGGGCGATACCACCACGCTCGAAGACTTCGGAGTGATTGCGAAGCTGAAGGAGAGTGAGGAGGC
>Ga0070712_100000785_pt1 | contig 18779 bp, 20 predicted proteins | sample LARL81metaG_FD_71396 | JGI IMG/M metagenome (GOLD analysis project Ga0070712, IMG submission 71396) | Corn, switchgrass and miscanthus rhizosphere microbial communities from Kellogg Biological Station, Michigan, USA - LAR L8-1 metaG | ecosystem: Host-associated > Plants > Roots > Rhizosphere ...
GCCCTCGGCATCCCCGCCGTGCTCGGCAAGTTCAGCACCCCGCGCCAGCCGGTGGACCTGGCCGCCGACGCCTTCGGGCAGGGGACCGACCTGGTCAACCCGCTCAGCCAGGCGGCCGAGGCGGCGGCGGTTCAGAACGGCACCTGGCGGCCCCCGCAACTGGTGACCAGCCCTGCCCCGCAGCAGTCCGCCCAGCCGCACAAGCTAAGCGCCGCGCTGCTGAACACGCTGCGGCCGATGATGCGGGCGGTGGTCACCAGCGGCACCGCGGCCGGGGTGGGCCTCCCGCCCGGGGTCTACGGCAAGACCGGCACTGCCGAATACGGCTCCGGCCGCAACCCGCCGTCCCACGCCTGGTTCATCGGGTACCGCGGCGACCTGGCCTTCGCGGTGCTCGTCGAGGGCGGCGGCGTTGGCGCCGACGCCTCGGCACCGATCGCCAACGCGTTCCTCCGCCGGATCTGACACCCGGCCCGGCGCCGGCGAAGTTTCCGCAACTGCGGGAGCGAATCTGTCAACGGAACGGCCAGTCCAGGCGTCCAATGACGTAGTCGGTCAAGGCGCTTCCCGGCAGGCGCCACGGCGGTGCCAGGGGGTGTACCGCCGCGGGAGTTGCACGGGGGTGCGCCATGATTCCTACAGCCGGGCAGCAAACCAGCGCCGGCGCCGGGCCACTTCGCCCGTCGCGGTACTGGTATCTGGTAGCGGGCGGCGTGCTGGCGGTCGCGGTGGTCTGCCTGACAGCCGCCGTCATCGGAATACTCTCCTGGGATCAGCAGATCCAGGACTTCCAGCGGGTCCACGTCCCCGGGCAGGGTGAGGTCACGCTCACCCAGCCCGGCCAGTACGTCCTCTACGTCGAAACGCCGGGCGCGTGCTGCTCCTGGACGCTCGGCAGCCAGGACACGCCGCTGGCAGGCTGGTCGATGCGCCTGGCCATAGGGCCCCTGAATGGTAGCGGGGTGACCCCGGTCAGCAGCTGGACCGGGGTGCCCGAAAGCTACGGCGTCGGCGGCCACCAGGGCCTGACGGCGATGTCGTTCACGATCACGCAGCCGGGCACGTACCTCATCGAGGCCAGTAACGTGCATCCCGCCGAGGTCACCGACCTGGCCGTGGGGCGAAGCATCCTGGGGCCGACGCTGCGGCCACTGGTCCTGCTCGTGGCCGGGCTTGCCGCCCTGCTCGGCGCCGTGGTGGCGTTCGCGTTCACCGCTGTGCGGCGCCGCCAGGCCCGGCGCCGCCAGGACCAGCCCCTGGGGGTCACGGGGCCGGGGCCGTGGCCGCCGGTCAGTGGTGCTCCCGAGCGGTCCGCCCCGGTCCTGGTGCAGTTCGCCGGTCCCGTGCGGCAGGGCAGGTGGACGGTGCTGCTCCGCGCCATCCTGGCCATCCCCGCGCTCGTCTGCATTTACTTCGTCCGGTACGCGGCCTGGGTGGTGCTGGTCACCGGATGGTTCGGCGCCCTGTTCACCGGGCGCCTGCCGGACTACGCGGCCAGCTTCCTGACCGGGTTCCAGCGGTGGGAGGTCAGGGCGTACGCGTACCTGCTGCTGCTCACCGACACGTACCCGCCGTTCGGGTTGCTGGATGATGATTACCCGGTCTCCGTCACGATCAGCCCAGGGCGGCTGAACCAGGCCGCGGTCTTTTTCCGCCTGGTACTGATCTTCCCGGCGTGGGTTGTCGCCACGATCCTCTGGTACGGCCTGGGCCCGATCCTGATGATTCCCATCTGGCTGATCGTGCTGATCCGGGGAAGGATGCCGCAGCCGCTCTACGAAGCGATCGCGGCGTGCCTGCGCTACTGGGCGCGGATGAAGGCCTACTGGTACCTGCTGACGGACGTATACCCGGCCGACCTGTTCGGCGACCCGGCCGAGCCCGCCCTCGCCGGTGCCGGGCCTGCCTTCGGCGGTGCCGGGCCCACCTTCGGCGGTGCCGGGCCCACCTTCGACGGTGGCGGGCCTGCCTTCGGCGGTGGCGGGCCAGCCGCCACCTGGGCCCCGGCCGCGCCCGGGTCGACCGCCTGGGCCCCGCCTTCCGTCAGCGGGCCGGAACCGCCACAACTGGGGGCGGTACCCGTGAGCCACCCGGCCCCGCTGCCCGCCGACGCTGTGACGTCGGCCGCGCCCGCAGCCGTCGCCGCGGCGCCAGGGCGGCTGACCTTGTCCAGGCAGGGCAAGCGGCTCGTGGGCCTCATCCTCGGGATCGGCGCCGCCACGCCCGTCGCCCTGATTGCGCTGCTCGTCGTGCTGGCGCAAGGCCCGTCGGCCGGCCCCGCCCCGGGCAGCGTGGCGGCGGCAGCCGCCGTGCCCTCGGCCACCGCCGCCCCGGCCCCGACGGCCAGCCCGGCGCGATCCACGCTGCCGGCCCCGCCGCTCAGCACGGCAGACTGGCTCAAGGGGCTGTCGTCCCTGGGCACGGACATGACCCGCGCCCTGGTGGCTGGTAACGCCGGTAATGACCAGGTGCTCACCAGGGCGTCCCTGCGCTCGACGGCACGGCAGCTGGGCCGCTGTTCGGCCGAGCTTTCCGCGCTCGGCCCGCCCACCGCTCAACTGCGCCACGTGGACCGCCTCGCCGTGCGTGCCTGCCAGGGCTACCAGCAGGGCGCCACGTACTTCGCCGCCGCCGCCGGGCTCGTTGGCCCCGACGGCGCGGCGACCGACCAGGGCCAGGTCAGCGAGCTGCTTCACCGTGGCGACGCCGGCGCCAACAGGGGCAGCAACCTGATGGCGGCCGCGATGGCGGCCGGTTCCTTTATCGGGCAGCCGGGCTGAACCGGCCCGCGCTCGCCGCGGCAGGGGCCAGCGGCAGCAGCACCTCGAACTTCGAGCCGTGGCCGAACGTGCTCTGCACCCGGACCGAGCCGCCGTGGGCCTCCGCGATCGCCTGAACGATCGCCAGGCCGAGCCCGAGCCCGCCGCTCGGCCGGCTGCGGTGCGGCTCGGCCCTGGCGAACCGCTGGAAGATCCGCTGCAGGTCCGCGTCCTGGATGCCGCACCCGGAGTCCGTCACCGTCAGCACCACGAGGTCCGCTTCGACCTGCGCGCCGACCTCGATGCGGTCGCCGGGCGACGTGTGCGCCACGGCGTTCTCCAGCAGGGCATCGAGCGCGACCGCGAGCCGGTCACGGTCGCCGAGGACGGTGGTCTCGGCCACCGGGCCCAGCCGCCAGTGCCGCGGGGTGTGCCCCCACCGGTCCAGCGCGTCCACCACTACCGACTCGACCGGGACCGGCGTCAGGTGCAGGAAGTCCGGGCCTTCGGCGGAGGCGAGCAGCAGCATCCGGGTGGACAGCCGGCGCAGCCGCATCAGCTCGTCGGTCACCACCCTGGCGTCCTCGGCCACGACCGGGTTGGTGACCGCGCGCTCGATCAGCTCGGCATGGCCCAGCGCCACCGTGATCGGGGTGCCGAGTTCGTGGGAGGCGTCCTGCAGGAACCGGCGCTGCTGTTTGAGCAGCCGCAGGTTCTCCTGCGAGACCCGCTGCACCTCCTCCATGGCAGCCAGCCGTTCCTCGGTGGCCGCCAGCCTCCGGCGGCCGTGCCAGACCATGACCAGGAACATCAGCGCGATCAGCGGGACCTCGGCCAGGTAGTCGGCGTCCTGCTGGCCCTTGAGCACCTGGACGCCGATGATGCCGCCGGTGGCGATGGTGACCGCGGCCAGGGTCAGTATCGTCGGCTGGATGCGCCACAGCCGGAAGCCGTAAATGACCGTCAGGCTCACCCAGATCGCGAGGAACGGGACGGTCTGCCACGCGGGCAGCAGCCGCATCGCGGCCAGGTTGATCGCGACGAAGGCCACCCAGGCGATGTCCACCCACGACGATCGGCTCCAGGTGAGGGCCTGCCCGGACCATCCGGGGGCTAGCTGCCGTAGCCGGCCGGCCCGGCCGGTGATGGCCGCCGCCACCGGGTGTGGCGCGCGCCGGACAAAACGCTGGACCGACACGTCCCCTCCCAACCTCGCTGCTCGGCGCGCCCCGAGGGCGCTCTTGAGGCAATCATGCTCCTGCCTGCAAACGATTGACAGGCATTCAGAAAAGGTCGGCAAAAAGAAATTGATGCGCCACGCCGGCCCTCGATGACGGAATGCGCCCGGCTGCCTCCGCCGGGGCCGGGGCATGGGCTTGGGCGGCGTGGCTGAGGCACAGCGCGGGGCAATAAGGCGCCGCCCGCGGCGACCCGGGTCCGGCGGCGCCGCCGGACCGCACCATCGCTGGTCAGCGCTGGGCCCCGGGCGCCCGGATGCCGTTATGGAACCGCCGTCCGGGACCGGGGAATAATGCCTCGTCACCTCTTGGTTACGCCCCGGTTCTGGGGAAAATACAGCTCGGCCACGCTGTGCTTGTGCTTTGTATCTGTTGATACAGCAGAAAATAGCCTTGCACTGTATGGGGTCCTGAGTTACAGTACAGGCAACGGGGGGCGGCTTAATGTCGCAAGGATGGGGCTGGTTCGCTTAACGCGAGCCGCCTCGTCACACAACTACCTGGTTCCCCAACTTCGTATCAGGAAAAAGCACCTCACAGGAGTAGCGCTGCAGTACACAAAGAAAAGCTGGAAGGAGTGCAACACCCTATGACTGCCAGCACGGGCAGAACCCCCAGAGGCGAGGATGTTGCCCGTCCGCCGCGCACTGAGCGGATTGCCCAGCCTACTGAGCGGATCACGGTGGCACTAATCCCAAAGGCCGGAGAGGACCTCCAGCGCCTTCAGGAACGGACGTCACTGTCAAAGACCGACATAACCAACCGCGCGATCACCTTGTACGAGTTCATCGACGCTCAGCTACGAGCCGGCCGTGACGTCCTCATCAGGGACGGCAAGACGGGGGAGACGCAGCTCGTCCGGATTCTTTGATACCGGCCTGCCGCGCCGGCCGACCGGGGCAGACGCAAGTGGCCTCCCGCCCACAACGGGCGGGAGGCCACTTTTTCTTGCGGTGGGTATGGCCCTCCTCTCCTAGTAGCCGGGCTGAAATGAGGTGCTCGTTGCGGGCCTGCCCCGCCGTACTCGCTCAGGCGTAAGGCGGGCTTCCCGCTCAGGGCGGCCTGTGAAAGCCCATCGCCGCCCGCGCCGTGCGATGGGCGTGCGGCCGCCAGACGCGATCGGTGCCGCGGCCACCTGCGCCGGGCCAGGCCCGCCGCTGGCAGGAACTGCCCCGGCGGGGGAGACGTGGCGAGCCAGGAGCGCACCAGTGGTCCCGGTCCCGGTGCGGCCCAAGGTCCGGTACGCGGCGCCGTGGCCCGGCCGGTGCGCAGGTGAAGCCGCTCTCGTGCAGGCATCTCATGGTCGGGCTCCCTTCTCCCGGGCTGTCCCGTGCGGCCCTCGAGCAGTGCCGTGCGGACAGCGTAGTGGATCATGCAGCGGATATCAGTAGGAAAGCTGCTGATTCAGCTTGTGATTCATGTTGACTTACAGGTATGGTGATGATGATAACAAGTTTTAACAGCAGTGAGCGACTGCTAGAACCGCAGGGTAACAGCAGATACCGGTAGCTCACCGGGGTCCGAGGAGGTGAACACGATGGCCACCAGCCTTACTGGGACGTTGGGCACGCCACTGGGACACGGGACGCCGGGCGGCCATATCGCGGTCGCCATGATCAGGCGACGCAGCTTGTCCCGGCCGGTGACGCCCCGGCAGCGGCCCGGGACAAGCGCTGCCCGCCGCTTCCCCGCTGGCAGGAGCGGGATGCGGCGGGCGCCAGGCCCCACCGAATACACCCCACGGCGCCATACCGCGGCGGCCGGGCCGACTGCCACGCCGGCCCAGGCCCTGGCCAGGACCCTTGGCCGGGCAGGCCGGCGAAAGGACAAGCCATGAATGCGAATGCAGGCACAAGGCACCGGGTGCGTGGGCTGCCCGGCCCGGAAGGGCGGCCGTCATGATCGGGATGTACCTGATCATCGGGGTCGCCGTGCTCGCCGGGGGTATCGCGATCGGCATCTTCACGATGGTCTCGATCGGGACCCGCCGCGAGGAGCGGATCTTCCGCGAGGAGCGGATCATCAGCCTCAGGGACGTCAACAGCCCGGGCAGGGCCGAGAGCGCGGCGCGGGCTCTCTACGGGCACTACGCCCGCACCCCGCAGGTGGACCACCGGGGCGCCCACCAACGTGACAACCTCCGGGTGCTCACCGGAGGCGGCCCGCCATCCTAAGGACATCCATGACCGGCAAAGCAGCACCCAAGCGCGCGGGCGCGCGGCCGGCGGATCATGCGGCGGCTGGCCTGCGCGCCGGCCCCGCACCGGCCGCGGATGGTTATGGCGCGGCCAGGTGATCCCGCCAGGAGTGCTGCGGCACGAAACCGAGCGCCTCCCTCGCCCGCCCGGTGGCCAGCAGCGACTCGAACTCGCCCACCTCCCTGGCGAGCGGAACGCCCGGGAAGACCTCCTTGAGCAGCCCGGCCGAGGAGCGGTTCATCACCGTGTCCGCGGCGGCGATGATGTAGCTCGCGCTGCCTTCGGCGGGCGCCTCCAGGGCCAGCCGGCAGGCCGCCGCCGCGTCCCGTTCGTCGATGTAGCCCCAGAGGTTCCAGCGGCGCGCCCGGGGATCGGCCCAGTATGACGGGAACCGCTCGTAGTCGGCCGGGCCGAGGATGTTGGAGAACCTCAGGCCGACGAAGGGCACGCCGGACCATTCCGCGATGTGCTCGGCGATGGTCTCGCTTGCGACCTTGGACAGCGCGTAGGTCGTCGTCGGGAACGGATAGTGGTCCTCGTCCACCGGGGCGTACCTCGGCGGCACCTCGAACGGCAGGCCCAGCGTTGTCTCGCTGGACGCCCAGACGACGCGTTCGATGCGGGCCTGCGCCGCGGCGAGGAACACGTTGAAGTTCATGGCCATGTTGGCGTTGAACGTGGTCGCCGGGGTGTGGATGTCCGGTGCCGGGATGTTGGCCAGGTGAACGACGGCGTCCGTGCCCGCCAGCACCTCCACCGCCTGGCCGTACTCGGTCAGGTCCGCCAGCAGCAGGCCGGTGCCCAGGTCCTGGGGCGGCCGCACCAGGTCGGTGGCCACGACGTCGTATCCGTGCGCGAGCAGTTCGGCCACCGTGACCCGGCCCGCCCTGCCGCTGGCGCCGGTGACGCAGATTCGCTTGGTCATGGAGCCAGGATGGCAGAGCGCCGCCGCCGGGCCGCGGGCCGGTCGTTCACTCGTGCGCGATCCGGTGCGACTGGGCGGTGGGCAGCCGGGCCCGGCGCCGCCAGCGCCTGCCCAGCCGGCGCGCCCGGAGCAGCACGATCAGCCCGGCCAGCATCAGCAGCGCGCTGCCCGCCAGCTTCCAGGCGGAATGGTGCACGGCCCGGATGGCACCCGGCGCGGCCCCGGCGGCGAAGCTGGCCGACCCGGGCACCGTTCCGGGCCCGGATACCGCCGCCCGGAGCGCCGCCAGCCTGCTCGCCTCGGCGAGCGCACCGGCCGGGTCGAGGAGGCCGAAGCCGGCGGACAGGCTGTACCCGCCGGCCGGGCGGTCGCTGGCCGACCCGGCGATGGCCCGGGCGACCAGCGACGGCGGCAGGTGCGGATGGGCGGACTCGATGAGCGCGGCGGTCGCGGTGAGCCAGGCGCCGGCGGCGAAGAAGTTGTACACCGGGTAGTGCGTGCCCGCCGGGCCGGATGCGTCAAGCACGTTGCCCGGCGCCGTCACCAGGATCGATCCGTTGGCCGGGCTCGGATACCGCGACGGTGGCCGGGCCAGCCCGGGCAGGGTCACCGACCTGTCGCGCTAATTGCTGCGACCCGGCTGAGGGCTCCGGGCCGGCCCGGCGGGCATCGTTATCGACACTAGACACGGCTAACACCACGAGGCATGGCTAACACCGCAGAGTGTGCGGAACGGGAAATCAGGGCCGAATAGTAACAGCGGGGCCGGAAGGGTGTGCCGCAGTTGCCGCAATCGTTTGCCGTACGGCCCCCAGCCATTTCCCGGGGAGCCTGACACCCCGCGCCTGATGATGGGCACGCTCCGGGACGGCAGTGGCGCGGCCCGGGGACCGTGGCTCAGCCGTTCTTGACCTTGCGCCAGCCGCCGGCCCGGTTGTTCGCGATGATCTGCCGGAACATCGCGCCGAGGGCGGCTTCGTTGATGGCCTCGTCCTGGCGGACCGCCACCGTGCGGGCGGTCTTGTTGCCGTGCCCGCCGGTGATGATGCCGTCCGGGTCCGGGACGATGCCGCCGTCGTAGAGGAACACGTTCACATGGTCCTTGGCCGCCAGCAGCGCGCAGATGTTGCCCGCCAGCACGAAGTAGGGCTGGCGGGTCCGCTTGATGGTCTCGCAGACCTCCTCGTCCGCCGCGTGGACCAGGTCGCGGACCTGGTGGCAGATGGCCTGCTGCCATCCGGGCAGGCCATCGATATAGGCGTCGACGCGCGGATCCTTGGCGTAGGTCATCGCAGCTTCACCCTAGGGCACCCCGATGGCGGTAAAGCCGGGTCAAGCTCAGCCTCCCCGGTAAACGCGACGGACCGGTTGGATGCTCCGGGGGGGGAACCGGGGGGCGGCACGGCGTATTCGCACCATCCCTCGCTCTCGGGCCGATCACAGAATGGAGTTGTCATGCCCGAAACACTGATTCTTGAGTTCAGCGGGGTGACGGAAGCCGACTACGCCTCGGTCAACGGGCACCTCGGCATCGACATGCACACGGGCGAGGGGGACTGGCCGCCAGGGCTGCTTTCGCACGCCGCCGGCGTCGGCGACGACGGCACCTTCGTTGTCTCCGAGGTGTGGAATTCCCGTGACGAGCAGGCCGCGTTCCTGAACGGGCGGCTCGGCGCGGCACTGGCGGCCGGCGGGGTGACCACGATGCCCAGCGTCCGGTGGGTGCCGCTGACCGCCTATCACACGTTCGGAGATTGAGCCGCGGGGTGACCCCGCCGCAGCGGCGGTGGGGTCACCCCTGCTCCAGCGCCGGGCCGGGCACCACGTTCTCATCGACCACCGCCCTCACCTCAGCGGGCTGCTCGGCCAGCAGGGCCAGGGCCAGGCAGGCGGGGCAGGCGGCTTCGGCCAGGCTCGCGGTGCCCGCGCGCCTGCCCCTGCGGACCAGCCAGAAGGCGACCGCGCCCAGTACGAGCACGCCGGCTGCCGCCAGCGCCGGGCCGGTCGCCACCTGCAGCACATGCCGGGCGGCCGCGCCGAGGAAGTAGCCGAGGAACAGGTGCAGTTGCAGGAAGGCGCTGCTGCCCGCGATCAGCGCCGGCAGCGCACGGCGAGGTGACAGGCCAGAACCGCCCGCGGCGACGACCGTCAGCGTGCGCAGCCCGGGCGTGGCCCGTCCCAGTGCCAGCGCGGGCCAGCCGCGCCGCTCGATCAGGCCCACGGCGCGCGCCTGCCTGGCCGCGGTCAGCCCGAGCCGGGGACCCAACCGCCGGACCATGGCGTACCCGGGTCCGCGTGCCGCCGCGAACAGCGCGGCCGTCCCGATGACCGCCACCGCCTCGAACGCCAGGACGGCCACCCACAGCGGGATGTCCCCGGCGCCGACGCGCGCCCCGACGGCGAGCATGACCAGGTCCGCGGGGACCGGCACTGGTACCCCTGCCTCCATCGGCACCATCAGCACGAGGCCCGCGACGGCACCGATCCCGCCCGGCAGGCCGGAGCCCGCCTGGTGGCCCGCTGCCTTGCCCAGCCGGGCGAGCACCGCGCCCAGCCCACCGGTCCCGCGCACACCGACCATGGCCAGCCCCCCCCAACCGGTAATGGTTGGGCAAAGCCTGGTCCGGGCCGGGCGGGAAGTCAACGGCACGGCCAGCCAAGCGGGCGGCCGGCCGCGCTGCTGCGGGACGGAGGTGTCACCATTGGTGCGCCAGGCAAACGGCGGCGTGGGGGAGGAGCCACGAGCAGCCACGACGAGCACCAGGAGCGCCGGCCCGGCGAACCGGGCGGCACAGAGCCGGACGTCCGGTTCACCCTGGCCAACGAGCGCACGTTCCTGGCCTGGAACCGGACCGCGCTCGCGCTGGTGGTGGCCGGGCTCGGCATCGTCCAGCTGCTGCCGCCGTTTCCGCGCGTCCCGTGGGGGCGTCACGCACTGGGCGTCCCGCTGATCGTGCTCGGCGCGATCGTGTCGGTGACCGCGTACCGCGAATGGCGCCGCACCCAGACGGCGCTGCGCCGCAGCGAGCCGATACCGCAGTCGGTGCTGCCCCGGATCCTGGTCGGCACCATCACCGGCGTCGCGGCGCTGTCCGCGGTGGTCCTGCTCGTCTCGGCCGTCCGGTAGGAACGCCACATGCTGCCCGGCCGGCCCGAGGACTGTTCCCCCGGTGCCGCGGCGCTGCCCGAGGACCCCGAGGACCTGTCCCCGGGGACGGCCGCGGAGCGGACCAGGCTCGCCTGGGAGCGGACCGCGATCGCCTTCGGCGCGGTCGGCCTCGCGATGCTGCGCGGTGAGCCCGTGGCAGGCCTGATCGTGCTCGCGGTGACCCCGGTGATCTGGGCGCTGGGCCGCTACGTCAGCGCGACGGCCCCGCCGGAGGCGCGGTCACGAAGGCTGCTGGTTGTTGCCGTGGCGGTCACCGGGGTGGCCGTGCTTGCCGCGGTCGCGGCGCTGCTCGGCCACGGCGCCCCGGTCCGGTTGCGGTAGGGCATGTCCCATAGACCATTCAGCTTGCTGCGCGACGGCGCTCACCGGGGACGTGCCCATGCTCTCACCGGCCAGCCGGGCCATCCGTACCTGGGGGATCCCGGTCCGGGTGGCCCGTCGTTCCGGTACAAAAAGGCGATGGGCAGCGAGCGGAAGCCAAGCGATCGGCCTGAGCCACCGGTGACGTGGGGAACGATTTCCGGCGTCCTGCTGGCGGTTGCCGCGGTGCTGCTCACCGCGGGATGTGCCGGCGGCAGCGCGCACTCTGCGGCGTTCCCTGCGCCGCAGCCGCCGGACCTACGGACCCGGGCCGCGCTACTGCGGATCGCCACGACGTTCAACCACGACTATGACCGCGGTGACTACAGGCCCGTGTACGCGCGGTGGGATGCCCGCAGCCGGGCAATCATCAGCCAGGCCGGCTACATCCGGCGGCACCGCGAGTGCCCGAGCCCGCCGCAGCCGGCTTCGGTGACCGAGAGCGCGGGCCCTGGCCCGCGCGGGGCGTGGCTGGTGCACTACGAGATCGGCGGGCAGCAGCTCACCGACTACTGGTTCTACGTGCGCCACCGGTGGGTGTTCGACTTGGTGCTGAGCAACCCGGACGCGGTGCGCTTGTACCGGATGTCGCCGCAGCGTTACGCCGCGGCCGTCGGCTGCGCGGGCGAATCGGGGTAACCATGGCGGCGAAACTGGCGCTGATCGTCCGGACCGACCTCGGCATGGGCCGGGGCAAGATCGCGGCGCAGGTGGCGCACGCCGCGGTGGCCGCGGTGCTGGCCACCAGCCACAGCCGGGACTTTGCCGCGTGGCTTGCCGAGGGGCAGCCGAAGGTGGTGCTCAAGGTTGCTTCGGCGGAGCAGTTGCTTGACGTGGCGCGGCGGGCGCGCGCCGCGGGGCTGCCGGTGGAGCTTATCCAGGACGCCGGCCGCACCCAGGTGGCGCCGGGCACGGTGACCTGCTGCGCGGTCGGCCCGGCCGACAGCGCCCGGATGGACCCGGTCACCGCGGAACTCACGCTGCTGTGAGCCGCGGCCATCACAGGATGGCGATGGGGTTCACCGGGGAACCGGTGCCACCGGGCAGCCGCAGCGGGGCGATGACACACAGGAACGACCAGCGGCCCGCGGCCTCGCAGACCGGCAGCAGGTCACCGAACTGCAGGTAGTCGAGCAGGTACACCCCCAGTGCGTTGATCGCGAGCACGTGCATGGGGAACGCGACGCCGTCCACAACGCTGGGCGCGGTGTCGCTGTTGCTGTCACAGCCGAGCGCGGCGACCTGCCGCTCGGCCAGGTACCCGGCCGTGTCCGGGTGCAGGCCGGCGCGGGATCGCGCCACCTCCCACGGCCCAAGCTCGTCGCGCCGCCGCCGGTGACCGACCCGGACGAACAGCAGGTCGCCCGGCCCCACGCGGACCTGCTGCGACTGCTCCGCGGCGGCCAGTTCCGCAGCGGTGACGTGCTCGCCGGGCTCGAGCCAGGAGACGCCCCTGAGCCGGGGGATGTCCAGCAGCACGCCCCGGCCGACGATGCCGTCCCGCGCCTCTTCGATGGACAGTTCGGCCGCGCCGCGCGAGCTGACCACACCCGCTGGCACGCCGTTGTACAGGGCTCCGCCGTAGCTCACGTGGCAGAGCGCGTCGATGTGGCTGTCCACGTCACCATGGATGTTCATGATGATCTGGTCGGCGGCGAACGACACGCCCGGCACGTCGGAAGGCTCGGTGGGCAGCCGTTTCATGTGCCGCGCGCCCGGCTCGGGATTGTCCGGAGCGCTGCTGGCCAGCGGGGCGGCCATGGTAACCGTCCGTCCGGCACGGACCTCGCCCGCCGCAGCGGCCAGCCGCTCGGGGGTGATGTGGTTCAGCGCGCCGCGGCGGTCTGCGGCGCCCCACTGGGCCTGGCCGCGCAGCCGCTCGTAGAGCGCATGGAAGCTGGCGGCGGACATCCTCTGATCGCTCATTTCCACCTCTGCTGCCGGTCCCGGTCCGGCCATTCTGCCGCCAGCTCTGGTTTACCGGCCGCCCGGCGGGTAGCAGCAACGCCATGATCGAGCCAACCCTTACCGCGGTGCGAGCGCGACGCCACGGGGCTGCGGTCCGCGATCTCTGGTGACAGCGCGTTATCCTGAGACGTCAAAACCTTGTTACGCGCGTGATGGAGCTGCCGTGGCTGCCGGGACGGAGGACCTCCGCAGGGGGCCGGGCAGGCATGCCGTGCTGTTCTACTCCGACGGTGACGAGCTCGCCGGGCAGGTGAGCGGGTTCCTCCTCGAAGCCATCCGTGCGGGCGGCGTGGCCGTCGTCATCGCGACGCCGGCGCACCGGGAGTCCATCGCCGCCGCGCTGGCGGGCGCCGGGATCGACGTCGCGGCCCGTGAAGCGGCCGGCCTGTATGCCGCGCTGGACGCGTTCGAGACGATGAACCGGTTCATGGTCGCCGACTGGCCGAGCGCGGCCAGCTTCTGGCAGGTGATCACCCCGATCGTCGCCGGGGCGGCCGAGGCCGGCACACCCGTGCACGTGTTCGGCGAGATGGTTGCGCTGCTGTGGGACTTCGGGCAGGTCAACGCGGCCATCGAGGTCGAGGCGATGTGGAACGAACTGGCGGCGCAGTACCCGTTCTCCCTGCTCTGCTCCTACCCGGCCGACTCCGTGCGCGGTAACCAGCACCAGGATGCCCTGGCCGAGGTGTGCCGCGTCCATGCCAGCGTCGCCGGCGACGTGCCCGGCCGCGCCTAGCCGGATCCCTGGATTCGCACCCCTGGCGGGCGGTCGCCGGTCAGCGCACTCGGGTGCACCAGCGGCTGGTAGCCGGCCGTGATCGCGGCCACGATCGACGGCGGGGTCAGCACCTCCACCTCTCCCGGCCCGGCCGTGAAGTGGGATGGGGAGGCGGGTGGGGCGCGGTAGCCACGGAACGACCAGGCGTACACCTGGCCGCCGATGAGCAGGCCTGGCTCGCCGTCGGGCCGGACCATGACGCCGTCGGGCAGTTCCGCGACGGGCGCGCGGTAGGTTCGCTTGCGCCGGGACCGGTCCGTGCGCTCGGCGTGCAGCGCCGCGTCCATCTCGGCGGCCATCGGGCTCCGGGGCAGGTGCCGTGCGGTGCGCCATGCCTGCGTGAAGGACAGATAGTCGGGACGCCGGCAGTACGCGCAGGGCCGGTGCCCGGCGGAAAGAGCCGTCGCCTCGTCGAGGAAGAACAGGGCGGTCCACCGGCCCGGCGGCATCGGATCGCGCTGGACGCCCTTGAACTCCAGGAGGCAGCAGATCCACAGCTTCGAGCGCCAGCGGGTGACGCCGAGGCTACGGCCCTGTCCGTGCAGGCAGCCGCGATTGCCCATCATCAGGCCACGGCTGTCGTCCGCGACGATCTCGCCGGTTGGCGTCACGCGATTCTGCAGCGGCATAGGCGTATCCTCCGCTGAGGGTAAGACACTTGCGTCGACGAGGTGAGGGGCTGCGCGCGGATGCATGTGGTGGGCATGGTGCTGCACCCCGCCCGGGACTCAGCCGAGGCGGTGGGCGCAGTGCTGGGCTGGGCGGAGCGCAAGGGCGCCCAGGTGCTGGGCATCGACACAGAGATCACCAGGCTGAACTGTGCCGCGATCGGGGTCACCGCCGAGGAACTCGGCAAGCGCTCGGACCTGCTGGTGAGCCTCGGCGGGGATGGCACGATGCTGCGGGCGCTGCGGCTGGCCGACCGGCAGCGCGCCCCGGTGCTGGGGGTGAACCTGGGCAAGCTCGGCTTCCTCGCCGAGGTGGACGTGCCCGAACTGGCCGGTGCGCTGTCCGCCATCGACGCGGAGGAGTTCACGATCGAGCCGCGGCTGGCGGTGGACGCCGTACTCGGCGACCAGGTGGTCACCGCGTTCAACGACGTGGCCCTGGTCCGGTTCCCCGGGATGGCGACCGCGGCGGTGGGGGTACGGGCCGCCGGGCACCCGTTCGTCAGCTACGCCGCCGACGCGGTCGTGGTGGCCACCCCCACCGGGTCCACCGCGTACAGCTTCTCCGCTGGCGGCCCGATCGTCAGCCCGGCGGTCGAGGCCCTGCTTGTCACCCCGGCCGCGCCGCATTCGGCCTACAATCGCGGCCTGGTGCTCTCGATCCTGGACAGCCTGGCGCTGGACATCCTGCCCGACAGCGGGCGGCTCGCCGTGGAGGTCGACGGGCAGGTCGCCGCGCACGTGGAACCGGGGGACTTTGTGGAACTGCGGCCGCGTCCCGGCGCTGCGCACGTCGTCCGGCTGGGCCGCACCACATTCTACGAGCGGGCCCGCCGCAAGCTCCGGCTCACCGACTCCGCCGAGGTCCCGGTCGGCTGGGCGCGCCCCGAAGACTGAGGCCGCACACGGTGGCCGCCTAATCCAGGCGTAGCCTTAGGCGCTCTTCGCTGCGCGTCGGATCACCCGGCAGGGGCTGCACGTTATACGTGCTCTGGAAGCCAAATCTCTGGTAGAGGCGCATGGCTGGGGCGTTGCCATCCAGTATGTACAGCCAGACAGTGTGAACACCGGAGTCACGAAGTTGGTCGAGAACCGTCCTGAGCAGGTTCGAGGCCACGCCGTGCCGCCGGACCCGCGGGGCGACCCAGAGGTACTCCAGATAGCACCCCCAGGACGGCGTGGTGGGAAGCCTAGTCACGCCGAGAAGCCCGACATCCGGTTGCCCCAGGCCCTGGTCGGCTGCGCGCATGACATGCCATTCGCCGCGCGCGAACTCCTGGCGCCACTGCTCCTCGGCGAAGGCCGCCTCGGTTTCGTGGCTCGACAAGAACACAGTGGGATCAGCATCCAGAGCGGTGAGGCGGATGTCTCGCAACCTGCGCCAAGCGTCCTCGGTGAGCACCTCTACCCGGAAGCTGGTCGGTGAGCCGGTCACGGAACCCGTGCCCCTCGCTTCCGGACGCTGACAACTAACGTCATTCGGATTGTGACAGTGTGTCCGGCTCGCGTACAACTGCCGAGGTCACGGGGTGGTCTCGGCCGTAAGCTGCGGCACATGGCCACCCTGGTAGAGCAACGCCGAGATCTGGAGTCGGCGCGGCCCGCGCCGCACCATGCCCCGGAATGGTGCGGCGCGGGACCGGGAGCCAGGCCGGCCGGGCGGCCCCAACACCTAACCGGCCTGGCCGTCTCCATTAGTGCTGCCGCTCGTACCAAGGGATGGCGAACGGATCGGCACCTCTTTCGCGACGGATCCATAGACCCGTCAGGGCGCGGGCACCATGACTTACTCGGCTGGGGGGCACTGCCGAGAAGAACTCGGTGGGCTCGTCCGGTCCCAGCCACTCGCCCTGCGCCGAGCGGTAGCGGCGCTCCTCCTCGCGGTAGCGGCGCTCCTCCCGGAACAGCGACTCCTCATGCCGGATGCCGATGCTGACGACAGCGACCAGACCGACGGCGGCCCCCATAATGAAGATCGCTGCGACGATGATGGCGATGGCAGCCATGGTGATCCCCCTTTACGTGCTGGCCCGCGGTCTCGTGATCCCGCTGCCCCGAACTGGTCTCTGTCTCGGCGTGGGCGGCTGCGGCCAGGGCGGCGGCAGGCGATGAGCAATCGGCCCCGAGGACAGATTCAGTAGCGTGTCGGTCGGTGGGCTTTCCGGAGGAGGCCCGCACGCGGCTAACAGGACAGCCGGCGGGAGGACTTGAGTTCCGGCGGCGGTGGCCGCGATCATCCGGCACCTGCGGCGCGCCGGGGCGTCTTTGGTCACTGCATGCAGGTAACTGACTAAGGTGAGCATGGAAACGCCTGCTCTGTGATAGGGGCTGGAGGTTTCATGGCGGGCATCCCCGGGGCCAACGGGGGTGCCCGCATCAGTCGGGCCGCGTGGGTCAGGGTTCGGCGAGCTGCTCTGAGGACTCACTTGACCATTCCTTTACTTTTTTACTCTGAACTTCAGCTTTCTTGATCACTACAGGTGTAGTAGCTTCACTTCAGTGTCATCCCCTGATGGGATAAAGTCCACACCTACCGGGGTAAGAAAAGATTGCCCCTCTTCAGATGCGGGCTGTGGGTAGGTGTCGTGATGGCACTGCTCATGGGGAACATATGTGGGAGAGGGGCGGCATGGCTGATCCCAACCTGTGGTACAGTACAGTCCTGAACTTCAGATGAACCGAGGTCTGCCTGTGAATGACGAGGATTCGCGTCAGGCCCTCGCGCGACGGTTGCGCGCCCTGAGGGAAGCGAACTGGCCTGGGAAGAAGGTGAACCAGGCCCAGCTCGCGGCGGCGCTCAGCGGGGATGGAAGGCGGTCCGTCAGTGTGTCGCTCATCTCATCCTGGGAGTCGCGGACCAACCCGACGGCGCCGCCGGCGTCCAGGATCGAAGACATCGCCACGTTCTTTGCCACCCCCAGGTCCTTCGATGGGAAGGCCGGCCGCCTGTTGAGCACCGACGAGATGACCGCGCAAGAGCAGGCAGCGAGGGAGAAGCTGCTAGCCGAACTCACCGGCTTGCGCCGTGGGGCGCTTGGCGCGTCGGGCCCGTCCCGGCCTCTGGCTCCTACCCTGGGCACCCCTCAGGAGATCACCCAATCGCTGAACTCTGGGCTCTATCGCTACGGGGATGGTGAGCGTATCACCGTAGCCTGCGCTCAGTTGCCGGAGAAGTTGCTGGTACGGATGCCCTACACGAACCCCTCGGACCCCGACTTCATTGAGCTGTATCGATACTCGGACCCCGACGCGCTTTTGGAGATGTTCGGGCATCTACGGGCCGCAAACCCCGCCAGCCGGGTCGAGTACCAAGCTGCGGATCAGCTTACGGCCGATGACTACACAGGACATCTAGTCTCGCTGGGTGGTGTGGACTGGAACGAGGTGACGAGTTCGGCCATCAAGCGTCTTCAGCTTCCGGTGAGGCAGGTCACGGACTGGGAAGAGTCGGGAGACGCATACTTTGAGGTAACGGAGGAAGATGGCCGCAAGGTTGAGCACCGTCCGCGACTGGATAAGTCGGGCGGACGGACGATCCTGCTCGAGGACGTCGCGCTCTTCGCGTGGGCCGTCAGCCCCTTCAACCGGAAACGCTTCCTGACGATCTGCAATGGGATGTACGGGAGGGGCACCTACGGCGCGGTGCGCGCATTGACAGATGAGCGCTTTCGTGATCGCAATATGGAGTACATTCAGGGGCGGCTCGCAGTCAGCGAAGCGTTCTGCATCCTTGTCCGAGTGCCGGTGGAGAAGGGCGTGACGCTGACTCCTGACTGGACAGTGCCCGAAACGAGGCTTTTCGAATGGTCCAGGCCCAAGTGACAACCGGTGCTCGGACGCCGGATCACCACGGATCGCACCGTCGCCTGATCTGGTCGGCCGATGGGCCAGCGCTACAGGTGAAGGTCGACGCCATCATCGTGCCCACAGTCCGGCCGGTTCCCCGACTGATGGAAGCCGCGCGCGCTGCACTTTCCCTGGGCTGCCCGCTGGTAACCCTGCACAGTCGAGGCCGGACAAGTGCGAGTGCGGCTGCCTTCTACCTTGACCGGCGGGTTGACCTGATCGCAATCGACGTGCCCGAGTCGGCGCACCTCCGGCTTCCCGTGCTGGAGACGTCCAAGCTGCTGGCCGGCACTATCTTTGAGCGGCGGACCGATGTGAGCACCAAGCGCAACCTTGCGCTGGTGCTCAGCCACATGCTCCGCTGGAGGCGTGTCGTCTTCCTTGATGACGACATACGTGTGCCCAACCCTGCCGATCTTAGCCAGGCCGTCAGCCTGCTGGATGTACACACCGCAGTGGGGCTCGGCATAGAGGGCTTTCCCGACAACTCGATGGTGTGCCATGCCTTCCGGGAGGCGGGCGGTTGGCAGGACACGTTCATAGGCGGCGGGGCCATGGCCGTGGACGTCAAACGTAACCGGTCGTTCTTCCCCAACGTCTACAACGAGGACTGGTTCTTCGTGCTGGACGCGGGGAAGCGACTGCAGTCGGTAGCGACCGTGGGCGAAGTCCTCCAGGATCCCTATGACCCATACCGCCCCGAGCGAGCACGGGCAGAGGAGTTCGGCGATGTGCTTGCCGAGGGGACATTCTGGCTGCTCGACCAGGGAAGGTCTGCCTCGGATGGAGATCTGGCACACTGGCGGGACTTCCTGGCCAAGCGCAAGAGATTCATCGAGCAGGTATTGGGCATGGTCCAAGGCACCGCCA
>Ga0070712_100000787_pt1 | contig 18759 bp, 18 predicted proteins | sample LARL81metaG_FD_71396 | JGI IMG/M metagenome (GOLD analysis project Ga0070712, IMG submission 71396) | Corn, switchgrass and miscanthus rhizosphere microbial communities from Kellogg Biological Station, Michigan, USA - LAR L8-1 metaG | ecosystem: Host-associated > Plants > Roots > Rhizosphere ...
TCACGCCCCGGGAGCACGAGATCACGGAACTCATATCCGCAGGCCTGACGAACCGGCAGATCGCCGAGCGCTTGTTCATCGCACAACGTACCGTCGACACACACGTCGGGCATATTCTGGCGAAACTCGGCTGTAGCAACCGGTCTCAGGTCGCCGCTCTTAACGGGCCCGGAGGGCTCCTTAAGCACCTACCTACCCGTCGCCGACCGAAAATACGCACACCGAGTACGTAGGTTCCCTGATACCGCATATAGCGTAGCCACATTAGTGTCTACGTGCAGTGGCGACTTGCTCGTGATCTGTCATAGGAACCGCAATGGCTGTTTTCCTTGTTTTCCGGGACTTGCCGGGCGTGACCAGGGACCAGTATGCAGCCGCCCAGCAGGCGGCCAGTGACGCAGCCCAGCAGGCCAACGTCGGTGGCCGCGTTGTGCGGCATCTCGGAGGCTTCTACATGCCCCGCGGCGGCCGGGTCATCTGCATATTCGGCGCCGACTCGCTTGTCGATGTCACCGCAGTCAACGAGCAGGCAGGGGTGCCGTTCACTGAAGTGCTCGAAGCCATCGAGCTGCACCCGCGGAGCCTGACATGACTGATACCTGGCCCAGCCGAGCGCCATTCCGCAGGCGGCCGACTGCCTATGAGGTGGACTGCCCGAGTCTCGTGGAGAATGTGACCTCGGCGACTTCGACCGCCTGTATGGCGGCCTGGCGTTGGATTGCGAGCTGAGCTAGGCGTGCGGCAGTTCTATCAGAATGCTCCCGGTCCGCAGGCCTATGCGGTCCGGGTGCCGGTCGGGAGTCACCGCGGCGTCGGTGACGTTCTGCCCTGATCCGTCGGTCTTTGAACGTGGGGGTCACGATGGCGACCGATCTGGTCAGTTCCCTCCTCGCCCGCCCACCCCTTCTGGACTTCCCGGCCGTGCTGCTTCTCGGCGGCCCCTACGTCATGCTCAACGGCTACCGTGTGGAAATCCCCGACGGATGCAAGAGACTGCTGGTCTTCGTGGCCCTCGGCACAGGGAGGGTCGATCGCCGGTACGCAGCGGGATCGCTATGGCCGGTCGGGAACGACGAACGAGCAGCCGGCAACCTGCGCTCTGCGCTCTGGCGTCTGAAGGGTGCGGGGATAGACCTGCTGGAGAGCGACAGGTGCAGCTTGATGCTGCGCCCTGGAACCGTGGTCGACGTCAGGATCCTGTGCGAGTGGGCGGTCCGCCTGGTCGACGGATCGGCAACCCAGGCGGACTTGAATGCCGTGAATTGGCACAACGATGTCATGCATCTGTTGCCGGGCTGGTACGACGACTGGGTGATCTTCGAACGCGAGCGAATCCGTCAACGGTTTCTGCATGCGCTGGAGGTGCTTTCCAGGCGCTTGGCTGCCGTGGGCCGCTGCGCCGAGGCGGTCGAGACGGCCATCTCCGCAGTGAGAGCTGACCCACTGCGGGAGAGCGCGAACAAAACACTGATCGAGGCTCACCTAGCAGAAGGCAATCTCGTTGAGGGCCGCAGAGCCTACCGGCGCTACCGCGACACGCTCCGCCATGAGCTCGGCGTCGAACCTGGGAGGGAGCTGGCCAGCCTGGTTCGGCTGGACCTAGGGCCCGACTCTCCCAGGTTCCGCGACGGCGGTGCCGCATCAGCTGAGCGGCTGCACCTCAGCCACGTTCCGGGCTAGCCCCTGGACTGCCGGGGTGTCCGGCGAGTCGGCGCGCAGCACACAGGCCAGGACGATGCAGGCAGCCCGGCGGATCTCCAACCGCTTCGCGCTCGTGCGCGGCAGCGGGACGTGGACGAATGGGCACGACCTGCCAGGCGGACCTTGCCCGGTCGAGGACCAGGACGTAGCTGTGGTTGTACGAGCGGCTCGCCGAGCAGATCGTGGCGGTGTTCGCCACCGCGGGCCTGGGGCACCTGGGTGGGGAGCTAGCCAAGGGAGCGCTGGGTGCCGAGCGGGTTGCCACCCGCGCCGGTCAGTTCGTCCAGCACGCCAGCTCCGAGCTGATGAGTCAGGCATGCGCCATGGCGACCAAGGGGGCCTTCAGCGAGACCGGGCTGACCGGCGGTGACCTCAGTGCCACCGCCATCTCGGGGTTCGCCAGGGTCCTTGGGGCGGGGACCACCGGCGTCCTCAAGGCCGGGCTCGCCCACGGCGCCTCGCTCGCCGCCAAGCTCGCCGCTAACGTCCGCGCCCACCTTGTCGGCGGGACAGTAACCAGCCTCGGTGGGCTGGCAGGTGAACGACCGTCAGCGGCATTGGCAACCCGACTGCCGCCGAGATCGCCGCGATGGGCGGCAAGCGAGTTGCCGAGACTGCGGGGCACGGTCACCGGGCTCAAGGACTCTGCTGCGGAACTGGCCGCTGAGCAACGCGAAGCGGCCAGGCACCGGGTCGCCGATCTCGGAGCGGAGCCGGAGACCGCGCCTGCACCGACCCACCCCCGAGCCGGCTACGGAGGCTACCCACGAGACCGTTCCTCCACCATCCGCCGCCACGGTTATCACCCAAGTTCAACCCAGCCCGCTACAGCAGCCCATTTCACCGGATACAGAGGTGGAGGAGGCGTTCACCAAGTGGCAGACGCCAACGGGCGGCGCCATCGAGCCGCCAGCGGAAGGGTCGGCGACCTCCGGTCCAGAGCACCGCGCGCCCTTGACTCCGGATGACCTGTTCCGCAGTGTGGTAATTCCCAAGCGCGTCGAGCCGGAGGCGGTCGGCGTCTCCGCCCACTCGGCAGTGCGGTTGGAGCTCGCGCAGGCCGAGACAACGCTGGCGACAGCGCAAGCGGCGGCCACAGCGGAGGCGAAGAACGTTGAGCTGGCGAAGGCTGTAAGGCGCGCGCTGGCAGCGTGACGTGATTGCCAATCGACTCGCTGTTTCCGCACTACCGCCCCAGGCCCAGGCCGGCAAGGGCGGGCTGCTCGACATCCGGGGAACTAACACCGTCGCCGCGATCTAGATCATCGACGCGCAGGGCAACGAGATCGCGGAGGCGGTCGACAACTTCAAAGGCGGCAGCCGCCACGCCGAGACGGAGGTGCTAGCGACGTTTGACCGCATGATCGCAGACAAGAGGCTCGATCCCAAGCGCCTCATGGGTGCCACTATCCACGTGGTCGGCGACCAGGTGGTCTGCAGCGATGTCTGCCGGCCTGCGCTGCGCACCTGGGCGGCTGATCACGAAGCCAAGGCAGTCGAAGGCCACCTCTTCACCCGTCCGAGATACGCGCGATCTGGGCAGGCGACCGCGAAGACGACCGCCAAGACCTTCCTCCAGGCCCCGCCGCCGGGTCAGCCAAGCCCGCCCCCGCTCACACATCATCAAGAAAAGCTCTACTAGACGAAGTGAAGGCCCCGCCGCGCACCGCGCATGACTAACCAGTCGCCTGTAACGCGTCAGTCGTTGGATAGCCGTAGCGATGCCGCCACAACGGCGCGGTGACGACGCTCCCATAGGCTGGGCTGCGACATGACCGAGATGACGGAACGAAGCGGTGTGTTGGTAGTGCGTGCCTGGGTGGAGGGCGGTACGCCGGCGGGCCTTCGGGCGCGAATCACCCAATCCCGGGATCTCGCTAGTACTGAGCAGCTCGTTACCGCCGCCGCCACCGTTGATGAAATCCTGGCCACCGTCAGGGCGTGGCTGAATGCGCTGCTGTTGGAGCAACCGGACTGCCGTTGACTAGTTCAGCTTTGCGTGGTGTCTTATGGGATGGTTGGACCACAATTGGAGCTGTTGTCCTCGCTCTGGTCGCATTCGCCGCGCTGAACGCCTTCTCGCATGACGGGCTGGTGACGGTCGGCTGGTGCAATCGCGGTGGCGGAATACGCGGCAAGGCATGGGCGGCCGAGGTGGACGGCAGGCACCATGGACACGCGGTTGACCTGTCGCAGGTCAGCGTCCCCGGCGGCGCATCATGAGCGACGGCGGTGGTACTAAGACCGCAACACGCCGCAACAGCTCGCCGTCGGCGCCGCCGGCCGACTTGGAATCTGAGGCGTAAGATCGCGCATCACTCCGCATACACTACGTCACACCAATGTCATGCTCTTGCGAGCCAAAGGCGTGGACATCGCGACCATCGCTGTGCCTGGGCCACGAGAGCACCCAGACCACGCATATTTACGATGTCCGTGGCCATGAGAAAGTCCCCATGTGTGGCCAGGTCTAGGTCCCCGGTTGTGGCCAGTTAAAAGTCCCCATCCCTCGTTCGCCGTGTCTACCGGGAGTTCAGGCCCCGGACGGTGACAGTGGCGGTGCCACCCAGTCACTGCACCGCCCGGGAGCTTCTATTGAAGTCTGCGAGGGAACGAATGGACATCATCGCCGCCTATCGAGAGGCAGGCACTTACCGTGGGGCCGCGGAGATCGCGGGGACCACGCACAAGACCGTAAGGCGGGTCATCGCCCGGCATGAGGCCGGGGGCGCTGCGCCGGAGCGGGTGCCGCGAGGCCACAACTACGACGAGGTTGCTGCACTGGTGGCCGGGCGGGTGGAGAAGACCTCGGGCCGGATCTCGGCCAAGCGGCTGCTGCCGGCGGCGCGGGCGGCCGGTTATGCCGGGTCGGACCGGAACTTCCGCCGCCTTGTCGCGGAGCAGAAGGCGCTATGGCGGCGGGAGCATCACCGGGGCCGCCGCCCGGCGGTGTGGTCGCCGGGCGAGCACCTGGTGATCGACTGGGGCAGCCTGGCGGGGCTGCACGTGTTCTGCGCGGTGCTGGCCTGGTCGCGGGTCCGGTTCGTGCGGTTCGCCCGTGATGAGCGGGCGGCCACGACGCTGGCGCTGCTGGCGGAGTGCTTCGAGGTCCTGGGCGGGGTGCCCGGCACGGTGCTGGCCGACCGGATGGGCTGCCTGAAAGGCAATGTCGTGGCCAACGTCGTGGTGCCGACGGCGGAGTATGTCCGCTTCGCCGGCCATTCCCTCTTGACTGAACTACCGGCTTTGTTTTCTCAGTTCACAGCGCGGATTGCGGATGAGGTGACTACGGTCTCAGCTCGTGTTCGATGACGGGATGTTGGATCGGGATCTCGCGTTGCTGGCCGTCCCGCTGGTCGGCGGGCTAGACGAGACTGGCAGCCGCTGGGAGCCATACCGGCTGCTTGACCCGGCCGGGGAGCCGGTCCGCCCGGCTGCGGAGTTCTTCGTGGACCTGCAGGCCTGCGGCCGGTCACAGGCGACGGTCCGTTCCTATGCGATGGACCTGCTGCGGTGGTTCCGCTTCTGCTGGGCGACCGGGACGCCATGGGACCGGGCGACCCGGGCAGAGGCCCGCGACTTCTGCCGGTGGATGCTCATCGCGGGCAAGCCGGATCGGCCGCACTGGCGTGCTCCCGGTCAGGTGCAGGTGGCCAAGTCGTCCGGAGTTGCGTATGCGCCGTCGGTGCGCGCGCACTGTGAGACGGTGCTGCGCAGCTTTTACGACTATCACCTCGACGCGGGGTCGGGGCCGGTGATCAACCCGTTCCCGCTGGACCGGTCGCGGCGCAGCGCACGGGCGAACGCGCACCACAACCCGATGGAGCAGTTCCGCAAGGAACGCGCCGGGCTCTACCGGCCGCGAGTGCCGTCACGAGTTCCGCGCAGCGTCCCGGACGAGGAGTTCAACGGGATCTTCGCCCGGCTGCCCTCGCACCGGGACCGGGCGATGGTGGCGTTCTACGTCTCCACGGGCGCCCGCGCCTCGGAGCTGCTGTCGGTCACTCAGGGCGGGGCGGACCCGGGGCGGCAGCTGATCACGGTGACCCGGAAGGGCAGCGGCGAGCTGCAGGAGCTCCCGGCCTCCACTGACGCGTTCGTCTGGCTGCGGCTCTACCAGGTGGAGATGGAGGGCCTGATCCCGAAGGGGCGCCGTCAGCCGCTGTGGTGGACGCTGCGCCGACCCGTCCGGCCGCTGACCTATCACGCCGTGCACCGGATGTTCGAGCGGGCCGGGCAGGCCGCGGGAAGCTCGGCGACCTTGCATGCGCTGCGGCACACGGCCGCCTACCGGATGGCCGAGGACCCGCAGCTGCCGCTGACCGATGTCCAGCTTGTCTTGGGCCATGCGCAGTTGACCACGACGCAGATCTACCTGACTCCCCGCAAGGAGGAAGTGATCCGCCGGCTGCTGGGCCATCACGCCGAGCAGGCCCGGCAGGCAGCACGACGGGCAACTCCGCCGCCGGCGCCCGGATACCGGCCTGAGATCCTGCAGGTCCTGTTCGGGACGGCGGGCTCGTGACGACGGTCATTGACGCGGCGGTGGCGGTCCTGCCGTCTTCCGGGCAGTCGGCGCTGTCCGGGATTGAGCCCGCGCGACCTCACGGGACGGCCTGGCCGGCCACGTTGCAGGACCGCGAGACGACGTGGGAACGCCTGACGGGCCCGCCGTTTGCCCCGGTCGCGGCGAAGGGCCGGGCCGGGCATCGGCTCGGGCTGCGGCTGCTGCTGGACTGGCTCGCCAGCCAGCCAGGGCGCACCTGGCAGGAACGCTGGATGGCCACCGGTGCCGATGCAGCCGACGGCTCGTGGCGGCAGGTCAGCGCCGCCTGGCTGCGCGGACACGGCCATCACAGCGAGCACCGCCAAGAGGTGCTGACCCGGGCTATCGTGGTCGCCATCAGCGCCGACCTCATCAGGCCCTCGCTCAGCTGGCTGGCAGAGGCCAACTTCCGCAAGGGGATACTGGTCAACGCGCTGGCACAGTACCGGGATCCCGAGGGGTTCCGGCGGCTGCAGGCTGCATGCTCGGCGGACCCGCCCGTGTCCGCGTCAGCGGCCGGGCGGGCCGTCTACCGCACCGCGCTCATCGTGGCCGCCAAGGGCGGCACGCTGGGCGACATCACCACCGGCGACGTCCTGGAACTGCTCGATGCCGAGGCCGAAGCGCACGGCACCGCGGTCGGGGCGACGCACCTGTTCTACCGGCTCCTGCACGCGATCGGGGCCTTCGGGGCGGGGGCGCCGACGACGCTGCGGGAGCTGCGCACCGCCGGGCAGCGGACGCCCGCCGAGCTGGTCGACCGTTACCAGCTCACCTGCCGCCCGGTCCGCGACCTGCTGGTGGAGTACCTGCAAGAACGCCAGCCCGCGCTGGACTACACCAGCCTGGATTCACTGGCCACCATGCTGGGCAAGCTGTTCTGGGCTGACCTGGAGCGCCACCACCCAGGCATCGACAGCCTGCGCCTGTCTTCTGATGTTGCCGCCGCCTGGAAGCAGCGGCTCCGCACGGTCACCAAGACCGTCCGCGGACCCGGCGGCCGGCCGGCCGAGGTCAGCATCGCCCGGGTTAACTACCGCGAGTGCCTGACCCCGGTGCGGGCCTTCTACCTGGACCTGGCGCACTGGGCCGTGGAAGACCCGGCCCGCTGGGGGCCGTGGGTCGCCCCCTGCCCGGTCGGCAGCGAGGAGATCAGCCGGCGCAAGGACAAGCGGCGCCGCAAGTCCCGCATGGACGCCCGGACCAGGGAACGGCTCCCGGTGCTGCCAGTTCTGGCCCGCACTGTCGCCCAGCGCCGCACGCAGGCGGCTGAACTGCTGCAGGCGGCCCGGCAGGCCACACCCGGCGAGCGGTTCACCGCCGCCGGGCAGACCCTGGTCCGCTCGGTCGTCCCGGCCGCCTCGCCAGGCAAGATCTGGGCCCATCACCCGGCCACCGGCAAGCGCCGTGACCTCGGCAAGGACGAAGAGCACGCGTTCTGGGCGTTCGCCGCCATCGAAGTCCTGCGCGCGACGGGGATCCGGATCGAGGAACTCACCGAACTGTCCCACCACAGCCTGGTGCAATACCGGCTTCCCGGCACCGGCGAGCTCGTCCCGCTGCTGCAGATCGCCCCGTCCAAGACCGACGCCGAACGGCTCCTGCTCATCAGCCCCGAGCTCGCCGACGTCCTGTCCGCGATCATCTGCCGGGTCCGCGGTCAGACCGGGGCGATCCCGCTGGTCGCCTCCTACGACGTGCGGGAACGGCTCTGGCTGCCGCCGGCGCCCCTGCTGTTCCAGCGGCGCGTCGGCACGGAGAACCGGGCGATCGGCGCGTCGGCCGTCCGCACCATCCTCACCGAGGCGCTCGCCCATACCGGCCTGACCGACCCTGCCGCCGGCGGGCCGCTGCACTTCACCCCCCACGATTTTCGGAGGCTCTTCATCACCGACGCCGTGCTCAACGGGCTGCCTCCGCACATCGCCCAAGTCATCGCAGGCCACCGGGACATCAACGTCACGATGGGCTACAAGGCCGTCTACCCGGACGAGGCGATCGGTGCGCACCGGGCGTTCATCGCCCGCCGCCGCGCGACCAGGCCCAGCGAGGAGTACCGCACCCCGACCGACGAGGAATGGGACGCCTTCCTCGCCCACTTCGAGAAGCGCAAAGTGTCGGTCGGCACCTGCGGACGGGCGTTCGGGACCCCCTGCATCCACGAGCACGCCTGCATCCGCTGCCCGATGCTCTGGCCCGACCCCGCACAGCGCGATCGCCTCACCGAAATCCGCGCCAGCCTGACCGCCCGGATCGCCGAAGCCCAGCGCGAAGGCTGGGCCGGCGAAGTCGAAGGACTCCAGATCAGCCTCGCCGGCGCCGGCGAAAAACTCGCCCAGATCGACCGCCGGTCCCGCAACGGCGCTACCGTCAACCTCGGGCTACCCACGACGAGAATCGAGGGGCAGTGAGCGGCGAGGCAGATCACCAAGAACCGGTCATGAACATCAGCGCCTGGCCAATCGAGCGTCTTGAAGCCTACGCAGCTACCCAGCACGGTCAGGAGCTAGAACGGATCCGGGAGGTCGCCCAGGCCCACGCCCACCGGTCCAAGGAACCGAAACACGTCCGGCTGCGCTGGGCCAAGCTGTCCCTGGACGCCAACGCCCGGCTGCACGGCAACAGCTCCAGCCCATGGGCCCGCGCCCGGATGGACCGCCAGAACTTCATGCTCCGCACCTGGGTCATCAAGCACCTCGGCCCCGATACCGACCCGGACTGGGACCCAGGCAGCCTCGCCGCCGACACCCTCGCGGCGCTCACCCTCGATCCCGGCCAGGCCAGCGCGACGGCTGCGAACTGGCGGGACCTCCCTACAGAGCAGATAGGCGAGCTCCGCCGGCACAGGAACCTGACATCCCATCTCGCCACGCTCATCAGCTATCTGCAGCCCGGGCCGACCAGGGACCAGATCGCTGGCTGGATAGAGGTGCGCGAGCATCTGCCGTGAGCCGTCGGCCGCGTCAGCGTGCTGGCACCACGCGCCCGTAACGCGCGCACTGTCCGGAATGCCCGAGTTCAGAGAATACGGGTTCCGGCCGGACTTCTGCCAGGCCGCGGACCCTGAATCGAAAGGGATCGTGGAGAACCTGGTCGGCTACGCCAAGCGTGACCTGATGGTGCCGCAGGCGCCGTTCGGGACCTGGCAGCGGCCAACGCCGCCGCGGCAGCCTGGTGCGCGGAGGTCAACGGCACGGTGCACAGCGAGATCTGCGCGGTGCCCGCCGAGAAGCTGATGACGGAAAGGGAGCTGCTCGGCCCGCTGCCGTCGCTGCGGGCCAGCATCGGCAGGGTAACGGTGCGCAAGGTGGACCGGCTGTCGTGCGTCCGGTTCGCCTCGGCCCGCTACTCGGTGCCGGTCCGGCTCATCGGCGAGAGTGTCCGCCTGCACACCGACGACGGGCGGCTGCTGGTCATCATGACCGGCACCGGTCAGGTCGTCGCCGAGCATTTCCTGGTCCCGCCCGGCGAGGCCTCGGTCCGCGATGAGCATTACGGCGGGCCGCGGCCCGCCACGCCTCGCCGGGCCGTGCGGCCCAAGACTGCAGCGGAGCGGGAGTTCTGCGCGCTCGGCCCGGTCGCGGAGGCGTTCATCACCGGCGCCGCCGCGGCCGGCGCCACCCGGCTGCCGGCTGAGCTGGCCGAGCTGAACACCTTGCGCGCCGCTCACGGCGAGGAGGCGTTCGCCGCGGCGCTGGACCGCGCGGTCGCGTTCTGCCGGTGGCGGGCCGCTGACGTGCGGTCCATCCTCGGCGCCGGGGCCGGCCTGCCCGGGCCGAAGACCGAACCCGGTGACGCGCTTGTGCTGGACCTGCCCGTCGTTCCGGTCCGGCCGCTGGCCGACTACGCGCTCGGAGGCCTGTCATGACCGCGGTGCCGCCGCCGCTGGCCCCGGACCTGGCCGCCGGGCTGCGCCGGCTCAAGCTCGCCGCGATGCGCCAGCTCGCCCCCGAGCTGCTGATCACCGCCAAGACCCAGCGGTGGGCGCCGGAGGAGCTGCTGCGCACCCTGATCGATGCAGAACTCGCCGCCCGGGACGCCTCCAACGCCAGGGCCCGGATGAAGAACGCCGCGTTCCCCGTCATCAAGACGCTCGATGAGCTGGACCGCTCTGCCAGCTCCATCCCCGGCCCAACCCTGGACTACCTCGCCTCCCTGGAATGGATCACCGCCGCCGAGAACCTGTGCCTGGTCGGCCCGCCCGGCACCGGCAAGAGCCACGTCCTGGTCGCCCTCGGCGTCGCCGCCGTCCGCGCCGGGCACAAAGTGCGCTACTTCACCGCCGCGGACCTGGCCGACACCCTCTACCGCGGTCTGGCCGACAACAGCGTCGGGAAGGTAATCGACACCCTGCTGCGCAACGACCTGCTGCTAGTCGACGAAGTCGGGTTCGCCCCGCTCGACGACACCGGAGCCCAGCTGCTGTTCCGGTTCGTCTCCGCCGCCTACGAACGCCGCTCACTCGGCATCGCCAGCCACTGGCCATTCGACCAGTGGGGCCGGTTCCTGCCCGAGCACACCACCGCCGTCAGCCTGCTGGACCGGCTCCTGCACCACGCCAGTGTGGTCGTAACCAGCGGTGATTCCTACCGGATGCGCCAGGCCAGAGCCAAAGGAGGAACCACCCTGAACAAGACCTGATCAACCCGAGGGGTGGGGACTTCTAACTGGCCACCAGCGGGGACCGCAACTTGGCCATTGACATACGAGCACGCCGACCCAGCGCTTAGAAACAAGCGATCGCGCGGACGACACCCCTTGGAGTGAAACCCGGCAGATACCGGCCCCCGACGCGCTTCTAGCCTTCCTCAAGAGCCTCTGATTATGTTGAACATCTGCTGCAGGCAGGCCGGGGACGGCACTGGGTAGCCGCGGTGCTTGAGGAACTGCACTACCCGCCCGCCCACCTGCAACCGGGCCAGGTAGCGTGACCGGCACCAGCCGCTTGACCCGGGACGCCATCGCAACCTCCGCAACGTGACCTACGCACGGAGGACGCGCTCACCTATACATCTGCGCCCACGGAACCCGAACCTCGGCGGTACCAGGCGGAGCCTGTCTGGTTCATTGTTAACTACCAGCGGCCCCGCGTCGGCCGCCCAGAACCAACCGTGAACGGCCGAGAAGTGGCGTCGATCGCGACCTGCTTCTTTCCAGTTGCCCCGACTTTTCAGTGTTGTCAACGTGTCATCGGCGCGGAGGCCCGGCACGTCGCGACTCAGGCAACGAGCGCTTACCACGGCTACCGGCGCGGCCCCGCACCGGATCCTTGTCGCCGGACCGACCGCGCTCGCCGCGTCGAGAGCGACTCCCCTCGTCTCGATGCCGGGAGACACCTGGCGCGTCGTCGTCGTCATCGTCATCGTCGTCGTCATCGCCGCCGCCGTCGTCGTCGCCGCCGTCGTCGCCGCCGTCGTCGTCGCCGCCGTCGTAGTCGTCGCCGCCGTCGCCGTCGTCGCCGTCCTCGTCGCCGTCGTGATCGTCGTGATCGTCGTGGTCGTCGTCGTCATCTTGGAGGCACCGCACATAGCCTTCGATGATCTCGTCGACCGAGTGCTCCTTGAGGCGCCGGCAGCAGGCGTTTCGCTCCTCCCAGCGCGCTTCGCGGACACGCAGCTCACCGTAGAGCGCGGCAATCGCGCGGTGGCCGGCCATCGAGACCTTCATGGCCAGGCAGATGCACGAGACGAACTCGTCGAGGTCGCGGTAACCGGCCCAGACGTCATGGAGATACCAGTACGCGACGAGTCCGCTGGCGTACAGGCGGATGTAGTCGGTGGGCGCGCTGGCCGGCGGCGTCTCCGACGTCTCCGGTGCCGCGTCCTTGGCGGTATCGCCTGCAGCAGTATCTTCCTTCTCGGTACCGCCGGGAGCGTCCGCGCCGCCTGCAGCGGACTTCTTTGCCGTTGTCGTTGCCGGCGGCGTCGGCGCCTTATCCGGGTGGAGCGTGTAGTAGATGGAGTTGACTCGATCGGCCACGGCCGCGACCCGGGCCTCGAGCAGGCCTGACTCCATCGTGAGCCGGGTGAAGCACTCGTCGGCATTCGACGTCACATAGGCGAACTTGGCAAGCCGCGCCTTGAGATGCTCGACGCCGATCTCATCCAGATCGACCTCGAAGGACGTTTCCTCGACAGAGCAGCCACGGACCCGGCACTTACGCAGCCGCTTGTAGACACTTCTCCATGACTGCTCAAGGCAGTCGACCTTGTCCCTGTCGTCGATCCGGCAGCGGATCTCCTGCATCGAGTCTGCCAGCTTGTCCTTGAGACCGTCGATGATCGGCTTCACCTGGTAGCGAGACTGGCCATACGCAAGCCGCGCCTGTTCGTAGCTTTTCGGCGATGGCGCATCCTCGTGCTCTTCGGCGTACTTCGCCCGTGCCTTATCGCCTTCGGATTGGCAGTGGATCTCGATCGACTCGGTATCGCAGGCGTTGCAGCCGCAGCCCGTGAACGGGCGATCGTCCTTCGGGCTGCGCGGCAGGCAGTCGGTGCACTGCTCCGTCTGATCGGCCGTCGCCGGACTCGTCGTGTCGGAACTGGTGGTCTCAGCCGTCTCGGCGGACTCGCCATCGTTCGCAACCGAGCCGTTCGCGGCAGTTCCCGCTCCGGGTGCTGGGGTGGTCATGGGCCCTCCTGATGAGCGAACACAAGGCATCGTTTCCCCGCGCGCGTCACCGGGCCGTTACAGGTTTCGGACGCCGGCCGGCCCTGAACTCGCCGTGGCGCAGCTCATCAGGGGCCCGTTGCAGGCCCAGTCGAAGATGTCTTCACGACCGGACAAGCCGCGTCTCGCAGCGGTGACGACGGGCCTGTGATGGTGTGGGCATGCAGCGAAACCCCGACCCGTGCGGTGTCTGCATTGTTCGGGTCACGAGACAAGATGCCGATCCATTTGTCACCCTCATCAGTCGGATCGACGTCTCGGAGAGCGCTAGTCAGTCTTGTCAACGGCGCTCGAATTTTGGCTCTGGCACAGTTTCCGTGATGTCGTCCGGCGTGTCTGAGGCGGGTGGATGTGGCTTTTGTGGTCATGTGCGGCGTGCGATCTTGATGTTGCTGGCGTGCTGTTGCCGCGCCTGGCGGACGTGGTGGTAGAAGAGGTCTCCCGGGCCGGCGGGTCGGTCCGGATCCTGGCCAGGACGCGGTCCCCGTCGGCCGTGTGCCCGGGGTGCGGGGCGGTGTCCCGCCGGGTTCACAGCCGCTATCAGCGGCGATTGCTGGACACGGCCATCGGCGGCTCCGAGGTGGTGATCTGCTTGGCGGTCCGCCCGGTTTCTGTGCCTGTCCCCGGAGTGCGCCAAGGTGATGTTCGCCGAGCAGGTCAGCGGGCTGACCAGCAGGCACGCGCGGCGCACCCCGGCGGTGACCGCGCTGCTGGAGGCGGTCGCGCTGGCGCTGGGCGGCCGTGCGGGAGCCCGGCTGACCGGGCGGTTAGCGGCCGGGGTGAGCCGGATGACGCTGATCCGGCTGATCCGCGCCATGCCCGATCCCGCCGTGAGCGCGTCGCCCCGGGTGCTGGGCGTGGACGAGTTCGCGCTGCGCAAGGGGCGCAGCTACGGGACGCTGCTGGTGGACGTCCAGACCCGCCGCCCGGTGGACATCCTGGACGAGCGTCAGCGGACTCGTTCGCGGCCTGGCTCGCCGCCCGCCCGGGCGCGGAGCTGATCTGCCGGGACCGGGCGGGCTGTTATGCCGATGGCGGCACGCGGGGCGCGCCGGACGCGGTGCAGGTCGCCGACCGGTGGCACCTGTGGCACAACCTCGGCGAGGCTGTCGAGCGGGCGGTCACCCGGCACCGGCAGCACCTGCCGGCAGCAGTCACACCCCAGGCCGCGTCTCCCGCCGCCGAGATGGCACCGGAAGATGCTCAAACGACAGATGTACGGACGCGCCAGCCCCGACCTGCTCCGCCGGCGCGTCCTCCTCGCCGACTAGCACAAACAAGGTCACGGAAACTGTGCCAGAGCCATTTTTCAGGCGCCGACGACACAGTCTGAGCTAAATCGAGTTGGCGTCGACGAATGCATGGCAGCCGTTCGGAGGTTCCTCGAGGAGTTCGTACGTGCCCATGCGGTCGGGTGACCTGCCCTCCAGGACATTTTTAAGTACCCGGTGACGTCGCGGTGACGCTCTGATGACGGTGGCGTGCGCATGCTGGGTAACCGAGTTCGATCGGGGGGATCACGATGCCGTCGCAGCCGCCCCAGCAGCGTCGCCGGGCTGACCCACGGGCCACGATATGTCTGCTCGGGGACCTGAGAGTCGACATCGACACATGGACCCCGCGAGTCCCCGAGGGCAGCAAGCGACTTCTGGTGCTGCTCGCTTTGCATCGCCGGCGACTGGATCGCCGGTGGGCGGCAGGAGTGCTGTGGCCCGACGGGAACGATGAGCGCGCTGTCGGCAACCTGAGATCGGCCATCTGGCGACTACGCGGCGCCGGCCTCAACATGCTGGACGCAGACAAGGTGTGCGTCAGCCTCGCCGACTACGTTCGTGTCGACGTCGACTCGGTCGACGCATGGGCCGGCAGAGTCATCGATGGCACGGCCCATGACCAGGATCTGCGGATCCACCCGGGAAGCGTCGACGCACTCGACCTGCTTCCCGGCTGGTACGACGAGTGGGTCATCATGTCGCGCGAGCGGCTCCGCCACCGGGTGCTGCACGCTCTGGAGTCGCTGAGCCGATTCCTCTCACACTGCGGGCGGCACAACGACGCGGTCGAGGCCGCGATCCTGGTCGCCCGGATGGAGCCGTTCCGGGATAGCGCCCAGCGGACGCTGATCGCTGCCCATCTCGCCGAGGGGAACTGGATCGAGGCACAGCGGAGCTGCCAGCTCTACATCGACATGCTCCGGACTGAGCTCGACATCGATCCGCCCACCGATCTGCGGGACTTCATGTCGCATCCCTGGCAGTTCGCCGCGCCGCGGCCAACGCGGCGGTTGGGCGTCTGTGACGAACTGGTGACGGGGCCGGGGAAGGCTGGCGGCCGTGGCTAACTTCCGAAGCGTAGCGGCGGTCGGCAGGAGTCTGGAGACGCTGCTGACCGCACGCTTTGCTGTCGAGCAGCCCATCGACACCAAGTCCGCGACCGCGAAGCTCATCCAGACCGATGACCTCGACAATGCGGAGTCCAAGCTGACGCTGCCGGTCATCACGATCTTGTTGTACAGAGTCGACTTCAACAAGACGATGCGTGCGAGCTGGGCGGCGGTAGGCGCCGTCGACGGCCGCGCCCACCTCCCCGTCGACATGCACTTCCTGCTGACCGCGTGGGCCGAGAATGCCGAAGAGGAGCATCTGCTCATCGGTCGCACCATGCAGATCATCGACCAGGTCGGCTCGCTCAGTGGACCGCTGCTGTGGCCGACCGCTGACTGGCAGCCCAACGAAGTCGTGCAGTTCTATCTCGAGGACGTTGCCACCGACGACCTGATGCGGACTTTCGAGAGTCTGGTCTGTGACTTCCGGCTGAGCATTCCCTACCTCGCCCGGATCGTCGTCGTGTCCACCTCTGACGGGATCGCTATGCCCGATGTGCTCACGCACGTCCAGGGGATTCGTCCCGACGTCGCGCCGGTGGAAATGGGCTCGGGACCGTGAACGAGGTACTCCCGAAGGTCTGGATCGAGCAGCTCGTTAGGCTGCAGCTGGGCATCGCACCCGCCGACGCTCTCGGCAGCCCGCGCCGCCTGGTGACTGTTGAGGTCTTCAGCGAAAACGTCCCCAGACCCCACAGCATCGCGCCCTGGAGGGGTCTCGCACCTGACCCGTCGATCGGCCTCCCGCGACTGCGGCGCACGCCGTCTGCCCGGTACTCGATTGTGTTCGGCTCGTCGGCTTCGAGGACCGGCCGCGTCGTCGTCAGGATCGTTGACCGGTTCGGCGAGTTCGTGCCGCGGCGACTGTCGATCCCGGTTCACAACCTCGTCAGGATTCTCAGCAACGAACGCGCGGTGGAGAGAAACCCCAGCACACCTCGCCTTTCGCGGGCGTGCCGGCCCCATCTTTACCCGTCGATGCGGTACGGGATGCCCGCCGGCGCCACAGTAGTCAGAGGCCGCGCGGTATTCGGTGCAAGCCGCAAGCTCGCCCAGTGGACCCGGGTCAGGGCGAACCCGGCCGGCCGGACCAGTCCCACGTGGTACGGACACGGTGACGGCAACGGTGAGTTCGTCGTGTTCGTCGGTCAGGTCCCGGCGGCGACCGCGAAGGAGCTGACCGACACGCTCGGGCTCGACGTGACGGTCTTCGCTCGTCCGATCCCGCCCGATGCCGCACCGGCCGACTCTCCGTCGCAGTCCCGGGACGACCCGCTCTGGCTGCTTCCCATCGAGGTGGTTCCGCGGCGGCCCACGACCGACGACGTCATGTCGGGAATCCGGACGCCGCCGGGCTACACGGCCAGAACCACCCAGCGAGTGACCTGCCGACGAGGCGGCTTCACACCCCTACAGCAGTTCGTCCTCTGACGACAACCCGAGAGGAGCCCGCATGCCTGAGTACCTGGCACCAGGTGTGTTCGTCGAAGAAGTCAGCTATCGCTCGAAATCGATCGAAGGCGTCCCGACGTCGACGACAGGCTTCGCCGGACTTACCCATTCGGGTCCCGTCTGGTATCCGGACGGACCGCGCTCGTGCGAGCCGCGCCTGGTCACAAGCTACGCGGAGTTCGAACGCGTCTACGGCGGGCTCACGCCGCTGCAGATCCAGGGGAATCGGCTGCCCTACCTCGCCCACGCGGCACGGGCGTTCTTCCTCAACGGCGGTCGCCGGCTGTACGTCTCGCGCGTATACAGCGCCGGAGCCGCGGGAGCAGCCGTTGTCACCGCGTCTGCCGCCGTCCTTGCTCCGACGCCGGACTCCGGTGCCCGGCTGAGGGCGCGCTGGCCCGGGAAGGACGGCAACGTCGTTGTTGAGTCGGTTGTCGTTCGCGGCGGAAACGTCGCCAAGCCGAGAAAGGCGGGCGTGGCACCAGAAACCCCCAGCGCGATTGGGGCTCTGATCTCCGACGCGGCCACTCACGCGTCGGTTGTTCAGATCCGACAGGGGTCAGGAGCCGGCCAGGGTCGTGTCCCACCGACGATCCCAGGACCTGGCGACGCCGTCGTTTCAGGCGAGTTGCGCCTGTTGTGGATCAGCGCAGACCGGAAGATCATCAAACTCGTCGATTCCAGCGGTGCTGAAGACACAACGAACTATCCAGCGGACACCGTGCTGCTCCCGGTAACCGTGACGCTGACCGTCATCGGCAATAACGATAGACGGGACGTCTACCCTCGCATGAACATCGCGCCGGCGGCAGCAGGATCAATCGACCGGGTCCTCGCCTGGGACAACCCGGCCGATGACGACTCGATCGTGGCGTTCGAGTTCATCACCCAGGCAGCGGGCCCCCCTGCGCAGCCAATCGTCGCACACCCGCCGGCCGTCCCGCCGGACCCGCCGCCGACCGGCGCGCCGGCCTTGCCGTCGGCGGCTCTCGGCGGGTATCTCAACGTCCTCGGTGCGCTTGCCGGTACCACCAACGCCCCGAAGTCCTTCACTCTCGGCAACGGGGATGACGGCGGCTTCCCGACGCCGGACGAGTTCTACGGCCAGGACGCAGATCCCGACGACATCAGCATCAAGGCCACCGGTCTGAAGGCTCTCGCCGAGGTCGACGACATCGCGATCGTCGCAATGCAGGACGCCAGTGATATGAACGGCGACGACGACGCGGAGTTCGTGGCAACTCAGAACCTGGTTCGGCACGCCGAAGAGTGCCGCTATCGGATCGCCGTGGTCGACGGTCCGAAAAATGCGTCGCTCAACAAGATTCGAAGCTTTCGCGGCAACTTCGACTCGAAGTACGCCGCGATCTATCACCCCTGGATAGAGATCCTCGACCCGAACGGTCCACCTGCACCCGGCGTTCCGACTCCGCATCTGCTGGTGCCGCCATCGGGGTTCGTGACAGGTATCTATGCCCGCAGCGACATCACCCGAGGCGTGTACAAGGCACCGGCGAACGAGATCGTCTACGGGCTGACCAGGTTCGAGATGAACATCAACCAAGGCCGGAACGAGGTGCTCAACCCAGAGAACATCAATGCGCTGCGGTTCTTCCCAGGCCGCGGCAACCGCGTCTGGGGTGCGCGAACGATGAGCTCGGACCCCGAGTGGACCTATGTCAACGTGCGGCGCCTGTTCATCTATCTCGAGCACTCGATCGACAAGGCGACCCAGTGGGCGGTCTTTGAGCCCAACGGAGAAGCGCTGTGGCGGAACATCACGCGCACCGTCACCGACTTCCTTGAGGTGCAGTGGCGAAACGGCGCACTGATGGGGTCGTCGCCGGCCGAGGCGTTCTTCGTGCTCTGTGACCGCAGCACGATGTCGCAGAACGACCTCGACAACGGGCGGCTCATCTGCCTCATCGGAGTCGCGCCAGTCAAGCCAGCTGAGTTCGTGATCTTCCGAATCGGTCAGTGGACCGCGGCCGCCAAAGGCTGAGAAAGG
>Ga0070712_100000788_pt1 | contig 18757 bp, 12 predicted proteins | sample LARL81metaG_FD_71396 | JGI IMG/M metagenome (GOLD analysis project Ga0070712, IMG submission 71396) | Corn, switchgrass and miscanthus rhizosphere microbial communities from Kellogg Biological Station, Michigan, USA - LAR L8-1 metaG | ecosystem: Host-associated > Plants > Roots > Rhizosphere ...
GAGCTGGTCAGTGCGGGAAGTGCTATCGGGACCGGCAGCATGGTGGGGATATACGCGATCGGTGGGATGGCCGGGGTCGGCAAGACGGCGTTAGCGGTCCACGCCGCGCATCGGCTCGCGCCGCAGTTCCCGGATGGGCAGATCTTTCTCCCGCTGCACGGGCACGCGCCGGGGCTGCGGCCCGTGGAGCCGGCCGATGCACTGGCCAGCCTGCTGCAGATAACCGGAATCCCGCCCGCGCAAGTCCCCTCCGGCCTGGAGGCGAGGACGGCGCTATGGCGTGACCGGCTTGCCGGAATGCAGTTGTTGCTGCTGCTGGACGACGCTGCCAGCAGTGAGCAGATCCGGCCGCTGGTGCCCAGTTCAACGCGGAGCCTCGTCATTGTCACGAGCCGCAGGCACCTGACGGCGCTGGAGGAAGCCCGCGCCATCAGCCTTGACGCTCTCGGAGCCGGGGCGGCCGCCGAGTTGTTTGTGCGGCTCGCGGGCCGGCCCGGCCTGATACCGGGCGATCCAGCGGTGACGTCGATCACCCGCCTGTGCGGCTACCTCCCGCTCGCTGTAGGGCTGCTCGCCCGCCAGTTGCACCACCACACAGCTTGGATCACCGCCGACATGCTCGCTGAGCTGTCCGCCGCGCATGACCGGCTGGAGCTGATGGCCTCGGAGAACTTTTCGGTGGCCGCAGCCTTCAACCTGTCCTACGCGGACCTCACGCAGGACCAGCAACGGCTGTTCCGGCGCCTCGGGCTGCACCCCGGCCCAGACATCGACGCTTACGCTGCCGCCGCTCTCGATGAGACCGGTCCGACCCGCGCCCGCCGTCATTTGGCGGCACTCTATGACCAGTACCTGCTCACTGAACCGGTCCGCGGCCGCTACCGCCTGCACGACCTGATCCGCGAGCACGCGCGCGCCCTTGCGGCCCGCGACGACCCGGTCGGCGTGCGGGACCAAGCGGTCAGCCGACTGCTGGATTACTACCAGCTCACCGCCGCAATAGCCGACCGGAAGCTCGCCCGCTACACCCGCCCGCGCCTCCCGGCCGCGACGGCGGCTCCCCTGCCTGCGCCGGCCGACCGGCTCAGCAGCGGATCTCCCGTGGATGCCCGGACGGGAGCCGCGGACCTGGTCCCTGCCATAGCGGGCAGCCCACAGGCGCTTTCATGGGCACGGGCGGAACGTGCCAACCTGCTGGCCTGCCTGGACTACGCCACGGATACCGGCCAGCATGCCCGGGTCGTCTCCCTCACCGCGGCGATGGCGTCCGTCCTGCGGCACGACGGCCCCTGGAGCGAAGCTTTGGACCGCCATGTCACGGCGGCGGCGGCGGCACGGCACCTCGGTGACCGGCTGGGCGAAGCCAACGCCCTCAATGACCTGGCCCTCCTGCGGTATCTGACCGGGGACAGCACGGGTGCGGCCCAGACCGTGACGGCCGCGCTGAATATCTATCGCGATCTCGCTGACCAGCAGGGACAGGCCAACGCCCTCAACCACCTGGGAAATGTGCTTCTTGGTACCGGTGACTACGCGGGGGCGGCGGACGCCATCACACGGGCGCTGGACTTCTACCGGGACCTCGGCGACTGGCAGGGACAGGCCAACGCCCTCAACCTTCTCGGGAGCCTGCGCTACCTGACAGCCGAGTATGCCGCCGCGACCGAGGCCCAAGCGGCGGCGCTGGATATCTACCGAAACCTCGGCGACCGGCAGGGAGAGGCCAACGCCCTGAACAACGTGGGCAACGTCCGGCGGCTGACCGGTAGGTACCCGGACGCGGCCGCCGCCCTGGCGGCGGCACTCACCATTTACCGCGACCTCGGCGACCGCGAGGGGCAGGCCAACGCCTTGGTCAATCTTGGGATCGTCCGGCGGCTGACGGGCAACCACCAGGACGCGGCAGGCGCTCTGGCGGCGGCGCTGGATATCAACCGCGCTCTCGGCGACCGGCAGGGTGAGGCCAACGCCCTCCATTTTCTAGGGGCGGTGCTGCTGCTGACGGAAGACCACGCGGGCGCGGCCGACGCGCTGACCGCAGCGCTGGACATCTACCGCGACCTCGGCGACCGGGGCGGCGAGGTCGAGGCGCTTAACGAGGTGGGCAAACTGCACCTGGCCCGGGGGGATCTTGCGGGGGCGGAGTCCTGGCACCGGCAGGCTCTGGAGCTTGCCCGGGAGATCCCCAGCCCGTGGGACGAGGCTCATGCTCTCGCTGGGCTGGGCCGGTGCGCCCTGGCCGCCGGCCGCAGAACCGGGGCACGGGCGAGCCTGGGGCAGGCGCTGGCGATCTTCCAGCGAATCGAGGCGGCCGAGACAGGTGATGTCTCCGCCGAACTAGAGGCCCTCGCCGAGGCGGACCCGCCGACCGCGAGCTCATGACTCTGCCCGTCGGCTTCGCGCTCCCGGAACTGCATCGGGCGGATGCCGGGGCAGGAACTCCTGCCCCGGCATCCGCCCCCGGTATTCCGGCGATTAGCCGATGAGCCCGACGCCCACGATCTTCCCGGCGGCTCCGTTCCCGTAAATCGGATCGAAGACATTGAGTTCGACGTGAGATGTGGACGCGAACGTGGCCTGAGATCCAGCCCGCCCGGCGAAGTCACCGTCCGCCGTGGTGACTGAGCCGTTGGCGGAGACCTGCACGACCACCCCGACGTGACTTGCGTAGAAGATGACGTCCCCGACCTGCAGGCCGGCGGTGCTGGTCGTGAACCGGCCGTTCGCCTGAGCCCAGTTCTCGAACCCAGCCACTCCCGGGAACGTGGGGACCCCTATGCCAGCGTGCTGCCAGACATACGTGGCGAAATCGCTGCACCAGTACTGCGGATGTGCCGGCGCGTGCCAGTAGTCGTAGTTGACGCCCGTGTAGTTGTAGTGGACCCAGCCACTTGCCAGGTTGGCCGCACGCTGCCCGGCCGTCGATGGTGCTGGTGCGGGAGGTGTGTAGCTCGCCCGCCCGTCGAAGGTGGCGTTGCCGAAGGCGAAAACGCCACCGTCGACCGCGGTGAGCCAGTAGCCGGTCCCGCTCGGCGTGGCGGTGATCCCATCGACCGACCCCACCAGCTTCTTGCCGCCCATGGAACCGTAGAAGCCCGCGTCACCGAAGGCGAACACGCCGCCGTCCGCCGCGGCGAGCCAGTAACCACCGCTGTCCGGCGTCGACGTGATCGCCGTTACCGGGTCGTTCAGCGACTTGCCGCCCATGGAACCGTAGAAACCGGCGTCACCGAAGGCGAACACGCCGCCGTCCGCCGCGGCGAGCCAGTAACCATGCCCGTCGCGGGTCGCGGTCATGCCGACCACCGGGGCGTTGAGCGGATGACCGCCCATGGAACCGTAGAAGCCCGCGTCACCGAAGGCGAACACACCGCCGTCCGCCGCCACTTCCCAGTAACCGCCCCCATCCGGGGTCGCCGCCAGGCCCACGACCCCCGCGTTGAGCGGATGGCCGCCCATGGAACCGTAGAAGCCCGCGTCACCGAAGGAGAACACACCACCGTCCGCCGCCACTTCCCAGTACCCACGCCCGTCGGGAGTCGCGGCAATGCCGACCACCGGGGCGTTGAGCGGATGGCCGCCCATGGAACCGTAGAAGCCGGCGTCACCGAAGGAGAACACACCACCGTCCGCCGCCACTTCCCAGTAGCCGCCCCCATCCGGGGTCGCCGCCAGGCCGACGATCGGCGCACTGCTGGGGTAGGTGCTGGCGGCAGCGGTAGCCGCCGGCATCGCCAGCGTCGCCGGCACGGCGGCTCCCAGTATTACCACCAATCCGGGCAGTCCCTTGCGACACCACTTACGCATGCCTTTGATCATCGTTTCCCCTCGCTTTTCTCGCAGTTCTCGATGTTGCGGAGCTGAGCCGGGCCTCCGCCCGATAACGGGCTGGCCCAGTGACCGGGCATTGGCTAACGCAGGAGCTACAGGCCGGCGGACAGCGTCACGCCGGTGCCGATGGTCCGGGTGGTTCCCACCGCGGCGGCCGCGTTGCCGCTTGACGTGACGTTCAGCGACACTCCTGACCCGGCGTTGTAATAAAAACCGGTGTCGGCGGCGGTGCCGGCTCCTCGTATGACATTGCCTGTGACCGCCACATATCCGGTGCCATAGTTCACACGGGTGAGCGCAATGTAGCGGTATGTGGTACCGCTTTTCTCAGAGGTGAACATGAATACCCGGTTGCCGGCGATCGTGGAAGCAGCGTCTCCCTGCACGGTCCCGTTGATGCCATACCACGTTGTATTCCCGCCAGCATCCCCGAAGTCTTCGATGTAGTTATTCGCTAGACTGGTCCCGAAAAGGCGGTTGACGTAGATGGCGTTATTACCGATTCCGTACACATGATTGCCATCGATGTACCACCCGGCGGCGTTCTCCAGGTGGATAGCGTCTTGCCCGGAGGAGGCAATGTAGTTGCCGGTGAGGCGCCAGTCCGTTACGGAGTTGCCGCTGTCCTGCACGTACACCCCGTACTTGCCGGAGTTGGTAATGAAGTTATTGTCGATGGAGCCATTGACCTGTGTGTTAGTTAGCGTGGTGCCATTGGGGGTGGTGTTGGTCACCAGGATCCCCGATCCCCGGCAGTTCTCGATCTGCAGATCTTCGGCCTGGGTTTGCCACGAATGCAGGACCAGTCCGTTGGTGGCGGCCGTGTTGTGGCCGCTGTTGCAGTCGATGGTGAGCTGATGGATCTTGAATGGGTCGCCGGTGACGTTGCTGTTGCTGACGTAGGTGTCCGAGGCCAGCAGGTAAGGAAGATTGGCGCCGCTGGCCTGCTGCAGCACGGTGCCCGTGCGGCTTCCCCCCTGGTAACTGCGGTCACCCAGCAAGGTGACCGGGCTCGTCAGCAGGCACTGCCCGGAGATGAGAATCTGGTCGCCAGGGTGACTGCTGGCGATCGCCGCATTGAGCTTGGCGGCATCCGCGCTGCTGTCCTGGCAGGTGGTGGTAATGGTCTTGGCGGCGGCGGTTTGTGTGGACCATGGCCCGACTGAAAGGGCGCCCGCGATGATCAGCAGGCATGAACCAGGTACTGCCACCTTGCATGCGAGCCTCATACGCTTTGCAGACATCATGATTGACCTCCTGCCGCACTCCACTGCTGTCTTCTGCGGTATTCGCATCGATCCCTCGGTGGCCATCTGGAACTCCCCCTGCCTGCGGTAACGGCCTGGGACGACAGTAAGGAGCGCTTAGGCGGAGGCACCATGAAGAAGAACTCACAGTTGACCCACAGCTTCAGGCCGGGCCATGGCGCAGCGCCTGGCTGGAGCGCCGCCGGTGGGCGTTACTGGCCAAGTTCGCGGAGCACGGCCGCTACGTCCTGGGCACGAGGAAGCTCGATCCGCCGGTAGATAGCCAGGGCCTGCCGCAGGGCCTCCGCAGCGTCCTCCGGACGGCCGTTGTGGAGATGGCAGCGGCCAATGCCCTCTAGAGCACGCGCTTGCTCGGCGGGATGCCCGATCCGGTCGGCGATCGCGGCGGCCTGTTCGTGGCGTGCCTGGGCTTCGGCCGGCTGGGAGGCCGCCAGCGACAGCTCGCCCATGGTGTTGAGGACTTCCGCTTCCCCCTGCAAGATCCCGAGGTCCCGAAACAGCTTCAGGGCCTGCTCCAGGTGTGCGGCACCCGCGGGGTAGTCTCCGGTTGCCCGCGCCAGCGCGCCCAGGCTGTTGAGGGCGTTGGCCTCGCCCATGCGGTGGCCGAGGCCTCGATACAGTTCCAGCGCCTTTGCCTGGCTGGCGGCGGCTGCCGCATAGTCCCCGGTGGCCTCCTGCACGACGCCCAGATGGTTGAGCGCGTTCGCCTCACCGAACCGGTTGCCCAGGGCCTGGTTCAGTTCCAGCGCCAGCGTCTGGCTGGCGGCGGCTGCCGCGTGGTCCCCGGTGGCCTCCTGCACGACGCCCAGGAAGTTGAGCGCGTTCGCCTCACCGAACGTGTTGCCCAGGGCCCGGTTCAGTTCCAGGGCCAGCGTCTGATTGGCGATGGCTGCCGGGTAATCCCCGGTCACCTGCTGCACGACGGCAAGGGAGCCGCGGGTGCTGGCCTCCTCGGTCCGGTTCCCCACCTCGCGGAAGCACTCCAGCGCACGGCTGAGGCTGGCGATGGCTGCGGCATTTTCGCCGGTCTCGTACTGCACGAAGCCGAGGCATTTGAGTGCTACCGCCTCTCCGAGGCGGTTTCCGTGGCCATGGAATATCTCCAGCGCCCGGTTAAGGCTAGCGGTGGCTGCCGGGTAAGCGCCGGTCATGAACTGCATATCGCCCAGGTCGGCAAGAGCTCCGGCTTCAGCGAGGCTGTCCCCCTGTCGGCGCGCTGCGTCCAAAGCGGCGCGGTGCAGGGCGAGAGCGTCATCCCAGTAGCCCTGCGTGCGCAGGAAGCCGTGCATGGCGGCCGGGATTGCCACGGCACAGCCGGGGTGGCCGAGCACCGCGGCCGCGGTAGCGGCGGCGCGCAGGTTGAGGCGCTCGGCCGTCATCCAAGCGGCCGCGTCCTCCATCGCCGAGAGGACGGGAGCATGTGCGGGGGCGGCGGCGGTCACGGTCGGCACGGCGGCGGGCGCGCGGCGCGCCAGGTACGTGTCAGCCGCACGAGCGGTGTGCAGGTAGTAACCGAGCAAGCGGTCTATGGCTGCGGTATGACCGGCCGCCGGGTCGACACCGGCGAGCGCGCGGGCATGCTCCCGGAGCAGGTCGTGCAAACGGTAGCGTCCTCGCGAAGGCTCCGCCAGCAGGTAATGATCATAGAGGCTCGCGAGGTTGCGCCGGGCCGCTGCCAGCCCGCTGTCATCCAGGGCGGCGGCGGCGTAACCATCGATGTCCGTGCCCGGGTGCAGTCCCAGCCCCCGGAAGAGCCGTTGCTGTTCTTCGGGCAGGACCTGATAGGACAGGTCGAAGGCGGCGGCGACCGAGAGGTTCTCCGTAGCCATCAGTTCCAGCCGGTCCCGCGCCGTCGCCAGGTCCGCCGCCAGATCGGCGGTGGTCCAGGCCGGGTGGTGGTGCAACTGGCGGGCCATCATCCCCAAGGCCAGCGGCAAGTACCCGCAGAGGCGGGCGACCTGCTCAACGGCCGGATCGGTGGGTTCCAGATCCGGCCTGGCAGCGAGCCGGGCGAACAGCAGATGTGCCTCATCCGGCGGAAGGGTATCGAGGCTGATGGCTTGGGAGTCCTCCAGTGCGATTAGGTGCCGCCGGCTGGTGACCAGCACCAGGCTCCCCGGCGCGCCCGGCAGCAGCGGCCGGACCTGCTCGCTGCCGACCGCGTCATCCAACAGCAGCAGCAGCTTCTTGTCGGCCAGGTGATGCCGCCACAGGCCCATCCGCGCTTCCAGGTCCGGCGGGATCTGTTGCGGGGTGACCCCGGCCGTCCGGAGCAGGCTGGCCAGCGCCTCCGCTGGATCCACCGGCCGCTGCCCCGGGGTGTGCCCGTGCAGCGGCAGGAAGACCTGTCCGTCCGGGAACTGCGGCGCCAGCTTGTACGCCGCGTGCACGGCCAGTGCCGTCTTGCCAACCCCGGCCATTCCGCCAATGGCATGGATCCGTACCACCTTGCTCAGCCCGACCGCCCCCACCAACTGGCGCAACTCGCTTTCTCGGCCGGTGAAGAGGGCGACATCACGGGGCAGCGTCCGGGTCGCGCCGACCCCTGCGCCGACTGGCAGTCTCCCGGCGGGAGAGCGCCCGCGAGCGTGCGCCTCGAACTCCGCCCTGCCTGCGCCTTCCAGCCCCAGCGCGTCCGCGAGCAGCCGGGCGGTGTCCTTGCGGGCCGTAAGTGTGACCCCACGCTCCAGGTCACTCACCGACCGGGCGCTCAGGCCTGCGGCCTCGGCCAACTCCTCCTGGGTCAGTCCCGCCCGCGCGCGCAGCCGTCTCAGCAGGCCACCGAAACCCACCACAGGCTCATCCGGCATCGCCACCCCCTCAGCGACATCACCAGCCGGGCCAGTCACCGTTATCGCCCACGACACGGGAAAGAGTTCCAGGCACAACCCTAAAGGCCTCAGGGCAAGCAATCCCGCCTATGCGGTCACCGTCGAGCGCTCTCAGTGCATCCTGCTCGCCACCGCTGGCCGGTTGGTTCGGGCGGCCAGCGTTCGTTGCCCCGTAGCCTTATCTCATAACGGAATCGCCGAGCGCATACCGCCAGAATTCCGTATCCAGCTGAACACCTGATTCCTTCGTTGCAAAGAGAGCCCGCTCGGCCCGCCGATCAGGCTGAATGGTAAAAGGCCAGTTCAGAGGCTTGTTTCGGCTCGGCTGGGAGCGGTTCAGGCAGGGTCATTCAGAAGATGATCTCCCACATTCCTCCCAGTTGACCAAGGAGGAATCCGCATGTCACAGGACCGTTTTGCGTCAGATCAGGCGCGGCTTCGCTGACGCTGCCTCCCAAGGCGACGATCTCTGGACCACGGGCGGAGGCCGCCGCTTCGGATGAGCGGGTTAGCGCTGCAGGCCGTGGGTCGTGCCGCTACTGTCCGGTGGGTGGAGCCGGGAAGGCCTGGTGTGGTGCCAGCGGATGTTTATGTGGCGTCATTGGCCCGCAAGCGGATGGCTGCTGGTGCCTTGTGCCGTGACCAGGGAGGCCGGGTGCTGCTTGTCGACCCGGTTTACCGGGATACCTGGGACCTGCCTGGCGGCGCGGTCGAGGCTGAGGAGTCACCGCAGGCGGCGTGCCGCCGGGAGGTGGCGGAGGAGCTGGGCCTGGACCGCCCGGTAGGGAGGGTGCTGGCGGTGGACTGGGTTCCGTCACGGCCGGGCCGCCCGGAGGGCCTGGTTGTGGTGTACGACGGCGGCATCTTCGCCAGCAGCGACGTCGATGCGATCACCGTGCAGGCGGGGGAGCTGGCCGGGTTCGCGTTCGTCTCTCCCGGCCATGTGGCCGGACGGGTGACGCCCCTAGTGGAGCGCCGGATCGCCGCCAGCCTCCAGGCGCTGGCCGCCGGGACGGTCGCCTCGCTAGAAAACGGCTATCCGTCAGGCTGATTCCCGCTGCTGCGAAACCCGGGACAGGTTCATCACGGCTCGGCCGGCTGCGCGGTAGAGGCTGTCGTGGATGCCGTCGGCGTACAGCAGCGCCCGCAGGTCACGGCCCGCTTTCTCAAGCGGCGAGCCGACTGCGCATCCGCCGGCCCCGGCCAGCGGTACAAGGTCTGCTACGGCTGCGTTGGCTACGTCGACCGCGTGGGCTTTGATCGCGCATCCCCATATCTCCGCGCGATGGTCGTCGGATTCGGCGAGCTGCTGCGCGGTGAGGGCGGCGAGCAAGGCAGCATTGATCTGCGCGTAGGCGCGGCCCAGTGCGATCAGGGCGTTATCCCGCGGCTTACTGATGATTCCTGCCGACCAGCGTTCGCTCAACTGGGCGGCCACCGTGTCGTGGACGGCGGCGGCCACTCCCAGCGCGGTCGCCGCGACCAGCGGGCGGTAATGCGCGAAATGGCTGCGCAGCAGTGCCATGCCTTCACCTGGCCGACAGAGGATGTCGCACGGCCGTAGCCGCACATCGTGCAGGCGCAGTTCACCCCACGCCCAGCCAGTCAGGCCGCAGGGCACGGCCGGGTGCCGTTCCAGTCCCCGGTCGGCAGCGTCGATGACGCCTGCGCTCAGCCGCCCGGCGGGGTCTTTGAAGAAGACGATGAACACGGCAGCCTCGTTGAGGCGGCTGATCCACGTCTTGGTGCCGACCACCGTCCAGGTACCGTCCGGGTGTGCGGTGGCGGCGGTTGTGGTGGCGTGGACCTGGCTGCCGCCGTGTGATTCGGTGATCGCGATGCCTGCCAGGTCTCCGGCGATCAATCGGGACAGCCATCGTTCCCGGACTGGCAGGGCAGCGTGCTGGGCGATCAGGCGGCCGTGTCCCAGACCTGTGGCATCGCGCAGGTCTGCGTCGTGATAGCCGCAGGTGAACTGCATCAGTGCCTGAACGATGGCAGGGCCGCCGCACCCGCCGTCGCGGGCCGAGACGGCCAGGCCCAGGAACCCGCCCGTAGCAAGCGCGCGGCGGATCCGCGCCAGCCGTCGGCTGCGCACTCGCGGCTCGACGCGCGAGCTGACCGGATACCGGGACAGCAGGTTTGCCAGGGTGTCCTCGAACCGGCCGACCCGCAGCGCGTCGAGTTCTGCTACCCCCGGCAGGGAGGGCAGCAACGGGGCCAGCCACACGGCCGCGCTGTGCCCGTTGATGCTCACGGCTGGCCTACCCGGGCCTTGTTGTGGCGCACGCGCGCCGGCACGCCGTAGGCCACCGATCCGGCGGGGGATGTCGCGCGTCACCACCGATCCAGCACCTACCAGCGCGTCCTCGCCGACTGTGACGCCGGCGAGGATGACCGAACCGGAGCCAACCCGGGCGCCGCGCTCGAAACGCGGCGGCACTAGTTCCGGCTCGCGGTCCGGATCGCGCCAGATCAGCTCGCGGTCGTTGACAGTGCGGACGCCCGCGCCCAGGAACACCCGGTCGGCCAGCACGCATGAGCTGGTGAGATGGCTGCCCGGCGAACAGCGCACCTGCACCCCTATACGGCTGGCCCGCTCGACTGTGAGGTGATGGCCGAGCTGGGACTCTTGCCCGACTGTCACCAGCGAGCGCAGCAGCGTGTGGTGGCCGACGAGTGTGCCGTCACCAATTTCCACCCCCGCGTAGATCACCGCCCCCGAACGCACAACTGCATCTCGGCCGAGCACGGTGCGGGCACCTGTGCCGGGATAGACGTGCCTGACCGCGTAGCCGCGCTCGGGCCGTCCCACCAGTGCGTGCTCTTCCACACAGGTGCCCGCTCCGAGCACGGTGCCGCCACAGAGCACCGCATATGCTCCAACGCGGCAGCCAGTGCCGATCTCAACCGGGCGCACCGAGCCGTACTCGTCAGCCGGCATGAACAGGGCGTAGGGGCTGATCTGCGTTGCCTCACCTACCCGTAGCAACCCTGACCGGGCCAGTTCCGCCGCGCTGACAGCCGCGCCCGGCACGAATTCGTGCTCGTCCACTTTTCCTCCTTCGCCACCGTGACCTGCTTCCAGGACGCACCCGCGGAACGGCCGGGGAAAGGACACTGGCTGAGGCTGCACACGGTTTGCACACCCTGCAAGCGACCGTGCATTCACCGCAGAACGCGGTTACGGTCGAACGGGGACGCCTGTGCGGAGAAGGCGATGAGAGCAGAAGAGCCTCTAGGAGCCATGCGGGCCACGGCCAGCCCGCAGCCTGGCCCGCATGCGGGCGCCATTGTCCGCGCCGCACGCCTGGCCGCAGGCCTCACCCTGGCTGAACTCGGGCAACGCTGCGGATACTCCGCTTCGCAAATATCCCGCTACGAACGCGGCCTCCAGCGCCTCACCGACATCACGTTACTGCGCCGATTCGCCGAAGCACTGGCGATCCCGCCCCAATACCTGGGGCTGACCCCACCCGACAGCACCGGGAACCGGCGACACGCCGACACCGGCCCTATAGAACCCGCCATGCCAATCCCCGGGCCTAATCTGAACGGTAAATTCCGGCCGGAAGACGGTGATGACCCGGTGCGACGCCGCGAACTGCTGGCACGCGCCGCCGGACTGGCTGGTGCCGTCGCATTCGGCCTCCCCCCGGCAACCCGCCCCCAGGCACACGGCGATCCGGGCGGCGACCTCCTGTACGGAAGCGCAAACGCCGAACCCGTTTCGCTGACTGCCCTCCGCACGACCACTGCCCAGGCCCGTGGCTACTTCCAGACCGCCCGCTACGAACATCTGGCAGCCGCACTCCCCCGGATGATCGCCGCCGCGACCGCCACATGCGACAGCGCCACCGGCGCCGAACGGGCTACCGCCAGCGCACTCCTCGCCGAGGCCTACATCGTCGCGGCCAACTTCGTGGTCAAGCTCAACGACGACCCCGTCGCCTGGGCGCTCGCCGACCGGGCACTCCAAGCAGCCCAGGTCGGCGATGACCCACTGACCACAGCCGACGCCCGCCGAGCTGTGGCCACCGTCCTGCGCCGCACCGGCCGGCCGACGACAGCCCACGAGCTGCTGATGACCGCCATCCACGACATCGAACCCGCTGGCCGCGTCAGCCCAGAAAGGTTGTCGGTGTACGGAACACTGCTGGAAGTCGCCGCCTACACCGCCGCAGTCGACGGCAACCGGGCAGCCGCCAGCGAACTCATCGGCGAAGCCAAGACCACCGCAGCCCGCCTCGGCCACGACGCCAACTACCGGTTCACCGCCTTCGGCCCCGCCAACGTGACCCTGTACCAGGTCAGCATCGCCCAAGTCCTCGGGGACAACGGAACCGCCATCGAACACGCCAAGACACTCCGGCCCACGGCGATACCCACCGCCGAACGCCAGGGCCGGTACTGGATCGACGTCGCCCGTGCCTACCACCAATGGGGCAAACCCGAGCCCTGCTACCGCGCGCTCCTGGCAGCCGAACGCGCCGCGCCCGCCGAAGTACGCTACCGGCCACCAGTCCACCGCATCGCCGAAGACCTCCTCCGGGCCAGCCACCGGCAATCCCTGCCCGGCCTGCCCGCCTTCGCCCGCCGCATCGGCCTACCTGCCTGATAGGCGCGCCCTGGCCGGAAGATTGAGGTTGCAGCACGATCCCGTATGCTCGCCCGCGGAGTACCGCGCTGCGGCAACATCAGGACGACTTATGCAAGTCCGGACCGGGAGCGTGCCCGTCGACGTCTGCAGCGCTGGCGTCGTGGCCAGGATAAGCGCGGGGATGCTGGTATCCATCGAGCCTTCCGGCCAGATCGCTGCGTTCATAAGAGATGAAGACGAAGCGGAGCTGGCTAATCAGCTGTTCCCGTAACCGGGCATCAAGACCCTGGAGGAACAGCCGGATCAGCTCGGCGATCGGATCGGCCGCAGGTCGTTCGGCTGGCACGCCAAACAGCTCAGCGACCTTCTCGAACATCCCCTCCTTGCCCTTGGTCACCAGGTCCTCCAACTTGCCCGGCTTGCCCTCCAACCACCACAGGCGGGCCACCGTGGGGGTGGCCAAAATCTGATCAGCTAGCACCCGCAACCGCTCGACCTCTTCAAGGCGCGCCTCCCGGGCCAATGCTGTCTGACGGCGGAGACCTTCGCGCTCCTCGGCCATGCGTCGGTCATCCTGGCCGACCTCTATCTTTGTGCTGGCCACCGCTAGCGCGAGGTCCGCGTCTCTCCGACAGCAATCCCCGAGCGCCAGATCGACCGCTGCGCGGGCTTCGTCTGGGTCGAGCACGGAGTACTTGCAGGCTATCGAGCGCGCCACATCCAGAAGCTGGCGCTCGGCGATCGCTTGCTGACGCTGGTCGATTTCGATGCCAGGCGGCCACATCATCGTGATCGTCGCCTGGAACTGCGACTCTGCCAGCGCGCTGGGCAGACGCACCCGGAAAGTCGTCATGACAGGGTCGGAAGGCGGAGACAGGATGCGCTGCAGATAGTTCCATAGCCCTCCGGCGCTACCCCTCATGACGGTCCCACATCTGGATGATGCTGGCCCGCCATCAGGAGGTACCGATCCCACGCACGCCGCACAAGTTCGGCGGCGATTTCCCGGCGGGACGCCGCGTTCCCGCTGGTCTCTGCCCGGCTGTACGCGAAGTCAGCGATCGTGGCCATGTCGATGCTGCTCTGACAGGTCCGCGCCAGTACCTCGAGTACCGACTCCCGCAGCGCCTGCTTCTGCACGGCGGCCTCCAGCCATCCCGATGCCACGGCTCCCGCTGCCTTAGCCACGCCGTCCGGTGTGTGGTCGCGCAGAGCGCCACGCCACAATCCAGCTAGCAGGTCCCAGTCCCGCTCGTCAGTTCCCGAAAGAATCGTGATCTCGCTGTTCTCCTCCGGCCGAGCCAGCCGGAGGAACGCCCGCAGCCCCGCTGACCGGCGCGGTTCCTGTCCGCCCACCCAGTCGTGAACTTCGCTCAAGACGCTGCGGCGCAAAGTCCGGTCCTGTACGAGTCCGGCCATACCCTCGAAGACTGACTCCTGGACTATCGTGTTCTGCCGAACGGCCAGATGGCGCAATCGGGTGAGTGCAATCTGCGGGTAGGCCCGCGCAAGCTGTCCAACGCAGACCGCGGCGACGGCCAGGTGGGTGGACTCGGCCGCGCCGGCTGACCGGGCCCACTCGTAGAGCTGGCGCCGCACGTCCCGGCCGATCTGCTCGCTCAGCGAGGCCTCGGTGAGCGTCCCGACCGCGAGCTCGCGCCGACTCGCCGGGTTCCGCGCCCACTGCTCGGCGGCGGCGCACACCAGGCTGGCCTCGCGCTGCCTGATCGCCAAGCCGGTAAGCGCCTGTGCGGCGCGTCCGCTGCCCTCATCGTGCGGACTCGGAATACCGGTGAGCCATTCCCTCAACGCGGACTGCAGGTGCGGTCTCTCCTCCCAGACATGGTCCAGAACGGATTGCCCGTAAGCCGGTCTGGGGAACCTGATACTGCGGTCATGCAGTTCGGCGTTTATGCGTCCCACGAGCTCCCTTACGTCTGGGCCCACCAGCGCACCGCCAGGCTCGCGTGACAGCCCCACGAGGGTCGCGAGCCGGTCGGCGGCGACGAACACGGTTGCCGCTGGCGCTCCCTCCAGCGCGGCAGAGGCCAGCAGCAGCGCCCGCGCATACCCGCCGTCCTGCTGGGCTGTCTGCTGGAACCACTCGGCCAGTTCTGCCGCCCAGTTGGAGTACTCCGCCATGACTTGATCGACTCGCTGTTCCTCAGGGACCGTCACTGCGGCGGTTTCGGCGACGATACGGGCAAGCCGTACACCATCCGACGGGGTGGCAGTGGCGAGCGTGCTGACGACCCGCTGGTGCTGCGCCCAGGCGTCTGCGACGGGACCCGAGGTCATGCTGGCGAGGTGGGACCAGAAAACTGCGGCCGCCGGGGGCGGCGTAACACGTATGGCTCGCAGGGCTCCCTCGTTGAGTCCCAGCGCCCGCAATGACTGCTCACGAGCCCGCACAATGAGGCGCGAGTTAATGGCACGCAGCCGCACGCCGAGGTCGTGTATCCATGCACCCGCCTTCGCGGTGAGCTGATCGTGGTCTTCATCGAGGTTCAGGAGGTATCCGTGCCCGGGTGCGACTTCGAGTTGCCGGTCGAAGCCCTCCGGATCCAGCATGACCGTTTTTGGGGTGATCCCGAGGTCGGCCAGCAGGACAATCCCTGTTGTGCGTCGGCCACATCCTGGCGGCCCGCTGAGAACGACCGCTGACTCGTTCTCCAAGACAGCTCGGGCTATGTCGAATTCTGGGGTCTTCACGTAGCTGTCGCGAACACGTCTCATCTCGTTCGCGTCGAGGGCCAGTGCCGCAAGCACGTCGCGGTAATAGTTGTACGTGATCTGGTCGCCGTAATAGGTGTGCGCGATCTGCTCGACCCGCTCGTGGAAGACCCCGCCGCTGATGAGGTTATCGGCGTTGCCGTCGATAGTGGTCATGACTCGCTGCCCCCGATCTGCTGCCTGACCTCAGCGGAGAAGCTGCCTCCCGTGATGGCGTTGCCCACGCTGCCGTGGATCGTCGTTCCGCCCAGCGTCTGCCCTGCAGGAGCAGCAACTGCGGAGTCAACGCCACCGGAACCCGGGCCTGCTGTCGGCCGCGTCGGCCGGTCGCTCGCCCGCGACGGCTTCGGCACGTAGACCCAGGCCGGCTGGGCGAACTCCTTGTCCGCCACCTCGGCGATGACCGGCCGGAACCTGTCCGGCGGCAGTCCTGGCGTGTACCCGGCCCGAACTACGTCTTCGAACACTCGCTGCGACACGATTGCGGCGAGCAGCGTGATGTCGGGATTGCTGTGATTCAATTCCAGCCTGACGGGGTCAGAGTCCAAGAGTCGGAACGTGTCATTCATCGGCGTGCCGACGCCCTCGCGCTCACCGCCGGAGTCCGGTACGCATCCCATGTGGATCGCCACCCGAAGCCGCAGCCGTAGGCTCCGGTCCTCGCTCCGCAGCTGTCGGTCGTGCTCCTGCAGATCCTCCTGAAGTCGGTCCAGCAGCGGGTCCAGTAGGAACGGCGTGCGTTGCTGCGGCACAGCGAAGACGTATCCATCCCCCGTTCCCTGCGGCAACATGCGCGCCTCCCAGATCTCGGCCAGACCGCACCGCTCAAATGCGGTGCCAAGCAGCTCGGTGATCGCGTCGCGGAGCTCTGGCTGCCGGGCGCTTGGGTTTCGGGTGAACTTCTCTGTATCCACGGCGAAGATCGTGCGTGGTGGCGGCAGTGCCTGAGTGACAGGCATGACATGGTTCTCCCTGTCGGTCGTCCTGGCAGCTCGGTGGAGCCGGAACGACCATGCCGGGAATCGTCGGCTGCTGCTGTCCAGAAGTAGACAGAAGGTGGCATCCCTAACGCGGCAGAAGCAAAGGCCTCACTGGAACCAGCTGATGACAACGGCCGGCCAGTCACCCGAACTCCGCGCGCAGCTTGGCGAGATCACGGATGACGAGGCTCCGCCGCCTAGTCGCCACGAGCCCGCACTGCCGCAGCGTCGCCAGCGCGGCGGCCACGGAAGCCCGCGACAGCCCCACAGCAGCGGCGAGTTCCTGCTGGGAGAGACCAAGGTCAGGCTGCTCGCCGCCCGCAACTGACGCGAACCGTAGCATGACGCGGCCAACCCGCTGTAGGGCGTTTAAGCCCGCAAGCTCAGCTCGCGCGTCGTCACTCTCGCGCTGCCGTGCGATCAGGTAACACAGCAGGATCTGCTCGACGCGCCGTTCTCGGATGATCCTCAGGAACGCGGCTGCAGATAAGACATAGGTAAGGCAGGGAACCAGCGCGGTCACAGTCGCCGACCGCATCTCCCCGCCCAGCACGGCCAGCTCACCGACGATGTCGGCCACCCCTCGGACCGCTAACAGCAACTCGTTGCCGTCCACGTCGACCCTGACAACCTTCACGCGGCCCGCAGCAAGAATGAACACGTAGCTGCCCGGCTCCCCCTGCCGCATCAGGATCTCGCCCTTGGTAAACCGGCGCACCGCACTACCCGCAAGAAGCGCCTGCCAGGCCTCGCTCGGCAACAGGGACCCCAGTCCTGCCGATGAACTCATAGCGACTCCGCGACGCCCTGCCCGGCACTTCTCCTCCATTGCACATCCAAGCTGCGCCATGGGCAATACCGGATCGGACGACGGCGCTAGGTTCGGATTACCATCCCGATATCGGCGAGCTGTTTGAAGGTGTGGGTGCGCGCTGCCGCGAAGATCCGCCCTGGCCGTGGCCCGTACTGCTCACCGCCGCCCTCGGCCAAGTCGACCCGGATCGACAGCCAGGCCCGCGTCACTTCACACCTCCGGTGCGATCAAGTCCTGCCAGGCTGCCCGGCCCGGCAGCCGGTTGGCCTGCTTGCGAACCCGGTCATCAGGGTGCATCAAAGAAGCTCATTCGGGCTGCGGGCCGTCGCGCTGGCCCAGTTCCTGGCATACCTGGTGCACAGGCACGCTGGCTCGTTCAGCGGCGGCGCGGATATAGGCGACCGCCGCGTACAGGGCGTACTGCCAGAAGTCGTCGGTCTGCCACCAGGCGACCTCGTCAAGCAAGTCCGGCTCGGTTCCGCCGCACAGCGCCGCCGCTGCCAGCATCGCGAACTGAAGCTTCTTATTCTGCCGGCCGCGGAAGGCGCACTCCGGCAAGAACCGCTCCCGCATCCCTTCCAAGGCCAGCGGGTCGGCGCGGCTGGTCCCGCACCAGTTCAGAGCGTCGGCGGCGACATGGAGGAAGACTTCGCCGGGGAAGGTGTTGTTGCGGGGATGCAGGGGCGCTAGCTCGCCTGCCAGCTCGGCCATCTCAGTAGTCCGGGCCAGCCCGCCGAGCAGGATTCGGCGGGCGGTGGCCGCGTCCTGAGGCGCGGGCAGGTTCCTGGCAGGCATACCCAGACGGTAGGGCAGAACAGAGCCGGCCGTTTGGCCTTCCGGACAGTGGCATGGCGGGCAGCGGCCACGTCCTGTATGGGCGCTCGGGGCGCCGCGCACTGTTCACTGCGCGGCGTTCTCCATCCAAACGCCACATGAGCGCCACCGCGCCTGCACCGGAGACCGGTTCCGTGGCGACTGAGCGTGACACTGTCGTCCGGGCCCTCCGTGCTCGGCTCCACCTGGCAGTTCATCCGGGGATATGCGCAGCCGCGCCGGTCACCGGGTGCCGGTCATCCGAGTGAGAGGTGGGGCCGTGCCACAGAAAATGATCTACCAGCCTCTGCATGCCTGCCCGCAGCGCCAGCGCTGCCTGATGTTAGGGCTCGCGGCCGGGCGGGGCGCGCGGTGAGGCGCGCACTGTTCCTCCAAGGAGGAACGATGCGAAGATCCGTATTGACCATCGTGGTGATCACGGCGGCTGTCGTGGCTGGGGTGGTGTCGGTATCCGCCGCATCACAGGCGGCCGCGCCCAGCGCAGCCGAGGCGAAGACGCTCACCTTTGACGTGGTGTTCAGCCCGCCCTCGCTTGTTGAGGCGAACAACGTCCGTGTCCCGCACTCTCCCATCGCGCTTGGCGACGAGCTCACCTTTCATGACCAGCTCTACACACAAGGCCACCATGCCGGGGACGATGTGGGCTCCTGCGTGATCGTCACAGTCCCCCCAGCCGCTGTCCTGGCCAACTGCACCGCCGTGTTCCGGGTGCCAGGCGGCAACATCACCGGGCAGTTCGTTGCCATTCAAGGCCCGACTCCGAAGGCCATCGCGCTGAGCGGCGGGACCGGCAACTATCGCGACATCGGCGGTGACGGGACGCTGGTCGAGTTCGGGAACGGCAAAGGAAGGCTGACCCTCCACGT
>Ga0070712_100000791_pt1 | contig 18739 bp, 16 predicted proteins | sample LARL81metaG_FD_71396 | JGI IMG/M metagenome (GOLD analysis project Ga0070712, IMG submission 71396) | Corn, switchgrass and miscanthus rhizosphere microbial communities from Kellogg Biological Station, Michigan, USA - LAR L8-1 metaG | ecosystem: Host-associated > Plants > Roots > Rhizosphere ...
CGTCTCGAAGGACGGCCACAAGCGAGACCGAGCCAGCGGCCATCCTCTTCGAGACGGCGCACCGCAAGTCGGCTGTGCCGACTTGCGTGCTTGATGTGCCGATCTCGGGTAAACCCGAGATCGGTGCGCCTCCTCAAGGATGAGGTCTGTGGGACCTTGGGAGAGACAGCTTGGCCCTCATCAGCATCAAGGCCGGTCCCTTTTCCTTCGCCGCGCGGTGGGAGGCGGAGGCCGCCCCGCAGACATGCGCCAAGTTCGAATCGCTGCTGCCCTATCGCGAGCGCATCATCCACGTGCGATGGAGCGGGGAAGCCTGCTGGATTCCGCTCGGCGCCCTCGATCTTGGCCTGCCCTATGAAAATCAGACCAGCTATCCGGCTCCCGGGGAGATCCTCTTGCACCCCGGCGGGTTGAGCGAGACCGAGATTCTCATTGCCTACGGCGGCGTGCGCTTTGCCAGCAAGGTCGGTCAACTCGCGGGCAATCATTTTCTCACCATTACGGAAGGGCGCGAGCAATTGCGCGCGCTGGGCGAGCATGTCCTCTGGCGTGGTGCGCAGGAGATTGTGTTCGATCGGGTGTGATAGCGTCCGGGGGCCGGCCATGCAGAACCTTCGTAGGGGCGACGCATGCGTCGCCCCATATCTGCGCAGCAGCGAATGTCGAACGAGGGCGAGGCAATGCCTCGCCCCTACGCATCCGACCGCCAACGTTTTGTAGGGGCGGGTTTCAAACCCGCCCCTACGCGCTGGCCGCGGCGGCCTCGGGCGTGACCAGCCGATAGCCGACGCCGAGCTCGGTGAGGAGGATGCGCGGCTGGGTCGGATTGGCCTCGATCTTCTGGCGCAGCTTGCGCATGAAGATGCGCAGATAATGTGTGTCGTTGAGGTGGGGCGCACCCCAGATTTCCTTCAGCAGGAACTGATGCGTCACCACGTTTCCGGCGTGCTGGGCAAGGAGCTGAAGAAGCCGATATTCCTTCGGCGTGAGCATGACGCGAGCCCCATGCACGGTCACGATGCGCGCCGCGAGGTCGATGGAGAGCGGACCGATATTGATCACCGGCTCACCGGTGGAGGCGCGGGCGTAGCGGCGCATGGCGGCATGCGCGCGCGCCAGAAGCTCGGCCATCCCGAACGGTTTGACCACGTAATCGTCCCCGCCCTTCTCCAGGAGCCGCACCTTCTCTCCCTCATGCGACCGCACCGAGAGCACGATGACCGGCACGGTGGACCAGCCGCGCAGGCGTTCCAGCACTTCGGAGCCGTCCATGTCGGGGAGCCCGAGATCGAGGATCACCAGGTCGGGCGGCTGCAGCGTAGCGCTGCGCAAGGCTTCGGATCCGCTCTCGGCTTCCTCGACCGCAAAACCGTCGAGCTCCAGACCCGCGCGCAGGAAGCGGCGGATCTGCACCTCGTCATCCACGACCAGGGCAAGGGGCTTGGCTTCACTCATCCGGACCTACCTCCGGCTGGTTCGTCGGGGTTGCAAACGGCAGATGTATGGCCACCGTGGTCCCTTGACCGATACCCACGCTCTCGGCCTCGATCTTTCCGCCATTGGCGCTGACAAAGGCCTGCGCGATCCATAGCCCCAGTCCGGAGCCGGAAGTGGTCGCGACGTGGCGCTTGCCCCGGAAGAAGCGCTCGTAGATCTGCGTGCCTTCCTCCGCCGTCAACCCGGCGCCCACGTCCCGCACCGACAGCACCACGTGGCTTGCGTTGCGCTTCGCAGAAAGGATGATGGGGGAGCCGGCAGGGGAATATTTTGCGGCATTGTCCACGATCTGCACGAAGGCCTGCTCGACCAGAACGGCATCGACGTAGATGAGCGGCAGGTTCGTCTCCAGATCGAGCAGGACCTGATGCGCGGCGAGGTGCCGGCGCCGCCGCTCGACGGCCGAGTTCACGATGTCCTGCGGCTCGATCCATTCCGCGCGCGGCGTGATTTGCTGGCGGCTCACCCGGGTCGCATCCAGAAGATTCTGGATATCATTGTTGAGACGCTCGGATTCGTCGCGCACCACGCCGGCAAGCGAATTGAGCCGCTCGTCGCGCGCAACCTCCGGCGACTGGCTCAACACGGTCGCCGCGCCGAGGATGGAGGCGAGCGGGGTGCGCAGCTCGTGCGACACCGAGCCGATCAGCGCTTCGCGCAGCAGCTCGGTCTCCGAGCGCATCTTGGCGTCGTTGAGGACGCGCGCCACATCAAGCCGCTCGAGCGTGGCGGCTGCATCCGCCAGAACCTCATCGACCCGCTGCCGGACCTCCTCGATCTTTTCCGCCGGCACGCTGCCGAGATCGATGGCGATGACACCGAAGTCCGCGGTTTTTTCCGAGAGGCGGCGAACAAGCCAGATATCCCCGGCGCCGTCGTCAACGATGGTGGAGGTCGTGCGGCCTTCCTGGATCTCGGCGATGGCGGCGTGGACGCGCCCGCTGAGCGGCGCGGCTTCCGATGCGGTCTCGCGCCGAGGCCCGGCTCCGAACAGGACGACCTTGCGCTGGACCAGGTTCGCGAGGTGCTCCTCGATGGCGCGATGAATGTCCGCCGCGGAGGGCGCCACGGCGAGCCGGCGGGAAAAGGCGTAGAGGTCGCTCATCTCCTTCTCGCGCTTGCGGGCGAGCTCGGTCTGCCGCTTCATCGAGTTGGCGAGATGGCTGGTCACCCCCGCAACCACCATGAACAGCAGCAGAGTTACGAACTCGTTCGGACGGGCGACGAAGAAGCTGTAGTACGGACTGAAGAAGAAATATCCCGACAGCAGCACGCCGGCGACGGCCGCGACCAGCGCCGGGATCAGCCCGAGATGCCAGCCTGCGAGCAGCACGGGCAGGAGGTACACGGCCGAGCCGCGGCGGATCTCAAGCGAGGCCGCCAGCGCATAGACGACGAGGGTCGTTGCCGCGACCATCAGCAGGGCGATGGCGCTGCCGCGCAACTCGCGTTGAATGCGCTCGAACCGGATTGCCACTAGCGTTTCCTCGCCGGCACGTGCATGCGTGCAAACATAGTGCAGCGCCCGGATCCGGTCATCCCACGGCGGCGGGGCCCGTGTCCCGGATGCGGCGCAACGCGAGCGCACAGACGCCGGAAGCACCATCCGCACGGGTGCCAGCGCGAAGCGGTGCGCCGCTGATCCGGGACCGCCACACGCTGCGAGCGGGACAAGCGCGAGTTTGTATGGTCCCGGGCCTGCAGCGCACCATGAGCAGCGCAGTCAAAGTGTGCGCAAACCCGATAGATCGTAGATGCGCTGCTCATGCTGCGCTGCCCGGGACACGCCGCTTTGTTGACGCCTATGGGGGCTGAGGGTGGCAGCGCTACGGCAGCGGCGAAGTCTCGAAGGAGGTGGCCTGCACCGCCATGGTTCCGATCAGGGTCGGCACCATGAGACGAAAGGGCGCGAGCACATTTGTGCCTGCGATCTGCGCAAAGGAGATCTCGATATCGCGCCGGTCGGCAACGTATTTCGTGATCATGCTGCTGGCGCGATGACCGGCGATGGGATGCAGGATCACGTTGCACACCAGCACGCGCCCGGCGAGCGGCTTGTCGCGTATGTCCTCGATCCGCTTGAATGACAGCAGGAGATCATAGCGCCTGCGTCCATCGAAGATGGAAAGGGTGCGGTTGCAGCTTTCCTTGTTGGGAGCGGTGCCGCCGTTATCCTCCTCGGCGATGAGCAGCGCTGTCAGGGGGTCTGTCACGCCTATCACGTGCGCTTGCTTGAGCGGCACCCGGTCCGGCCCGGGTGGCGGGCCGTCCGCCTCCACCGCCGTGACTACGCCTTCCTCGAACGTCATTTTCAGATCGGACTTTTCGCCTTCCTCCACCAGCTTCGACGAAAATTCGGCCGGCACCAGGCGGCCGTCCTTGATGCTGCCCGAGACCCGGGCGGAGCCCTCCCCCCGCACCAGTACATTCATCAGGTCAACGCTGCCGCCGGTGGCGGAGGCCGAGTAGCGGTCGGCTTCGATGCGCACCGTCCACGCGCTCTGGCCGACGCGGATGCCGGTCATCGATATCGCGTAGCGCGCTTCGAGCTTCTGGGCCTGCGCCCCGCTGGTTGTCAGCCCGTCAGCCGATGCGGCCAACAGGATCACGCCGGCAAGCTTCCAGCCATTGCGACGCCTTGGCGCGTCCGGTGCGCTGTGGCTGCAGGACCGAATCGATAAATACACGGCGGCAGGAGCTCCCGCGGTATGGAACGCGTCTTTGGGGGGCACATCATAGCGCCCCCGCAGCCCGAGGTCTCAGCGAAGCGGCTGCAGCAAGGGCTCGCTGCAGCCACGGTGCCGCGCTCTTGTTCTGCCTGATGGCGGTGATACACAGTCGGCGCTGACCGCGGTTTTCCGCCGTCGTTTCCGGAGAGGTGGCTGAGTGGTTGAAAGCACCGCACTCGAAATGCGGCATACGGGTAACCGTATCGGGGGTTCGAATCCCTCCCTCTCCGCCATACTAGGCCTTTTGAGCGCGTGATGTATTGAATCAGGTTCTATTGGCTCGGCCCACTTCTCGTTCAGGGGCGGCTCAGACCCGCGCATGCCAAAAATACGACTTATGACTTGGGATGCTGCGGGACGCCCGATTTGGGATGCTCCGGACCGCGTCGCCAGTCGGCCTAAGAGAACGGACGAGCCCACGGCCGTTGGTTTGTGGGAGCAGGTCGACGACAAGACCGGCAGCACCCAATGCTGGGTCGAGATCACGGAGCGCGACGGGATCTATGAGGGCACCATTGTCAGGACATTTGCGCCCTTAGACAGCACAAGCACCAGCTACAAGCGCAAGGAAACCGAGAGGAATAGCGCGCGCTTTTTGGGACTGACCCTCATTACCGGGATGCAGCGGAACGGATACTCGTACGAGAACGGCACCATCACGGATCCGCGGGATGGTTCGCGCTACCGCGCGCTGATGCGGCTCAGCTCCGATGGCGGCAAGCTGGAAGTGCGGGGCTATCTTGGCATCTCGCTGTTCGGGCGCAGCCAGACCTGGAATCGGCTCCCCGACGATGCCGCGACGGCGCAGATGCCGCCTGAGGCCCCCTGAGGCCGATCAGCGCTGTCCGACAGGTCGGTTTCGGGTGCGATACCCCGATTGTAGGGACGGGTTTAAACCCGCCCCTACAGTCTGAATCGCCCGCACGAACCATCTTGGTGCTCGCCGCAGGGCGTAATCGCCCAAAACGTGACGGCAGTCACAGCTTTTCTCGCCCCGACTGCGCATGGTGCGCCCCGTCAACGTGACCCACCGGGGGGCGTTGCGCCACCGAAATCGAACCTAAGCGAAGGAGACCATCATGACTAAGTTTCGCAACACACTGATTGGGGTTGCCATCATCGGCTCCCTTGTCGGCATGACCCCCACAGCGGGATCTGCCGAGCCCGTGCCGACAGCCGCAGAACGCTCCGCTTGCACCTCGGATGCATTCAGAATGTGCCTTTCCGCAATTCCCAATCAGACCGCGGTGATTGCCTGCCTAAAGTCAAAGAAGCCGCAGCTCAGCCCGACCTGCCGACAGCTTTTCGACCGGATCTGACGGAGGCTCGCGATGTCGGGAGACGAATGATGCCATTCGTCATCCCGGGCAGCGTCGAAATCCATTAACCATACGAGGGTTTTATCCGCGGGAGCGCCTCCAAGCCGCGGATGCCCACAACCGACGTGTTGGCGCCGGCGGAGGCACCTCCTCGAGAATGTGGGGAATTCCCCCGCAGGTTCCGCGTAGCACGCGGATGCCCAGCGGGTAGTGCGCGGGCAGTTGGCAAGCTCCTGAACCTGCTATTGTTTTGGTTCGAAGGTCATCTTGTGCGTCCTCGGTCCGCCTGCGGTCCGGGAGGACCGAGCCTTGCGCGCACGGGCTACGCCCGAGACCTGCAGGACCGCTCTCCTCGCTGCCCCGGGTCGCGAAATAGACGTAAAGTTAACCAACTGTCGGGCCCTGCTCGCGTTTGCGCTCCGGCGAAGCTCGGTGGAGATTGCGGGGGTGGAGCTCGGAGGACGACGATTGCGTGTGATCGGCGCGTGGGCAGCGGCGCTGCTGGCCACCCTCGTTGTTGGCCTGGTGCCGGCGCGCGCGGTCGAAGCCATCAGTGTGCGTACTGACGCATCGGCGATCGATCTCACCGATGCGGTCGAGCGCCACCGCACCGAAAGCGATCGCCTGCTGGTATCGGCCGCGCCCGGGGCGGACGGCATCATCCGCCGCATGGACGTGCGTGCGCGCGAGGGCAACAGCAATTGGGCCGTATTTGCGTTGGCCAATTCCGGCGACGAGCAGATCGAGCGCCTCATCGTCATCCCACATTATCGCATGGTCGGTTCGGGCGTTTTCTGGCCCGACCTCGGCCGTTCGCGCGTTGCGAGCATCGCTTCGAGCGGCGAGCGGCCCGAGCGGCAGGACAGCGCGACGGCCGATATATTTCGCGTCACGCTCGATCCCGGCAGCGTGATGACCTATGTGCTCGAGCTGCGAACGGACAAGCTCAATCAGCTCTACTTGTGGGAACCCGAAGCCTACAAGGACAAGATCAACAGCATCACCCTGTACTACGGAATAGTCATCGGCATCGCCGGGCTGCTGGCGCTGTTTCTGACGATTCTGTTCGTGGTGAAGGGCAGCGTGATGTTCCCCGCCGCCGCGGCGCTCAGCTGGGCCGTGCTGGTCTACATCGGGGTGGATTTCGGTTTCTGGGGCAAAGTTTTCGCGCTCTCGCCCAATTCGGAGCAGATCTGGCGTGCCTCGGGCGAGGCGATCCTTGCGGCCACTCTTGTCGTTTTCCTGTTCGCCTATCTCAATCTTCATCGCTGGCATGTGCGCTACGCCCATATCACGCTGGCGTGGCTTGCCTTTCTTGCGGCGCTGGTGGCGCTCGCATTGTTCGAGCCGCCCACCGCCTCGGGCATTGCCCGCGTGTCGCTGTTTGCGATTGCCATTCTGGGATTCGCCCTCGTCGTGTATCTGTCGTATGCGGGGTTCGACCGCGCGGTTCTGTTGATCCCCACCTGGTTTCTTCTGGTTGTCTGGGTCATCGCGGCAGCGCTCGCCGTTGCGGGATCGATCACCAACGACATCGTAGGGCCCGCCCTCCTCGGCGGCCTGGTGCTGATCGTGATGCTCATCGGCTTCACCGTCATGCAGCACGCCTTTGCCGGCGGCATCACGACCGGCATCGTCTCTGATGTCGAGCGGCGTGCGCTCGCGCTGACCGGCGCGGGGGACATGATCTGGGATTGGGACGTTTCCGCTGACAAGGTCTTCACCAGCCCGGAAACCGAAGCTCTGTTGGGATTAAAGCGGGGTACGCTGCAAGGCCCTGCCGCAGGTTGGCTGGAAGTGCTGCATCCGCTCGACCGCGACCGCTTCCGCGCCGTGCTTGACAGCGTGCTGGAGCAACGACGCGGGCGCTTGACCCAGGACTTTCGTTTGCGCACGCCGGACGGTCATTATCTCTGGTTCGCCATCAAGGCGCGGCCTGTGGTCGGTTCGGATGGCGAGGTGGTGCGCCTTGTTGGGACGCTCACCGATGTCACCGAGTTCAAGAACGCCGAAGAGCGGTTGCTGCACGACGCGGTGCATGACAACCTGACGGGACTGCCTAACCGCGAATTGTTCCTCGATCGACTCGAAGCGGTGCTGGCTTTGTCCAAGGCCGATGCATCCCTGCGCGCGACTGTCATTGTCGTCGACCTCGATCGCTTCAAGCAGGTCAATGATTCGGTCGGCATTGCGGTCGGCGATTCGATCCTGCTGACCTTGGCCCGGCGGCTCGGCCGGCTGCTCAAGCCGCAGGACACGCTCGCCCGCCTCTCCGGCGATCAGTTCGCGCTCATTCTGCTCTCCGAGCGCGAGTCGGAACGCGTCATCGCTTTCGCTGAAGCGCTGCGCAAGGCACTGCGCGCACCCATCACCTTCAATGATCGCGAAATATTTCTCACGGCGTCCATCGGTGTTGCGCTTACGGATGGGCAGACGCATCGGAACGAGGAGGTGCTCAAGGACGCCGAGCTTGCGATGTATCATGCCAAACGGATCGGCGGCGATCGCATCGAGCTTTTCAAGCCATCGATGCGGGCGCGCAAAACCGATCGCCTGACCCTGGAATCGGAGCTACGGCAGGCGCTTGAACGCGACGAGATCACCATCGTCTATCAGCCAATCATCCGGCTGGAGGATAGATCGGTTGCCGGATTCGAGGCGCTTGCGCGCTGGGACCATCCCAAGATGGGCCGTACCTCTCCGGCGGAGTTCATCGCGATTGCCGAGGAGATCGGGTTGATCGTCGATCTCGGCATGTTCGTGCTGGAGCGCACGGCACGTCAGCTCAGCACCTGGCAGCGCACCCTGCGGCGGCGGGAGCCCCTCTTTGCGAGCGTCAATGTCTCGTCGCGGCAGTTGCTGCGCCAGGATCTCATTCATGACCTGCGTACCGTCATTGCACGCGCGTCGCTTGCCCGCGGGACGCTCAAGCTGGAGCTGACAGAATCGCTGGTCATGGAGAACCCGGAGCACGCCGCACAGATATTGCAGCGCATCCGTGACCTCGGGGCAGGCCTCGCGCTTGATGATTTTGGTACCGGGCACTCTTCGCTGGCCTACTTGCAGCGCTTTCCCTTCGATACGATCAAGATCGATCAGTCATTCGTGCGCGCCAACGGAAAGGGCAGCCGTCCTGTCATCCTGCGCTCGATCATTGCGCTGGCGCATGATCTCGGGATGGAAGTAGTCGCCGAGGGGGCGGAAACCGACTCAGACGCGGTGGAGCTCTATCAACTCGGCTGTGAATACGCGCAAGGATACTATTTCGGAGAGCCGATGAGCGCCGATGATGCGCGCGGGCTGTTGGTAGCTGAAGCTACGCGGGAAGCGGGCGAGCAAAACGCCCCGCGCAAGCAAAGTGTTCACTGATGAGAGCAATCCCGTCGATCGTCATGGCCGAACTTGTTCCCGCACATGACGGTGATGCCAGAGAGCTCGGCGTGAGCCGTCTTATTCAGGCGTGACCGGCTTCGCTCGAGAGCATGCCGAGATCAATCCCGATCTTCTTGAGGGCATTGACGTACTTGCGGCCGGTATCGGCTCCAAATATCAGGTCCGGATCCGCTGCGCAGTGCAGCCATCCGTTATGCTGGATCTCGTTCTCGAGCTGCCCGGGCGCCCAGCCGGCATAGCCTAGGGCCAGGATGGCGCTGCGCGGTCCAGATCCCCGCGCGATCGCCTTGAGAATATCGAGCGTCGCCGTGAGGCAGATGCCTTCGTCGATCGGCAACGTCGAATTTTCGATGAAGAAGTCGCTGGAATGCAGCACAAAGCCACGCTGGGTATCCACCGGGCCGCCCTTAAGCACCTGCACCCCGCCGGCACGGGAGCGAAGCTGGATGAGCTCGGATGTCGGGATGACCTCCAACTGAACGAGCAAATCGGGAAAGCTGACGTTGGCCGCGGGCTGGTTGACCACAATACCCATTGCGCCCTCAGTGGAGTGGGCACAAACATAGATGACGCTCCGAGCAAACCTTTCATCGCCCATCGACGGCATTGCAATGAGCATCTGCCCGTCCAGGTAACCGCGTTTTGGAGTCTTGCGCAGCGGTGACTTCGGCTTCGCCGAGACCTCACGGGGCTCGGTTTCCGATTGACCAGGATCGTCTGCGCCAGGCGCAGCCGCCTCGCCCAAATCCCGCATCCCTCCTTTACGGCCGAACTTCATATGGAAATGCTACCCGATTGGAGACTGATTGCAAATCTGCGATCGCCATTCCCGTACAGACGCATAAGCACATTCCGTGCCACACTCATGAAGACCGTGCCACACTCATGAAGACGTTGAGACACAGCATATGCGACGTTGACCCCGGTTTTCCAGCGCCCGGCCCATTTTGGTCGGCCCGCATTCACGATGAATTCAATTGCGCACAAAAAGTTTCGCCCGACATTGGTGCTCTGCGGAGGTCTCGTGCTCACCAGATTCGAGCGACTGCGACGGAGCGCCGCGGTATGCGTACTCGCCCTCTTGGTCGAGTTACCTCAAGCGCATGCCGCCGACCCGGCTTCGCCCTGGGACGGCGATGCGCGCACTGCGATGCGCCTGATCGCCGGATCATCGGGGGCGCCGACCCCGTCGGCGGGGATCGAGATTAGGCTCAAGCCTGGATGGCACACGTACTGGCGCTATCCCGGCGATGCCGGAGTGCCGCCACGCTTCGATTTCGCCGGATCACACAACCTCGAATCCGCAACTGTGCTGTGGCCTGCGCCGCGACGCATACAGGAACAGGGTTTGAACGTCATCGGATATATGGGCAACCTTATTCTTCCGCTGGTGGTCGCGCCCGAGGATCGCGCCTCCCCGGTGACTCTGCGCCTGAAGCTCGACTATGCGGTTTGCGAAAAGCTCTGCGTGCCGGCGGAAGCAAGGGCAGAGCTCACGCTCGCGGGTGCGCCGTCGCCCTACGACGCAGCTCTTGCCGATGCGCAAGCCGCAGTGCCGAAGAAACGCGCCCTTGGTCAGGGCGACGCGCTGGCAATTCGCGCGCTTCGACGGGACAAATCACACCCGGGCTCAAGCGCGATCATCGACGTCGTGGCACCACCCGAGACCACCGTGGACGTGTTCATCGAAGGGCCGACCGCGCAATGGGCTCTGCCGGTTCCCGTCCGCAGTGCCCCGCCAGCGGCCGGCGTGCAGCGCTTTGTGTTTGATCTCGACGGTGCGCCGCCGGGAACGACTTATGCCGGCGCTCTCTTCACTCTCACGGCCGTGGCAGGCAATGAGGCGGTCGAAGTCACCGCCCCCCTGCAATAACCCCCTGACAACACCCGCTCGCTACGCTAATTTGGCTGCGCTGACGGGAGCAGTCTCACCCGAGCGGCGTGCAAAGAGTTCAATGGCGAAGAGAGGATCACAACCATGTCCATCAAGGTCGGCGAGCGGTTGCCACAGGCGAAATTTCGCGTGATGACGGCGGAAGGGCCGGCCTGGAAAAGCACGGACGACGTCTTCAAGGGCAAGAAGGTGGCGCTGTTCGCGGTGCCCGGTGCCTTCACCAGCACGTGTCACAAGATGCATGTCCCTTCGATCGTGCAGAACGCTGATGCGCTCAAGGCCAAAGGCGTGAACACCGTCGCGGTGACTTCAGTAAATGACGTGTTCGTGATGGATGCGTGGCAAAAGGCTAGTGGCGCCGACAATGTCGAATTTCTCGCTGACGGCAACGGTGAGTTCGCCAAGGCCATCGATCTCACGTTGGATGCGTCAGGAAACGGCCTCGGCTTGCGCTCCAAGCGTTACGCCATGCTGGTTGATGATGGCGTCGTGAAGAAGCTCAACATCGAGGAAGCGCCGGGGAAGGTCGAGGTATCCGGAGGGGAAGCCTTGGTCAAACAGTTGTGAAGGCAGCCCCGCGGCGGACGATTGTCCCGCACGCCGGTAACGGCGACCCAGCGTAGGCGCGACATGATCTAACGCCGATCCGGCGCGTTCTTGCTGACAGTGCTCGGCTCTGCTCGCACGCGCCCTTGGGTGAGAGCGCCGACCGCACCCGAGCGTATTGCGCTGATTGCGTCGCGCGCGAGTTGATCGGCGCGCTCATTGAGCCTGTGACCCGCGTGCCCCTTCAACCAATGCCATCGGATCTGGTGCTTTGCCGCTATGCCATCGAGGCGCTGCCACAGATCCACATTCTTCACCGGCTTCTTGTCAGCCGTGCGCCAGCCATTGCGCTTCCATCGATGCATCCAGCCCATCACACCGTTGCGGAGATATTCGCTGTCCGTGTGCAGGTCGACCAGGCACGGCCGCTTGAGCGCCTCGAGGGCCGCGATCGCGGCCATCAGCTCCATCCGATTGTTTGTTGTATGAGGCTCCCCGCCTTTAAGCTCCTTCGTGTGCGCGCCGAAGGCGAGAATGGCGCCCCACCCGCCGGGGCCTGGGTTGCCCGAGCAGGCGCCATCAGTATGGATGACGACATGCGGCTCGCTCACAGCTCGCTTCCTGCAATGCCATAATCGGCCATGCTTTTGACGCCCTGGTGGAACCGCAGCTTGCGGTAATATTCCAGTGGGTCCTTGGGACGCACCAGCGCGCCCGTAGGTACGTCGAACCAGTCAACCAGCCTCGTCAACAAGAATCGCAGTGCAGCGCCGCGGGCCAGCAACGGCAAGGCATCACACTCGCCCCGCGACAGCGGGCGCATCTGAGCATAGGCCTGCAATAGAGACCTTCCCTTGGTGACATTGTAGGAGTGATCGCTCTCGAAGCACCAGGCGTTGAGACAGATGGCAACGTCAAAGGCGAGCGCATCCGTGCAGGCGAAATAAAAATCGATGAGACCCGAGAGCTCATTGCCCAGGAAAAATACGTTATCCGGGAACAGGTCGGCATGAATCACTCCCTCGGGCAGAGCGCGCGGCCAAGCCTGTTCTAGATGGGAAAGCTCTGCGGCGAGGAACTTCTTCAAGTCGGATTTCAGCTCGTTGGCACGTTCGCAGCAGCTTTCGAAGAGCGGACGCCACCCTGACACCGAGAGAGCATTGGGACGCTTTTCTGCAAAATCCAGCCCAGCCAGATGCAGCTGGGCCAGCGCCTCGCCGAGAGCAGCGCAGTGGCGAGAAGAGGGCCGGTGGATCCACATTCCGTCGAGGAAGGTGATCATTGCGGCGGGCCGCCCTGCGATCATGCCGAGCACCTCGCCTTTCTTATTCTTGACGGGCTGCGGGCAGTTGATGCCGCGAGCATGCAGATGCTCCATCAGCCCAAGAAAGAACGGCAAGTCTTTTGCCGCGACCCGTTTTTCGTACAGCGTCAGAATGAAATAATCGCGCCTGGTGTGCACCAGGAAATTCGAGTTCTCGACGCCTTCCGCGATACCTTTGTAGGCCAGCAATTCTCCGAGGTCATAGTCGGCGAGAAAAGCGGCAAGATCCTCCGCCGCGACATCGGTATAGACGGCCATGTCACTCCCCCGATGGCGGGAGTGTGCTCATTCGGCGGCCTCGTTTCCCCGCAGCACCCTGGGTAGCGGGAAGAACATGTCTTCGTCGGCAGTCGTGACAGTCTCGACCGTTACTGCATAACGCTGGTCGAAGGCACCGATGACTTCCTCAACCAGAACTTCCGGTGCAGAGGCGCCGGCGGTCACGCCGAGGGTCTGTAGGTCGCCAAAGAGCGCCCAATCGATCTCCTCCGCCCGTTGCACCAGCGCCGCCCGCGCGCAGCCGGCGCGCTCAGCAACTTCCTTCAAGCGCTGCGTATTGGAGGAATTGGGCGAGCCGACCACGACCATCGCCTCCACCATCGGCGCGACTTTCTTGACCACCTCCTGCCGGTTGGTGGTGGCGTAGCAAATGTCCTCCTTGTGCGGGCCATGAATATGCGGAAAACGCGCCTTGAGGGCTGCGACGATCTCGGCCGTATCGTCCACCGATAAGGTTGTCTGCGTCAGAAACGCAAGTTTGCCCGCATCACGCGGTACAAAAGCCATGGCCTCTGCCACCGACTGCACCAGCGTGATCGCGCCTTCCGGCAGTTGGCCGATAGTGCCGATGACTTCAGGATGCCCGGCATGTCCGATCAGGACGACCTCGCGCCCGCGCCTGTGATGGATCTCTGCTTCGCGGTGGACTTTGGTGACGAGGGGGCACGTGGCATCGAGCGCAAAGAAACGGCGCTTCTGCGCTTCTGCCGGGATCGATTTGGGCACCCCGTGCGCGGAAAAGATGACCGGGGCGCCAGTATCAGGAACTTCGTCCAGTTCCTCAACGAATACGGCCCCTTTGCGCTTGAGACTCTCCACGACATAGCGGTTATGCACGATCTCGTGCCGGACATAGACGGGCGCGCCGTAGCGCGCGAGCGCTTGCTCGACTGTGTCGATGGCGCGCACCACGCCCGCGCAAAAGCCGCGCGGCGAGCACAAAAGCACCTTGAGAGGCGGGCGGGCGCCGACCGCATCGGCGTTAGAAACTGGCATGCAAACCTCAGAGCACAAGCATCAAGCGAGATGGGGCTTGCGCCCCGCCCCTGTCAAGCGAGTGACCGGCTCCCGTCCAGCCAGCGCTCATAGCGCAGGTATAATTGCGTCGTGTGCGGCGAGCCATCGCGATGGACCACGGGAGCCAGAGTGCGGCCGGCGGCAGCGAGCCGCGCTGCCATGTACCGATACGCTTCCGGATAGATCGAGAGGTCCGAGCTCGTGAATAACTGCTCGAAACTCTCCGATGGCTCGAGGGGATCTAGACGATCACGCTCGTATATGGCTGTCCGTTCCACGACGCGCCACGCGCCGCCTGTTTGCTCCAGACGATCGAGAAATCGCGCGTAGGAGCTCATGTCAGTGAGCACGCCGCCGATCTTCTGGCGCACCAGAATCACGATGTTCGTCTCCGCCAACGCGCGCTGCCCGGCAATGCGCACCACAGAGGGAAAAATGTGGTGCTTGGAGCGCTGTCCTGCCTGGAAGGCCTGCCGGCATTGTGCGACGAACTCGGAAAACGCGCCGCTAAACCATGAGACCGAGATCTGCCCGTCGGACGTGAACGTGCCCAACAGTTCCGGCCATTTGCCCTGGTCGCGATAAAGACCCCAGGCCTGAATGAGCTCGGCGCAGGCGTATTTGTCCTCGATCTCAGCCACGTCCTCGCCCAGGAAAATTCAACGTTATGCGCATAACCTTGCCACGGCTCCGCTCACGCGCCGGCGCGCAGAATGAAGCCGATCCACGCCGGAGGCAATCAGTGTTACCAAGGTGCTCCGAGCAAGGGGATGATGCATGCGCGCGATTGTCATTCATCACTACGGTCCGCCGGAGGTGTTACGCCACGAGGAGGTACCAGACCCGCAGCCGCGTGCCGGCGAGATCCGCATCCGCGTTCACGCCGCCACCGTCAACCGCGTGCTCGATGTCAGTCTGCGCGCCGGCAAGGAAACCGCGCGCGGGCCCGTCCTGCCGCTCATTCCGGGCGTGGACTGCGCGGGCGTTGTGGACGCATGGGGGAGCGACATCAAGCGATGGCGAAGTGGAATGCGGGTGGCGGCAGCAGGCGTCATGCCGCTCGATCCTTGCACGGAGGATGGCGAAGGCTACCGCGGCCCCAGGGGGATGATGGGCATCAAGCGGCCGGGGGGATTCGCCGAGCTGGTGGCCGTGCCCGCTTGCTCCGCTGTTGAGCTTCCGCCCGGGCTTGGCTTCCACCAGGCCGCCGTGCTCATGCGTCACGCCCCGACCGCCTGGAACCTGTTGGTCAACGTCGCTGCGCTCAAGCCCGAGGAGACCGTGCTCATCATGGGCGCCGGCGGCAATCTCGGCAGCCTCGGAATTCAGATCGCGAAGAATATCATAGGTGCGAAAGTCATTGCTGCCGCGGGATCCGCCACCCGCTTGCAAATGGGCGTTGCGCTGGGCGCCGATCACGGGGTCAACTACAACACTTGCGATCTTGCCGCGGAGCTGAACAAGCTTACAAGCGGAAAGGGCGTTGATGTGCTCTACGACAACATCGCCAATCCCAAGGTGCTGCCCACCGCCTTTCGAAGCATCGGCTTGGATGGACGCCTTGTTACCGCCGGTGCGCATGCAGGGCCTGACGTCTCGATTGATTTCGCGCACCTTTACCACAATCGCATCACCATCAAGGGGCGGCCGGGTTATCATGCGCCGGACGTGGCGAAATGCTTCGCCGCCGCCGCCGAGGGAAAGATCAAGCCACACATTGCTCGCGTTCTGCCGTTGTCAAAGGCGCCAGAAGCGCATCGGATGATGGAGGCTGGGGAAGAGCAGGGTAAGATCGTCCTCGATCCGACCCTGGGCTAGCTCGGAACGCTGACATCAGCGCATGCTGACACCATGCTGACACCATTGCGCGAAGCAGGCCCGGAGGGCTATACACTGTGTAATTCCGTCATCATTGATGACACGAGCTTCGCCTGCGAGGGGTAGACGAAGCCCAGAGGAGATTTGACCAATGGTAGCAGCACCCCTGATGCCGAAAGCGACGGCCGTCTGGCTGGTGGAGAATACCGCGCTCTCGTTTGATCAGGTTGCGGAGTTCTGCAAGCTTCACCCGCTCGAAGTGAAGGCGATCGCGGACGGGGACGCAGCCCAAGGGATCAAGGGGCTGGACCCGATCCTGACGGGACAATTGAGTCGGGACGAAATCGAAAAGGCCGTTACCGATCCGCATTATCGACTCAAGTTGCTGGAGCCCAAAGTCCGCCTCCCGGAGCCCAAAAGGAAAAAAGGTCCGCGCTACACTCCGGTGTCGCGCCGCCAGGATCGTCCGAACGCCATTCTTTGGCTTGTGCGCAACCACCCGGAGCTCAAGGAGAGCCAGATCATGCGGCTGGTGGGGACAACGAAGTCCACCATCCAGGCCATTCGCGAGCGCACCCATTGGAACGCTTCAAACCTGCAGCCCATGGACCCGGTAACGCTTGGGCTTTGCTCGCAGCTCGACCTCGATCTGGAAGTTTCGCGTGCGGCAAAGGAAAAGCCGGTCGCCACAGCTGCTCCAGGTGCGACGCTGCTGCCAGCATCCGAGACGACGGCTGCGCGCGAGCCGGAGCCCGAGGAGAAAAAAGCTCCCGACGAGCTCAATGTGGACGCGGTCTTTGCCAAGCTCAAGCAGATCGGTGGGAAGAGCGAATAGCGGCACGTCCGCAAAGGTCGAAGCACATCAAACATCCCAGCGCAGGTGCGAGCTGTTGCTCAGATTTAAGCGACCTTGGAAATATTCCGACAACCAAGAAGCTTAACGACGCCATAAGCTCTTGCGAGCATTTTTAGCTGCTGCGTTGCCTGCCCTCACCTGGGCTTACGCGCCGATCCCCTTGCCCCGCAGCGCACCTCCGATCTCGTCCAGGGTGGCGGGGTCATCGATGGTCGCGGGCATGGTCCACGGCTCGCGGTCGGCGATCTTCTTCATGGTGCCACGCAGAATCTTTCCCGATCGCGTCTTCGGCAACCTGGCCACGGTGATGGCGAGCTTGAAGGCGGCAACGGGGCCGATCTTCTCACGCACGAGGGCGACACACTCCTGCTCGACTTCGGCAATCGGGCGGGTAACCCCCGCTTTGAGAACCAGAAAACCACAAGGGATCTCGCCTTTGAGCGGGTCGGCAATGCCGATCACCGCGCATTCCGCAACATCCTTGTGTGCGCTGAGCACCTCTTCCATTCCGCCGGTCGAGAGCCGGTGCCCCGCGACATTGATGATGTCGTCAGTGCGGCCCATGATATAGAGGTAGCCGTCCTCGTCCTTGAACCCGGCGTCCGCGGTTTTGTAGTGGCCGGGAAACTCGGCGAGATAGCTCTCCTTGAAGCGCTCGTCCGCCTGCCACAGAGTTGGCAGGCATGCCGGCGGCAGCGGCAGCTTGATCACAATGGAGCCCATCTTGCCCGCGGGCACCTCGTGGCATTGCTCGTCAAGAACACGAACGTCGTAGCCCGGCATGGGCACCGTGGGGGAGCCGTACTTGATCGGCAACTGGCCAAGGCCGACCGGATTGCCGGCAATGCACCACCCCGTCTCGGTCTGCCACCAATGATCGATCACCGGCTTGTTGAGCAGCCGCTCCGCCCATTGAATCGTGTCAGGGTCGGCGCGCTCGCCAGCGAGAAACAGGGTGCGGAATTTGGCGAGATCATAAGCCGCAAGCAGCTTGCCCTGCGGATCCTCCTTTTTGATGGCGCGAAAGGCTGTTGGCGCGGTGAAAAAGGCTACGGCACCGTGCTCGGAAATGACGCGCCAGAACGCGCCCGCATCCGGGGTGCCGACCGGCTTGCCCTCGTACATGACCGAGGTCGCCCCGTGCAGGAGCGGCCCGTACACGATGTAGCTGTGACCAACTACCCAGCCGATGTCGGACCCGCACCACCACGTCTCGCCCGGAGCAATGTCGTACAGATTTTGCATCGACCATTCGAGCGCAACCATGTGACCGCCATTGTCGCGTACCACGCCTTTGGGTCGGCCGGTGGTTCCGGAGGTGTAGAGAATGTACAGCGGATCGGTGGCCGCAAGCGGCGTGCACTCATAGACCGAGCGGGCAAACACAATGGCCTCGTCGCGCAGCTGCGCCCAGTCGTGATCCCGCCCCGGCAGCAGCGCCGCTTGCCGCTGCGGGCGCTGCAGAATGAGACAGACACCCGGCTTGTGGGTGGCGAGCCTGATCGCCTCGTCGAGCAGCGGTTTGTAGGCGACGATACGGCCCGGCTCGAGACCGCAGCTTGCGGATAGGACGAGCTTTGGCTTGGCATCATCGATGCGGGTCGCCAATTCATTTGCAGCAAAGCCGCCGAACACTACGGAATGTACCGCTCCGATGCGTGCGCACGCGAGCATCGCAATGACGGCTTCGGGAACCATGGGCATGTAGAGAACAACCCGGTCGCCCTTCTCCACCCCGAAATTGCGCAGAATGGCGGCGAGCACTTGGGTTTCCACCTGCAGGCGGTGATAGGTGAGAGTGCGTTTCTGCCCCGTCAGCGGGGAATCGTAGATGATGGCGACCTGCTCGCCGCGGCCGCTCATCACGTGCCGGTCGACGGCGTTCCAGCAGGTGTTGCACACGCCGTCGACAAACCAGCGACCATACACTCCGGCGTCGGAGTCGAATATGCGCTTGGGCGGCTCGATCCAGTCGATGGCCTGCGCGGCTTCCGCCCAGAAGCCCTCGGGGTCACGCTGCCAGCGCGCATAGACGTCGGAATAGCGGCTTGTGCGGGCATCCATGCG
>Ga0070712_100000798_pt1 | contig 18672 bp, 15 predicted proteins | sample LARL81metaG_FD_71396 | JGI IMG/M metagenome (GOLD analysis project Ga0070712, IMG submission 71396) | Corn, switchgrass and miscanthus rhizosphere microbial communities from Kellogg Biological Station, Michigan, USA - LAR L8-1 metaG | ecosystem: Host-associated > Plants > Roots > Rhizosphere ...
GAAAAATCGCGTGGGCGTTGAGAAAGTCCATTTTTCGAAAAACAAGCAAAATTTCGGGGGATAGAAAATGTCTCCCCAAGGCGCGAACGTCGCTTTGCAGGGCTTCCTAACGCAAAGTTTTTCTGAGCACTTTTCGGGGAATGAGTTTTTCAACAGATACCCCCGATTACACCCAAAACTCCTCCGGGCTTGGTGGGCAGGCTGGCTCAATGTTGATCCAACATTCACACTTCTTTAACAATCGGGTGGTAGCATACGCACGATCGCATCGTGGAGAAAGCTATGAAGAGCATGTTTCTTCTTCCAATGGGCGCGCTTCTGATTTGCATTGCTGCGCTCTCATCCGCTCAGAACGCAGACTTTCAAACGGGCAAGATCGTGTCGGTGGAAACAATCGATTCTGGGGCTCATACAGGTGGTACGGACGCCCCAACCGCTGCTAACCGACAGAAACACAACTTGAGTATCGAGTTTGGTGGAACTATTTACCTCTGCAGAGTCGAATCGAGCAAGGATTACGATCTCGGCTGGGCACAGGGCAAGGATGTTCAGGTAAAGGTCAAGGGCAAAACAATGGATGTGAAGCGTGAGAATGGGAAAGTTGTCAAGCTCAGCATCCTGAGTACGAAGACGTCAGGTTAATCAATGTGGGCTTAATCTTCGTCAGCCTCGTTGTATATAGGCAGCAACGAAACCATCCGCATTTCAGTTGATTCCCCGCTATCAACCCTCACAAGACGACTCTGCTCTTCCGAGGTTCATGCTTTGTATTTGAAGTCCCGAGACTGAAAGGTCGGGAGGTTATCAGGGCGCACCTAAGAGCTAAGACCTGAAACCTGACTCCCTCACTTTCCCTCAATCACCTTCCGAATCCGCGCAAACGCCCAATCGATCTCATCGCGGCTGATGACCAGCGGCGGCGCAATGCGGATCACCCGATCATGCGTCTCTTTGCAGAGCACTCCCTCTTCCTTTAGTGCTTCGCAATACGGACGCGCCGCTTCGTGCAGTTCGATCCCAATCCACAACCCGATCCCGCGGACTTCTTTTACCCTGGAACTGCGCAGTGTCTTCAGCAGTCCGACGAAATACGCGCCCAGTTCCGCCGACCGCTCCACCAGGTGCTCGTCGATCAAGACGCGTAGAGCCGTGCGTGCCACCGCGCATCCCAACGGATTGCCCCCGAACGTGCTGCCATGGTCGCCCGGACGAAGCACTCCTAGAATTTCATTAGACGACAGCACCGCCGAGACCGGATAGAAACCGCCCGCCAGAGCCTTGCCCACAATCACCATTTCGGGTCGGATCCCCTCGTGCATGTATGCGAACAGCTTTCCGGTCCGCCCCAGTCCCGACTGAATTTCATCCGTGACCAGCAGCACGCGATTCTCGCGGCAGATCTCGGCCGCCTGTTTCAGGAAGCCTTTGGGTGGAAGCACGATCCCGGCCTCGCCTTGAATTGGCTCAACCAGAAACGCGCACGTATTCGGCGTGATTGCCGCCCGCAGCGCTCCGATGTCTCCAAACGGGATGATCTTGAATCCGGGCGTGAATGGCCCGAAGCCATCGCGATATTGATCGTCGGTTGAGAAGCTGACGATCGTCACCGTGCGTCCGTGAAAATTATTGGCGCATACGATGATCTCGGCTTGGTTTTCCGGAATGCCTTTGACCTTGTGTCCCCACTTGCGCGCAGTCTTGATCGCCGTCTCCACCGCCTCGGCGCCGGAGTTCATCGGCAGCGCCTTGTCGAAGCCGGTCAACTCGTGCAGTTCGCGATAGAACGGACCCAGCTGATCGTTGCGAAAGGCGCGGGAAGTCAACGTCACCTTGCCGGCCTGCTCCATCAGCGTGTGCAGAATCCGCGGATGGCAATGTCCCTGGTTCACGGCTGAATAAGCCGCCAGGCAATCGAGGTAGCGTTTTCCCTCGACGTCATACACCCATACGCCCTCGGCACGCTCGATCACGATGTCGAGCGGGTGGTAGTTGTGCGCGCCAAAGTGGTTCTCCAGTTCGACGAAGTCCTGCGTGTGCTTCTCGGGCACCGTGGCAACCGGCATAAGAGTGCTCTCCTGGGGGTTTCGATTATTCTTTTTCCAAAAGCATGGTCAGCAGCGCCATGCGAACATACAAACCATTGCGCGCCTGCCTGAAATACAGGGCTCGCGGATCGTCATCCACGGATTTATCCAGCTCCACCGTACGCGGCAGCGGATGCAGAATGAGCGCGTCGGCCTTCATCCTCTGCAGCACCGACGAGTCGATCGCGTACCGTCGCAGTGTCGCGCGATCACACAGGCGCTCCGGCCGGATGCGCGTCTGGTACACCACGTCCACTTCTCCCACCACGCGCTCCAGATCAGTTTCCTGCACATATTGCACATCGTGCTCGTCGAGGTAGGCGAGGATGTCGCTTTTCATCTGCGTTTCGGGAGGGCTGACGAAATACATCTTCACACGTTCGAACTTCGCGAGCAGGTAGGCGAGCGACCGCGCAGTGCGGCCTTTGTCGAGTTCGCCGATCAAGGCGACGCTCAGCCCGTTCAGCGTGCGCTCGCGATAAATGGTGTACAGATCGAGCAGTGCCTGCGTCGGATGCTGCCCTCCGTCGCCATCGCCCGCGTTGATCACCGGCACCGGCGAAACCAATGCGGCGCGCTTGGCCCCGCCTTCCTGGTGATGGCGGATCACGATGACATCCGAGTAGCAGCCCAGGATTCGGATCGAGTCTTCCACCTGCTCGCCGTCGATCTCCGACGAAAACGCGCTCGCGTGTTCGGTCGAGAGAACCCGACCGCCCAGCCGGTGCATGGCCGCTTCAAACGAAAAGCGTGTCCGCGTGGAAGGCGAATAAAACAGCGTGGCCATGATGCGGTTCTGGTAGTCGAGCGAACCGCCGCGCGCCACGATGCGCTCCATGCCGCGCGCTCGGTCGAACAACTCCATCAATAGCGGCACGGTGAACTGCTGCGACTCGACCACATGCCGCAGCTTCGATCCTCGCAATGCAGTTACGGGAGAAGGAGACAACGTAGTCGGTTCTGCCATGGTCAGCGTCCTCCCATCGGAACGTGCGAGTCGAACTCCACGTCCACCTGCATACTGCGTTCTGCGGGAAGCACGTGAGTCCCCGCCAATCCAGCAACCGCCTGCTGCAGGTTGTCGCAGGAAGCGATGATCGCTTCCTGGCCGCCATTCTTCAAAAAGCGCAGCACCGACTCGATCTTCGGACCCATGTTTCCCGGTGGAAAGTGTCCCGCCTTGAGGTAACGCTCCAATTCGTCGGCGTGTGCTTCGTGCAGCGCACGCTGCGCAGGCTTTTTGTAGTCGAGGTACACAAAGTCTGTGTCTGTGGAGATGACAAACAGGTCGACGCCCAGCAGCGTCGCAAGCAGTGCCGAAGCGCGATCTTTGTCGATCACCGCCTCCACGCCTGTCAGCTTGTCGTCTTTCCACATCACGGGAATCCCGCCGCCGCCGCACGCGATCACCAGCACGTTCCGCTCGACCAGGTCGCGGATCACTTCGATCTCGACGATCTCCAGCGGTTCGGGCGAAGGCACCACCCGGCGATAGCCGCGCGAGGCATCCTCCACGATCTTCCATCCGAATTGCCGCTGGCGAGCCTCGGCCTCAGCCTGTGAATAGAAAGGACCGACCGGCTTGGTCGGGTTCTGCATGGCAGAATCAAGTGGAGAGACTACGCTCTGGGTCAGTAGCGTGACCACGGGCACGTGCAGGCCGGCCGCCCTTAGCTCCGTTTCGATCGATTGCTCGAGCAGGTAGCCGATCTCGCCTTGGGTGCATGCATCGCACACATCGAGCGGCTGTCCCGGAACTTCGCTGGCTCCGCGTTCGGATCGCAACAGCGCTGCGCCCACCTGAGGACCGTTGCCGTGCGTGAGCACGATCCGGCAACCGGCCGCGCATAACGCCACGACCTGTTCCGCAGTGCGGCGCGCGTTCGCCAGTTGCTCGGCGATGGTGCCTTTCTCTCCCGCGCGGATCAGCGAATTCCCGCCGACTGCCAGTAGGATCGTTTTCATAGTCACCGGCCATTCGCAGGACGACACACCTGTAGCCTCAGCAACAACGGAACGCTCAACACTCCGCCATCCTCAGACGTGCAGCGTCTCGTGCAACTCTTCCAGGCTCGGCAGGCGCACGAACTCGCCCTTCATGAGTTCCAGCAGAATGGCCTTCTGCGCATGCAGCCGGTTCTCGGCCTGCTGGAACACCGCCGAGCGAGGCGAGTCGATCACGTCATTGGTCACCTCGTCGCCCCGATGCGCCGGCAAGCAATGCAGGAACATCGCATCGCGCTTCGCCTTGCGGAACAGCTGCGCATTCACCTGGAATGGCCGGAAAACCTTGGCGCGCTTTTCGGTTTCGGATTCCAGCCCCATGCTCGCCCAGACGTCGGTGTAGACCACATCCGCTCCGGCGACCGCCTCCACCGGATCATTCGTGATCGTGCAACTTGCGCCCGTCTCTTTCGCTCGATGACGCGCCCACTTCACGGCTTCGGCCTTGGGTTCGTACCCTTCCGGAGTCGCGACCGCCACATGAACGCCGAGTTGCGCCCCGGCAAACATCAGCGAATGCGCCACATTGTTGCCGTCGCCCACAAACGCCAGCTTCAGCCCTTCCAGCTTGCCCTTCATTTCCCAGACGGTGAGGTAGTCGGCCATGGCCTGGCAGGGATGGCTGTAGTCGGTCAGCCCATTGATGACAGGAATGGTGGCATACTCCGCCAGTTGCTCCACGATCTCGTGCGCGAACGTCCGGATCATGATGCCTTGCACCATGCGCTCCAGGTTTTTCGCAACGTCATACACTGACTCGCGCTTGCCCAGGTTGATCTCGGCTGGTGACAGGTAGATGGAAAATCCGCCCAGCTGCTGAATGCCGACATCGAAGCTCACTCGGGTTCGCAGCGAAGGCTTCTCGAAGATCAAGGCAAGCGTCTCGCGCTTCAAAGCATCGCTGTATGTGGTCGGATGCGCCTTGATCTGCCGCGCCAGAATCAGGAAGTAGAGAATCTCGTCGGGCGTGAAGTCCCGGATCGAGAGAAAATCATTTCCTTTCATCGCGTACCTCCCGCCACCAGCGGTTCGTGCTCGTGCACAAACTTGGCCAGCAGTTCCGACAGGCCCGGAGTTGTGCGCTCTTCCACCTGGTAAGTCACGCGCAGATTCGGCTTGTCGATCTTGATCACGCGCGCCAGGTCGATCGGTGTCGCGATCAGCACCAGATCGCAAGGTGTGCGCCGGATCGTCTCTTCCAGTTCATGCCGCTGCATGTCGCTGTAGCCCATGGCCGGCAGCAGGCTGGTCAAGTGTCCGTACTTCTCGTACGTCGTGCGAATCGATCCGACCGCATACGGACGCGGATCAATCAATTCCGCAGCGCCATACTGTCGCGCTGCGACCACACCGGCTCCGTACGGCATCTCCCCGTGCGTGAGTGTCGGGCCGTCTTCCACTACCAGCACGCGCTTTCCGCGAACCGATTCCGGATCGTCAATGAAGACGCGGCAGGCGGTATCGAAGACGATCGCGTCCGGATTGCTCAGCTGGATGTTCCGGCGCACGGTTTCGATGTCATGCGCTTGCGCGGTATCGACCTTGTTGATGATCACAACATCGGCGCGGCGCAGGTTGACTTCGCCGGGATAGTAGGCAAGCTCGTGGCCGGGCCGATGCGGATCGACCACCACGATCTCGAGATCCGACTTGTAGAAGGGTGTGTCGTTGTTGCCGCCATCCCAAAGGATGACATCAGCCTCGCGCTCTGCTTCGCGCAGAATGCGTTCGTAGTCGACACCTGCATACACAATCGTGCCCTGACGGATATGCGGCTCGTATTCCTCGCGCTCTTCGATCGTGCACTGGTGCCGGTCGAGATCTTCCATCACGGCAAAGCGCTGTACGGCCTGCGCTGCCAGATCGCCGTAGGGCATGGGATGGCGGATCGCCACCGGCTTGCGTCCCAACTGATGAAGGCGGTCCGCGACCAGTCGCGACACCGGGCTCTTGCCGCATCCTGTGCGCACAGCGCAAACGGAAATCACGGGTAGATGCGACGCAACCTGCGTGTGCTCCGCGCCCAGCAACCAGAAATCGGCTCCGGCCGCTCCCGCGCGCGAGGCCAGGTGCATCAGATTCTGGTGCGCGATGTCGCTGTAGGAGAAGACCACGATGTCGACGCCGTAATCCGCGATCAGCTTCTCCATGTCCTTCTCTTCGAAGATGGGAATGCCGTCGGGATAGAGCCGCCCCGAGAGCGACGGAGGATACTGCCGTCCGGCAATGTCGGGAATCTGCGTGGCCGTGAAGGCGACCACCCGGTAATCGAGGTTGTGGCGGAAGAAGACGTTGAAATTATGGAAGTCTCGGCCCGCAGCGCCGAGCAAAAGGACGGTTTTCATGATGACCTCACCGCGCTGAAGTTACCCTGCATCTTCCCTTGCCCCGTGGGCCTTAGGCTGTGCCGGAAATCACTCGCGGTTGTGACCTCCACCGCCCTTTCCGGACGTGGCCCCGCTGCCAGGAGAGGACAACTGGAGACCGCGGCCTCGTGGAGGGGTAGCGCTGCCGACAATAGCTGGTAGATACTATTTGCGCATTAGAAGCTCCACGATGCACGGCTGGGAGCCCGGATGGCTTGGGAATCACTTAGCCCCCAGATTGCGCCCAGCGGCCTTCTAATGGCCATTAATGGGCATTGCAGGGAATGGCCGCGGGTGCTTTTGGAGGGAACAAAGCCATGCCGACGGGATTTTAATAACTTAGCTAAAAGAGAACGAGATCGTTCGGGTAGAGTAATTGTTTCGCGCCATGCTGGAGAACTTGCCAGGGAAGGGGTCGGGACAATTCAACCGGCCCCGCCGGTGTCGTGGCACTGTTGCATTTCGCAACACTCAAGCGCCGGTTCTCTTCGCAGTCGACTCGCGAACCATCAATTCGGGCTCGACCGCGATTTCTTTGGGATCGTCGGTGCTTTGTTCGATTCGTTCGAGCAAAGTCTGGGCCGCGATCGCGCCCATGCGCGCCAGAGGTTGGCGCACGGTGGTCAAGCTTGGCGTGTTGTAGGCCGCGCCCTGAATATCGTCGAACCCGACCACCGAGATATCCCGCGGCACATGCAGCCCGGCTTCCTGAAATGCGCGAATCGCGCCCAGCGCCGAAAGATCGTTGTAGGCAAACAGCGCAGTGAACGGCGCGCTGCGCTCCAGCAACTGCTTGGCAAAGGGGTAGCCCAGTTGCGGAGTGGCGTCGTTGATATCGATCTGAACCGTAAGCTCGGGCCGGATCTCAATGTGCAAGTCTTTCGCCGCTTCCAGGATCGCGTCCCACCGGACTTCCGAGTCGGAACTGAAGCTCGCGCCCTTCATGAAAGCAATCCGCTGGTGGCCCAGGTCGACCAGGTGCTGCAAGGCCACGTGCGCCGCGTGGTGATGGTCGAGCACGATGTTGGTGACGCCCTGGAACGCCTTGTGTCCGGCGACCGCGACGGTCGGGATCGACGGCGCCTCGCGCAACTGCATGTCGATCGTGATGAACCCCTCGACGCCGCGCTCCAGCAAAATCTGCGCGTAGCGGTCGAGCAACTCAGGATCGTGGCGATGCACTACAGTCAGAAAAAAGAAATTCTTGGATCGCAGGTATTGCTCCACGCCGCTGATCACCATCGAGCCATACGCGTCGCCGATCTCTTCCACGATCACGCCGATGGTATAGGTTCGCTTCTTGCGGAGACTCTGCGCGAAGAAGTTCGGCTTGTAGTTCAGTTCGCGGGCCGCCGCCTTGATGCGGTTCTTGGTGCGTTGCGGGATGGAGCGCGAGGAAGGTGCGTCGTTCAGGACGGATGAGACGGTTCCCGGAGTAAGGCCCAGGTGATCGGCGACCGCCTTCAGCGTGACCGCGCCCGATTTTTGGGGGCGAGGCTTTCTGTCCTTGGGCATAGATTTCAGTGTGGTCACCCGCAAGCACTTCGGGCCGGCGCGGCATTGTACCCGGACGCCCACCTGCAGCGCCAGCCTGCGTCCAGGCATTGTATAGCACAAAATCGATTTTGTAAGCCATCGAAGCCTGCAAAGCGTAAACGCGAAGGGCGCCAGCAAAAGCCGAGAAGATCTGGCCGTCCTGTCCGCCCTCTGACTTTCGGGTTATTCAACCGTAGTCGCGAACGCCCGTGATCACAGGATCGCGGAGCAATGCTATTTGCCCCCTTAGCGATTGAATGAGGTACTCCCCCGGATGGACATGTCCTTGTTCTGACCTAACCGGGCCTACCGTGCCATGCTGCTCCACCTCCGTAACTTGCTGCAACCAATAGCGACTAATAGCCTGTCAGAGATGGAACTCCGCGCGCTTTTGTTTACCTCCGATGGAGGAAGCACGGCCACGCTCTGCCATGTTCTCGACGAACTGGGCTTGCAGGCGGAGATCTGTCCCGAGTTGCTAGTGGCCGTGGGCCGTCTGTCCACCGAGCGCTATGACGCGATCATCGTCGACTGGAGCCAGGAAACCGAAGCCGCCATCCTGCTGAAGACGGCTCGCGAGAAAAAAGCGCTCGCGCTGAATGTTGCCCTGGTTGCGGATGAGGCTGCGATTGGCCGAGCGCTGCAACAGGGCGCGAATTCCGTAATCAGGAAGCCGGTGGATGCAGCCGCGGCGCGCGACACGCTTTCCACCGCGCGCGATCTTATTCTTTCGCGGCGCTCCGAGCAGCGCGAGAAGGAAACCCGCGCCGCCGCCGCACAAGCACAACTGCAGGCGCAAGAAGATTCTGTTCCTGAAATGCCGGTGATCGAAGACGCAGCGCCTAAGAGCGGCTATTTGGCTCAGTCCATGTCAAAGAGCGCGCTCGAAGCCGAGCAGAACATGGTGAAGCCGGAGTACGAATCGGCTCCCTCAAGTTTTCAAGTCGCTCGCGGTCCCTCAGCCGTGCAGGAAGAGGAAGCCGAACCAGGCCCTCCGCCAGAGCCGGTGAGCCAGAAGCGCTGGGATGAAGTGCGCTCGGTGTTTCGAGAAAAGCAGGAAGAACCGGAGCCGGAATCGGACATCGTTCCAATCTCGGCCCCGCAGACTTCGCAAGACTCCACGGGTGTTTTCTCTTCGCTATCGGAAGAGTCGGTGCCCTTCGAGGAAATGGCAGCGGAACAGGAGAGTGCCTCGCTTCCACGGTACCTGGTGTTCGCCGTGATCGCGTGTGTGGTGGTTGCGGCTGTGCTCTATGTGTGGGCGCCCGGAAATTCCTATGTTGGCAAAGTGATGTCGGCCTTCCATTCATTCACCGCGAAATCCAAAACGAGTACCGCGCCGGTCACGACTCCCGCCCCCGCCCCTGCGACGCAAGAGGCCACTGCGGAGAAGCCTGCGGCTGGAACCGAGTTACCAACAGCAGAAGACGCTCCGCCCAGTGATCTTCCTCCGGTTGTTGCCGGCGAAATTGACCCCAGTAAGATTCACATCATCGAGACCAAGGTGATTCCGAAACCGGGCGCGGAGCAGCCGCCGAAAGATCCGGCGAACCAAACCGCGAACCCGCCGGACATGACGCAGCCACCGGTTCCCAATACAACGCCTGCGGCGACGCCCGATGAAACGACCGCCCCGGCCCCGGCCGCCACTGCGCCGGATTCGCAGCCCGCGGTACAACCGCCGCCGGTGGCTCCGCCACCCGTTCGCCCTCAGCCTCCAGCGCCCGCAGTGCCGACCGCACCCGGCGAAGGACGAACGGGGGTCATCATTCCCGACAGTCTGAGGAATTCTCCTGCGGCGTCCCCAGCCAGTTCACTCGAGCCGTCAAGCGTTCCCGAAGAAACCTCGCTCGGGTTGCTGATTCATCGGGTGGATCCCGACTATCCGCAGCAGGCGCTCGCGCAGCACCTCGAGGGACCGGTCGTGCTGCAGGCCTGGATCGCGCGCGACGGTACGGTGCGCGACGTCAAACTCGTCAAAGGATATTTCGTCCTTGCCCGCTCCGCCTTCGACGCCGTGAAGCAGTGGCGCTTCAAACCCTATAGTCCCAATGGAAAGGCCGTCGACTTCCAGACGGTCCTGACCTTGAACTTCAAAATTCCCAATTAAGCCAGAACTTTATCCCTAAACGTCTTTTCCTGAACAGCTTAGGAACGTCGATCAGTTTTCCCGAAACGGGATCCTAGGAAGCTCCTCACCCAACCCCGACAAATCAACAAAATCAAGGTACTTCCAACGGTTACCACCGTGTCATTTCGAGCAGCCCTTGGACTGGAACGAACATCAATAAGGATATAATGCAAGCATTCCTCTGGAAGTGACCTCCTCCTTCCTGCGCTGGATGATCACAAAGCGATGTCAATGAAAGCCAAAGCTGCAATTCTCGTTTCGTCGTTTGCTGTGCTGTTGTTCATGGTGGTGGGCGGACTGGGTGGCGTGCGCGCCTCCTCCAACGACGGCGCCTACCGTCAGCTGCAGGTGTACAGCGAAGTTCTCTCGCGCGTGAACAGCGAGTACGTCGAAGACCCCAACATTCCCAAGGTGACCGACGGCGCGCTGCACGGGTTGCTTGAAGCGCTCGATTCGAATTCCAGCTACCTGAGCCCGCGCGAATATGACGACTACAAATCAAAGAAGAGCGACGCCAAGGCCGATATCGGCGCCGCCATCTCGAAGCGCTTCGGCTATGCCGCGGTGATCTCGGTGGTGCCCGGCGGCCCGGCTGACAAGGCCGGCATCCAGGGTTCGGACATTTTTGAAGCGATCGAAGGGCACAGCACGCGCGAGATGTCGCTGGCCGGAATCCGCGCATTGCTCAGCGGACAGCCTGGATCGACGGTGACGGTTTCCGTGGTGCGCGCGCGCCGCGCCGAGCCGCAGAAACTGACGGTCACGCGCGACGTGGTGGCCATCCCGACCGCAACCGAAAAGCTGATGGAAGATGGCGTGGGCTACATCAAGGTCGACACCCTGACCAAGGGTAAGTCGGCGGAGATTGCCAACCGCATCAAGTCGCTGCAGAAGCAGGGCGCGAAGAAATTCGTGCTTGACCTGCGGAACAACGGCGAAGGCGACGAGTCCGAAGGCATCGCGACTGCCAATCTGTTTTTGAATCACGGCACGATTACTTACCTGCAGGGACAGAAGTATCCTCGCGAAGCATTTACGGCTGACCCGTCGAAGGCTATCACCACGCTGCCGGTGGCCGTGCTGGTGAATCGCGGAACGGCGGGCCCAGCGGAAGTCGTGGCCGCAGCAATTCTTGAGAACGCGCGTGGAGACGTGGTAGGCGACAAGACGTTCGGCGACGGATCGGTGCAGAAACTGATCGATCTGCCGGACGGCTCAGCGCTGATCCTGTCGGTGGCGAAGTACTACTCGCCCAGCGGCAAGGCGATCCAGGACGTGGCGATCACACCGAATGTTCTGATCGCTGATACGGACGATGACGCCGCGGCTCCGGACGAGGAACCCGACTCAGCGACGCCCGCCGACGAGAACAAAGTCAAAGCCCCGCAGACGGACGAACAACTGCGCAAGGCCATTGACGTTCTGAAGAAGCGGGAAGCCAAGGGGTAGTCGCTAGTCGTTAGCAGGATCTAAACTGCGCGCCTTGGGCGCGCAGTTTTTGTTTTCGGCAGGTCGGCGTGAAGGTTGAATTGCATCCCCACTACAGAGTGATGGTGAACGTCAATTTCGCCGAAGGGCCTCCACCGCACGGGCCGTTCAGATTCGTTCCGCCCGGGTCATTGACGACCCAAACCTGCGCGTTGCCTTCATGGAGAATACTTTCAGCGGGGACTTTTACCTGGATCTCGTTCTCGCTGATCGTCTTGCCGAAGAGGTAAGAACCATTCCACAAGACGGAAGAATCGGAATGGAAATGTCGCCCCTTGAGCGTCAGGGTAAAGTCTGGCCCTCCGGCCTGCACGCTTGCAGGAGAAATCGATTCAAGCACAGGAACGGATGCGCAGAACTCTACCCCACACGAGGGAAGCAGCAGGGTGAGAGCCAATCCCGCAAGTAAGATGCTCCCATTTGCTCTGCTCAGCGCACTGCGCACACGGGATGTGCGCACGGTCCATTGTCGGGATACAAATTTCTGGAGACGAGATATATCGGAGGTGGAAGACATTGCATCCTTCCTTCTCCACGGTTGAATAGTCTAGGCGATCGAAAGGGGGATGTCTGTGTATCCAATCACGCCCCGCCGTGATTGGGGAGTTGTACTCAAAATGATTTGCTGACGGTGTTTCACCGCCACACTAGAGACCCGTTCCCGGGCCCCCGAGCGATCTCAAGATTCCAATTCTGGAATAATCCCTAATCGCGCTGGCCGCCTCCGCCCATCGCAGTGAAAACGAATCTCCGCTAAAACCGTCTATTCCTTGCTCACGACGCCTGCTGGCACCCGACGTGCAACATCGGGTGGGCGATTTTGCTTCGAGGGTAACCTCCATGTTGAAGCGGTGGACATTGAAGAAAGCGAAGCTCACATGCGTGTCGTTCTCGTTCCTTGTCGCACTGATGCCGGCCACGCTGCGCGCTCAAAACACCACGAATCCTGCGAATCTTCCCAGCCGTGATGGGTCTCACGATTTCGACTTCGTGATCGGCAACTGGAAAGCTCACGTCCGCCGTCTCCCGGACCGCCTCAATAATTCGAATACCTGGGTCGAATACGATGGCATCTCGAACCACAAGAAACTCCTCGACAGTAACTCGAACTTCGAGGAGTTCGCCGTGACCAGCAGCGACAAGAAACTTCACATCAAGGCGCAGACGCTCCGGCTGTACAATCCCACCTCGCATCAGTGGAGTATCTATCTCGTCGATCTGGATAATGGAACTCTCAGCTTGCCGCCCGTCGTCGGCCATTTCAGCGGCAACCGCGGCGAGTTTTTTGATCAGGAAGATTTCAAAGGTCGAGCCATTCTGGTTCGCTACGTCTGGCTCAATATCTCTCCGAACTCGGCGCGTATGGAACAATCGTTCTCGCCGGACGGTGGGAAGACCTGGGAAGTAAATTGGATTTGCGAGCTTTCGCGATAGAGCGCAACTCACGCCAACGTTGCCACATGCACATGACTATGCTCGCCGCATTTCTTGGGATCTCTCGCATTCCGTTTTCGATGTGCATCGCCGGCGTTGTGCTTCTTCTTATCGCCCTGTGGGCGGCGAGGAGCGATGTCGCGGAGGCCCGTGGCCTCGACAAGATCGTCGCCCTGAGCAATTTGTGTTTCGCCGTACCGTTGGCGGTGTTCGGCGCGCTGCACATCGCGGGCGTCGACCTCCTCCTGCCCATGGTGCCCTCGTATATGCCATGGCGCTTGTTCTGGGCCTATTTCGTGGGCTTCGCGTTGCTGGCCGCGTCCTTGAGCATTGCCACAAAAATTCAGGTGTCCTGGTCCGGCCTGCTGTTCGGGATCATGATGTTTCTTTTTGTGCTGACCTTGGACATCCCGGGAGCTCTCACTAATCCAGGAGACCGGTTTGGATGGACGCTGCTCATCCGCGAAATGACATTCGCGGGAGGAGGCTGGATTCTTGCCGGCAGTGCCATGCGCGAGCAGGACCGCGGGCAGTTCCAACGCACCCTCATCACCGTGGGACGCGTGTTGATCGCGATCGCCGCCATATTTTATGGCGTTGAGCATTTTCTTCACCCCTTGGGTCGCCCCGGAGTTCCGCTCGTAAAACTGATGCCCGTGTGGATTCCCGCGCGTCTGCTCATTGGCTATCTGACGGGAGCAATTCTCCTGGTTGCCGGGACAGCCATTCTCTTCGCCAGGAAGACGCGGTTGGCGTCAACTTATCTCGGGACTTGGATTGTGCTGCTCGTCTTATTCATCTATGGCCCGATTTTGATCGCAGCGCTGGCTGACCCAAGCGCTGGCGTCCAAATTGAGGGGATCAACTACTTCGCAGATACGCTGCTGTTCGGCGCCGTTTTTCTCGCGCTTGCCAGCGCCACCCCGCGAACGGAATAAGTTTCGACACAGCGGCTAAAGGCGCCCTGGTCTCGGCGCGATACGGTGCGCCTGAAGGCGCGCCCTGATACAACCCCTCTGCCACCGGTCCGCACTCATGCTGAAGCTCAACGGGCTGCCGCCTAGCCCCCAGCGCCTAGAGCCTAGCTCCTAACGACCGCCGCCGGAGGGCCAGCGACTAGCGACCAGCGACTAGCCTCTGACCTACTGATATCCTGATCTCATCCCCATGAACACGCTTTTCCAGGACTCTCCTCCCACCGAGGTGGTGGGCCGTAAGCTTGTGGGACGCGTGTTGCTGGGGCTGCTGGTTTTGGCGGCGGCCCTGATTGGTGCAACTTCCGGATTGCTGCTCGTCTATTCCAACGACCTTCCCCAGGTCGACGAGCTCGAACATTACCGCCCAGGATCGATTACCGAGCTCTACGACGACCAGAAGCGCATCATCGGAACCTTTGCCTTGCAGCGCCGTGTGGTGGCGAGTTACGACGACTATCCGCAAGTGCTGCGCGACGCGCTCATCTCCACCGAAGACAAGGATTTCTTCGCGCACTCTGGCATCAACGTCTGGCGAATTGCGGGCGCGGCCTATCGCGATATCGAGTCGGGAGGCAAGGTGCAGGGCGCCTCCACGCTGACCATGCAGCTGGCGCGGAATCTTTTCCTGTCCCCCGACCGATCGTTTCATCGCAAGATCCAGGAGTCGTTGCTCGCAATCCAGATCGAGCGCCGATTCACCAAGCAACAGATCTTCACGCTCTACGCCAACCAGATTTTTCTCGGTCAGGGCGCATACGGCTTCGAGTCGGCCTCGGAGTATTACTTCAGCAAGCCCGCGAAAAAGATGACGCTCGATGAAGCCGCGTTGCTGGCCGGGCTTCCCAAGGCGCCGCAGTACTACTCGCCAGTGCTGCATCCCGATCGCGCGCTCAAGCGTCGCAACCTCGTCATTAACGCGATGCTCGAGGATGGCAAAATCACCGCGCAGCAGGCCACCGAAGCCAAGGCGAAGCCCCTGCAGCTGAACGTGCAGCACGATCCCAATTCGCTGGCGCCGTATTTCGTCGAAGAAATTCGCCGTTATCTTGAAAATAAATTCGGAAGCGACCAGGTGCATGAAGGCGGGCTGCGCGTCTACACGTCGCTCGACATGGATCTGCAGAAGGCCGCGAATCAGGCCGTGCTGAATGGAGTTGCCGCCTACGAACGCCGCCACGGCTGGAAGAATCACCTCACCAACATTCTTTCCGGCGAGATGACGCTCGAGCACTACGACCATCCCGACTGGGACGATGAGCCCGAGGTCAACGGCTATCTCCACGCGCTGGTAATCGCCGTAACTCCCGCGTCGGCGACGGTGAAGTTTGGACGCTACCACGCAACCATCACCCCGCAGGACGCAGCCTGGACTCAGAAGCGCCTGCCGGAACTCTTCAAGCTCGGCGACCTCTGTTACATAAAAGTGCTTAGCCTGAGTGACAACGGCGTGGCGCACGTCTCGCTCGAGCAGGACTCGGGCGCGCAGGGGGCGCTGGTCGCGATCGATAACGTGACGGGCGAAATCAAGGCGATGGTGGGCGGACGCGACTTCAACGAATCGAAATTCAACCGCGCCACGCAGGCGTTGCGGCAGGTCGGATCGTCGTTCAAGCCGTACGTATACACAGCGGCCATCGACCAGGGCGGCAGCCCCGACGAGACGATCCTCGACGCGCCCATTTCATTTGAGACCGGAAATTCAACCTACACGCCGCACAACTACGACGAGAAGTTCGAAGGCACGATCACGCTACGGCGCGCGCTGGCGCAGTCGCGCAATATCCCGACGCTGCGCCTGGCCGACCGGCTCGGCATCAAGAACGTGATCGAGTACGCGCGGAAGTTCGGCATCACATCGAATTTGCCACCATACTTGCCGGTCGCGTTAGGCGCGGCGGAAGTCACGCTCATCGAGCAAACCAGCGCCTACAGCGTGTTTCCCAACGATGGCGTACGCCTGATCCCGCGCTACATCACGAAAGTGACGGACTACGAAGGCCGCGTCCTCGAAGAAGATTTCCCCGACGCCAAGGACGTGATCTCCTCACGCACCGCGCGCGTGATGACTGGGATGCTGCAGGAAGTGGTGCAGCATGGCACTGCCGCGGCTGCGTCAGGTTTGAAGCTGCCGCTTGCCGGAAAAACAGGCACGACCAACGATTTCACCGATGCGTGGTTCGTGGGATTTTCTCCGACACTGACTTGCGGCGTGTGGATCGGCTATGACGAGAAAAAGACGCTGGGCTCGAAGGAAAGCGGTGCGCACGCCGCGCTACCGATGTGGATCGAGTTCATGAAGACGGTGCTGGCAGGAAAAGATCCGGGCTCGTTCCAGACAACGCCGATGACGCCGCCGAATCCGTCGGCGATGAAGGTGGACACGCCCGATGCCGCGCCGGCCGAGGATGAAGTGCATTGAGAAAGCAGTGCTTGGCTAGAGACTCTAGGCTTCGAGGGTCGAAGCAAGTCCGTGAGTGGCTAGAGCCGCTCCTAGAAAGAGCGATGGGGCCTTTTGGAGTAATGGCAATTCTTCACCAGTTGCCCAATAGAACTGTGGTCTTTCCGCGCCTGACGTGCCTGATTCCTATTCGCTTCAAGTCGGGGGTGCCGCCCGACACCGTTGAACAGTCGTTCATGTAGTAGACAAAAATGTAAATGCCGCTTCCCGCGTGCTTGTCCGGTAGCCCGCATTTCCTGACAACGTCAAGCATCGTGGAATCTTTGTTGAACGACGTAAAGCAACTCACTTGCCTCGCTGTTTTCGCAGCGTCTGGAATCTTCAATTGCTCTGGAATCGGTTGATTGTCAAAAGGGGCAGAAGGGGCCCCGCATCTCTCGACAATTGTTTTCTGGGTGGCAAGACAAAAGGAAGATAAAACCAACATGGTCAGCAGCGCAGTTCGCTTGCCCATAAAATCAATCTAGGTGTACACGAATCTCTACAGCAGGCCAATTGTCGCAAACAGGCCACTACACTCAGCTCCGGTGCCGTTCTCGCGCAAATCATTTCGTACTCGCACTCTCAACAGCCGCGCTCCAAACCAACTCAAACTCAGCTTTTGTTATCGCCTCAGGTTCAAATTCAGGATCGGCGGCAATGGCCGTCAATGGCGGCACGGGCTCAAGTCCAAGACCCGAACCGCCGAACTCGGTATCACGATCCGCAAATCCCAATTTGCCATTCCGGAATATCTCGACCTTGCGAGTCTCCCAACGTTCCTCGTCCAACTCGCTGTAGAGCAGGATGGGATGGTCCGGATTGTCATGCTTCCATTTGCACTTTAAGTGGGTCATCCAGACGCCCAACGCAATTGTCGTGGTCAGCAAAGACTGTTGTAAACGTGCCTATACTCATTGTCCGGCGTCCCTTTAGCAACGCTTCTCGCCTAAGCTCGTCACGCCCTACTCCGCGCGAACTCGCTGTGGTGCCGGCTATAGAAGAAGTAGATCAGCAACCCCAAACCCAGCCACACCACAAACCGAATCCACGTGATTACCGTCAGTCCCGTCATCAGGCCGCCGCACAACACGATCGAGATCAGCGGAAACCACGGTACGAACGGCACGCGGAAAGCGCGCGGGCGGTCTGGTTGCCGCCGGCGCAGCAGGATCACTCCCAGCGATACCAGCGTGAAGGCGAACAGCGTCCCGATGTTCGAGAGATCGGCCGCGTCCCCTATGTCCACCATGCCGGCCGGAATGCCAACGGCGAAGCACGCAATCCAGGTGGACCAGTGCGGCGTCTTGAACCGAGGATGCACCGCGGAGAAAAGCTTGGGCAGCAAGCCGTCACGCGACATCGCGTACCAGATGCGCGCCTGTCCGTACTGGAAAACCAACAGCGAGGAAATCATTCCCATCAGCGCGCCGACCACGATCACGGTCCGGTAGAAGGGATGCGCCCCCAGCACCTTGAGCGCGTAGGCCACCGGAGCCTCAGCCGCTTCGCCGGACACGAACGTCGTGTACTTGAGCATGCCCAGCAGTACGACCGCCACGCCCACATAGAGCAGCGTGCATACCACGAGCGAGGCAATGATTCCGAACGGCAAGTCGCGTTGCGGCGTCCGGCATTCCTCGGCTGCCGTGGATACCGAATCGAAGCCGATGTAAGTAAAGAAGACAATGGCGCCGCCCGTTACGATGCCAGCGAAGCCGGAAGGCGCAAATGGCGTCCAGTTTGCAGGCTTGACCAGCATGCCGCCCACCACCAGGAACGTCAGGATCGCGCCCAGCTTGATCAGGACCATGATGTTGTTGGCTTCGGCAGACTCGCGCACGCCGCGCACCAACAGCAACGTCAAAATAAACACAATCAGAAATCCGGGCAGATTGAAGTAGGCGCCCGTCCAGTGGCCCCCGGCAAACACCGGGCTCGCCCATTTTTCAGGCAAGTTAATGCCGAAGGCGGCTAACTGCGCCTTGGAATATCCGCTGAAGCCGACCGCGACGGCGACGTTGCTGACGACGTACTCGAGGATCAGGTCCCAGCCAATGATCCACGCGAAGATTTCACCGAGCGTGGCGTAGGAGTAGGTGTAGGCGCTGCCTGCAATCGGGATCATGGATGCCAGTTCGGCGTAGCACAGGCCGGCGAAGCTGCAGGCCACCGCCACCAGAAGGAACGAGATCGCAATCGACGGCCCCGCCGC
>Ga0070712_100000800_pt1 | contig 18664 bp, 17 predicted proteins | sample LARL81metaG_FD_71396 | JGI IMG/M metagenome (GOLD analysis project Ga0070712, IMG submission 71396) | Corn, switchgrass and miscanthus rhizosphere microbial communities from Kellogg Biological Station, Michigan, USA - LAR L8-1 metaG | ecosystem: Host-associated > Plants > Roots > Rhizosphere ...
CCTGCTGGTGCTCGTGGGGAAAAACATAATTACCTACAACGATATTTTGGGTCGATCATTTGCGGTACCGATCGAGAGCCAAAAACCTGCCGCGAACCTTAAACGATCCAAACCAGTTTCGCGAGCAGCAGAGTAGTCATTTGAGGTCTCGCAAAAACTATCTCGCTGGCCTGCGATCGAATCGCGGGTGGTAAACGGAGACGTAGATATGAGGCGAAAAGATAGAGCAACATCGCATACCCAACTCGCACTTTCATTCGGAGCAGCCGCGCTGGTGGCCATTGCCATGTTCGCGGCAGAGGCGAAGGCTCAGACTAGTGGCGAGAGCTTATCGAACCTGCAGGCGCGAGTTGAGCCTTTGAGACCGGGAGTCACAGAAAGCCAAGTGCTTGCCGAACTCGCCGCCCGGAACGAGGAGCGCAGGGCCGCCCTGCACGACTACACCGTCCTGAGAACCTATCAGGTTGTTGATCTCAAAGGGAAGGTGCATGCTGAGGAAATCGGACGCATGGATTTTGTTTCGCCCGACAAAAAGGCCTTTACAGTCGCCTCCGAGTCGGGCTCAGGCGTGGTTCGTCACATGGCGCTGAATCCCCTGATTAATAGCGAGATCGAAGCCGCCGCCGGTAAAGAGCATCATGACAGCGCCATTTCGGCTGACAACTATTCCTTGAATCTTTTGGGCGAACAGCAACTAGGTCCGTACCGCTGTTTCGTCGCCGAAGCTGTACCCAAGCGGAAAGACAAGTATTTGTTTGAAGGTAATGTCTGGATTGACGTGAACGACTACTCCGTGGTGCGGATCGAAGGACATCCCGCGAAGAAACTTTCCTTCTGGATCCAGCGCGCAGACTTTGTAAGGCAGTATCAGAAAATTGACGGGTTCTGGCTCCCAGAAAAGGACCAGACGCTTGTTCAGGTACGGGTGTACGGCAAGAAAATCCTGAAGATCGAACACCGGAGCTATGTCGTGAACACAGGCCAGAGCACAAATGCACGGTCCACCGTCCGGGACACTGCGATCACTCAGACCAACTAGTTGGCGCAAACCAGGTCGTGACGAAAGTGCCGAAAGAAATGGGCAACTGGGTTCTGCGCTTGGCAGCAAACCTCTGAATCGCTCAAACCGATGACTCGGCACTTCGCCTATCTGATCTGCAGGCATTCAAAGCACCAGCTGATCACACTTCGTCAGTCTTCCCGCTTCTGCCCGGCGCTTCCAGTCCTTGCGGCACGGCTGCGCATTTCCTCTCGCAGAAATGTGACAAGCCTTTGACGCGTCAAGTCCATCTCGCTCAAATGACACCTTGCGCTCCGCTACGAATTTGGGCTCGAACATTCCACATCTAATCTCCTCAGCGTATTGGAACAATTCCCAGCCCATGCCTTCTGGTTTGGTCGCCGTATTGCACTTATACGCGACGAGGAGGAGCAGGGATGCGAAAGTCGGTTGTTTATATTGTGTCGATCCTGCTGTTCGTGCATCCTGCTTTTGCTCAGAGCGGTTCGACTGCATCTGGATCGATCAGAGGTGACGTATTCACGAAGGGTACCAACGGTGAACCTGCCGTTTTGCCCGGCGTACTCATCGTCCTTCACGGCCCCATAACTCAGGAGGCCGAGTCGGACGCAAAGGGAGCATTCGCTGTCGATCGCCTTCCCCCGGGGACTTATCAGATCGAAGCGACTGCTCCCGGCTTGTATGCGGCATTGACGGCGGAAGTCAGGCCCGGCACATCTTCTACCATTCCAGTCGAAATGAATGTGGCAGCGGTCACCAGCACAGTAAACGTGACCGCAAGCGACGGTCCGGTGGCCGAAGAATCCGCTCAGCAGAACACCCTTAGCCAATCCGTTGTCGAAAAGGCACCCAACCAAGAAGAGAAAGTAGAAAGCCTGCTTCCATTAGTTCCTGGCGTGGTTCGCGGGCCGGATGGCCGAATCAACATGAAAGGCGCCCAAGCCACGCAGGCCGGCTGGCTGGTGAATTCAGCCAATGTCACTGACCCGGCGACCGGGGGCCAAGCCATCAACCTCCCCATTGATGTGGTCTCTTCGGTTCAGGTTATCTCCAACCCCTACGACCCGGAGTACGGCAAGTTCACCGGAGCAGTTTCATCTGTAGAAACCCGCACCAGTAACTTCGACAAATTCCACTTCTCTATCCAAAACCTGGTTCCGCGTGCCAGAGATCGCAACGGATCCATCGTCGGAATTGGGGCCTTTACTCCGCGCGCCACCATCACCGGTCCACTCATAAAAGGTCGGCTCGCGTTCACGCAATCTTTGGAATACCGCTTCGTTCGCACGCCGGTGGAGAGTCTCCCTCCGCTGCAACGGGACACAACGCTTGAGAGCTTTGATTCTTTCAGCCAATTCGATTTGAAGATCAGCGACAGACAGAGCGCAACTCTGTCCGTTGCTGTCTTTCCGCAAAAGTTTGACTACCTTGGGTTGAACACGTTCACTCCGCAACCGTCGACCACAAACCTGCATCAGCGTGGGTTTCAGGTCGCCGCACAACACCGTTACATTTTCAAGTCGGGTGGTCTGCTCACTTCACAACTGGCCTATGAAGACTTCGACGCGGACACGTTTCCAAACAGCCAGGATCCCTACCGTTTGTTGGTAGAGACGACGGAGGGTGGATTCTTCAACCGGCAAAATCGCGACACGGATCGCGTGCAATGGCAAGAGATCTATCAGTCCAGCCCAAAGCATTTTTACGGTGACCATCAGCTGAAGGTTGGCTTCGATTTCTCCCATAGCTCTTACGACGCCCGCCAGCAGTTCCTCCCCGTGGATATTGTTGGTGCGGCAGGAAAGACACTTGAGCGCATCGACTTCGGCGCGCCAACCACCTTTGTCGTCCACCAAAACGAGTTCGCGTGGTTTGTCGGAGATCAATGGGCGGTCGGACCCCGCCTCACTCTGAATCTCGGCCTGCGCTTTGACAACGATTCCATCACGGATTCGACACACGCTGCGCCGCGAGCGGGCCTGACGTTAGCACTGACGAAGGATCGAAAAACTCTTCTGAAGGCTGGCGGTGGATTGTTCTACGATCGCGTGCCGTTGAACGCCCGCGCCTTTCCCTCCTTCCCTGATCGAACTGTTTCAACTTTCGACGCAACGGGGGAAGTGATTACCTCGACTCCGTACGACAACGTCATCACCGGCGGATTGAAGAATCCACGTAGCGAAACCTGGAACGTTGAAATTGATCGTCAGGTGCTGGAGAAACTGCTGGTTCGGGTTGCCTACCAACAAAGGAATACTGTTCATGACCTGGTCCTCAACCCGGAAGCTTCAGCCAGCGGTAACCTCTTGTCCCTGGCGAACCACGGACGAGATTTTTACCGCGAGTTTCAAGTCACTGGCCGTTACCAAATAGGCCGACAGACGTTAAATGCTTCCTACGTTCGATCGAAAGCCACGGGTGATCTCAACGATTTCAATCAGTTCTTTGGCAACAACCCGCAGGCGGTGATCCGGGCGGATGCTCGCGGACCGCTACCCTTCGATGCACCCAATCGGTTCCTGGCATGGGGTGAGTTCAGCGCGCCGTGGAAGGTGACGCTGATGCCGGTCCTGGATATTCACACTGGGTTCCCCTACTCATTGGTGAACGAGGGGCGCGAGTTTGTCGGCCCAAGAAACGATCATCGCTTTCGCGGCTTCAACTCCTTCGATCTCCAAGCGTACAGACAATTCAGGCTCCCCTTTACCAAGGAGCGGAAGATGAAGGTCGGATTTGGCGTGTTCAACCTGTTCAATCACGCTAATCCGAGAGACGTGCAAAACGACCTGGATAGCCCGCGTTTCGGAGAATTCTTTAACAGCCCAAATCGCACATTTAGAGGAAAGCTTGCCTTCGGAATCTAGGGATGACGACATTCGGGCTAAAGCGGGATTCAAGCTGTGTCAGTTGCAAAGGAAGTAAACGTCACATGACACGGGGCAGCTTATTTCTGGCGCTGATCGGCGTAACACTGTTCAGCTGGGTAATCGTGCATGCGGGCCCCTCAGCCATTGTTCACCAGTTGAAAGCCTTGCGAATCGCGCTGCCCCTGGTGCTTGCACTCAGCCTGTGCCGCCTTTTGTTACAGACTCTCACCTGGTCAGCAGCGTTGAAAAACGAAGGGCTCGATTTTGGGGCGCGAAAACTGATCGGGATTCGACTTGCGTCTCAAGCCATGGGCTATCTCACGGTGTTCGGCCCCGTCCTTTCGGAGCCGATGAAAATCAAGCTACTGCGGTCGCCAGTGGAACCAACCGCCACTGCGACTTTTCTCGATAACGGCGTGTACTGGTTCACTTCCGCTCTGGTTGGCATCGCTGGATGCGTGTCGATCAGCTTGCTGAAATCGCAACGTGGAATTTCTGCGCTCGCATTCTCTGCGATCTTTGTTCTAGCCATCGTGTTCATGGCGAGACGCAGGTCAGTTCTGGCAAGCGTTACCGGCGCGCTGGGGAAACGCTGCCCCTCCTGGCTCAATAAGGGAGAACACATCGAATCTGCAATCCGCGATCTGCGTGCGGAGAAACCGGAACTCGTCGGCCGAATGTTTTGGCTCGATCTAGCCTGCCAATTGCTCCTGGTTTCGGAAGTGGCCATTGTCTTGTGGTCGCTCCGTCTCCCACTCCATTTGATCACGGTGCTTGCGATTGAAGGGCTGACTCGCGGGGTCAAGATGATGACGGGATTTGTCCCAGCCCGTCTGGGCGCCGACGAAGGTGGCGCAATGTCCGCCTTTGCGGCGTCTGGTCTATCTCCGGCACTCGGTCTCACCCTCGCTTTGACTCGGCGCGCGCGGGACCTTTCATGGGCCCTCGTGGGCCTGGCATGGCTTGCCTGGAGATCCCAGGTTTCAAAGAAAAACCAGTCCGACGACGAAACACTCTTCGAAGGAGGAGCACTGCCATGCAAATCGTTGTCGTAGCCCCGGAGGCCAGATCAGCGGATGCCCGCTCCGACGCAAGGTTTACCAGAGAGGTTTGTGGAGTCGGCCTGCTGGAAAGAACATTGGTAACCGCGCAACGTGCCGAAGCGAGTGAGGTCTTTCTAGTGTGGCCGCAGAGCTTGCCTTTAGAGCTGGCTGAGAGAACTCTTCAGTCCCATCTGCTCGAGAAAAAGGACAACGTCAGGCTTTTGCAAGTGGGGCATTTTGATCCCAATGATCGCTCGAGCTGGACGAATTTGCAGGCTCAACTGGAAGACCAATTCATCTGGTTGCCTTGGAATTGGGTTACGTATGCGCGGGCTCTGGCAAAACTTCCCGAGCGGAAGCAGTCGAGTCCCGACTGGGGCGGACCTACTTGGGCTTCCAAAAGCGCAGTCGTCTCCGCAGCAAGCCCCCGACCTCGGATAGGGCCTGTACCGGAGGGTGTCGCTGTAACTTCCGACAACACCGCGGATGAGGCCGAGCGCTTTCTTGTCGAGCACTCTGGAAAAGCGTCCGATGGAATTCACAGTTCGTTCAATCGCCGGCTCTGTCGTCCGGTAGTCAGGTGGCTGTCCCACACCCGTGTGACTCCGAATACCGTCACGTTCACCGGCGTGGTGGTGGCGATCTCCTCTGCAACTGCATTTGCGGGTGGCAATTATTGGTCTTATGTCGCGGGAGCGCTTCTATTCTTCATCTCCGGCTTGTTCGACGAGATGGATGGGATGCTCGCCCGCATCAAGTTTTCCGACTCGCCGTTTGGGACCTATCTAGAGAGCCACGCAGATTCTCTCAGCTACCTGCTTCTGTTCGGCGGAATCACGATTGGACTCTACCGCCAGCACGGCGACCGCGAACTCTGGATCGGTGCCGTTCTGTTGATTGGTGTTGTTCTTGCGCTTGTCATTACAACTCTTCAGCGCAAGCGAGCTGCGACCGCCGACCGTCCCACTGAGTATCTAGGAAACTTCTATCGCAAGCTCGAGCAGGACTCATCCAACTGGATTTCGCGCGCGGTGCGACAGGCACAGGGCTTCCAGAGGAGAGGCATCCTCATCCACTATGTCGTCCTCTTCACTGTCCTCGGCGGACTGCCGGTGCTCTTTTATCTGGCGACCATCGGCGCTCATATCACGTGGATGCTTGCGCTCTATTACAACCACAGATTTTTCAAGGAAGCGACAACAGGCGTTCCTCTAAGCAAGACCCATGTGACGCAGGGGAGATCATGAAAGCAATAATCTTAGCGGCTGGGCAAGGCACGCGCATTCGTGCGGTCCACGGCGAGCGGCCTAAGTGTTTGATTAAGGTTGATGATGAAACCATTCTCGACCACCAGATCGACGGCTTATCCAAAGCGGGTATTGATGAAATCGCAATCGTGGTCGGATATGAAAAGCAGCAGATTATCCGCCACGTGCAGAAACGGTTTGGGCGAAGTGCCTCAAGGATCCATTTCATCGACAATCCGGCTTTCGCACTCACTAACAATATCTATTCGCTTTGGATCGCCCGCGATTGGCTCAACGGAGACGGGTTCGTTTGCCTGAATGCTGACGTTATCTTCGATCCGAAGATTCTCAATTCTGCGTTGAAGACAGGCGCGCCTGTATCGATGATTGTGGATCCGGAGTGGAGAGATGAGACCATGAAAGTCATCATCGACCATGGTCAGATTATGCAAATGAGCAAACAGATTTCACAATCAGAGTTCGGCGGAACGTATATTGGCATTACGGTGTTCGATCAAATGATCAACGCTCGTTTCTTTGCCAAGATGCAGGATCTGATCAATGCAGGCCGTGTAAGTGACTTCTTTAATGTTGCTGTCCAGGAGCTTGTCGACGAGGGCCTTCGCGTTGGCTTCACTACGACCGGCGGCGCGGCGTGGGCGGAAATCGACGATCCACTGGATTTGACGTTTGCCCGGCAAAATGTTTTCCCTCAGCTCGCTTTGACGGCCACGGTGTAAATGTCGCAATGCAGGAAATCATCACTGGCAACTTCGCGCCGTTCAAGTGGGTGCTTTGGCCGCCCAATTCCTTGCGCATTGTTGACTGGAACATCGACCGCGGTCTGGAACTCGAAGGAATCATAGACTTCCTCGCAAGCACAAATGCGGACATTCTTCTCCTGCAGGAAGCGGACCTTAATGCGCGACGCACGCACCGCCTGAACATCGCCCAAGAAATTGCACGGAAACTGGAAATGGACTATGTGTTCGGGTGTGAGTTTCAGGAACTTGTTCAGGGATCCAAATCCTCTCCCGCATACCACGGGCAGGCCACATTATCGAAATGGCCAATTTCGAACCCGCGCCTGATTCGCTTCTCCCGACAGTCGCACTTTTGGCAGCCTCACTGGTTTCTGCCAAGGATCGAGCCCTTTCAGGAGAGACTCGGAGGAAGGATCGCGTTGGTGACCGAAATCAACGTTGCCGGAACTAAACTTGTAACCTACAACCTTCATCTGGAAAGCCGCGGAAGCGATGACTTGCGGCTTTCGCAGATAGAGGAGGTCTTGTCTGATGCAGCGTGCCGAGGTTCGAAGTGTCCAGTGATTCTTGCTGGCGACTTCAATCTGGATGCTTCCAAAGATGCCGCAGCTAAAGCATTCTTAACAGCGGGATTTCAGGATGCAATCGCCGCCCCGCACACACCCACCACCGCTACTCGTCGTTTGTTTGAGCCAGGCCGACAAATTGATTGGGCATTCATTCGTGGATCGATAAGGGCTGCCTCTGGACAAGTGCACAGCCGGGTAAAGGCGTCGGACCATTATCCAATTTCGTTCACCCTCACCTCGTGAGCTTGGCGACAGCCCTGATTAGCGTTATTGGAGTTCGTTCAGCCACACTGGCACGTCGATTGCAATCGAAATCTGCCAGGAGAACTACGAACATGAGGTTCAGATCATTGGTTTGCATTTTGCTGCTGGCGCTGGGTCCACTCGGATTGGCGCAAGATGTCGCCTCCGATGTTGGCAAGGGAGGAAAGGACGTAGGCAAGGCTGCGAAGACAACCACTAAAGATGTCGCTCGTGGTACAGAGACGACTGCGAAAGACGTGGCTCGCTCGACCGACAAGGCAGCTACCGTTGCTGCGAAGGACACCGAGAAGGCGTCAAAAAAGACAGCGCACGTGAGCAAGCGTGCTGGCAAGAAGACAAGCGATGAGATCGGAAAAGGAGCAGAAGATGCCGGTAAGGGCATAAAGAAAGCAGCCACAAAAACTGCGGATGTGCTGAAGTAAGGCGAGCGACAAAGGCGTTTCGCCCCGTGCGAGAAACGGCGGGGAGCCGAGGTGGTCCGATTGCAAACCGGCAATCAAGGCGTGGACACGGCGTGCAAACCAGCGGGCCGGTCCGCTCCACCGAGTTGTTCCTCGAAGTGTCAATACGGTGACACTTTGCCATACCGTCACTTATTGATCTCGGCGACGTCGACCGTGGCTTGTGCCCAGTTCACTGCACGATTTGTTATGGTCCTCCGCCGCTGGGGCGTAAGGAGATCATCAAACGCTAGAATTACAACGCCCTGCGCAAATAGGGTGCGGTCCCATCGCTCGAGCAGAATGGTCTTCTTATCGCGATCGACGGCATTAATATCCGCACCGAGAACCAATGCAATCGGTGGACGCAAAACGGCGCTATCGCCAAACTCTCTTTGCACTGCCGTGCATGCCGAAAGATAAACCTTATCTACCTCGGATGGTGACCACTTCTGCTTGCCTTTACTACTGACATTCACGACAGCTTCCTGGGCACAACTTGCACTTGCACATGCCATAACAAGCATCGCAACTCTCACCAAGTTCTTCATGTTCATACCTCCACGCACCCGTAAACCTGTGTCTTCGCTGAGCGAGTAGCACAACCAAGTGCGCGCGCAACCGCGACTGTCGTGATTTGGGTGGCTCGGACCTCCTGATGAATCGTTGGCAAGCCCGCCTTCGACGATCTGAAGCACCCAGCATCAACATTTGTCTCCCGTTGCACTCGAATTTCCATTCGAACTTGTCCACCACGGGGGTCGAGACGGATGCCTTCCGAGCAAAGCATTTTGGCAACACGGTTGCTCTCAGATTTGAATCCGATGCGGGGGGCCGCGGCCGACTGTCCAGCGGGCGCCCTCCTCAAAACGCCCCTGCGGCCCCGCGCTTAAGGTCCTGTGGATTCGGCGCTGAAGAACCGCCGGAAGAAAGGGAAAAACAATATGGCTTCGTTGGCCGTAGTTAGAAACACCGACATGAGCTTGATCTCTGCGATACGTAACCTGGTCTGTCCGCTCTGCGGAGCAGGCATGATGGAGTTCCGATGTCTCGGTCACTGTCGCAGCGACTGGCGTCAGGAGTGGGAGCAGGCGATGGGTGCTGGATCAAAGAGTGAAGGACCGCGTTCTGGGAAATCGTGCACAAAGCATCGAATGTAAACAAAGCGGCTCGCGCCAACGCGACTCTCGGATCTCGTCATCGACGACTTTCGTTCCTACATGGCCCTCAGCCATCTTTGGCTGCGTGTGATGACGCTCCTGACTCGACGTTCTCGCCCATCCTGATTTCCCATTCTCGACCCCGCGGGATCTCGCAGGTTGCTCGCTTTGCCTGGACCGTCTTGTATTGGAACGTAGCGGTCGTCCTCTGGGGTGCTTACGTAAGAGCGACGGGTTCAGGTGCGGGCTGTGGCAATCGGTGGCCTCTCTGCGCTGGTGACGTTTTCGGGGCAAGCGCCAACGGGCAAACCATCGTCGAGTTCACGCACCGAATAACCAGTGTCATCTCGTTGCTCATGGTGATCGGTCTCGTGGTCTGGTGCTGGCGAGCAACGAGGAAAGGCGACTGGGCTCGCTATTCGGCCGCACTCGCTGCGGCACTTCTGGCAAATGAAGCTCTATTGGGAGCTGCTCTTGTCCTGTTGAACCACGTGGGCAACGACCAATCTTCCGGCCGAATTCTCTTTCTGTGCTTGCACTTTGGCAATACGCTTCTGCTTCTTGCGGCGCTGTCGCTCACTGCCGCCTGGTTGTCGAATAGCAGCAGAAGCCTCACTCTCATCCGTAAATGGCGAGAAGTGGGTTCTATCGGGCTAGGCCTACTTGCCATTATGGCTACAGGGATTACCGGGGCGGTAGCTGCTCTGGCCGATACTCTGTATCCGGCGACATCGCTGCCCTCGTCGTTGGCGCAAGATTTCAGTTCCCGCGCACCCGCCCTCTTGCGCGTTCGGCTATTCCATCCCGCTGTAGCTACGATCGCCGCAGGTTACGTTCTGTGGGTTATCTGGAGAAGCTCAACCAGGCGAAACCGATTCTCACGATCTGCAATCGCTCTTGTCACGCTTCTCTTCATGCAGGTCGTCATCGGCATGCTGAATGTACTATTTCTCGCTCCCGTTTGGATCCAGATCGCACATCTATTCGTAGGGGATGCGCTCTGGATATTGCTTGTGCTTGCGTCAGCTGACCTGGTGCTTGAACGCGCCAAGGAAGGCCGAACAACGTGAACCGCTACGCTCGCATGGCCACCTGTTGTGCGATTTTCGCAATCGCAATATCCGTCGTGCTCTTTGCTGACAGCACGCAAGGTTCGTATCAACTCCCGTCGGACACACAAGTTATCGGATATCTCCTGCAATCAGAGAACTGGTACCGCCACGTGTATACCGAACGGCAGGTTGCAAGTGATCCAGGAGACCTGGTATTTCTGAATGACAATCAAGCCATTGAACGCCAGATTGTCAAGCTGTCGTTCGAATTCGCCAAGGCGGATGTGGCCATAGCAAAGACGGCCATGCCTCCGCACGACGCGCCCGCGAAAGTGGCAGGCCCCGTTTCTGCGGACCTTGCGCACTTTATCGAGTTGAAGAATCGAAATGAACAGGTAACTCAGCAAACAAGTGCGGACATCAGAAAGCTGAACGAGAAAATTGCTTCGGCTCGCAAAGCTGATCGCAATAAGCTTAAAGCCGCTCTTGACGATGCTCAGAGCCGATTAGAACTTTTGCAGGCTGTTTCGCAGGCGGTCAATGAGCTAATCCAGTTCGTACAGACTGCCAGAACGGCGCAAGACAACACTGCAACTCTCGATTTAACAATTGACGATCTCGCACAATCCATACCGGAGCTGAGCAGCCCGGCAACTCCGTTGTCGAAATTGCCGACCCAAGACGCAGATTCCAGAACCAGCAATAGCTGGCGAGAGACCGGCCTCCTTGGGCTGGGATCGGAAGTCTCTGCGCTAAGCCGCAAGCTTCGCGTGGTTGACGAAAAGATTCGTCTCACTGACAACTTTTTGCTCTCCGCGAAGAATATCCGCACTCCAATGAGCGGCTTCATCACCCGGGTTCTTCAGAGGGCCGCCACAAGCATTTTGCAGACCAGCGATCTTTCGCTATTGCGCGAACGGAAATCCCAGATCGATGCGCACACGCTCGAACTCAAGGCCTTTTCTCCCGCCATCGTGGCGCTTGATAAGCAAAGGGCGTTGCTTGAAGAGTACGAGTCGCGCCTGGTCCCCTGGCGAACAGCAGTAGCCCGCCAATACAGTCAAGCATGGAAACAATTGGTGGTCCGCCTACTCATCGTTGCGCTGATTGTCGGTCTGCTATTTGGAATGGGTGAGATTTCGCGTCGGCTCGCACTCCGCCGTATTCAGGACCCAAACCGACGACGGGTTATAAGCATGGTCCACCGCCTTCTGACAATGTTTGCCATAGCTCTCGTCGCCTTGTTCAGCGTCGCCTCAAACTTGAGTTCATTGGCAACGTACTTTGGCCTTCTCACGGCCGGCATGGCGGTTGCGCTGCAAAATGTAATTCTCGCGAGCCTTGGCTATCTCGTATTGATGGGGAAGCGTGGAATCAGAATTGGAGATCGAATACAGGTGTCCGGCATTTCCGGGGATGTCATCAATATGGGCATGCTGCAATTCCAGTTGAGAGAATTCAACGTGGAGGAAGAGCGTTTCACAGGTCACGTCGCGACTTTTTCGAATTCCCTGGTTTTTGTGTCTCCAGCCATTGGTCTGCTGAAGTTTGATTCTGCTCCTGGAAAGGCTACCAAGGCTGGGTCAAGCGATAACGGAACGCAGCGGGATGCAGAGGAGCGCGGGACCGGTGCCGGAGTCCAGGGGTAAGGACTAATTGTCAACGCCGAGCCAGGGCCGCCCGGCGTAGTGCGTCATTCTGTTGACTTCGGCTTTGCTGTCACAGTAATGACACAGGTCATTTCCTGCCAACAATTGATACTCAGATCCTTCCCGAAACCATTGCTGCCGCACAAATGCAACCTGATCCGAAGTGTTGGTGTCGCCGTCCGTTCGAATAGCAGAATCGTCAGATGGGAAGAGGTTTGCTTAAACCAGGGGCACCTTCTGGCCTTCCTGTGAAGCAACTAGCAGGACGCACTGCGCAGATCTCCCTATCGCTCGGGGTCATTGTTTCAGCGTGTTCGCTTTTAATTTCGCTATGTGCGTTTCAGAACAGATCACGCCGATTTTTGTGCTGCCAGTGAAAATGCCAGCACCTTGCCCCGTTCGATTGGGGGGACCCACCGTGAAACCTTGCGAAAGCGTTGCGGTATGTAGAACTCGATTATCTTTGCCATATGTCCTCCGAAGCACTCATCACTTCCGGCAAAATGACAAAGGCACGCCGGATGCCAAAGTGGCGCTTAACAGAGTGAACACGGGCAAACGGAAATTGAAAGCTGTCGCAGTGAATCCACTGCAACAGTTCAGGGTCCTGCATCGCGCTCGGCAGGCGTTCCCTTGGCGAACAAGACTTCCGTCAAGCTTCGCTAGGAGTTGCCCGTCGAAAATGAAGCCCTGACGCACCCGTCCTGAATGCAGGCCCAAAGAAGTGGTCCACCCCAACTTTGCGAAGCCTTTAACACCAACAATAGCTTGCGAAATCAAGCGGTCGATTGCCAATCCCGCCACTGTCCACAGACCTGTGAGGACATCACGGCCGTAGTGTCAACCTCCGGACACTGTCACTTGAGGGACTCCATGGACACCATTTTGGCCCATTTTCTCCATATTTCCATACAGAGCAGAGCCATGATGCCAAAACTCTTTGGCCAGTTACGTGCTTTTCCCTTTTGTGGGGACGAAAAAACATGTCGGACGCAGACCCATATACACAGACTCCTCAATACCTGGTGGCAGGCGATCAGACCGCAGCCCGCGAACTGCAAAGAGTGCTCTCGCTCTATTTACCCTCTTTTTATCGATGTGCTTTGCGTGTTCTGGGCAATAGAGATGACGCAGAGGATGCGGTCCAGGAGGCGCTGTTGGCTGCCCACAAACATCTGCACCAATTCAGGGGACAGTCGCAGATGTCCACTTGGCTGACGACGATTGTCTGCAATTGCGCCAGGATGCAATTGCGCAAACGGCCCCGCCAAGTCCATATGCCGTTGGAGGAGCAGACTGTCGGGGAGGAAGGATACTTCATATTCGAAAAAGTTGCGGACCCAAGGCCCAGCCCGGAAGATGAGTGCCGCAATTCTGAACTCACTGCCCACCTGAGACAGTGCGCGGCACAGCTATCGCCTAAATTGCGAAGAACATTTCAGCTACGCGTTATCGACGGACTCTCGATCCCTGAGACAGCCCAAATGTTGGGTGTGCCGCACGGAACAGTAAAGGCTCAGCTGGCACGCGCGCGCGCAAAGATTGCGCGGCACATGCGGCGAGTACTTGCACCAAGCCGTCGTTCACACCAATCGGCTGCGCAACTAGTTCGAATCGTTGAGAGAAGGGACTTCTTGAAACAACGTCCGGGATCCGCGGCTGGGAGTGGCAGAAAGAACGGCAACCGTGATCGAGTACGACTCGCCTCAGAAGTTCCCAAAACAAAGTGGGAAATCTTGATTCCACCGCACAGCGCGGGAGAATCATGCGTTTCTGGTGCTTGATACCAACTCAGTGCCGGCGCTCTTTCGCTTGGCGCGGCCTCGGTGTTTGATTTCGGCTCGTCCAACAATCACAAGTTCACTTTCGATTCCTTGGGGAGGTTGCCCTGAACTTGTCTAAGGCCCGGTCTATTGCAGGTCTCGCCCTCACCTGCCGTGTCATCACAGGATGACTGTCACTTGACAGTTTCGACACTTTCGACGCAATACCCGACCATCTCTCGGACGAGATCCCTTTATTTCATCGAGACGCGCCCCCAGGTGCGGGAACTTCAGCAGGTTGCGGACTTACCAGTTTGGCATCTGCGTTGCTCTTCCTGTGAGGCGTAGAGGGGCTTCAGTTGAAACGCTTATACATCGATCTCGGTGCCGCACTCGCTGCGGCGTTAGTCCTTTCTTTTCCGGCGCTGGGCCAGATCAGCCCAGAGGCTCCTCGGACAGCAACCGTCATGGGCACCGTCACCGATGTCAACGGCGATGTGATCCCGAACGCGACGGTCGTCCTTAAAGAAGTTGAAAGCGATGACCCTCGTACGGTCCTGACGACCGAGAACGGGATGTTCGAGTTTCACGATGTGACACCAGGCATTTCCTATCAACTCCGCATCAGCGCCAAGGACTATGAAGACTGGACATCTACCCCAATCATCCTCAATCCGCACCAGTTCAAGATTGTGACCGGCATCCAACTGCGGCTTCCAACCTATCGCATCACCATCGACGTTCAGTACGACCCTGTCCAAGTTGCTACCGAGCAGTTCAAGGCGGAAGAAAAGCAACGCGTATTTGGAATCATTCCGAACGTCTACGTTTCCTATGACAGCGACCCTGCACCGCTGACAACAAAGATGAAGTTCAAGCTTGCTTTGAAGGTGTCCACAGATCCAGTTACGGCTGCGGGAGTTCTGCTTGTAGCCAGTGCCAAGCAAGCTGGAAATACTCCGAACTATGGCCAAGGCTGGGGGGCATATGGAAAGCGCGTTGGCGCAGTCACCACCGATGGTTTCTCCGACATCATGATCGGAGGCGCCATACTGCCTTCCCTCTTGCACCAGGACCCGCGCTACTTCTACCAGGGAACTGGGACCACCGGCTCCCGATTCCGTCACGCGGTACTCAATACTTTTGTTGCAAGAGGGGACAATGGAAAATCGCAACCAAACTACTCTAGCTTGGGTGGCGTTCTAGCCTCATCCAGCCTCGCTAACCTCTACTATCCCAGATCCAATCGTGGTGCCGGGCTGGTGTTCGGAAATTTCGCGATCGGCATCGCTGAACGAGTTGGCGCAAGCCTGGCCCAGGAGTTCCTTCTCGGCAGGTTCACCCGAAGAGGTGGGCACATGAAGGAAGAAGTCGCAGAAAAATGAAACGTCCATCACGTTACTTACTTTAGCCGAACTGTACAAGTCGGCTCGGCCCGCCGGTGATTAGGAGTGTGTTTGCACATTTCGGCAATTTGACAACCAGGAGGGACACCCCTATGGCATCTGCTCCCAAGTTTCGCATTGACGTCGATATTCACAATCTGCTGATGGATTCATCTCGGCAGGTGGTCAAGCCCGCGGCGGCAAAGGGGTTGACGCTGCCCGAGCCTGTGTTTCCGCAGTATCCGGAAAAACTGGCGGATCCTGGACCGGAAATAGCTCCCGAAAAACGGGACTGGAGTCTGTCGCAGGCCTATCGTGCCATGCGGGGATGGCTTTTCCCCTATATACGGTCGCGCGTGATGCCCGGCGAATTCCATCCCATCACCGCCTACCTGTTTGTCGAGTACAAATGCAATCTCGACTGCTGGTATTGCTGGGCCTACAACAACAAGGTAAAGGGCATGACTGAGGATGTGGCGCGGCGCTCCATTGACTGGCTTTACGACCACGGCTGCCGCGTACTCGCGCTGATGGGTGGAGAACCCTTATTGCGCCCTGAATTCGCTCAAAAGGTGGTGTATTACGCAGCCAAAAAAGGATTCTGGATCTACATCGGTACTAATGGCCGGCTCTTGCGTCCCGATGTTGCTGACCGTTTGGGAGACGCTGGCGCGTCTGTCTTTAACTTCGCCGTCGATTCCTGGGACGAGAAGCCGAGTCTGCCGAAAGCCGTCGTACCCGTGCGCAAGCACTTGGAACACCTGCTGAAGAAGCAGTACGTATACGGCTACATGGTGTTTTTCAACATGAACATCTGCCGGAACAATACGCTGGATATTCGACAACTCACCGAGTATGCACACGACCACCGCATTGCTACCGACTATCACATCAACGAAACTCCGATGCTCGAGCAAGACGAGCACTTCAAACATCTGAGCGACAATCCGACCTATATCCGCCCTGAGGACTGGCCGGAGATCGACTCGCTAGTGGATTGGCTGATCCAGAAAAACAAGGCTGGCTACCAGATGGTCAATTCGGTGCAGCGCCTGCAGGAAATCAAGGCCTTCATCCGAATGGCGAGCGGAGCCGATTTGAAGCGGTTGGGCTGGAACGGTGACGGCAGCGGCGGCAATGGAAATATTGCCAACCGACTGGTCGACACTCCTGGAATCGTCCAGGATGCAAACGGCGAGTTGCACTTCGCCGAGTGGAACTGTCGGGCAGGTCAGAACAACGTCATCATTCGAACCGACGGTACCGTTGCTCCCTGTTTCCCCATGTACGCATCTACCTACGATTGGGGAAACATCGATAAGCACAACTTTGACGACGGCCAACTTGCCGCTATGAAGAAGACCTGTCAACAGCATTGTTTTTCTACGCTGAATCACAATCTAGCGTACTGCTACAACGATGCTCGGGTGATCAAGTTCATCTGGACGAATCTGGTCAAGAACCGGATGAAAGGCGGCGCTAGAAGTTTCGAAGACTAATAAGAGGCGAGATCGCAAGCCGTTTCACCGCGTAACGAGGTATCACAGCGGTGTGCATAGACTCTTAAGCACGCAGCTCAGTTTGGCACGGATTACGACCTGTGCTCCCGCGCTGAGCATAGAACATTTAATCGGAACCGCACAGATGCGCGTTCCCAGGCGACCGTCGTTCTCACCGAAATCTGTGCGCGCGATGCTTAGGCGCACGCAATCATGCTTCGAGCGCTCACTGCATGTACCGTGCAAGCTTTCTTCGCGCGCGTGCCCGATCAGAAGATAAGGAGCGTTGTGTGGAGAATCCACAGCCCGGTATGACGGTCTTGGAAAAGACGGACGAGGAAATATGGCGGGCAATCCGCGATCTCGATCCCGACCAACCAAGTTATACCAAGGACATGGTTTGCGTGATTGTAATAGTGGTTGCCTGCGTTGTGTGGTATTGCCTGATTTTCGCGGCCTCCAATTGATGGGCAAGATCGTTGGAGGTTCACCGACGATGACACAAGAGTTTAGCAAGCCTGCAGCTACTTTACTGCGTGCCAGGGAGCAGTTCGCTGCGGAACCAACGTTTACAATCGCCCGCACGAATGGCTCTTTGGAAGCGTTGAAAAAGCTTGAGAAATGGAAACGCGTTAAAAGCCGTTGGACACAAAATGGACACAATCGCCTAAGGGGGTCAGGCAGCTGGCGCATCATTCGGTAACGGATGAAGTTGCAGGAAGGCGGCGGCTGCGTCGCGGGCACGTCCCGCGATTTCGCGGGGGGTCGGTCGGTCGGCGACGCCGAGCAGCAGGTTAACCATCAAATCGCGCCAGAGCAGTCCGGCGAACTGCTCGGCAAGCTCGGCAGGACGGCCTGTGAGCAGTCCCGACGCCTGGGCTAGGGACATGATTTTACGCAGGGCGGTGCGGCTTGTCTCGCGGCCTATAGAGTTGAGCGCACGCGCCACTTCGGGCGCCTGGACCGCCTCGGCGATCGCCAGTCGGAACACCGCAATGACTGTCGGATCGCTTACCTCGCAGACGAGCTTCGTCCCGAAAGAAGCCAGCACCTTCTCTAGAGTCTCGCGATCGCGGAGCGCGGGCAGGTCAGCGGGCACGTCAAATCGCTTAGCGCGCTCGCTGATGCAGGCGATCAGCATTTCCTGTTTGTTGCCAACTAGCGCGTAAAGCTCTCGCTTCGAAACGCGCGCGCGCGTTGCGATCTCAAGCGTGCTCGTCGTTGCGTAGCCGCTCTCCATGAACGCCGCAAAGGCCGCCTCCAGGATGCGCTCGCGCACAGCAGTTTCGTCCCCGCCTTCCTGGCGGCGTTTTGACATCGATGCCGTAACCATCACTCTCTCCTTGACGACTCTGGTACCGCATAGTACCATCACCGGTGAGTGGTACCCATTGGTACCAATGCAAATTCCGTGAGGAATCAAAGGAGCTGAACAATGCAGATTGAAATGTTCTACCTGCCGCTGGCGTTCGCGATGGTCCTGGCGCCCATGGCGCGAGCCCAGTCCACACCGCCGCAGCCCAAGATCACCGGCGTGCTGACGATCCTTTCGCCGAAACCGGGGGTTACTCCCGAGCAAGTCATCAAAATCATGCCCGCCGAAATTCGTGCGACCGTCCCCCTGTATCTCGACGGCAAGATTCAGCAGTGGTTCACGCGCGGCGACGGCCGGGGCGTGATCTTCATATTGAACTGCAAGGACGTTGAGGAGGCTCGGGCCCTCATCGAGGGCCTGCCTCTTTCGAAGGAAAACCTCATGGATGAACAGTTCATTCCGATCGGGCCACTCATGCCGCTCGGGATGCTACTGAGAGATACTCCGACCAATCAGTGAACTCGGCCATTGCGGCCCGTGCGACGGCGAAGGCTGAACTTGGAACACCGAAACCATGGGCCGCGCGGGGGACCGTAATTCGCGGCGTGGATGTTGCTCTTGTCAGA
>Ga0070712_100000801_pt1 | contig 18657 bp, 17 predicted proteins | sample LARL81metaG_FD_71396 | JGI IMG/M metagenome (GOLD analysis project Ga0070712, IMG submission 71396) | Corn, switchgrass and miscanthus rhizosphere microbial communities from Kellogg Biological Station, Michigan, USA - LAR L8-1 metaG | ecosystem: Host-associated > Plants > Roots > Rhizosphere ...
GTCGACGGCATCCTCACGACGTTCGTCGCGAGTGCCCGCGACAGCTCGATCGAACCGCTCGCCCAGCGCGCGCGGAAGATTCTCCAAGAGGAGGGAGCCCATCGAGTCCACGCAGAGGCGTGGCTGCGGCGGATGTGCCGTGTCGGGGGAGAGGACCTCGAGCTGTTGCGTGAGCGGATCCAGGAGATGTGGTCGCAGGCGGCGCGCTGGCCCGGACCCGACGATGATCCCGGCTACCGGGATGCGATCGAACGGGGCATGGTCAGCGAAGGACCGGCGGCGATCCGCGACCGCGTGAGACGATGGCTGCTCGGGCTGCTCGAAAGCCAGAACGCCACCGTCGAGCTCGAGGAGCCGGCGGACTGGTCGGCGTGGGATCCGGAGCGCCGCCAGTGAGCGCGACCCAGCTCGCGTGCCCGTTCTGCGATTCGCGCGACATCGAGCTGGTGTCCGCCTGGGGCGGACAGCTGATCACCAGCCAGATGCGCTGCCGCGGATGCAACACCTACTTCGAGGCATTGCGCGACGACTCATGGACGAGCAGCTCAGACGACGATCGGTAGGCGCACCGGCGGCGCGCTCGCTGCTGCTGACCGTCCTGGGCGAATACGTGCTGCGGCGGCCGGATGGCGTCTGGCAGGAGACGTTCGTCGCCGCACTGGCGTCGCTCGGGTACACACAGCAGGCCGCGCGCCAGGCACTGTCGCGCAGCACGCGAGAGGGCTGGCTGCAGACTCGACGCCACGGTCGCCGGACGCGCATGACGCTGAGTCAGCCCACGGCCGAGCTGCTGCGCACCGGGGCGGCGCGGATCTACTCGTTCGGCGAGCCGTGGGAATGGGACGGGAGATGGCTGCTGGTGGTTTTGAGGGTGCCCGAGGAGCGGCGCGAGGTGCGCCACCAGCTTCGCTCGCGCCTGGCCTGGGCTGGCCTGGGCTCGCTGGGCGGCGGGGTGTGGCTGACGCCCCACGTCGAGCGCGAAGGCGAGCTCGCCGCCGCGATCAACGGCGAGCCGGCGGCTGGAGCGAACTCCTTCACGGCGCAGTCGGGGAGCATCGGTGATCCGCGGCAGCTCGTGGGGGCCGCGTGGAACCTCAAGCGCGTATCCGAGCAATACCGGGCGTTCATCGAAGACTTCGCCCGCGTGCGCGCGTCGACGCCGCAGGCATGCTTTCGCCAGCAGACGCTGCTCGTTCACGCGTGGCGCAAGTTCCCTTTCCTCGATCCCGACCTGCCGGTCGAGCTGCTGCCGGCCCGCTGGCCTCGCGAGCGCGCCCACGGGCTGTTCATCGACCGCCACGAGCGTTGGCGGACTGGAGCCGGCACCTACTTCGATGAGCTCGAAGCGGCGGTCGAGGTCAACGGCCGTGCGGCGGCTTAGTCGGTCACGAGGATCACTTCGAGGCGGCGCGGGCCGTGAACGCCGCGGACTCGGACCATCTCGATGTCGACGGTCGCCGACGGACCCGAGATGAACGTCAGCGGCCGGGTCGGATCGAGCTTCTCGATCGCCTCGGGCAGCGAGCCAACGAGCTGATCGAGACGGACGACGCACAGGTGGTAGTCGGGCACCAGCGACAGGATGCGCCGTCCCATGCCGGGCCCACCGTCGAGGACGATCGTGCCGCTCTGCGCGATCGCGACAGTGCATGTTGTGATCACGCCATCTACCGCGTCCAGTGTCTGCGCATCGAGCGCAGGTTCGTCGCGCAGCGGCTCGACGTGTTCGATCCAGTTGTCGGGTATGCCGGCCGGGACCGCGATCCGGCGAACGCCACGATCGGCCAGGATCGTGCGTACCGCCTCGTCGAGCTGACCCGCCGGGATCCGATGGGTCTGCGCCAAATAGTGATGCAGCCGGTCGATGAACTGCTCGATGCCGTCGTCGGATCGGGCGCGGTACTCGCGTGGCACGTCCTGCGCTGCGCGGTCGCGACCAATCGCGTCGCGGACGCGGGCCAGCACTTCGTCGCGGGCGCTCACGGCCGCTGGTGCTCCTTGACCCACCAGTCGCGAAACGACCGACGCGGCGGCTCGGGCAGGTCGCGCACGGCGGTCCAGCGTGACAGCGGCGGCGGCCCGCCGCGGCGCACGAAGCGCATCAGCGGGGCGAGCCTCAGCGCCTGCGTCCAGCGCCTGCGGCCCTTCATCGCGCCGGCCGCGGCGGCGAACACGGCGTCCTCCGCGGGATGGCGCCGGGCGCGCACGACGTCGTGGCGCAGCTTGACCAACACGGTCGGGATGTCGATCTTCACCGGGCAGACCTCGTAGCAATAGCCGCACAGCGACGACGCGAACGGCAGCTTGGAGGCGTGCTCGACGCCGACCAACTGTGGCGTGAGCACGGCGCCGATCGGTCCGGGGTAGGTCGCGCCGTAGGCGTGGCCGCCGGTGCGCTGGTACACGGGGCACACGTTGAGGCAGGCCGCGCAGCGAATGCAGCGCAGCGCCTGGCGGCCGATCTCGTCGCGCAGGACGTTCGTGCGGCCGTTGTCGAGCAGCACGATGTGGACCTCCTGCGGGCCGTCGCCGGGCGTGACCCCGGTCCAGACGGTGTTGTAGGGGTTCATCCGCTCGCCGGTCGCCGAGCGCGGGAGCAGCTGAAGGAACACCTCGAGGTCGCGGAACGTCGGGATCAGCTTCTCGATCCCGACGACGGAGATCAGCGTCCGCGGGAGCGTCAGGCACATGCGCCCGTTGCCCTCGGACTCGGCGACCAGCAGCGAGCCGGTCTGCGCGATCGCGAAGTTCGCGCCGCTGATCGCGACCTTGGACTCAAAGAACTTGCGGCGCAGGTGGCGTCGCGCCGCCTCGGCGAGCTCCTGCGGGTCGTCGGTGAGATCCGGCGGCGCGTCGTCCATCTCGCGCAGGAAGATCTCGCGGATCTCGGCGCGGTTCTTGTGGATCGCGGGGACGACGATGTGGCTGGGCCGGTCGTGGCCCAGCTGCACGATCATCTCGGCGAGATCGGTCTCGTAGGCCTCGATGCCGCGCCGGGCCAGGGCGGGCACAAGCCCGATCTCCTGGGTGGCCATCGACTTGACCTTGATGACCTCGCGCTCGCCTGTCGCCTCGATCAGCGACGCGACCGTCGAGTTGGCCTCGTCGGCGTCGCGGGCCCAGTGGACCTGGGCCCCGTGGGCGGTGGCGGCCTGCTCGAACTGCTCGAGGTAGCGGTCGAGGTTGCGCAGCACGTCGTCCTTGATCGCGGCGCCGGCGGCGCGAAGCTCCTGCCAGTCGGCCATCTCCCCGATCAGGCCGTCGCGCCGCTCGCGGATCGTGGTCGTGGCCTTGCGGAGGTTGCGCCGCAGCTGAGAGTCGGTCAGCGCCCGTTTGGCGTTCTCGGGGAACGGCGGGTCGTCGGTCCAGATCGTTTCGCCGGAGCTCATGCCGCCTCGGCGCTCGCGAGGATCTCGGCGAGGTGGAGCGTCCGGATGCCCGTCCGGTTCCGGTCAAGGCCACCGCCGATGTGCATCAGGCACGAGCGGTCGCCTGCGCACAGCACCTCGGCGCGCGTCTCGATCACCGCCTCCATCTTGTCGGCAAGCATCGCCGCGGACGTGTCGACGTTCTTGACCGCGAACGTGCCGCCGAACCCGCAGCACTCGTCCCAGCGGGGGAGCTCGACCAGATCGATCCCGCGCACGTTGCGCAGCAGCCGTAGCGGCCGGTCGCCGACGCCGAGCATCCGCAACGAGTGACACGTGGGGTGGTAGGTCACACGGTGAGGGAAGTAGGCGCCGACGTCGTCGATGCCGAGGACGTCGATGAGGAACTGCGACAGCTCATACGTCTTCGCCGCGATCGCCTCGGCCCGCGCGGCGAGCGCTTCGTCGCCGGCGGCGCGCGCGATCATCGGGTGCTGATGGCGGATGGCGCCCGCGCACGACCCTGACGGCACCACGACCGCGTCGTAGGGGTGAAACACGTCGATGTAGCGCCGCACCAGATCGGCCTCGAAGTAGCCGCTGTTGGCGTGCATCTGCCCGCAGCACGTCTGCTCGAGCGGGAACTCGACCGGTTGGCCCAGGCGCTCCAGCAGCTCGACCGTGGCCCGGCCGGCGTCGGGGAACAGAGCGTCGATCAGGCAGGTGGCGAACAGGGCGACGCGTCTGGCCATGAGCGGCACGGTACCCGTCGTGGGCGTAAGAAATCGCGCGGAGTGGTCGCTAACACGACGAATGCGCACATCAAAGCGACAGATGGCCGCCCCCGGCGAAGGCGAAGGCCTGCTCGCGTGGCGGATCGAGCGCCTGCGGGAGGCCGGCTTCCCGGATCCCCTGGCGGACTCGGTCGCACGCGATGCCCGCTACGACCTTCACCAGCTGCTGGGTCTGATCGATCGCGGCTGCCCCGCCGAGCTCGCGGCCCGGATCCTCGCGCCGCTCGACGGCGAACCAGGTCCGTGCTGATGCCATCCAAGAGCCGGTGGGCACCGCCGCGCAGCCGGGTGCTCGAAGATGCGCCAATGGCAGCGACCGACGACTCCGAGCTGTGGCTCAGGCGGCTGCGCGCGCACGGTCCCGAGCGCGACGCGGCGCTGACCGAGCTCCACGCGCTGCTGCTGCGCGCCGCGCGGTTCGAAGTTGCCAGGCGACACGCCGGCGCGCGCCACCTGCGGGGCGGCGATCAGGAGGACCTCGCTCAGCAGAGCGCCGACGACGCGCTCGTGGCGCTGCTGCGCAAGCTCGACAGCTTCCGGGGCGACAGCCGCTTCACGACGTGGGCGTACAAGTTCGCGCTGTACGAGGCGGCGACCAAGGTGCGCAGGCAGGCCTGGCAGGGACGCGAGATCCCTCTGGGCGAGGAGAGATGGCCGCTGATCGTCGACGAGCGCCTGCGCACCCCCGAACAGGGCGCGGAGACCGCGGAGCTGTTTGCCGTCCTGCGGGCGGCGATCAAAAGCGCGCTGACGCCCCACCAGCGCGAGGTCCTGATCGCGATCGCCCTCAACGACGTGCCGATCGACGTCCTCGCCGAGCGGTTGAACACAACGCGCGGCGCGCTGTACAAGACGGTCCACGATTCACGCCAGAAGCTGAGAGCCGTCCTTGCTGCAAACGGCCTCTCGATCGACGAGCATCGGAGTTCGACATGAGCCAGAACGCCCACCGGAAGCTGCTCGGGCGCCTGCTCGGTCCCCCCGGGCCGGAGCTGACCTGCGAGCAGTGCTTCGACCAGCTCGACCGCTACGTCGAGCTCGAGCTCGGTGGATCCGACGCGGACGCGATGGTCCTCGGGATGCACGCTCACCTGGAGGGCTGCCCGGCGTGCGCCGAGGACCGCGACAGCCTCCGCGAGCTGCTGCTCAGCGAGGGTCACTGAGCTCGCCTATCGGCGCAGGGCATCCAGGAGCTGGCGAGTGCTGCTCGACGGCGCGATGCCTAGCTCGCCCAGCGTGGACTCGCAGCGCCGATAGGCGGCGATCACCCGATCCTCATCGCCGACCGCGTGAGCGATGCGCATCTGCAAGCGGTGCGCGGCCTCGCGGAACGGATCGCGCTCGAGGATGGCGTCGACGAGCCGCGCTGCATCGCCGTAGCGGCCCGAGGCGAACGCGAGCTCTGCGGCGACCAACCGCGCGTCGCCTGCGATCCGCGCCAGATGCTCTCGACGGCCCTGCACCCACTCTGACCCGATGCCCGGCAGGTACTCGCCCTGCTCCACGATTTCGAGCGCGCGCAGCGTAGCCGCAAGCCGTTCATTTCCTTGCAGCCGCGCCGCCTCGGAGAGCATCCGTTCAAACCGTGCCGACTCGCTCGTCACGCTCGAGGGGCCCGCGAGCGAGATGCTGCCGGCGTGCGACACGATCGTCAGCTGTCCCGCGAGCGTCTCTCGCAACTGGTGCACCGCTTGGCGCAGATAGGACCGGGCCGACTGATCGGTGCGACCGCCGAACAGCGCCGAAAGGAGCTCCTCACGGCTCGCCTGCGGCTTGCGGCGGCTGGCGAGGAATGCCATGAGCTCGTAGCTCTTAGCGATCCGCGGTCTCGGTGCCGGGACCCGATCGATCAGGAGCTCGGGCACACCGAACTCCCGGAGCTCGACGCGAGCCGACAGCGGCAGCTCGAGCATCGTGTCCTGCGCTTGGAGGGCCCGTCCCAGCTCGTGCCACGGCGAATCTGCCTGGCGCACGGCGTCGAGTCGGCGCGACAGCACCGACGGAAACGACGCCAGCGCCTGCAGCAGGTAATGGTTGGATCCCTGCCGCGTCGCGGCGTAGTGCGCGAGGTCGGCAGCCGCGTCGGCGCCATCCTCGTCGCCCGCACGCCAGCGCGCCTCGCTGAGATACACCGCTGCCGTCGGCAGCTCCAGTAACCGGTCGCTGGCGACCATCGTCTCGACGGCGCGCTCGAGATGAAACAGCGCCGATGCGTCGTCGTTGAGCACCAGCAGCGCCAGTCCGCGCCACACGTCGGCGGCCTCGCCGATGAACCGGTACTCGGTGGCCGCCTGGCGGTCTTCGAGGCGATCGAGCACGGCCAAGGTGGTGTGAGGATCTTTGTTGAGGCGGATCTCGAGCTTGGCCTCGATCAGCTCGTTGAGCATCACGAATACGAGTGATCCGCTCGCGTGCGTCAGCTCGCGGCCGCGCATCGTGGCGGCGCGGGCCTCCTCGAGGCGCCCCAGGTCGATCAGGATCTCGGGACCGACCATCGCATGCAGCCAGACCTGCGCCCAGTCGGCGACGCGTGTGCGCTCGTAGAGCTCGATGGCCTGCTCGGGGTGGCCGGTGGCGCGCAGCAGCCCGATTCGCCACGGCGCCGTCACGGCGGCGGTCCACCCCGAGGCATGTGCCCGGGCCAGCGCTCCGAGGCGCCCGTGCGCATACATCACCCGCAACACCAGCGCGTCGAGCGGGCTGCCCGACAGCGTGGGGTTGATCGGCCGCCCGCCCGCGAGCTCGTGGTCGACGAGGTTTAGCGTGAACCGGACCGCCTCGATCTCGGGGCTGTCAGGGGCCGCCGACACCACCTCCTGGGCGTCGCGCCAGCGGCCCAGGTGCCAGTAGCTCCACGCCATCATCCCCGCCGCCCGCGGTGATTCCCGGGCAAGGCGCTGGCGTGCTGAGACCATGTGCAGCCTGTCGGCTACGCGCCCGCAGCGTGCATAATCCTCGCGCCCAAGGGCGAGCATCATCTCCGCCACCGCCATACCTCCGGTACCGGCCTGCGCCAGCGGCCCCAGGGCCGCCAGCCAGCGCTCGGCCATCGCGTAGTCGAGCCGGTCGATCACGCGCTCGATGACGAGCTGAGCGGGCTCGACCGCACGCTCCAGCAGACGCGCCCGCAGCAGCTCCTCAACGGCTTCCTCGTGGTGTCCCTCGGCCAGCAGCAGCTCGGCGTGCATCGCCCGCACCCGGCGGGCATCCTCGGCCCCTCGCCGCTCGAGGCGCTCGAGTAGGTACTCCCGCACCCGCGCGTGGCAGCGCATCGCATGGCCGCCGTCGCGCCACGAGACGGGGAGGTGCTTGGCTCGTAGCGCCGCCAGGGTCGCAGCTGCGTCGGTCTCGCCGAGCGCCTCAGCGCGCTCCGCCGTGACGTCGTCGAGGAGCGACGTGGTGATCAGGAACTCGCGCTCGTGCGGGCTGAGCTGATCGAGGATCTGCGAGGACAGATAGCCGTGCAGAGCGTCGGCTTCGCCACCTGCCCCGGCCACGTGCTCGGTCGAGCGCCAAGCCTCGAACAGGACTCCCGCGACCCAGCCGCCGGTCACCTCGACGGCGAGCCTCGGGTCCACCTCTACCCGTCCCGCCGACGCAAGCGCGTCCGCCGCTTCGGCGGTCGTGAATGCGAGATCTGCGTCGTTGATCGCGACGGTCGCGCCGGGGGCCGGCGCGGCCCCCGAGCCCAGGTCGATCTCGCGGCGGCCGATCAGCACCATCCGCATCGAGCTCGGGGCGTACCGCAGCAGAGCGGCGATCACCGCGAGCGCTTCCCGTGCATCGGCAAGGCGTTCGAGCTCGTCGATCACGAGCAGGACGGGCACACCATCTGTCGCCTCGACCAGCAGGCCGGCCGCTTCGGGGTGCGGTAGCCGCGCGGCCAGTGCCTGGGTCGCGACACCCTGGGCCTGGGCGACCTCGGCGCCCAGCGCCGCCTCGAGATAGGTCAGCAGCCGCCCCGCCGCGGTGTCGGTGTCATCGAGTGTCAGCCATGCGACCGGTCGTCCGGTGCCGGCCAGTGCCTGGGCGACCGCCGTGGTCTTGCCAGATCCGGCCGTTGCACAGACCCACACGGTCGGATGCTCTTCGATCAGTTCCGCCACCAGACGCTCGATGCGCTGCCGCGCCGCCAAACGGTCGGGCAGCGGCGGAACCGTAATCTTGCGGCGTATGACCCTGGCCTGCGTGCTCATGGGGTTGATGGGGCTTCCAGTCCGCCGCCAATTCAACACCACCGAGGGCGATCGGATTTGCGGCTTGTTAACGGGGCCGGTGGAACCTCTTGGTGCGACCAACAGAGGAGAAGGCACCAATGATCAGGACCGGCCAGCAGTACCTCGAGTCGATCCGCGACGGAAGGCGTGTGCTTTGCGGCGGCGAGATGATCGACGACCTCACGACACATCCCAAGACGCGGGGCTACGCGCAGGCGCTCGCCGAGTACTACGACATGCACCACGATCCCGAGCACCAGGACGTGATGACGTTCGTCGACGAGAGCGGCGAACGTTGGGCCAAGCACTGGTTCCTCCCGCGCAACAAGGAGGACCTCGTCGCGCGCCGCGAGTACCACGACTATGTGTTCCGCCACTGGGCCCGAGGCGCCATGTTCACGCGGCCGCCGGCGAGCATGCTGCCGGTGTTCTACACGCTGTATCAGGACCCCGAGCCATGGGAGTCGGAATCTGAGGGGCACGATGGACGCCCGCTGGCTCAGAACATCCGCGACAAGTGGGAGTACCTGCGGTGCAACGACTTCTCCGCGTCGCCGATGTTCCTCGACGTCCAGGGCGACCGCTCGGATCCCGACTCGGTGGCCGAAACGCCGATGCTGCGCATGGTCGACAAGAACGACCAGGGCATCGTCGTGCGCGGATGGAAGGCGATCGGCACGGGCGTGGCGTTTGCCAACGAGATCTTCATGGGCGTGCTGTGGAAGCCCGGGGCGGTGAGCGACCAGATCGTGTTCGCCCTGGTGCCGGCGAACGATCCCGGCGTCACGCACGTGGTCAGGCCATCACTCGCCGACCCCGACGCCGACCCGTTCGACCGGCCGCTGGCCAGCCGGGGTGACGAGCTCGACGGCATGGCCTACTTCGACGACGTCTTGATCCCGTGGGACCGCGTGTTCCACATCGGCAACCCCGACCACGCGAAGTTCTATCCCCAGCGGCTATTTGACTGGATTCACGCCGAGACGCAGATCCGCCACGTGGTCAATGCGGAGATGATCGCCGGACTGGGGATCCTGATCACCGAGGCGCTGGGCACGTCACAGGCGCCGATCGTCGCCTCGCAGGTGGCCGACCTGGTCCGCTTCCGCGAGACATGCCGGGCGTTCACGATCGCGGCCGAGGAGACCGGATTCATCTCGCCAGGCGGTCTCTACAAGCCCAACAACATCTTCGTCGATTTCGGTCGCGCGTACTACCTAGAGAACGTCTCGAAGATGATCGAGACGCTGATCGACTTCTGCGGGCGCGGTGTCGTCGTCTATCCGAACAAGGCCGACTTGGACAACCCCGAGCTCGGCGGCGCGCTACGGGCCGCGCTGCGGGGGCACAACACCAGCGCGGAGGACCGCACGAAGATCTTCCGCATGATCCACGAGCGCTTCTTGACCGAGTGGGGCGCCAGACATGCGATGTTCGAGAAGTTCAACGGAACGCCGCTGTGGGTGATCAAGCTGCTGACGATGCAGCGGGTTGAGTACCAGGCCGACGGGCCGCTGACACAGCTGGCGCGCGACGTTCTTGGGCTCGGCGATGTCAGCGGGCTTGCGCAGCGCGCCAACGAGGAGAAGATGGACTACCCATCGATCCGGGTACGTCCTGAATACATTAAGCAGCAGGACGTCGCGACCACGCAGGCCGTCACCCTCAACGCCTGATCGCGTTCAGGGTCCGCAGCAGAGGAGGTACCCGATGGCCAAGTTCCGCATCCAGCCGCACGTCCGCCTGCAGGAGTGGGTTGCAGACGAGAACGGGTTCTTCGCCGACGAAGGACTTGACTACGAGTTCGAGACGGCGGGGTTTGCGGGCGGCGGCTCGGGTGCGGACGCGGCCGTCCAGCCCGCCGACTCCGCGCCTCTATCGGTCCGAAGCGGCGCGCTCGAGGACATGGAGCAGGGCCGTAGTTGCGCGGTGTCCGGGGCCTGCCACTGGGCCGTCAACGCTGCGGCGTCGGCAAGCCACGGCAAGATGTGGGGAGCGGCCTATTCAGTCTGCAACTCGGGCATCTTCGTGGCCCCGGGTTCCCAATATGAGAGGCCCGATGACCTCGCCGACGTCGAGGTCGGCGTCGGATTTCACTCTGGTAGCCATTACTCGGCGATCCAGGGGCTCGAGCCCTTCCTCCGGCGCGACCAGATCAAGCTCGCGTTCGTGGGCCGGCCGTTTGATCGTGTGCGGCTCATGCGCGAACGCAGCATCGAGGCGGCCAACGTGTTCGGCGCGCAGTATTACCTGCTCGAGCTGGCGGGCTTTCGCAAGCTCGTCGACACCACTTTCATCATGGGCTTCCTAGTCAGCGACGCCGTTGACCGCGGCGAACTGGAGGCCTACTTCCGAGCGATGCGCCGCGCGCAGCGCGAGATCGACCTCGAGGCCGAGCGCTACAAGCCATTGTGGCTGCGCGAGGTCCCCGAGGACCTGCTCGAGCTGGCCGACGTACGGCGGTTCGGCACCGGGGAGCGGATCGTGTTCGAGCCCTACACGCGCGAGATGTTCGAGCGCACGCACCGGTGGATGGCAGAGTGGGACCTGTTCGATGCGACCGCCCCCGGCCAGGACTATGAGGACGCGGTACTGACCTAGAGGCCGGGTGGTCGCGAGCGCAGCCTGTCCGGACGGGGTCGTCGGATAGCTTGTAAACGGTGGCCAGCGGCCTGGACAGCGCCCGCCAGACGGTCTCACTCATCGACGCGGATCCCGACCTGGCGGCCGGGATACCCGCGGACGACCTCGAGACGGCGCGCCGTCGCGCGGTCGCGACTGTTGTCGAGGTGGGACCGCCGGATTGGGACCCACGACCGGTATCCGCGGTGGCCGAACCCGGCTGGCTCGGCCTGTTTTTGATCGACGGGCTGATGCTCCGGCGCGTGACGGTGGGCAAACGCGCGGCGTGTGAGCTGTTCGGGCCCAGCGATCTGCTGCGCCCGTGGGATGCCGACGGCGAGTACGAACCGCTGCCGATCGAGATCGACTGGCTCGTGCTCAAGCCGGTGCGGCTAGCCGTGCTCGACGCGGCATTCGTGTTGCGGATCGCTCCGTGGCCGAGCATCAACAGCAGGATCGTCAGTCGCGTCGTTCAGCGCGCTCGCTATCTGTGCCTCACGGAGGCCGTCATGCACCTGCCGCGGGCGCATCCCCGCCTGCTGATCCTGTTCCTGCTGTTGGCCGAGCGGTGGGGCAAGGTGGGGCCAGACGGCGTCCGCGTCTCGCTGCCGCTGACCCACGAGGTGCTGGGGATGCTGATCGGCGCCCAGCGGCCCACTGTCACGATCGCGTTGCAGCGCCTCGCGCGTGCGGGGCTGCTGACCCGCGAGCGCACGGACCGCTGGCTGCTGACCAACGCAGCGATGGAGCGCCTCAAGCATCCCGAGCGCCTTGCGCTGATCGATGCCGACGACGACGGCGAGGAGCTGGCCTGATTCGAGCAGGGTCGCGCGCGTACGCGAAACCGGCAGCGGGCGCCGTCGTGATGGGCACCGGGATCGTCTCGGTCGCGTTGTCGCTCGATGGCGAGCGGACGATCTCGAGGGTCCTGTTGGCGATTACGGGCGTGATGTGGGTGACGCTCGCCGCCCTCGCAGCAGCGCGCGTGATGCATGACCGCGCAGGCTTGCAGGCGGACGCGCGCACCCCGTCGGCGCTCACCTCGGTGGCCGGGACGGCCGTGCTCGGCACGGGGCTGACGGCGCTTGGCTGGTCGTGGGCTGGGATCGCCTCGCTGGTGATCGCGGCGGGAGTCTGGGCGGCATTGATCGGCCCCGTGCTGGCGAGCCTCGAGCGGCCCACCGTCGGAGCCACGCTGCTGCTGGCGGTCGCAACCGAGTCGCTCGCCGAGCTGGCCGCGACGCTCGCCGCCCGGGAACACGCTCGCTGGCTGCTGGCGGCCGCGCTCGTGCCATTCACGCTCGGGCTCTGTTTCTACGTGTTGGTGATCTCACGGTTTGACCTCGATGAGCTCGTCGCCGGCCGGGGAGACCACTGGATCACCGGCGGAGCGCTGGCGATCTCGACGCTCGCCGCCGGCCGGATCGCGGCAGGGGCGAAGGCGCTTGCGATGCTCGGCGGCGGGGGCGCGCTCAAAGCGATCGCGCTGGCGCTGTGGATCGCCACGATGCTGTGGCTGCCGGTGCTGCTCGTGGCCGAAGCGCGGTGGCCGCGGTTGCGCTACGACGTGCGGCGCTGGTCGACCGTGTTCCCGGTCGGCATGTACGCCGCCTGCAGCTTCGTGGTCGGGACCGTCGCGGCGGTCAGCGCCGCAACCAGCTTTGCGCGCGTGTGGGTGTGGATCGCGCTTGCGGTCTGGGCGGCCGTACTGGCAGCGATGCTGCTCAGACGTCCTCGGCCAGCGCCTGGGGAACGAGCGCCGCGAACGCCACGAGGATGAACGCGAGCAGGCTGACGACGCCGATGGCGTGCGCCCACGCCGTCTCGGCGATGGTGAGGAATCCGACGCCGGCGATCAGCAGCGCTACGGCCAGCCGTGCTCCGAGCGTCGGCCCCAGCAGCAGCTGCGCGACGCCGGCCTGATCCTGGGTCGCCACGGCCTCGCCCGGTTCGCCGTGCTCGCCGAGGTGGCCTCGCAACGTGAGCGTGAACAGGAGCGCGAGAGCCGGGAACAGCAGGACGGCGCCCGCCAGGACGGCTACTACAACTGCGACCATCGTGTCGTGCGGGGCGGCCGCCTGGTCGATGGTCAGTCCCGGGAGGAGGGTCGGCCAGCGCGCGATCGCCCAGTCGGCGACGACGAGCGCCACGGCGAGAGCGGCCGTGTAGCGCGCCAGCTCGAACCGGCGCGCCGTGTTGAGCCCCATCGTCGCCGTTCCCACCACGACCGACAGGATCAGGACCGCGAGCGCGGCGCCATGTACGAGACCGGCATAGAGCGGGTGGTCGTCGGCGTGGACGACGATGAGCCCGGCCAGCGCGAGCCCGCCGGCGGCGGCGCCGGCGCCCAGTGCCCGTACCCGGAACGCCTCTACAAGGTCGGTTTCCCCGCGCGTGGCGGCATCGGCGGCGAGGTACACGGCGGCGAGGTAGGCGGAGAAGGCGACCGCCAACAGGCCGATGAGGATCGAGGTCGGGTTCAGCCAGCTGGTGATGAGATTTCCCGCGGCGTTGCCGACCGGGACCCGCTCCGCCGCGATCCCGCCCGCGGCTGCGCCGAGCGCGAACGGCGTCACCAACGACGCGACCGCGAACATGCCATCGATCGTCCGCAGCTCTCTGGTCCCGGCGGCGCCGGAGCGAAGGGCGTAGCTGGCGCCGCGCAGGATGATGCCGAGCGCGGCGATGAACAGCGCCACCGCCAGCGTCGAGGCCACCGACCCGAAGAACACCGGGTAGGCCGTCCACGTCACGGTCAGCACGAAGATCAGCCATACGTGGTTGGCCTCCCAGACGGGCCCCATCGAGTGATGGCAGTGGTCGCGGATCCGCTCGCCCCGTTCGCCGCTGCCGCTCAGCAGCTGCCACATGCCGGCGCCGAAGTCCGCGCCCGCCAGCACCGTGTACAGCACCAGGCCGATGAGCACGAAGACGAGCGGGAGGGCGTTGAGCATCAGGCCGGTTGCAGGGTCGAATCCGGGGGCGCGTCGGCGCCGGGGATATGTAGCGGCGAGTTCGCCAGCCGCCGCAGAATCCACACCATCGCCCCCGCGACGGCGATGTACGTGATGACGAGAACGGTGTAGCCAACTGGGATCCCGCTCGCGCCGGTGACCGACTGCGCGGTCGTCATCACGTGATAGACCACCCAGGGCTGGCGGCCGACCTCGGTCGTCACCCAGCCGGCGATCAGGGCCACCGTCGCGGCCGGCCCTGAGGCGACAACCGCCCAGTAGAACCACTTGGAGACCGGGAATCGCCGCCGGCGGATGCGCACGAACAGGTAGAAGACACCGAGCAGCGCCAGGAGCGTGCCGATCCCAACCATCGTCTGGAAGGAGAGGCGAGTGACGTTGATCGGTGGACGCTGGCTCGCCGCGACTGCGTCCAGCCCCGTGACGCGAGCGTTCCAGCTGTGGAAGGAGAGCAGCGACAGCAGGTGCGGGATCCCGATCCCGAACTTGATCTGGCCGTTGGTGTACCAGCCGAGGATGTGCTCGCTGGCGCCCCGCGTCGTCCTCGACAGCCCCTCGAGCGCCGCGAGCTTAATCGGCTGATCCACCGCGATCACCCGCGCGATCCAATCCCCAACGAGCACCTGGACGGGCGCCGCCAGGCAGGCGATCGTGAGCGGGACCGTCATCGCCACACGCTCATACCGGGTCCACCGCCCGCGCAAGCGGCAGAACGCGTACGCGCCTGCCATCACGAACCCGGTGACCATATAGCCGGCGATGTACATGTGGATCAGCTCCGACCACAACAGCGAATTGCCAAACAACGCACCCCACGGATTGACATCGACCACCTTGCCGGCGACCAGCCGAAAACCGCCCGGGTGGTTCATCCAGGCGTTGACCGCGATCACCGTAAGCGAACCCGTGAAGCCGGTGAGCACGATCGGCAGGCCCGACAGGAAGTGCATGCGAGGCGACAGCCGGTCCCACCCATAGGCGTAGATCCCGATGAAGATCGCCTCCATGAAGAACGAGAACCCCTCGATCGCGAACCCCAGCCCGAACACGCTGCCGAACGTCGCCGTGAAGTTCGGCCATAGCAGGCCCATCTCAAAGCTGAGGATCGTCCCCGTGATCACGCCGATCGCAAACAGCGCCAGCACGATCCTGCTCCAGCGGCGCGCCACCGTCCGATACAGCGGGTCGCCGGTCCGCATCCCCAGCCACTCCATGAACAGCACCATCGCGGGGAACGCAATCCCGAAGCACACGAGCGGGATGTGCACCGCGAATGACAGAGCCTGCATCTGCCGAGCCTCCAGCAGATACTGCTGATGCACCGGAGCAAACGCCGCAGCAAGCATGCTCATGCCTGGCTCACGCTAGCGGACCGGGTTCTGCTCGCCGCGCTCGCTCTCGGGACGGGGACCGTGGATGCGCCGCTCGCGCTCGTCGATCCTGACGTCGTTGATGCTCGCCTCGCGGCGCATCATCAAGCCGTGCTCGTCGAACTCCCACAGCTCGTTGCCGTAGCTGCGCCACCACTGCCCATCGCGGTCGAGGGATTCGTACTGAAAGCGCACCGCGATCCGGTTGTCGTCAAACGCCCACAGGTTCTTGCGCAGCGAATAGTCGAGCTCGCGCTCCCACTTCTGGGTCAGGAACGCCACGATCTCAGCGCGCCCGTTCAGAAACGTGTCGCGATTGCGCCAGACGGAGTCCTCTGTGTAGGCAAGCGCCACCCGTTCGGGCTCGCGCGTGTTCCAGGCGTCCTCGGCGGCCTGCACCTTCTGGGCCGCGGTCTCGCGGGTGAACGGAGGTAGGGGCGGGCGGTCGTTCAAGAGGCTCTCCTCCCGGGGGTGACACCGAAGCACGGAAACCGTATCGCGGGGCGTAATCGTCGATCCGTTACCGTGGCTCGCCGTGGACCGGGCGCTAGGCGGTGTTGCGGTGGTGCTGGCGCTGCTCGCGCTGGTGATGTCGTACCTGGGGCGCGCGGTGCTGAGGCCGGAGCCATTCGCCGCCCGCGCCGTTGCGACCCTGCGAGACCAGGCCGTGCAGGACGACGTCGCCGACCACCTCACGGACGCGTTCGTCCAAAGCGGTAGCGGCGACCTCGTCGCCGTGCGACCGGCGATCCGGGCGCTCACCGGCTCGATCATCGGCACAAATGCGTTTGCGGCGTTGTTTCGCCGCGGCGTGCTCGATGCCCACCGGGCGGCGACCCATCAGCACGGCGGCGCGATTTTCGTCAGCGTCAGGGACGCCGCGGTGTTGATCGACGGGGCGCTCGCGCGGTTTTCTCCGGGCGCCGCACAGAAGCTTGGCGCCGAGCGCGTGGCAACGCTCCTGACGCTGCGCCCGGGAGCGGTCGTGCTCGATCTCGTACGAATCGCCGAGCGCGTTTACACGGCCGCCTGGGTCGCGGCGATCGTCGCTGTGCTGCTCGCGGTCGCTGCGATCTGGGTCTCGCGCGACCGTCGCGCGACGATCCGCCGGCTCGGCTTCGGCCTCGCGTTGGGTGGATTGGTGATCGTCGCGGCGTACGTGATCGGCGGCGTGGTCGTGCGACACGCCGGGCCCGCGGGTCGCGGCGCGGTCGCGGCCGCCGTCTGGCGGTCGTTTCTCGGCGGCCTGCGCGGCCAGGCGCTGATCGCGGCCACAGCGGGAGCCGTGGTCGCCGCAATCGCGTCGCAGCCCCGACTGGCCGACGGTGCGACCTGGAGGCGACTGCTGACCGGGGACGATGTGCCGATCCGGGTCGGCCTGGGGCGGTCTGCGGCGCTGATCGCCGCCGGCGTCGCGATCCTGCTCGAGCCGGCGGCGGCATTGACCCTTGCCGCGACCGCGGCGGGTATCTACGCCGTGTACCGCGGAGCGAAGGCGGCCGCCGTCTGGATCCGGCGAGCCGCCGCTGCACGGGCCGAGCGTCCTCGCGCCCGAGGGCGCTCGATTCCAGGTCTTGGCTGGGGCGTACTCGTCGTGGTCGTGCTGGCGGGAGCAGCGGCACTGATCGTCGACGGGGAAGGTCCGGAGGCGCCTGCCGCCACATCCGAGACCTGCAACGGCTTCGCCGAGCTTTGCAGTCGTCCGCTCAACGACGTCGCATTCGCAGCCACCCACAACTCGATGGCTTCGGTGACGATCCCGACGTGGAACTTCGGACAGCAGGACGGGACGATCGCCGACCAATTGGCCTACGGGGTCCGAGGGCTGCTGATCGACACCTACTACGGAGAGTCAAGCGGGGGCAGGGTCCGCACCGATCTCGCGAGTCTGCCCAAGCGGGCGACGGCCGTGCAGGAGATCGGCGAGCCGGCCGTCAACGCCGCCGAGCGGCTGCGCGCCCGCATCGGTCCCGCCGGCACCGGCAAGCGCGGGATCTATCTGTGCCACGGCTTCTGCGAGCTGGGGGCCGTGTCGCTTGGCTCGGCGCTGGCCGACATCCGCTCATACCTGGTCGCCAACCCCGGCGCCGTCGTGATGATCATCAACCAGGACGAGGGCGTGACCCCGGTCGACATCGAGCGCGCATTCGACCGGGCCGGCCTGCTCGACATCGTTTACCGCGGCCCATTGGGACCGTTTCCCACGCTCGCAGAGATGGTCAAGTCCGGTCAGCGGCTGGTGATAATGGCCGAGAACGACGCCGGCGACGTGCCGTGGTACCACCTCGCGTACGCGAAAGGGCTCCAGGAGACGCCGTTCAGGTTCAGGACCGCGGCCGCGCTGACCGAGGAGTCGCAGGTGGCCGCGAGCTGCAGGCCCAACCGCGGCCAGGCGTCGGCGCCGCTGTTCCTGCTCAACCACTGGGTCGACACGACGCCGGCGCCGCGTCCTTCGCTGGCGGCGATCGTCAACGAACGCGCTGTGTTGCTGGGCCGGGCCCGGAGGTGCGAGCGGATCCGGCACCGGCTGCCCAACCTCGTGGCCGTCGACTTCTATCGGCGCGGCGACCTGCTCGGCGTCGTGGACGAGCTGAACGGCGTCCGGCGGTGAGCTCAGGCGGGCACCGGCACCGAAGTCGGTGGGTGTTTGATCGTCAGCTGCTGGACCTCCTCCCGACCGGGGCCCACGACCCCCCAGCTCGACTCCGGTACCTCCACCCACGCGCCCGGCAGATCGCCGATCGGCTCGGACACGACCAGCCGGGCGTCGTCAGAGAGCTCGTTGAGGATCTCCCGCTCGGGATACAGATGCTTGAGCGTCTGAGCGTCGCGCGACACGAACAGCGAGCGCGACTTGCCCTCGGTCGAGTACCGGAACGCCCATAGGCTCTCGCCGTTGCTGGTCGCGATCGTTCCCTGGAAGGGGAACTCGATCCCGCGCTCGCGCCCCAACGTCTCGACCAGGCCGATCGCGCGCGAGATCGCCTCCGGCGGGTCGTCCTCCAAGCCCAGCGTCAAGGCGAGGTAGAACAGGACCTCGGTGTCGGTCGAGCCCTTGATCTCGTTGTACAGCGAGGGGTCAACCGCCATCACGAGGTCGCGCTTGATCTTGGCGAAGTCGTTGATGCAGCCGTTGTGCATGAACAACCATCGCAGGTGGCGATAGGGGTGACAATTGGTCTGCTGCACGGGGGACCCGATCGCCGCGCGGATGTGGGCGAAGAACAGAGGCGACCGCACGTGGGCGGTTATCTCGCTGAGGTTCTGGTCGTTCCACGCAGGCTCGATGCTGCGAAACACCGCGGGGGTTG
>Ga0070712_100000802_pt1 | contig 18654 bp, 15 predicted proteins | sample LARL81metaG_FD_71396 | JGI IMG/M metagenome (GOLD analysis project Ga0070712, IMG submission 71396) | Corn, switchgrass and miscanthus rhizosphere microbial communities from Kellogg Biological Station, Michigan, USA - LAR L8-1 metaG | ecosystem: Host-associated > Plants > Roots > Rhizosphere ...
ACGCTTCCGGACTTCTCGCTGGTCGTCCCCGACCTCTGCCATTCCATGCACGATTGCTCCGTCGCAACCGGGGATGCCTGGCTCCGGGCTCTCCTGCCGCCGCTCCTCCGCCTGCCGGAGACCGTCGTCTTCGTCGTCTTCGACGAGGGGGTCACCGATCTCCGCGGCGGCGGCCACGTCCCGGCGCTCGCACTTGGAACGGCGGTGCTGCCGGGCTCCCACGACGACCGCGTGATGAGCCATTGCGGACTGCTCCGGACGGTCGAGGATGCGTGGGCCCTGCCGCTGCTCGGATGCTCCCGCCGAGCGGCGCCCATCGCGGGCATCTGGCGCTGAAGGGAAGCCGCCCCCGGCCTGGAAATCGTCCGGGCCGATGCTGGCCAGACTCGCCTCCACGCTCGTCACGCGGGACCCATCCATTGTCGGCCACGCCACGCGTGTGACGATGCTGGCCACACAACTCGCGCAGTGGCTGGAGTGGGACGACTCGCGCATGCGGGTGCTGAGCATCGGCGTGCCGCTGCACGACATCGGCAAGGTCGCGGTGTCCGAGGCGATCCTGCGCAAGCCGGGGCCGCTGGACCCGCGCGAGCTTGCCGAGATCCGGCGACATCCACTCACCGGCGCGAGCCTGCTCGACCCGGCCGGCTTCGCCGGGCCGGCGATCCCGTACGTGCTCTTCCACCACGAGCGCTGGGACGGCGGCGGCTACCCGCTCGGCCGGGCGGGAGACACCATCCCCGAGGAGGCGCGGCTGCTCGCCGTCGTCGACGCCTTCGACGCGATGACGTCGCTGCGTCCGTATCGGTCCGCGCTGCCGGCGCCACGCGCGCTGGGCGAGATCGAGCGCTGCGCCGGCTCGCAGTTCGATCCGGCGATGGCGGAGGCGTTTCTCGCGGCCTCGGACGCCGGCCTGCTCGAGCGCTCCGCCGCCTAGAGCGCGGCCCAGACCTCGAGTTTCGTCTTCGTCCGGCGGATCACCTCGTCGGTGAACTCGGTGGTCCCCGAGTTGCCGCCGAGATCCGCCGTCCGCACGCCCTGCGAGACCGCCTCGAGCGCCGCCTCGCGGATCGCGCGGCCGACGTCGCGCGCCGACTCGCCCGCGTGCGTCAGCAGGGCCGCCCCGGCGAGGATCATCGCCAGGGGGTTCGCGACGTTCTTCCCCTCGAGCGACGGTGCCGTGCCGTGCGCCGCCTCGGACATGAGAGCGCGCGTCTCGTAGTCCTCGTCGAACGCTACGAGCAGCGACTCCGAGCCGGCGATCGATCCGAACAGCGGCAGGACGAGGTCGGAGAGGATGTCGCCGTCGCGGTTCAGGGCCGGGATCACGAGCGGATCGCCGGTCGAGGCGATCAGCAACGCGAACGTCGCGTCGATCAACTGTGGCTCGTACGGCACCGACGGGTGACGTGCCGCGGCCGCGTCCATCTCCTCTTTCAGCATCCCCTCGTAGACGGGGCTGACCGTGTATTTGGGCCCGCCGAAGACCTTGGCGCCCACCTGCTCGGCCTGGCGGAAGGCGAACTCGGCCACGCTGCGGCAGATCCGACGCTCGATCCGCTCTGTCCGGAACGCGACCTCGTCGTCGCCGTCGCCTTCCCGCCACTCCTGCGCGCCGTAGGCGTCCCCGACGGCCATGCGCACGATCGAGATCGGAGCGTGGACGCCGCCCAGCGGCACGACGCCCGGGATCCGGCGACCCGTCCGCACGATCACCCGGCCTCCGATCTCCTCGCGGAGGATGCGGTTCGGCGAGCCGACGTCGTCGCGTCCCTCCGGTGTGACCGTCGCTGCTTTCAGGCCGAGGCCGTGATCTCGGATCGCGGCCGCCGCCTCGTGGACGACCGTGTTCTGCGTCGCGCGGCGGGACTCCAGCGAGAGGTCGAAACGGGGAAACTCGAGCTCGAGACCGGTGACCTCCGGGGACAGCACGCGCAGGGCTTCCTCGAGCAGTTCCTGACCGGTTTCGTCGCCCTCGAGCACGACGATTGTTTTCGCGTCCACGGCGGCGGAGACTGTAGCGGGATGGCGCGCAAAGGAGGGTGGCGGCGCGCGGGGTCGAGGGGTCGCTTCCGCTACTTCGACTCGCGCGGAAAACGGATCACGGACGAGGCGAAGCTCGCCCGCATCGAGTCGCTCGTGATCCCGCCCGCATGGAAGGACGTCTGGATCTCACCGCGGCCCGGATCGAAGCTCCAGGCCACCGGAGTGGACGCGGCCGGAAGGCGGCAGTACCTCTACCACCCCGGCTACCGCGCCCAACAGGAGCAGGCGAAGTACGACAAGCTGATCCTGTTCGCCGAGCGACTCCCCGAGCTCCGCGGCGCGATGGCCGAGCACATGGACAACGACGCGCTCGACCGCGAACGGGTGAGCGCCGTCGCGATGCGGTTGATCGACGTCGGCTGGTTCCGCGTCGGGTCCGAGCGATATGCGCGCGAATCGAAGACGTACGGGATCACGACGCTGACAAAACGGCACGTGCGTGTGCGCGGGCATCGCATCGCCGTCGATTTCCGGGGGAAGCACCGCGTACAGGTGCGAACGAGCGTCGTCGACGCCGAGCTGGCCGAGGCGATCAAAGAGCTCCTCGATCTCCCCGGCGGCCGGCGGCTCTTCCGCTACGAGTGGGAGGGCGACCTCTACAACCTCACGGGCAAGCGCCTGAACGACTACGTCCGCATCTACATGGGCGATGAGTTCACGGCCAAGGACTTCCGCACGTGGGGCGGCACGCTCACTGCAGCGATCGGGCTCGCCGAGCGCGGCGTCGCCGAGACCGAGGCCGAGGCGAAACGCCGGGTGACGGCCGTCATGCGAAGCGTCGGCGAACGCCTGGGGAATACACCGGCCGTCGCACGTGCGAGCTACGTCAGTCCAGCCGTGATCGAGCAGTACCTCGACGGCCGAACGGTCGAGGATTTCCGGCCACGACATTTACGCGTCGTAGGTGCGCGTGATCTCGGTCTCGATCTGGAAGAACAGGCGTTGTTGAGCTTGCTCCGTTCCTGGCGAATACGGCAGTCGCGCGCAGCGGCATAGATTCCCTCCGCTTTCCGGTAAGCTCGAGCGCGTCGTTCGTTCTTTTCGAGGAGGAATCCATTGGCCCGGGTGACCCGTCTTGTTTGTGACAATTGTTCGAAGGAAGTTGCCGAAGGTCGTGGCGCCGTTATGCGCATCAACTTTGCGGATGCGCGCCGCGGTGCGAAGCAGGCCGATCTCTGCGACGACTGCGCCGCGAAGATGCCGGGCACCGCGGTCGCGCGCCGTGGACGCCGGCCAAAGTCGGCCGTAGCCGCCTGATCCAGAGGGCCGGGAACCCGGCCCTCTTCTTTTTCACGCTCGTTGCGGAACCGGCTCCGGGAGCCGTCAGGGCACCCGAGTAGCATGGGTCGGTGGTGGGTCTGACCCTCATCACCGGCCCGGCGAACGCCGGGAAGGTCGCGCTGCTCCTGCGGCGCTACCTGGAGGTCGTGTCGCGGGAACCTGTGCTGATCGTGCCGACGCGGCCGGACGTCGAGCAGGCCGAACGCGATCTCCTCGAACTCCAGCCCGCGCTGCTCGGCGGGACGATCGGGACGTTCGACGACCTCTTCCGCAGGATCGGGCGCGGAGCCGCCTCGCGGCCGATCGCGTCGCCGACGCAGCAGACGCTGATCGCCCGCCGCGCCGTTGCGTCGGCCCGGGCGAGGATGAACGGCCTCGGCCGCTCGGCGCGCTTCGCCGGGTTCGCCGACGCGCTCCTCGGCGCCGTCGGCGACCTGGAAGCGGGCCTCCTCGACCCCGTCGACCTCGAGGGCGACCTGTCGACGCTCTACAACGCCTACCTCTCCGAGCTGGACAACCTGGGTCTCTGGGACCGACAGCTGCAACGCCGCCACGCGGCCGAGCGCGTCGCAGGCGACCTCTCCGCATGGCACGGCGAGCCGGTCTTCGCCCACGGCTTCGAGGATCTGACCGCCGCCGAGTGGGCACTGCTCGAGGCGCTCGCCGGCCGGACGGAGGTGACCGTCTCCCTTCCCTACGAGCCGGGCCGGGCCGGCTTTGCGTCCCTCCGGAAGACGGCGGAGGACCTGAGCGCTCTGGCCTCCGGGAGCATCGAGGAGCTGCCGCCGCGGTTCGCGGACGTCGCCGAGCCGGCGATCGCGCACCTGGAGCGAGCCATCTTCGAGGACTCGCCGCCGCCGGGGCCTCAGCTCGAGGGAGCCGTACGCTTCTTCGAAGGCGCGGGGACGCGCGGTGCGCTCGAGCTCGTCGCCGAGGAGCTGCTCGCGCTCGTCCGATCGGGGACGCCGCCGGAGGCGATCGGCGTCGTCTGTCCGTCCCTCGACCGCTTGCAGGCGCCGCTCGAGACCGCGCTCGGCACGCTCGGCGTCCCGTACGCGATCGAGGCGCCGATCGCGCTTGCGAAGACCGCCTACGGGCAGGCGCTCGTCGCGCTGCTCCGCTTCGCGTGGCTGGAGGGCGGCCGCGGCGACCTGTACGCCTTCCTGCGCTCGCCGTACTCCGGGTTCGCGCGCTCGAGCGTCGACTTCCTCGAGGGTCGCCTCCGCGGCCGAGCGGTCGAGAGCGCGGAGCGCGTCGAGGAGGAGACGATCCGCCTGCGCGACGGGCAGCCGCTGCCGCCGCTCGAGCTTCTGAGGTCGGCGCCGTCGCCGCTCGCCGCGGTGCGGGCGCTCGCCGGCGCGATGCTGCGTGCCGCCTACGGGCTGGAGTCGCCGCCCGCGACCGAGACGGCGCGCCAGGACCTCCGCGCCCACGACGCGGTCATGCGCCTCGCCGGCGAGCTGAAGGGCTGGGTCGAGCTCGGCGGGACGCTCGCCCCCGAGGAGATCGTCTCGCTGCTCGAGCGTGCCGACGTGCGGCGCGCAGGGGCTCCGGAGCCCGGTCGCGTCGCGGTGCTCGACCTCCTGCGGGCGCGCACGCGCCGCTTCGACGTCGTCTTCGTGCTCGGGCTCGAGGGCGGCAGTCTCCCGCGGCGCGGCCACGAGTCGCCATTCCTCGGCGACGACGCTCGCCGGGAGCTCGACGACCGCCACGGCGCCCGCCTCGTCCGCCCGGACCAGGTGGCGCGCGACCGGTACCTCTTCTACACGGCGTGCTCGCGTGCGACCCGGCGTCTCTACCTCGTCCGTGAGGCCTCGACCGACGACGGGACGCCGCGGGAGCCGAGCCCGTTCTGGGAGGAGGCGCAGGCGGTCTTCGACCGCGAGGACGTCGACCGCTGGACGCGCCGGCGTGCGCTGTCGCAGCTGACGTGGCCGCTCGAGTCGGCGCCGACGGAACGCGAGCGCCTCCGGGCTACGGCCGCCCTCGCAGCGACCGAGGTAGACGTCGCCGAGGCGGTCGCCGCCGCGAACGGCTGGGACCGTCGCATCGCCCGCGCCCGCAGGGCGTTCGAGCGCCCGACGCGGCTCACCCATCCTGCTGTGGTCGCCGAGCTCGCCGCGCGCGGCATGTTCAGCGTCACAGAGCTCGAGCGCTTCGCGGACTGCTCCTCGATCTGGTTCCTCGAGCGCGTGATCGACCCGAGGTCGATCGACGCGCAGGTGGACGCGCGGCTGCGCGGCTCGGTCGCGCACCAGGCGCTCTTCCGCTTCTACTCCCGGCTGCCGAAGGAGCTCGGCCTGGAACGGCTCGAGCCGGACCGGGTGGACGACGCGCTCGTGTTCCTCGGGCAGTGCCTCGACGACGCGGTCGGCGGCGTGCGCATGGAGCTGACCCCGCTGCAGCGGCGCGAGCTCGTCGGCGGCCTTCGCCGAGACCTGGAGGCGTTCGTGCGCGAGGACGCCGAGCTGGGGATCCCGCTCGTCCCGCGCCGGTTCGAGGTCGCGTTCGGGTCGGAACGTTCGGCGCCGGAGCTCCAGCGAGGCCTGGAGCTCGCCCCCGGGGTGATGCTCGGCGGCAAGATCGACCGCATCGACGTCGACCCGTTCTCCGCCCGCGGGATCGTCCAGGACTACAAGTCGGGCAAGACCGGGCACTCCGCCGCGCAGATCGAGTCCGAGCGCCGGCTGCAGATCCCGCTGTACATGCTCGTGCTGCGGGACCTCGTCGGCATCGAGCCGCTCGGCGGCCTCTACCGGCCCCTCTCGGGTGAGCGGAAGCCCCGCGGGCTCCTTCGCGCCGAGGCGCGCGACGACGGTGTTCCCGGCCTCGTGAAGAACGACTACCTCGACGAGGAGGAGTTCTGGGGGCAGGTCGAGCGATCGCGCGAGCTCGCGGTGGGGCTGGTCGACCGGATCCGGGGCGGCGACGTCCGCCACGACCCGAAGTCGGGCGAGTGCCCGACCTGGTGCGAGCTGTGGCCGATGTGCCGGGTGAGGCGGGCGTGACAGTCGCGCTGAACCCCGAGCAGCAGGACGCCGTCGATGCGACCGGCCTCGTCTTCGTCTCCGCCGGAGCGGGGACGGGCAAGACGCGCGTCCTCGTCGAGCGGTTCGCGCGCGCCGTCTGCGAGCACGGCGTCGACGTCGAGTCGACCCTCGTGATCACGTACACCGAACGCGCGGCGGGCGAGCTGCGGAGCCGGATCCGCGCCGCGCTCGTGGAACGGGGGCGGCCCGACCTGGCGCGGGCTCTCGACGGCGCCTGGATCTCGACCATCCACGGGTTCTGCCACCGGCTGCTGCGCTCGCACCCGTTCGCGGCGGGAGTCGACCCGCGCTTTCGCGTGCTCGACGAGAGCCAGGGCCGGGTTCTCCGGAGCGAGGCGTTCGCTGCCGCGCTCGAGCGCTTCTGCGAGGGCGAGGACGACGAGCGCCTGCGGCTCCTCGCCGTCTACGGCGCCGACCACCTCCGGCGCATGCTGATCGGAGTCTTCGAGACGCTGCGCGCGGCCGGCCGCGACCTCACGCTCGAGCTCGGCGACGGCGCCAGCCTCGGGGCCCGGCTCGCCGAGCTGCGCGACGCGGGCGGTTGTCTCGCCGAGGATGCGAGCGCCTCCGACGACCAGCGCTCCACCGCGGCGGACGCGGTGGTCCTGGCCGAGACCGAGACGGCGGCGGACCGGCTCCTCGACCTGTCCGGCCTGCGCCTCCGGGGCGAGCGGGCGGCGACCTACGAGGAAGCCCGGCGCGCCGTCGAGCAGGCCGCGCTCGACGAGCTCGCCGCGCGCGATCGCGACCTGCTGCAGGAGCTGCTGAACGGCTTCGCGGACGCGTACCAGGAGGCGAAGGACCGCGAGTCCGCGCTCGACTTCGAGGACCTGCAGCTGCGCGCGCGCGACCTCCTCCGCGACGACGAGGCGATCCGCAGCCGCGAGCAGCTCCGGTTCCGCTCGATCATGGTGGACGAGTTCCAGGACACGAACCGGCTGCAGTGCGAGCTGATCGACCTGCTCAGCAGCGGGCCTGGTGAGCGCGAGCTGTTCTTCGTCGGCGACGAGTTCCAGTCGATCTACGGGTTCCGGCACGCGGACGTGCAGGTCTTCCGCGAGCGGCGCGCCGCCGCGGGGCGTGTGCTCCCGCTGACGTGGAACTACCGCTCGCGGCCGGAGGTGCTGTCGGTGGTGAACCACCTGTTCCAGGGCGACTTCGGCGACGGCTTCCAGCCTCTGGCCGCGTCGGGTGAGTTCCCGGATCCCGTCTTCGGGCCGCCGGTCGAGCTGCTCGTCACGGACAAGTCCAGCTACGCCGGCGACGACGCGCCGCACTGGCGGCGCGCCGAGGCGAAGGCGATCGCCCGGCGCGTGCGCGAGCTGATCGACGCCGGTACGGCGGCGGCGGGCGAGATCGTCCTGCTCTTCGCGGCCGGGACGGACGCCGAGTGGTACGAGCAGGAGCTGCGGACGCAGGGCGTGCGGACGCATCGCGGTCTCGGCCGCGGCTATTTCGGGCAGCAGCAGGTCGGCGACCTCCTCGCCTACCTCCGCCTCCTGCACAACCGCTACGACGACGAGGCGCTCGTCGCGGTGCTCGCCTCGCCGCTCGTCGGCGTCTCCAACGACGGGCTGGTCCTCCTCCGCCGCGCAGCGCCGAAGCGCCCGTTGTTCGTCGCGTTCGAACGCGGCCTACCCGAGGCGGCCTCGGAGCGGGACTTACAGCTCCTGCGTGCGTTCAAGCAGCGGTTCGACCGGCTTGCGGCGGCCTCCGTGCGGTTGTCGCTCGAGCGCCTGTGCGAGCGGATCGTGACGGAGCACGACTACGACCTCGCGGTGCTCGCGCAGTGGGACGGGCGCCGCCGGTACGCGAACCTGCGCAAGCTGGCGCGGCTCGCGCGTTCGTACGAGGAGCTCCGCGGCCCCGACGTCGAGGGGTTCGTCCGCTTCGTCCACGACCAGGAGGCCGTCGGCGCCCGGGAGCTCGAGGCGGTCGCGGAGGAGGAGGCCGCGGATGCCGTGCGGCTGCTCACGATCCATGCGGCGAAGGGCCTCGAGTTCAAGGTCGTCGTGGTCGCCGACGCGGGCCGCGACAAGGCGCCGCCGCCCAGCGACGAGATCCTCGCCCTCTCGGACGGCCGGTTCGGCTTCCGCGTCGCGGACCCGCTCACGAGCGAGCGCAAGGGCGCGTTCGCGTACGAGGAGGTGCGCGAGGCGCGCAAGGCGGAGGAGCGGGCCGAGCGGCTGCGCCTCTACTACGTCGCGATGACGCGCGCTGCCGACCGACTGATCATCTCCGGCGCGATCGACCCGACGCGCACCGCCGACGAGACGACGCCGATCGGGTGGGTGCTCGGCCGCCTCGACGCGCGTGCGGAGATCGAGCGCGCCGGCCGCGACCCGATCGAGCTGGAGCAGGGCGGCGCCCGGGTCCTCGTGCGGGTCGATCGGTTCGCCCCGGACGAGGTGGAGGAGCCGGCTGCCCCGGTCGTGGCCGAGAACGGGCAGCTGGCGCTCTTCGAGCCGGGCGGCGGCGGCGTCCTGCCCCCGGTCGTCCCGCCGCTGCCGCCGCTCGCCGAGGTGCCCGCACCGCCGCTGCACCGCGTCCGCAGGCTGTCCTTCAGCGCGCTGGCCCTGTTCGAGCGCTGCTCCTACCGCTACTACGCCGAGCGGATCGCCGGCATGAAGCCGACGGACGAGCGCCTCGCCGCGCCCGGGACGACCGGCCTCGCCGCGACCGAGATCGGCGATGCCGTCCACCGTCTGCTCGAGCTCGTCAACCTGCGCGAGCCGCTGCCGCCGGACGACCTGGCCGACCTCGTCCGGGGCTGGTACCCGTCCGTGACGGAGGAGGAGCTCGAGCGTATCGGCGCGTTCGTGGCGTCGTACTGCGAGTCGCAGCTCGCGCGCAGGATCGCCTCGCTCGAAGGCGTCCGGACCGAGCGGCCGTTCGCGTTCGTCCATGACGGCGTTCTCCTGAACGGGCGCCTCGACGTGCTGCAGCTCGCGGGCGAACGGGCGCTCGTCCTCGACTACAAGACGAACTCGCTCGCCGAGGGGACGCCGGAGGAGATCGTCGACGACGACTATCACCTGCAGCGGCTCGTGTACGCGCTCGCGTGTTTCCGTGCCGGGGCGCGCGAGGTCGAGGTCGTCTACCACTTCCTCGAGCGGCCGGACGCGGTCGTGACCACCGTGTTCCACGTCGACCGGCTCGGCGAGCTGGAGGGCGAGCTGTCCGCGGCGATCGCACGGATCAACGCCGGCGAGTTCCGGCCTTCCCCGGACGAGTTCACGTGCGCCGGCTGCCCGGCGCTCGGCGTCGTCTGTGCGGGCCCACGCCTGCGCGACGACGGCGGCTCCCCGGCTCCGGCCCTCGCTACGGTCTCCTAGTTGGCGAGGAGTTACGTCCACGAGGCGCGCAAGCGCGTCGGACCGAAGCGCGCGCGCATTCGGCCGATCATCGAGCGCCTGCAGGCCGCCCATCCCGACGCTCAGATCGCCCTGACGTCGCGGAGCCCGCTCGAGCTGCTCGTCGCGGTGATGCTCTCGGCGCAGACGACCGACGTAAACGTCAACCGCGTCACCGAGCGCCTGTTCGCGAAGTACCGCCGCCCCGAGGACTACCTCGCGGTACCGCCGGAGGAGCTCGAGCGCGACATCTATGCAACCGGCTTCTTCCGGCAGAAGGCCAAGTCCCTGCGCGGAACGATGAAGATGCTGCTCGAGGAGTACGACGGCGAGGTGCCGCGACGACTCGAGGATCTCATCCGCCTTCCGGGAGTGGCGCGGAAGACGGCCAACGTCGTCGCCGCCGAGCTCGGCGAGCCGCAGGGGATCGTCGTCGACACGCACGTACGGCGGCTGTCCCAGCGGCTGAGGCTCACCCGACAGGAGGATCCCGTCAAGATCGAGCGCGACCTCGTCCGGCTCGTGCCGCGCGAGGACTGGGGGCGCTTCCCGCACCTGCTGATCTGGCACGGCCGCCGTGTGTGCATCGCCCGGCAGCCCCTGTGCGAGGAGTGCACGCTCACCGACCTCTGCCCGTCGTCGCGCGTGTGAGCGAGCTGCAGCATCCGAAGGCGCGCGGCTTCGAGCTCGTCGCCGACGTGTACGAGCGCGCGCGGCCGGCCTACCCGGCGGAGACGGTCGCCTGGCTGGCGGGACAGCTCGACCTCCGGCCGGGCCGGACGGTGCTCGACCTCGGCGCGGGCACCGGGAAGCTGACGCGCTCGCTCGTCGAGACGGGTGCGCGTGTGCTGGCGCTCGAGCCGGGCGCCGAGATGCGGGCGCAGCTGTCCGCGGCCGTGCCCCAGGCGGAGCCGGTCGCGGCCGGCGCCGAGTCGATTCCGCTCGCCGACGGATCCGTCGACGCGGCGACCGCCGCCCAGTCGTTCCACTGGTTCCGCCTCGACGAGGCGCTGCCGGAGATCCACCGCGTGCTGCGCCCCGGCGGCGGGCTCGGGCTCGTCTGGAACGAGCGGGACCAGGACGACCCGTTCCAGCGCAACCTGACCGAGCTGCTGCAGCCGTTCACGTCGGTGGGGCGGCGACGGATGAGGGAGCGCGGGTGGCTGGAGGCGCTCGAACGAAGCGCACTGTTCGGTCCGTTGCAAGAGCACACCGGCGGCTTCGCCGACGAGCTCGACGGCGGGGCGCTCGTCGAGCGTGTCGGGACGATCAGCTTCGTGGCGCTGGCCGAGGAGCGGGAGCGTGAACGCCTCGAGGACGAGCTACGAGCTCTCGCCGACGCGGCGGGCGGCGTCGTCCGGTTCGCCTACCGCACGCAGGCGTTCGCGACGTTCAGCGCGGGCTGAGCGCGACCAGCAGCCCGCCGTCCTCGTCGTAGGCGGGGAAGAAGTCGGCGTTGACGCCCTTCTCCTGGCCCGACTTGGTGCGCAGGCGGAGCCGCTCCCCCATCCGGCGAACGCCCCACTCGAGCGCAAGCTTCGCCGGATCGCGGTCGGGCTCGAAGCCGTTCAGCCCGAGCCGCTCGACGAGGTTCGACCCGAGCAGATCCTGCTCGGCGTAGCCGGTCAGCTCGAAGACGCCGCGGCCGCTCGCGATGATGCGGCCTTCCGCGTCGCAGACGACGAACCCGGCGTTCGGCGCGGGGTAGTAGTCGTCCATCAGCTCGAACAGGAAGCCGAAGCCGCAGCTCTCGCAGGCGACCGGGACGTTGTCGAGCTCCTGGAGCCCGTCGTGGTCGACCGAGCGCTGCTTGCAGTTCGGGCAGATGAAGTACGGCACGAGGCCAGCGTAGCCAGGGCTCTAGATCCAGCGCTTGCGCCGGAAGAACCAGAGCTGGAACAGCGTCGTGACGATGATCAGGCCCCACGACCAGAGGTAGCCGTACTGCCAGTGGAGCTCCGGGAAGTGGTGCGCGAAGTTCTGGCCGTAGACGCCGACGATGAACGTCGGGACCAGCAGCAGCGACGCGGTGACCGTGAGCTTCTTCATCACCTCGTTCTGGTCGTTCGCGATCTTGGCCTGGTGGTAGTCGCGGGCGCCGGCGAGCAGGTCGCGTGCGAGATCGAGTCCGTCGACGGCGCGGAGGAGCTTGTCGTACACGTCCCCGAAAGCGATCTCGACCTCGTGCGGGATCGCCTCTGCGCCCTCGACGTCGACGCGCCGGTCGACGACCTTGTGCAGCGCCTCCCGGGTCGGCCCGAGCTGACGGCGGACCCGCAGGATCTCATGCCGGAGCCCCTTCAGACGGTTGCGGACCTGGACGGCCGACCACTCGTCGACGCCGTTGTCGACCTCGTCGACCTGCTCGTCGAGCTCGTCGACCGCGTCGAGGAACCTCTCAGCGACCTGGTCGGCCACCGCTGCGGCCATCTCGCCGGCCCGGCCGGGTGCGACTTCGAGCTCGATCGGCTTCCCGTGCTCGGGCGTCTTGCGGACGGTGATGAGCGCCTCCCGCGTGACGATCAGGTCGACCTCGTCGAAGTAGATCTCCTGGTCCATGCAGAGCGGCGCGATGAGGATCCCGAAGACGTACGTCCTGCGCCCCTCGAACCGCGGCCGGGGCTCGTTGTCGTGCCTGATCGGAGTGAGGAGGCGCGCGACCGCGTCGGGGTCGATCTCGACGGGGAGCTTCTCCCTGAGCTCCGACTCGGTCGGATCGAGCAGGTCGATCCACTCGGCCATCCGGCCGAGGCTACTCGGGGCGTCGGCTAGACGCGGGGCGCCGCTTCTGCGGCCATCACGTGCCCCTCCAACGCCGCGAGGTAGCGCTCGGCGTCGAGCGCGCCCATGCACCCGGAGCCGGCGGCCGTGACGGCCTGTCGGTACACGTGATCCTGGACGTCTCCGACCGCGAACACGCCGGATACGTTCGTCTCCGTGGTGCCGGGACTCGTGACCAGGTAGCCAGCCTCGTCGTGGTCGAGCTGGTCGAGGAAGAGCGAGGTGTTCGGGTCGTGTCCGATCGCAGCGAACACGCCGTCGGCCTCGAGCTCCCAGGTCTCGTCGGTGTTCACGTCGCGGAGCCGAACGGCCGTCACGCGGTCGTCGCCGACGACCTCGTCCACGACGGCGTTCGTGACCCAGTCGATCTTGTCGTTCGCGTGGGCCCGGTCGAGCATGATCTTCGACGCCCGGAAGTCCTCGCGGCGGTGGACGATCGTCACCTTCGCGGCGAAGCGGGTGAGGAACGTCGCCTCTTCCATCGCGGAGTCGCCGCCGCCGACCACGACGACGTGCTTGTCGGGGAAGAAGGCCGCGTCGCACGTCGCGCAGTACGACATGCCGCGCCCCTGCAGCCGCCGCTCTGAGTCGAGCCCGAGCTGGCGGGCGCTGGCGCCCGTTGCGACGATGACCGTTCGCCCTCGGTACTCCTCGTCGCCGACCCAGACCCGGTACGGCTGCTCGGAGAAGTCCACCTTCGCGACGTCGTCGGTGATGAACTCGCTGCCGAAGCGCTCCGCCTGACGGCGGAACTCCTGCATCATCTCCGGCCCCATGACGCCGTCCGGATAGCCGGGGTAGTTCTCCACGTCGCTCGTGATCATCAGCTGGCCCCCCCAGTTGAAGCCCTCGATCACCAGCGGATTCAGGTTCGCGCGCGCCGCGTACAGCGCAGCCGTGTAACCCGCGGGGCCGCCGCCGATAACGATCACGTCGCGCACATCGGTGTCAGTCATGTTCCTCCCAGAAAGTCTTTCCCGTGTTCCACCGGTATTTAACGAACGGGACCGGTCGAGGCTTCCTCATGCGACCGGCTGCCCGCAGAGATACAGCATGCCGTCGCGCGCTTCGGCGTCTCGTCCCAGCTGATGGTGCTCGCGGCTGCCCGGTGCGAGGAGATGGACGACCGAGTGGCCGCGCGCGACGAGCAGATCGGCGACGAGGCGGCGATGGCACCGCGAGGGCGCCGACTCCGCGCACATGAGGCAGGGCGACTCATCTGCCAGCGCTTCCTCGAGGGCCGCCCGCCAGGGGCCGGTCCCCATGCGCGCCGCGTAGCTCCGGAACGCGGGAACACGGATGCACTCGAAGCGCTCCTCGCCGCGCTCGCCGCTGAGCAGGCCCCCGAGTTCGACCGCGTGCCGATACGCGATCCCGGCGGCGCCGAGGCCGTCGATCAGGGCCTTCTGGTTGAACTGGGGATTGCGCCGCGAGCCGGGATGACGCCGCACGTCGACGAGTGTCTGCACGCCCGCTTCGGCGAGCATCGCGACGAGCTCTTCCTGTGAACGCGTGCCATGACCGATGGTGAACACGATCACAGGACTAGAATCGCTGTTCCGTGGAACCCAGGGGTTGGTGGCGGGCATCGTGAACTGGGAACAGCTGCGTCAGCTCGCGTCGTTTCGTGCGGAGCACGGGTGCGCGATCACGCTGTTCCTCAACCTCGATCCGTCGGAAGTGCCCACGGCGGGTGACGCGCAGACGCGGATGAACTCGCTGCTCTCGGCCGCCGAGAAGGCAGATCGCTCCGAGCTGACGCATGACCAGCGCCAGGGGCTCAAGTCCGACTTCGAGCGGATCGAGCGCTGGTTCGACGACGACTTCAATCGCGACGGAGCGCAGGGGCTCGCGATCTTCTCCGCCGGTCTCGACAACTTCTGGTCGACCGTTTCGCTTCCCAGCCCCGTGCAGGACGGCGTGAAGGTCGGGCGCGAATTCGTGCTCGCGCCGCTGATCCCGCTCATCGCCCGCGCGGACGGGACGATCGTCGCGGTCGTCAGCCGGGAGCGGGGGGAGCTCTATCGGCTGCGGTCGGGTCGGCTCGAGGCGATCGCCGACCACAGCGAGGAGCAGCCCGGCCAGCACGACCAGGGCGGCTGGTCGCAGTCGCGCTACCAGCGGCACATCGAGAAGCTCGTCCAGGAGCACCTGAAGGACGTCGCCGAGGAGCTCGACCGGAGCCGCACGCGCATGCGCTCGCCGAAGGTCGTGCTCGTCTGCCCCGAGGAGATGCGCGGCGAGTTCGTGGACGAGCTCTCGAAGGAGGCGCGGGACGCCCTGATCGGGTTCGCCCACGCCGAGGCGCACGCCGGGCCGCCCGAGCTCCTCGAGGCGGTCCGCCCGGTGCTCGAGCAGGCGCAGGCGAAGGACGAGGGCGACGTGATCGAGCGTTGGCGCGAGGAGGCCGGCCGCAACGGCCGCGCCGCCTCGGGCTGGGAGCGCACGCTCGAAGCGGCGTCCGACGGGCGGGTCGAGGTATTGCTTGCGCAGGAGGGCTACGACCGGCCGGCGTTCCGTTGTCCTGCCTGCGGCCGCGCCGCGACGACCGGCGGGAGCTGCCCGCTCGACGGGACGCGCCTCGAGCCGCACGACGCGGGCCTGGACCTCGCCGTACGGCAGACGCTCGCGCACGGCGGCGCGATCTGGGCGATCAGGCACCACGAGGATCTCGCTCCAGTCGAGGGCCTGGGCGCACTTCTGCGCTACTGAGGCAAACCGTCCGCCGCGGGCAGAGCGCTCGGCTCCAACCCGCGGCGTGTAGCCGTCGCGATGGCCGCAGTCGACGGCTGGTTCTAGGCGGCGTCGGCCGAGACGCTCGGGAGCTCGAGGAGGGTTTCCGCCTCCGGGCGTTCCGCGTGCTCGTCGGGTGGACGAGGCGGTAGCTCGAGCGTTTGGGGCTGCTGGGTTGCCTTGTCGACCGGCTCGACCTCGCCGATCGTCTTCCCGGCTGCGATGCCGTGCTCCGTGAAGCGGCGGGCCGAGACGAGGACGCGCCGCTCGAGCGAGCCGACCGTCTGGTTGTAGGCCTGGACCGCGCCGTCCAGGCGCCGGCCGAGCGTCCCGACGTGCTCGACCATCGTCGCCAGACGCTCGTACAGCTCGCGACCGAGGTCGCTGACCGCGCGTGCGCTCTCGGCGATCTGCTCCTCGCGCCAGCTCGACGCGATCGTGCGCAGCATCGTGATCAGCGTCGTCGGGCTCGCGAGCACGATGCGTGACGAGGCATGGAGCTCGAGGAGGCTCGGATCCTGCTCGACCGCTGCGCGGAAGAAGCTCTCGCCCGGCAGGAACATCAGCACGAAGTCGGGCGCAGAGTCGAACTGCTGCCAGTACGACTTCGCCTTCAGGCCCGCCACGTGCTCGCGGACGTTGCGGGCGAAGTCGGCAAGCCGCTGTGCCCGGACGGCCTCGTCGTCCGTCTGTGCGGCGTCGAGCAGCGCCTGCAGCGGGGTCTTGGCGTCGACGACGACCGTCCTGCCGCCCGGGAGCCGCACGACGAGGTCGGGGCGGAGCGTGCGCTCGTCGCTGGTCCGCGTCGTCGCCTGCTCGATGAAGTCGCAGTACGCGACCATGCCCGCGGCCTCGACGGCGTTGCGGAGCTGCATCTCCCCCCACCGCCCGTGGACGGAAGGCGCGCGGAGCGCCGTGACGAGGCTCCCTGTCTCGAGGCGCAGTCGCTCGCTCGTCTCGGCGACGTTCCGCAGCTGCGCGGTGAGCAGGCCGACGTCCCGCTGCCGGGTCTTTTCGAGCGTCTTGACCTCGTTGCCCACCTTCTCGAGCGATTCCTTGATCGGAAGGACGAGGTGCTCGACGGCGCGCTGCCGCGTATCGAGATCGTGGCGCGCGCGCAGCTGGAGCTGCTCGAACTGGCTCTTCGCGAGCTCGATGAACTGCTCGTTGTTGCCGCGCAGCGCTTCGGCGCACATCGACTGGAGCTGCGCCGACAGCTCCTCGCGCGCCTGCACGAGGACGGCGACCTTCTCGTCCGCGGCACTGCGCTCGTGCACGAGCTCCAGCTCGAGCGTCCGCACGTCGGCGTTCGAGCGCGCCAGGGCGAGCAGCCAGGCGGCGGTTGCGCCGACCGCGAGGCCGATGATGAGGAACACGATCTCCATTGGGCCCGCGAACGGTAGAGACCGTGTCGGACGGAGCGAGGGGCGGCGGATGACGCCGCCCCTCGGCTAGCTCACGAAGCCTGGTCGCGCTCGACGCTTGCTTCCGCAGCCTGCTCTCGATGCTCCTGGGCCATCTCCTCGTGCTGCGTGGCCTTGTCCTCGGCGTTGGCCTGACGCTCCTGCGCGGCGCCCTCCTGGTGCATGGACGCGTCGCCGGTCAGGTCGCCCGCGGCCTTCTTGCTCCGGCCGAGCAGCTTGTCGAGAAATCCCATGGTTCCCCCTCACGTAGACGTACGGAGTGGAGGGGAGTATCCGTGACGGGACGCTCGGAAGCCACCGGAGAAACGTCCCTACAAAAACGTCAGAGCCGGCGAACCCGAAGGTTCATCGGCTCTGACGCGGAGGAGCATATGCAGCCGGCTCCGGACGCGTCAAGCAGAAAAACACCGCTCGTAGCGAACTTCCGCCGGACGCCCGCGGACGTTGGCTACCATCGCCTCGGCCGTGGCGAAGAAAGTCCGTACGCCTACGCCGCCCAGACGTGTCCAGGCGCCCCAGCGCCGCGATTCGAAGAAGCGCGACGGCGGTCGCGCGTCTGCGGGTCGCAGCGGTGTGCCGATGGGATGGGTCCTCGGCGGCGCCGGGATCGCGATCGCAGCGATTGCCGTCGTGCTGGTCCTGGTCCTGCGCGACAACGGGAGCAGCGGCAGCGGTAAGACGTCCGCGAACGCCCCGGTTGCGTCCTGGAACTCGCTTCCGGGAGTCACGAAGAAGAAGGCGCCGTGGGCGCCCGAGTACGCGAACCTCAGCGAGCGGCTCGAGCCGCTCGGCCTGAACGCGCTGTCGCAGGAGCAGCTGGCGTTCCACATCCACCAGCACCTCGACATCTTCGTCGACGGCAAGCGGGTGCCCGGAGGCGTCCCTCCCTTCATCGGGATCAACGACGACTCGTACATCACGGAGCTGCACACGCACTCGACGGACGGGATCGTCCACGTGGAGTCCGCGCGCAAGCTGGACTTCACGCTCGGGCAGTTCTTCGCCGAGTGGGGCGTGTTCCTGAACAGGCGCTGCGTCGGCGCCTACTGCAACGGGCTCAAGTGGTACGTGAACGGCGTCCGCCAGACCGGGAACCCGCAGAAGCTCGTCCTGAAGGACCACCAGGAGATCGCGATCGTCGTCGGGAAGCCGCCCAAGAAGATCCCCGCGACGTTCGCCTGGGCCGCGAACGGCGTCTAGACACACCTCCTGAGCAGTGCCGGGGGCGGGACTCGAACCCGCACGCCCCAACAGGGGGACACCCGATTTTAAGTCGGGCGCGTCTCGCCAGTTTCGCCACCCCGGCGCCCGCAGGTTAGCGCCGGAGGCCGGAGCGGTCCGGTCGCCTCTCTATCGTCGAGAGGCGTGGCGACGGAAGCAGCTCCGCCGCGTCAAGGATTTCTCCGCGGGCTTCTCTCGGACTACAGGGCGTTCGCGGGTCTAGTCGGGCTGCTCGTGTACGGCGTCGTCAGGGTCTCGTACGACGCGTACTACACGCGGCTCGGCGTCTTCCCGGAGGCGGTCGGGCTCAGCGAGACGACGATCCTCGGCCGCGCCGCGCTCTATCTGGCGATGACGGTGTCCATCGCGGCCATCTTCGGCGGTCTCTGGCTCCTCGCCGTCGGCTGGGCCCTGGAGCGGACGCGCTCGCCGCGCCGCCGGATCCGGATCGCGACGGCGCCGCGCCTCTTCGCCGGGAGCGTGGCGCTTGCGGTGCTCAGCGCGGCGCTGGTCTCCCTCGGCGGGAGCCTTCGCTCGCTGCTCGGCTCGTACCACCTCGCCTTCTACTGCGTGCTGCGCTGCAAGTTCGCGCTGCTCACGCCGACGAGCTACCAGCAGGTCGCGGACGTGGTCCACGCCGGCAAGGACGAGCACCCCGGCTACCGCTTCCTCGACTTCGGGCCGGCGTGGCTCCTCTCCCTTCCGCTGATGCTCCTACTGGTCGGCGCCGTCGTCGGGCTCGTGTTCACGCGCCGGGGCCGTTGG
>Ga0070712_100000805_pt1 | contig 18632 bp, 14 predicted proteins | sample LARL81metaG_FD_71396 | JGI IMG/M metagenome (GOLD analysis project Ga0070712, IMG submission 71396) | Corn, switchgrass and miscanthus rhizosphere microbial communities from Kellogg Biological Station, Michigan, USA - LAR L8-1 metaG | ecosystem: Host-associated > Plants > Roots > Rhizosphere ...
CCTGTTCGCCAAGCTCGACACGTCCGTGGTGGACGAGGAACTGAAGCGGCTGGAGGACTCGTGACCGCTGCCCGCGCGGCCAGGGACGGCGTCCCCGGCCCGGGGCAGGTCCCGGCGCCCGAACCGCTGCCCGCCCCGGCGCTGGATGCGCACTGCCATCTGGACCTGATCGAGCAGCCCACCGGGGAGGTGCTGGCCGCCGCGCGCGCCGCGGGCATCACCCGGGTGATCACGGTGGGCGTGGACCTGCCCTCGTCGCGCTGGTCCGCTGGGCTCGCCGACACCGCGGAGGGCGTTTACGCGGCGGTGGCGATCCATCCCAACGAGACCGCCGCTGCGGCCGCCTCGGCCGCGCAACGGGACGAGGTGCTCGCCGAGATCGCCAAACTGGCCGCCCTGCCGCAGGTCCGCGCGGTCGGCGAGACCGGGCTCGATTACTACCGGGACTACGCCGCCCCCGAGGTTCAGCGGGAGTGGTTCCGCGCGCACATCGAGATCGCCAAGCAGGCCGGCAAGGCGCTGATGATCCACGACCGGGACGCGCATGAGGACGTGCTGGCGATCCTGGCGGCCGACGGCGCGCCGGAGCGGGTGGTGTTCCACTGCTTCTCCGGGGATGCCGCCATGGCCAAGCGGTGCGCGGCGGCGGGCTATGTGATGAGCTTCGCCGGCACCGTCACGTTCACCAACGCGCCCGCGCTGCGGGAGGCCGCCGCGGTCGCGCCGCCGGACCTGCTGCTGGCCGAGACCGACGCCCCGTTCCTCACGCCGATGCCGTACCGGGGCCGGCCCAACACCCCCGCGATGGTCGCGCATACGGTGCGGTGCCTGGCCAGCGTCAAGCAGGTCGGCGTCGCGGACATGTGCGAACTGGTCACCGCGACCGGTGAGCGCATGTTCGGTCCCTGGTAGACGCCAGCCGTGGCTGATGGCGACCTGCTCGGGCCCGCCGCGGTCCGCGAGATCGCGGGCCGGCTGGGCGTTCGGCCCGCGAAACGCCTCGGCCAGAACTTCGTCATCGACCCGGGCACCGTCCGGCGCATCGTGGCCCTGGCCGGCCTGTCCGCCGATGACGATGTGCTCGAGGTCGGCCCGGGGTTCGGCTCGCTGACACTCGGCCTGCTGGCCGTCGCCCGCCGGGTGATCGCGGTCGAGGTGGACCCGGCCCTGGCGGCGGAACTGCCGCGCACGGTGGCCGCCGTGGCACCGGGCCTCTCGCCGCGGCTTGAGGTGGTCACCGCCGACGCCGCCCGGGTGACCAGCCTGCCCGGCGGGCCGCCGACGGCCCTGGTGGCGAACCTGCCCTACAACGTAGCGGTGCCCGTGGTGCTGCACCTGCTCGCCGGCTTCGGGTCCCTGGCCCACGGCCTGGTCATGGTGCAGGCGGAGGTCGCCGACCGGATGACGGCGCCGCCGGGAAGCCGGGTCTACGGCGTGCCGTCGGTCAAGCTCGCCTGGTTCGCGGCCGCGCGCCGGGCCGGGCCGGTGCCCCGGGCGGTGTTCTGGCCGGTGCCGAACGTCGACTCGGGGCTTGTCGCGTTCACCCGGCATCCGCCGCCGGACGCCGGTGCGAGCCGCGAGGACACCTTCGCCGTGATCGATGCCGCCTTCTCCCAGCGCCGCAAGACGCTGCGGGCGGCACTGGCGCGCTGGGCGGGCACCCCCGCCGAGGCCGAGCGGATCCTGCGCGCGGCCGGGGTGGACCCCGGTGCCCGCGGCGAGTCGCTGACCGTACAGGACTATGCCCGCATTGCTGTGCAGGCCCGGGGGGACGACCCCCCGGAACCCCCCGCTGGCCACAAGGCCTCGTGACTTCGTCACGCCGCCTTGGCCCGGCGCGGTCGCGGCTGAGGTGAGCCGGGCTGCCGTTAGGATCAAGGGCATCGTTACCCCCGTGACCGCCGTCACCGCCAGAGCGCCGGCAAAGGTGAACCTGCAGCTTGCCGTTGGCCCGGCCCGGGCTCACGGTTACCACGATGTGGTCACCGTGTATCACGCTGTGTCGCTCTTCGACGAGGTGACCGTGGCGCCGGCGGAGCAGGACAGCGTGTCGGTCACCGGTGAGGGCGCCGACAGCGTCCCCGCCGACGCCAGCAACCTCGCCGTCCGTGCGGTTGCCGAACTGCTCCGCGCCGTAGGAGCCGGCGCCAAGGACTCCCCGGGCCTGGCGATCCGCGTCAACAAGCGAATCCCGGTCGCGGCCGGGCTGGCCGGCGGCAGCGCCGACGCCGCCGCGGCCCTGGTCGCCTGCAACGAACTATGGCGCACCGGGCTGAGCCAGGCCGAGCTGTGCGAGCTGGCCGCCAGCGTCGGCAGCGACGTGGCGTTCGGCCTGGTCGGCGGCACCGCTATCGGAGTGGGGCGGGGGCAACGGGTGACCCCCGCGCTGGCCGCCGGTACCTACCACTGGGTGCTCGCCTTCGCCGCGGGCGAGCTGTCCACCGCCGACGTCTATGCCACCTGGGACCGGATCCAGGCCACCCGCGGCGGGCCGGACGGTTCCGGCACGGCGCCGGTGAAACCGGCCGGCCGTCCCCGGTCCGGGCGCACCAGCACCGCGCCGCCGCCTGGCTCTCCCGCGCTGGACAACCGGCTGATGGCCGCGCTGCGGTCCGGAAAGCCCACCGAGGTCGGCCCGTTGCTCGCCAACGACCTGCAGCAGGCGGCGATCTCGCTGCGTCCGGACCTGCGCCGCACCCTCGCCGCGGGCATGGAGCACGGCGCACTGGCCGCGATCGTCTCCGGTTCCGGCCCGACCTGCGCCTACCTGGCCAAGGACGCACGGCACGCGGCAGATCTTGCCGTGGCGCTCGCCGGGGCCGGGGTGTGCCGCACGGTGGTCCACGTGGTGGGCCCGGTGCCAGGAGCCAGCGTGACCGGCATCGCCCCGGAGCCGGTGTGAGCGCGGCCGCCTGAGCACGGAGACTATGTGAACCTGGTCAACCTGGAGAACGTCGTCAAGGGCTACGGGCAGCGGGTGCTGCTCGACGGCGTCTCCGCCGGGGTGGCGGCGGGCGAGTCGATCGGCCTCGTCGGGCGCAACGGCGCGGGCAAGAGCACGCTGCTCGGGCTGCTCGCCGGCGCCGAGCGCCCCGATACGGGCCGGGTCACCCGCGCCAGGGATCTGCGCGTTGGCCACCTCCCCCAGGCCGACCGGCTGACCGGGGCGGTGGCCGGCCTGGTCACCGGCGGCCGGCCCGAGCACGAATGGGCCGGCGATGCGCGCATCCGCTCTGTGATCACCGCGCTGCTTCCCGACATTGATTTCAATTCAGATGCCGAACGATTGTCCGGGGGTGAGACGCGCCGGGTGGCGCTAGCGGCGCTCCTCGCTGGCCAGCACGATCTGCTGCTGCTCGACGAGCCGACGAACCACCTTGACGTGGAAGCCGTTGCCTGGCTGGCCGGGTTCCTCCGCGAGCAGGGCACGGCGATGGTGGTCGTGACCCACGATCGCTGGTTCCTCGACGCCGCTACCGCGCGAACCTGGGAACTGGCCGACGGCCGGCTCCACTCCTACGAGGGGGGCTACGCCGCCTACGTGCTCGCTCGCGCCGAACGGGCCAGAATCACCGACGCCACCGAACGGCGGCGGCGCAACCTGCTGCGCAAGGAACTCGCGTGGCTGCGGCGCGGACCTCCGGCCCGGACCAGCAAGCCACGGTTCCGTATCGAGGCCGCGAACGAACTGATCGCCAATGAGCCGGAGCCACGGAACGGGGTCGAACTGGTCCGGCTGGCTACGGCGCGGCTCGGCAAGACCGTCATCGATGCATTTGACGTGTCGGCCCGGGCCGGGGACCGGGTGCTGCTGGACGACGTGACGTGGCAGCTTGGTCCCGGGGACCGGGTCGGGATCCTGGGGCCCAATGGGAGCGGTAAGACCACGTTCCTGCGGGTGCTGGCTGGGGATGCGCCGGATCCGGGCGCGGCGGTTGAGGTGGACGGTCCGCTCGCAGTCTCGGGGCGCGTCGTACGGGGGAAGACGGTGCGGCTTGGGTACCTGGGGCAGGGCAGCGAGGGGCTGGATCCCTCGATGTCGCCGCGGGAGGTGGTGGCGTCCGTCCGGGGGAATTTGGAAGCGAGTGGTGGTCCGGGGTCGGTCGGGTTCCTTTTGGAGCAGCTGGGGCTGCTGGGGGACACGCAGTGGACCCCGGCCGGGGAGCTGTCAGGCGGGGAGCGGCGGCGGGTTCAGCTGCTGAAGGTCCTGGTCGGGGAACCCAATGTCATGTTGCTGGATGAGCCGACCAACGATCTTGATGTGGATACGTTGACGGAGCTGGAGGACCTGCTGGATGGGTGGGCCGGGTCGCTGGTGGTGGTGAGCCACGATCGGTATTTCCTGGAGCGGGTGACCGATCATGTGCTGGCGTTGATGGGGGACGGGAAGCTGTTGTTCCTGGGCGGCGGGATCGAGGAGTACCTGCAGCGACGGGGTGCTCAGGTCCGGACGGAGAGCGTGGCGGTGTTTGCCCCGGAGGCAGGGTCACGGGCGGGGGCGGGGGCAGCGAGGGATCGTCGTATCGCAAAGAAGGAGCTGCAGCGGCTGGAACGGCAGATCGACCGCCTCGGGGTGCGGGAGAAAGAGCTGACCGAGGAGCTCGCGGCCCGCGCCAGCGACTACTCGGCGCTGATCGAGCTTGGCGCGCAACTGCGCGAGGTCGAGGCGGAGAAGGGGCGGCTGGAGGAGGAGTGGCTGGCCGTCGCCGAGGAGGCGGAGTGATCCGGAGCGGGCCTCAGCCGGCGTCGAGCGGGGCGAGCAGGACCCGCAGCAGGCCAGCCAGCGTGTCGCGGCTGGATTCGGGAAGGCCGGCGAGCAGCGCCTCCTCGGCTTCCAGCAGGTCGGCGAGCGTGGCATCCACCCGCGACTGGCCCGCTGCGGTGAGCGTGACCAGCACGCCCCGCTTGTCCTGCGGGTCCGGCCGCCTGCGGACCAGGCCCTTGTCCTCCAGGCGGTCGATCCGGTTGGTCATCGTGCCCGAGGTGACCAGCGTGGCCCGCAGCAGCGCACCCGGGCTCAGCTCGTAGGGTGCGCCCTGCCGCCGCAGCGCGGCCAGCACGTCGAACTCCCAGGACTCGAGGTCGTGCGCGGCAAACGCGCTGCGGCGCTCCCGGTCCAGGTGGCGCGCCAGCCGGGAGATCCGGCTCAGCACCTGCATCGGCCGCACGTCCAGGTCGGGGCGCTCGGCCTGCCAGGCAGCCACCAGGTCGTCGACCTCGTCCGTCGGGCGCTGGCCCGCGCGGCCCGTCCCCCGGCCGTCCGCCGCATGCTCCATCGGCCAAGGATATCTCTTGACATCAAGAATTATCGAGGGCAGGGTGGCAAGTAGCTTGATATCGAGATACTTGGAGGGGTGCCATGTGGGATCCGCGCCAGTACCTGCGCTATGCCGGCGAGCGGGGGCGCCCCTTCTTCGACCTGCTCGCGCGGGTGGGGGCGGAAGAGCCGGGTTATGTGGCAGACCTCGGGTGCGGGCCGGGGAACCTGACCGCCACGCTGGCTGGCCGCTGGCCCGCCGCGGAGATCGTAGGCGTGGACAACTCGCCGGAGATGATCGCCGCGGCCCAGGAGGAGGCTGCCGCGCACGACCGGCTCAGCTTCACGCTCGGCGACGTGCGGGACTGGCGGCCCGCCCGCAAGGTCGACGTGCTCCTGTCCAACGCCGTGCTGCAATGGGTGCCCGGCCACATGGACGTGGTCCGGCGCTGGCCGGGCCTGCTCAGCCCGGGTGGGTGGCTGGCGTTCCAGCTACCGGGCAATTTCGACCAGCCGACGCACGCGATCCTGCTCGACCTCGTCCGGTCGGGCCGGTGGGCGCCGCTGCTGCGCGGCGTGGCGCTCAACCGCCAGGCCGGCAGCCCCGCGGACTACCTGGACCTGCTGGCCAGCGAGGGCTGCGCGGTGGACGCCTGGGAGACCACCTACCTGCACGTGCTGCCCGGCCCCGATCCGGTGGTGGAGTGGTACCGGGGCACCGGGCTGCGCCCGGTCCTTGCTGCCTTGGACGCCGGTCAGGCCGAGCGGTTCCTCGCCGAGTACCGCGAACGGGTGACGCAGGCCTACCCGGCGGCGCCCTACGGGACCGTCCTGCCGTTCCGCAGGGTGTTCGTGGTCGCGCAGGCGCGCTAGTCGCGCGGGGCGGACGCCCGCATCGCCGCCTTCGCCGAGATGCTCGGCGAACGGTCAAGCTGGGACAGCCCGTTCCAGGCCAGGTTGATCAGGTGCGCCGCGACGACCTCGACCTTCGGCTTGCGGGCGTCGAGCCACCACTGTCCGGTCACGGCCACCATGCCGACCAGCATCTGGGCGTACATCGGGGCCAGTTTCTGGTCGTAGCCGCGGTCGCGGAAGAAGTCGTCGAGCATGTACTCGACCTGGCGGGCGATATCGCTGATCAGGCTGCCGAACGTGCCGGACCCGTGGGAGGGCGAGTCGCGGACCAGGATGCGGAAGCCGTCGGAGTTGTCCTCGATGTAGCGGAGCAGGGCCACCGCCGCCGCCTCGAACTTCTCCCTGGTGTTGGCGCCGCCGAGAATGGCCGTCGCCATGGCGAGCAGCCGTTCCACCTCGCGGTCCACCACGACCGCGTACAGGCCTTCCTTGCCGCCGAAGTGCTCGTAGACAACGGGCTTGGAGACGCCGGCCTGCGCGGCGATCTCCTCGATGGACGTGCCTTCGAAACCCCGCTCCGCGAAGAGTCTGCGGCCGATATCGAGCAACTGCTCGCGGCGCTCCTTGCCGGTCATTCGCCTGCGCTGGTTGTTGCCGGTGCTCGAATTGCTCACCTGCCCATCATCGCGGTCATGCCGCGGTCCGGTCACCCGGCTTGGTCACGCCGGTCCGGGTCATCGAGCCCAGCGAGACGTCGCGCATGCCGGTGAGCTTGCCGGACAGCCGCCGCTCGTCCGGCCACCGGACGTCCCACGCCCAGCCGAGCAGTTCGGCCCACCTGATGACCCGGGCGCTGATGTCGATCTGGCCCTTGAGCGCGCCGTGCCTGGCGCAGGTCGGGTCGCAGTGGTGCAGGTTGTGCCAGGACTCGCCGAAGGAAAGGATGGCCAGCCAGGCGACGTTCCTTGACTTGTCCCTGACCTCGAAGTCCTCGTTGCCGAACGTATGGCAGACCGAGTTGATGGACCAGGTGACGTGGTGCAGCAGGCAGATGCGGACCAGGCTGGCCCAGAAGAACGCGGTGAGCGCGCCGGCCAGGGACAGCGACCAGAGGCCGCCGATCAGCGCGGGCGCGAGCAGGGAGATCATCACCCACAGCGGGAACGTCTTGGACACCCGGCGGATGGGGCGGTCGGCAAGCAGGTCGGGGCAGAACTTCTGCTGTGAGGTCCGGTTGGCGTTGAACATCCAGCCCATGTGCGCGTACAGGAACCCCTTGGTGAGAGCCTGCCAGTCGGTGCCGAACCGCCACGGCGAGTGCGGGTCGCCCTCCCGGTCGCTGTACTTGTGGTGCCGCCGGTGGTCTGCCACCCAGACCAGCAGCGGGCCCTCGATCGCCAGGCTGCCCGCGACGGCCATCGCGACGCGCAGCGGCTTGGCCGCCTTGAACGAGCTGTGCGTGAAGTGGCGGTGGAAACCCATGCTGATCCCCATGCCGGAGATCACGTAGAAGACGGCCGCGATCACCAGGTCATGCCAGCCCAGCCCCCAGCCCCAGGCCAGCGGAACGGCGGCGACCACGGCGAGCAGTGGCACCACGACGAACAGGCCGACCAGGAAGCGGTCGCGGAACGAACTGGGCTCGGGCTCCACATCCGGGAGCGGTGCCTGCGGTGCGCTGGCGGGCGTACCGGGCGTGGCAGGTGCGCTGGGCGGACCGGTCAGGAGGGTGTCGGGGGGTGCAGTCATGGATTCCTCGCTCTGCTCGGGCGCCACGGGCGGGGGGAACGCTCCAGGGCGGGCTGCTGGCTGCGGGCCGTGCGGATTTGCCGGGGATATGGCGATTACGCTTACGTCACCGTAACCTACGACGACGTAGGTTACGCAAGATGCTGACCGAGATTTCACCAAGAAGTGGCGTATCTAACACGTACGGGACGCCTTGACGTCTCACATCATGGGATAGTCAGCGCAGCGTGCCATGACGACCGTGGTGCGCGTGGCGGTGTGTGGCTCCCGGGGCGAGTGGCTCCCGGGCGAGGATTCGAACCTCGGTTGAGCGGACCAAAACCGCTTGTCCTGCCTGACTAGACGACCCGGGAAGGCGCCAGCGCAAACTCTACCGGCGGCTGCTGCCGTGCGGGAAAACAAACCGGGCCCGGCCGGAGCTGGCCGGGCCCAGTGAGCGGGCTTGCGGGGATTTAGGCGGGCCTGCCCTGCATCAGCGCCGAGTGCCCCATGCTGGCCAGCGCGGACAGCGAGGTGGACGAGTTGTTGAGGATGTAGTTGCACTGCTGGACCGAACTGTTCCAGTACAGCGCGGCGTGGATCGCCGGATTCGCCGCCACAAAGGACTGCATCTGCTGGATCCAGTTGACCCGCACGCTGGGGTCGGCATACGGGACGCTACCCCATTCGGCGATGAACACCGGCAGCCCGCCGTGCGCGGCGGCAAACTGGACCACCCCGGTGAACAGCGAGGCCGGGCTCTCCGGCGGCGTCACGCCGTAGGTGAAGGGACGGTGCTGCTTCCTGGCGGTCCGGCAGCCACCGGTGTTGTAGCCGTCGGCGGCGACGATGTCGACCTCGTTGGTGCCCGGCCACCACAGGATGGCTTTGCCGTTGTTGTAGAAGAAGTGCGTCAGGATCAGCGTGAAGTGGATTCGGCCGCCCTGATTCCAGAGCAGGTGGTGATTGACGGCGATCTGGTGGATGTGATCCCAGGCCGCGATGAACTCGGACGCAGTGCCCAGCCCCGAGTGAGTCCCGGGGACGTTCGCCTCATGTTCGAAGGTGAAGTAGATGGCCGGAAGCCCATAGTGGATCGCCGAGGAGTTCATGGACTCAAGGAACGCCGTGATGGTCGCATCTTGCTGCCCGGCCGCGATGGCCGTATAGGGAGTCCCGCCGGGGAAGGTGTCCAGGCTCACCAGGATCGTAGTGCCCTGCGCCATGAAGTTGTCCACGAGCCGGTTCTGGAACGAATCACCCAGCCGGTCGTAGACGCGGACGACCGCCAGCTTGCGTCCGAGCGCTCCCTGCTCCGGGGCCAGTGGCACATCGCCGCCGAACATCACACCGTTGCCGACGCCGGCCAGCGTGCCCGCCGCGTTCGCCTTGCTGCCCTTCCCGTCCAATGCGGAGCTGAGTTTGCCCAGGCTCCCCGTGCCGCCTTCCGAGTTCCCGCTGCCCTGCAACGTCGAGCCATGTGTCGCGGTCTTGCGCTCTGCCAAGACCGAGGCGCATCCGCTGCTCCCCACGGCCAGCGCAAGCATCCCGGCCACCGTGGCCGAACATGCGCGCCAGCGGCGCTCCCTGGTGCGGCGCGCGGGAGAAGCGCCGTCCCTGCGCTCCTCGTGCACGTAGTGCTCCTTAACGTGAATGACGTACTGCAAGACGTCTAAGTCGGCGTACTTCATGATGTCCAACAGTAGGACCTTGCCTGGTTGGCACGCCTGGGTTCCGCCTGGGAAACAGACCAGAATCCGCTAGGTACAACCTGTGTGTGACGATTGGACACGGGCTGTGCACACTGGGGCCGTGTGGGCTCCGCCGCGGCCGTCCAACGGCCATGCTGGCAAGGCGGGCCATACTCGGCCTTTACGCAAATAAAACACTTCCGGACCTGCGGGGAAACGCCAGCTAGCGGGCACGCGCGGCGGAATCATCCGCCCCTTCCGTGTTCATCACATACGGTAAGCTTGCACCACGATCGCGACATCGAGGATGTTCACCCGCGCCCATGGCCGGCAACGTCCGGGGTGGGGGCCAGATGTCATCCGACAAGGCGTGTAAAGCGTCCAAGACGTGTAAGTGTCATACACAGTGCGTGCAGGAGGGCAAACACGCCAGTACGGGCCGGTGGCGGCCATCGGCTGCGACGCGGACCGCACCGGCAGGGTTCAGGGGACGGGCCTGCCGCGGAGATCCGGGGCAATGGACAGTGAACAGCGGGGCGTGGCGGCTACCCGCTGGCTCGGCGCCCGGCGCCGGAGGCAAGCGAGAAGTTAGACAGTGAGGAGCACCGCAGCATGAATCCCGTCCAACGGCCGGACTCCTTCGAGGCGGCTGACTATATCGGCGTGCTACGCCGCCGGTGGTGGATCGTGCTAGCCCTGGCATGCGTCGGCCTTGTCGGTGCATTCGGCTATGTCACAGTCGCCCCCAAGTCGTACACCGCGACTGCATCGGTGAACGTCAACCCGACCGCCGCCGACCAGTCCAACGCGGTAGCGGGCAGCCGCACCAGCGGTGCCACGGTCAACCTCGACACCCAAGCCCAGGTCGTCACCTCGACCGCGGTCGCCACGCTGGCCGGCAAGATGCTGCACAGCACGCTCACCCCGTACAAGCTGTCCGCGCAGGTCAACGTCACCGTCCCGCCGAACTCCTCCATCCTCGAGATCGCCTGCAAGGCGTCCACCCCCACCGGTGCGGCGGACTGTGCGAACGACTTCGCCCAGGCTTATCTGCAGAACCGGCACTCCAGCGCGGTCGATTACGTCAACGCGCAGCTCAAGACGCTGCAGACGCAGGTGACCTCGCTCAACGCGGCCATCGCCGCGGAGACCACCAAGATCGGCTCCCTGCCGTCGAACTCGCCGCAGCGGGCCGCCGACGCCGCGCAGCTCGACTCGGACAAGGCCAAGCTGAGCAGGCTCACCCAGGAATACGCGACCACCAACGGTCAGCTCGCGAACACCAATGGCGGGTCCGTCAACAACGTCGCCACCCCGCCGGGCAAGCCGAGCAGCCCCAAGAAGGCGCTCATCATCCCCAGCGGCCTGGTGGCCGGGCTGCTCATCGGCCTGATCCTCGCCTTCCTTGTGGACCGGCGCGACAAGCGGATCCACAACGCCGCGCACGCGGAGCGGGTGCTCGACCTGCCGGTCCTGCTGAACCTGCCCTCCGGGGCGTTCGGCCGTGAGGTCTCGATCGCCTCGCCGCGGTCGAAGACCGGGCAGGCGTTCACCGACCTGGCTCACGGCGTGGCAGCGGCCCTCGGTGAGGGCAACCACGTCGTGTTCGTGGCGGGCGCGACGCCCGGCCCGGCCGGCAGCGTGGTCGCCGCCAACCTGGCCGTCACACTCGCCCGGACCCACTCCGAGGTCGTGCTGGTCTGCGCCAACATGAACAGCACGGTCGCGCCGAAGCTGCTCGGGCTCGGCGAGGGCGAGGGGCTCGCCGAGCTGATCGCGGGCAACGCCACGGTGCGGGACGTGGTGCAGGGCCCGGCCGGCATGCCGGGGCTGTGGGTGATCACCCCCGGAGCCGACCCGTCGCTGGCGTTCTACCACCTGCAGCACGACACGGCCAGGGCGCTCACCAGCCAGCTTCGCCGGGACGCGCGATACGTCATCATCGAGGCGCAGGCCGCCGACGACGGGGCCGACACCTTCGCCCTTGGCGAGTTCGCCGATGCCGCACTGGTGACGATCGAGATCGCCCGCAGCACCAAGACCGACGCCTCGGAGTGCGTCCGCCGGCTCCGCCAGCTCAGGACGCCGGTGCTCGGCGCCGCGGTCCTGCCCGCGCTGGGCAGGCGCATCACCGTCCGCCCGCCACGCCAGGGGCAGCCGCGGCCCGGCGCCGGCCCGGAGGCGCGACCGGACAGCTCACCCCCCGGGCGCGCGGGGCACAGCGAGTTCACCCCCATCTCCGGCATGTCCGCGAACATGTCGGACCGGAGAGACCGCCCGGTGCGCACCCGCGGAGATGGGCACGGCGGCCGGGCAGACAGCCTTCCAGGAACCTGACCCATGGCAGGCGGGCAGCCAGCGCGGCCGCCGCGCTGGGCCGCAGGCGGGCTCGCAGTCGCGGCCGGGCTGGCAGTGGCAGCCTGCGCCGCGGGCGCGCCCAACGTCGGGCCGCCCGGCGGTGCGGCGCCGGCGCCCAGCCCGACGGCGAGCGCCGGGGCCCGCACCATCGCGGCGGGGCCCGCGGCGCCGCTGACGGACCTGGCCGCCGCCAGCGCCGCCGATGCGCACCGCCGGGCGGTCGCCCTGGTCCTGTCCGGGTCGGATCCGCACGGGCTGACCTCGGCCGATGTCGTCTACCAGGAGTTCGCGTCACCGGTGCGGTACATCGCGGTATTCCAGTCCAAGGAGGCAACGGGAGTGGGCCCGCTGACCAGCACGCAGCCGACGGACGGCCAGGTCCTGTCCGTGCTGCGCGCGCTGTTCGGCTACGACGGCAGCACCCCCGTCTTCACCAAGGAACTGGACCACACCCAGGTCACCAACCTCGGCAGGTCGACCCACCCGTCGCTCTATTCGACCGCGGGGCCGGGAGTGTCCGCCTCCACCCGGACGGTACAGCGGGCGGTCCGCGGCAGCGGGGCGCCGCCGCAGATCTTCTACTTCCTTGGCGAGGGACCGCAGAGCAGCGTGCTGGCCACCACCCACCTGTCCCGCCCCACTGCCGCGAAGGTGACCATTCCCGGCTACGGCACCGAGTCGTGGGCCTATGACGCCAAGACAGGCCTGTGGGCGCTGACCGGGGGCGGGCCCAAGGTTGGTGTTGCCAACGTGGTGGTGCAGATGGTCACGTACCGGCAGGCGGTGGTGAGCCACCGCGCCGGTACCACGGTGCCGAGCGCCCACGTGGTCGGGAAGGGCACCGTCGAGGTGCTGTCCGGTCGTGCGGGTGGCAGCGGCACGGCCGCGCCCGGCACCTGGTCCAAGCCGCACCTGAAGCAGCTCACCAACTACATCGACGACGACGGTTTCCCGATGGCGTTCCAGCCCGGCCCCACCTGGGTCATATTCGCGCCAAAGGGCACCAAGGTCAGCACATCGGGGGGACAGTGATGAGGCAGGCTGGAGCGTGCGCAGCGCCCAGGTGCCCCGCAGAGGTAACGAGGAGCCGATCGTGACGACCGCCCCTGAGCGAGCCCGCCAGAACGGCCTAAGCGGCTTCCAGGGTGCGCCCGCGGCCGAGCCGCAGGTCCCTGGCCGCGCCCCCCGAGGCAAGAGGCCTAGCTGGTTCGCGCGCGATCCCGCCTGGCCCATCGTGGTCCTGCTGGTCGGCTGGCCGCTGTGGTGGTGCCTGGGCGTAGGGGACTATTTCCCGATCGTCGTCGCCATCCCCATGGTCCGCCGGATGTGGCTCTGGCGGGTGCACAAGGAGCGGACCATCAGGCTCCCGCCCGGGTTCAAGATCTGGTCGCTGTTCCTCCTGGTGACCCTGTTCTCCATTGCGACGATCTCGCTGACCGCGCCCGAGACCGTGCCGAGCCCCACCGGCAGCCGCATCATCTCCTGGACACTGCGCACCGGCATCTACTTCGCGGTGACGATCATCCTCCTCTACGCGGGCAACCTGACCGAGGAGGAACTGCCGCGGCGCCGGCTCGCCTGGCTGCTCGGCCTGATCGGTATCTACACCGTGACCGGCGGGGTGCTCGGCGTGCTCGACCCGCACTTCCAGTTCACCTCGCCGACGGCCTATCTGCTGCCGAAGAGCCTGCAGGCCAACAACGGGCTGCTCGCGATGATGCTGCACCCGGGGTTCTCCCAGGTGCAGAACATCCTCGGCTACGCCGTGGGCCGGCCAAGGGCGCCGTTCGACTTCACCAACATGTGGGGCAACGTGCTCGCCATCACGCTGCCCTGGCTGATAGTGGCGTGGTGGGCCTATGGCAACCGCAAGGAGCGCCGGAACCTGCTGATCGTCGTGACGATCGCACTGGTGCCGGTCGTCTACTCGCTGGACCGCGGGCTGTGGGTCGGCCTTGGCATCTCGGTCCTTTACGTGGCGATCCGGTTCGCCGCGAGGGGCAGACTGGGCCTGCTGGCCAGCCTCTGCGGGGTGCTCGCGCTGATAGCGGTCGTGGTGGTCGCCTCCCCGCTGCAGAGCCTCATCAGCCAGCGGCTGCAGCACGGCAAGAGCAACGCCGTCCGCTCCTCGCTGTCCGGGCTCGCCATGGACGTCGCGGTGTCTTCCCCGGTCATCGGGTACGGGGACACCAGGCACGAACTGGGCAGTACCAACTCGATCGCGGTCGGCAAGACGGCCAAATGCCACAGTTGCGGCTCTCGCGACATCGGCGGCAACGGCCAGCTCTGGATGCTGCTCATCACCAGCGGCATCCTGGGCGCCGCGCTGTACTGCTGCTTCTTCCTCTACGGAATCTGGCGATATTGGCGAGATCCCACGCCCTACGGGATGGTGGGCGTGCTCGTCCTGATTCTGGGCTTCCCGTTCATGCTCGTCTATATCGCGGTGGGGCCGCCCCTTACGTTCACCATGCTCGCCTATGTCATCCTCTGGAAGAATGACCGGGTGCGGCACAGGGAAGCTGAGGAGGCGGCCGCTGAGTCCGCCGCCCAGCTTCGTGCCCAGATAGGTGCACGGGCCGTGGCCGCAGAGGCGCAGACATGATCTTGTCACCGGGGGTGGCACGCTGGCGCGGATGAGGCGTAGCCCCAGCGAGGCATGGCCGGAACCGCGGGCCTATGCCGGCGCTCCGCGTACGCCAGCACAACGCGGCAGGCCGGCCAGGGCCCCGGTCCGGGCTCCGAACGGCAGGCCCGCACCGGCCGGGCCGGTGCCGGTCGAGCGCCCGGCGGGCAAGGGCAAAGGCGGCCAGCCGCAACTGGCCGAGGTCGCGCGCGGTGGCACCCTCAACCTGATCGGCGCGGGCGTTTCCGCGGCTACCACGGTGGGCGTCACGGTCTTCGTGACCCGGAAGTTCAGCCTGCCGGTTGCCGGTGCGTTCTTCACCGCCACCTCCGCGTTCCTGATCGTCGAGGCGGTGGCGAGCCTGGGGGCCAACGTCGGCCTCGTCTACTTCATCGCCAGGCTCCGCTCGCTCGGTGAGGAGAAGCGGATCCCGACGATCCTCCGCGCGGCCGTCATCCCGGTCATCGTGGCCTCGCTCCTGCTCACGGTGATCATGGTGGGCCTCGCGGAGCCGTTGGCGAAGGTGCTGCTGAGCGGGGGCCTCGCCAAGGGAGGGGCGGTGAGCCCGGCGGCGGTGGCGCAGGCGCTGCGGGCGCTGGCCCTCACCCTGCCGTTCGCCGCGCTGCTCGACACCTACCTGGGCGTGGGTCGTGGCTACCGGGACATGCGCCCCACGGTCGTGATCGACAAGATCGGCCGTTCGGCCGTCCAGTTGTTCGGCATCATCGTCGCCGTGGCCGCCGGGAGCGCCGCGCTGCTCGCGCCGCTGTGGGCGCTGCCCTACGTGCCCGCCGCGGCCATCGCCTGGTTCTGGGTACGCCGGATCAGGCGGCGGCCCTCCAAGGGCCCGCGGGGGATGCCGGACGTCCCGCCCGAGCTCGCCGCGCTGCTGGCCATTTCCACTCCGGTGCCAAAGATCAAGGGCGCCCTCCAGCGCGGCAGCCGGACGGCGGCGCGCCGGCTGGCGAACGCCAACCCCCGTGGGTTCTGGCAGTTCACCACGCCGCGCGGAATCGCGAGCCTGGCATCCATCACGCTGCAGCGGATCGACATCGTGCTTGTCGCGATCTTGATGGGACCGGGCTGGGCGGCCGTGTACACGGCGGCGACCCGGTTCCTCGTCGCCGGCCAGCTCGGCAACATGGCGATCAGTATGGCGGCGCAGCCGCGGTTCACCGAGCTTTTCGCCCTCGGCGACCGGCGCAGCGCGAACGTCATCTACCAGGTGACCACGGCCTGGCTGGTGCTGCTCACCTGGCCGCTGTACCTGCTGGCCATCGTCTACGGGCCGGAAGTGCTCAGCGTGTTCGGCCACTCCTACAAGGCCGGCGCCGACGTGATGCTCATCCTCGGCGTGACCATGCTGCTGGCCACCGCCTGCGGTCAGGTCGACATGGTGCTGATCACCACGGGCCGGAGTAGCTGGAGCCTGGTCAACGGCCTGCTGGCCGTGGCGGTGAACGTGAGCCTGGACCTGGTGCTCATCCCCAGGTACCACATCACCGGTGCCGCGATCGGCTGGGCCGTCGCCATCATCGTCACCAACCTGATGCCGATGGCCCAACTTGCCTCGTCCATCCACCTGCAGCCCTTCGGGCGCGGCACGATCCTGGCCGCCGGGCTGTCGGCGGTGAGCTTCTGCGCCATCCCGTTCGCGATCCGGTCGGTTCTCGGTGGCGGCCTGGCCGGCCTGGCCGTGGGCGTGGCCGCCGGATGCGTGGTGCAGGCGATCGGCCTGTGGCGGTTTAGCGACGTCCTGCAGTTGTCGGCCATGCCTGGCATCTCGTCCATTCAGCGCCGGCTACGTCGCGCAAGTAATCGATGACAATGAGTTAGCATCGAAGATTCAAAATCCATGTCGCCGCGAAGTGAACCATTACCCCCACCTCGGGCGTCCGTTAAGGGGGACGCCGATCATCCTCGGGTGAAACGCGGCCCCTGGACGTTAGTCAGGCAGGTATTAGATGGCTACGAGACTGGCGGTGCCGGTGAGGCTGGCAGACCGGGCTTTCGTGTTGGCCGGAACAGCCTGCGCGGCGGGCATTCGCGCTACGATCGGTCATCAGGAGGTTACTCTGCCGTGACCTGGCGTTCGGATATCCTTATCAATCTGTTCTGCTGTTATCGGCAGCAAGCGGGGGGCCTGCCAACTGCAAGGCTTTTAGTCGTGCGTGACCCGAGCCGGAGTTTACGGGCCTATTAAGGTCGGGGTATACCTGTCCTCTAGGGGATGTGATCTATGGGGATCATGGACGGCGTCAGGGACGCGAGGCCTGCCGCGGCCGCTGGGGCGGGGGCGCCGCCCCTGCGCTTGGCCGACGACTGGGAGCGGCTTGCGTACCTGCGCGAGGTCTGTGAACTCCTGTGGCCGCCGACGGCGGAGATGACCCTCTACGGCGGGTCGCATGGCTGGCCGCAGCTCACCGGGGCGGTGCGCCCCCGGGCCCTGGGGGGCAACTCGCGGGCCGATGGTCGGGACTTCGTGCTGATTCCCGGCGTCCGGCACCCCCGGCTGCTTGTGCCCGCGGCGCCCCGTGCGGCCGCGGCGGCACTGCGCCAGTACGGCCAGCCGAGGTCATGGGCGGCCCGGATGGGTGTCGCCGCGTTCGCGCTCGGGCTGGCCAGCGGGCTCGGCGGGACGCTGCTGGGCGTTCGGGTCAGGGTCACCGCCCCGCCGGAGGCCGAGAGCATCGAGTCCTACCTGAAGTCCGTCCTCTCCCCTGACATCAGGGTGAGCATCCGCCTCGGGCCAGCCCGCGCCAACCGCAAGCCCGTGCTCCAGTTGCACACGACGAGCGGGGAAGCGGCGGGCTTTGTCAAGATCGGGTTCAATGCGCTCACCCGTGACCTGGTGCGGGCCGAGGCCGCGTCGCTCGCCTGGCTGGAGAGCACCGGGCTGGACGGGATCTCCGTGCCGCGGGTGATCCACCACGGCCAATGGCACGGCATGGACGTGCTCGTGCTGAGCGGGCTCCCGGTCTGGCAGCGCCGCCGCCGGCTTTCCGCCGCCCGGTTGTCCGCCGCCATGGAAACCGTGGCCAGGGTCGGCGGGCTGCAGGAGGGGGCGCTGGCCAGCGACGCTTACCTGCTGCAGTTGCGCGAGCGCCTGGATACGGCGGACCCGGGGCCGGAGCGCTCGGCGCTGCTCGAGGCCCTGGACGCGATCGCGGCAACGGGCCTGTGCACGAGCCTGACCTTCGGGGCGTGGCACGGCGACTGGTCTCCCTGGAACATGGCGAGCACCACCGGCGGGCTGCTGATCTGGGACTGGGAGCGGTTCGCCTCCGGCGTGCCGCTTGGCTTCGACGCCCTGCACTACTGGCTGCAGACCGAGGTGGGGCCGCAGCACCGTGACCCACTGGCCGCCGCCACCGACTGTCTTGAGCACGCGGCCGCGCTGCTCGCCCCGTTCGGCATCGAACCCACGCGGGCCCGCCTCACCGCGGCTCTGTACCTGGCCGACGTGGCCACCAGGTACCTCGTGGACCGGCAGGCCGCGGCGGGGGCGCCGCTCGGCGCGCCGGGCACGTGGCTGATCCCCGCGCTGGTGGGAGAGGTGGCCCAGTTCCGGGCCCAGCAGAACGGCAAGCACTGATCCCAGCCGAAGCGAATCAGCCCGTTAAGTGCCTTTCGAACGGCAGGTACGGTTCACCGGGCGCCGGTAGCATCGGGCTCATTGCCCGGTCCGCATCCAGACGAGGTCGCACACCATGGCAGTTACCCCACGCCAAGAGAGCAGGAGCCAGCCGCCATCGCCGCCGTCGGGCCTTGGCTTCGGCCAGATGGTCCAGCTCGGCGTGCTCGGCCTTGCCTCGGACATCCGCGACCGCAGCAGGGACCCGGCGCTGCGCAAGCGCCCGTCGGCGCGGGCCCTCGACCCACGGCTGCACCGGCCGATCTTCATCATCGGCGCGCCCAGGTCCGGCACCACGTTCCTGGGCAGTTGCCTGGGCCGGATGCCCGAGGTCTCCTACCACTTCGAGCCCCGGCTGACCAAGGCCGCGGCCCGCTGTGTGTACGACGGCTCCTGGACCGAGCGGCGCTGTGCCGCGGTGTTCCGTGGCTTCTACTCGGCAATGCTGCTCGCCGGGCTGCACGGCGGCCGGCGGTTCGCGGA
>Ga0070712_100000809_pt1 | contig 18595 bp, 17 predicted proteins | sample LARL81metaG_FD_71396 | JGI IMG/M metagenome (GOLD analysis project Ga0070712, IMG submission 71396) | Corn, switchgrass and miscanthus rhizosphere microbial communities from Kellogg Biological Station, Michigan, USA - LAR L8-1 metaG | ecosystem: Host-associated > Plants > Roots > Rhizosphere ...
GTCCAGTTGGGCAGAGTTTGGGCAGAGAAACGAATGAATCGTCTTAGGATGCTTTCACTTCACCCCTCTCTAACGAGTGTCGAGATCCGACTTGACTTAACCCATCCGCGCAAAGTGAGGTGGTAGAGTGCCGCGATTGACCGCAGTTTAATTGGTCACCGCCCGCGTTCTGACTTTTCAGGAATTGGCAGCTTAGCCCGAGGGCGCTTTTTGAGTCCCCATTGGCTCAATCGCTTTGCATTCAACTGTTCAAAGAACTTGCGTACTGATTTCTCGCGGCGTTTATGCTCGCCCGGCTTCCACAAGAACTCCTCGTGTTCAGCTAAATCACCCCCGAGGCAGTAATAGAGATTTTCTCGTTCGGTCCTCCGGTAATCAGTAAATTTTGCTTCCATCGCTGCGATCTCATCCCGGTCTACATATGTCGGCAGCGTCGTCTGCCGGATAAGCAGAATGTCCGTTTCTAGGCCCACATCTTTCACGGTTTGCTTCACTTGATAGGCGACATAGGCTGCTAGATTCACAGCCACTTCTAGTGGAAGCAGGGGAACCCAGAATTTCGAGAGCAGCGCCTTCGCTGTTGTTGCGCCAAAACCTACGGCTGCGAATGGTTCTTCTTTCAAAACGGTCAGCTTGTGGGAAGTCCACAATGCGGGATGTCTACCCGGCGTAGCGCCGATTTTAGCCGCGAATGCAATTTCCTCCGCTGATGCTGCCGGGTAGAAGCACGCAATTAGTTCGTAATCGACTGCTTCCTCATACGGCGAAAATGGCAAAACGAATTTTTGATAGAACTCGTAATTCTTGGTTTCAAATTCCTCTTGGAATTTTGCGCTCTCAAATTGCGTGGCATCATTCTTGAACCACTCCATAAAACTAGCAGCAAAAGAATCCAGATATGGACCGTTTCCAGCGCCGGAGATAGCCAAATGCCCGCGATCACGAATCCAAGCAGCACTTATTTTTCCTTGGTCAGCTTTAAGAGTGCCGTGGCCCTGCTCTCTGTCGGCTGCAATCACCGCTCCGCCGTGAGCTAGTAATCCAAGCGCAAGCGTCATGCGTCCTCTCGGACACCGAGCGGCGGGCCTATGTAATGCTTCTCAGTGGTGTTAGGATGCGCCTGTCGCATCGGACTTTTGGTAATCATGGTCGGTTCCTACGATAACGAAGTTGTCTGCCCAGATTCCAAGAACTTAATCGCCCTGAGTTTGTCTGCCGCTGTCCGGCATTGGCTCAACATTGACTGGGAAGCGACGATGCAGGTTTGCGTCGGCATGTCCGACTATATCGGCACAATTGTCAAAGGTTCAATCGTCACCCGAAATTGTCCTTCGTAAAGAAAGTCTCCGTTGTTTGCGTTCGTCAATCTCACACGAACAGTTTGAACATGTTGAAGGTCTTCGACTACAGATCTAATAGTGTCGAAGCCCTGCTCGACGACCCGGCGTCTTCCGATCACGCACAATGTATGCTTGTGGCTAAGTCCCACCAGCCCCACCATGAGTTTGTGGGATTCATCAACCCGAAAGTCCGCGTACTCTCTGGCTTCGAAGAGCCAATTGCCTAACGTTCTCAAAATTTCGACTCCGTCATTCTCGTAAACCACTGATGCTTTGACAGGTCCGCCGATGTTTCGCCCCTCGGGTCGGGCTTCGTTCGTGAACTGAATGATAAATGGGGGCCGGGTCATTTCCTGCGATCATTCAAGAGTTGCTATCCTTCACTGCGGCCGCCAAGCTTTTTAACGTCTCGCCGTTGCAGATTTTCTATTTATTTCTTTCAATATGCGATTGCGCTCCTCCTCACGGGCCCGGTAGTTCCGCATGTACTCTGATCGGTACTTTTTGAACCGCAAAGAAGATCTTTTGCCAGCGTCTGCTTTCTGACGATGGTTGTCGTTGATGAAGCGCTTAGTGGAACGCTTGCCGAACAGCCAAGCGCCACACTCACATTCGCAATTCCGCAGCCGTCTTAACGCTACATCCCCGGCCTCTGCAAGCTCGCAGAGAAAACGAACTGCTCCGTGCTCATCGAGAAACAGCGGGTCTCGACGCGCTCTTTTGCCAGCCGGCTCCCAGGAAATGTTCCACTGGCAATCAAGTGGATAGTTCGGATGCCGGTAATAAGTGTATGACCGTATTTTTTTCTCAAGTCGCGACATCCGGATCGCGTACTTCCGGTTCTTTGCTGCGCGGCCGTCTTTTGATGCAATTTCGATGGGAAGCTTGCCTGAAACCCGCCGCCCATCCACAATTGTTGTGATCGGAAAGTAGTAGCCCTTTACACTCAATTTCACCGCTTTGAAGTCTTGGATCAGCGCACATACGCGCCTGTTTTCCGGTGTCCCCTTCGAGTCGTTGAGCCACTTCGCCAACGCGCGACCGTACTGAACAACAATTGGACTCAGTCCTGCCTTCCGTGCCTGTTTATTCTGTGACATACGCTATCTCACAAATTACACAGTGTTACAAACTCACTGCCAAATTGCAACAGTTATTGCAGACTGAAGTTGAACTAGGAGCCATTGCATGGACAAGGATCTTAAAACGCAGCGATGGAAGGCAGGCCGTTTGAGTCAGATCGAACTCTCTAAGCTCAGCGGCGTGTCCCGCTTTCGGATCAGTCTAGCCGAGACGGGCCTCACCGAGTTGCGCGACCAGGAACTGTACGCCATCGAAGCGGCCCTGGCTGACGAAGTAAGGCGCCGTGCCAAAGAGTTCGATGTCAGATTAGGCAATCGGCGTTAAAACAGGGTTTCGCTAGGAAAAGCTTTGGAAGGAGTCCGCAGACGGGTAAGAGCTTCTGCGCAAGTTGAGAAAATGTCGAACAACACCGCACCCAATTTAATTTCACGTCGTGCGCTAGAAGATGCCGGTGGCTTGATTTTGGCTTCGGCTACGCAGGGGGCGCAGTGTCGATTGTTGCTATTGCGGGCGTGCTCCCGGATCTCCAGTCATCCTGATTGTGAAGAGCTTCGCGCCATAGCCTCCGTGCTTCAAGAAGCAATCGAGCGTATTAGTCGAATTAGAAGAGGGGTCGAACGTAAAGGCTCGGAAGATTTCGCGTTGCCGCTGACTGAGGGAAACCAGTGATGCCGAAGAGGGTTCTCGACGGTGAAGGTATGTGGAAAAGCGACAAACTTTCTCACGTCGAGCCTCCGCGCCGCCGCTCAGAGTATGCCAATCTCTTGCCACTCGCCCTGGCGAACGGAGTCTTCGAGGCAAATCCGCGTCGGATTTGGTCCACGGTGTACTCGTACAACCGTCCTGATGTACCCGCAGAGGAGGTCGAGCAGATCCTCGAGGAATTTGAGCGCGTTAAGCTGCTCTTCCGGTGGATCGAACGCGAGACCGGGAAGGTGTGGGGGTTTTGGGTTGGGATCGACAAGCCCGGTCGGCTGCCCGGCAAGAGTCGCTGGGGTAAAAATGAGGCCATCGGACCGACGCCACCGCCACAGGAGCTAAAACACTTTCTAGATTCCAATGGAATCCATAAGCTTCCAAATGGAAACGGAATGCTTCTAGGCTTTGGCTCTGGCTTTGGCTCTGGAATAAACCTTTCGTCCGAACAAAAAGCGAGTTCGGACGGGGCGTCGGCCATTCCCAAAGAGAAAACTCCGAAAGAACCTTCCTCGGAAGCGTGCAGGCTTGCCGCTCTACTTAAATCGGAAATACTCAGCAACAAAGTTGATTACCGGATTACATCGCGACAGGAACGTAAATGGGCTGTTACCGCGCAGCGAATGATTGACATCGACAACCGCGACCCACAGAAAATTGCAAACCTGATTGGCTGGGTGCAAAGGGATGAGTTTTGGATGGCGAATGTTCTGAGCATGGACACCCTTCGCGCAAAGTTCGACCAACTTTCATTGAAGAAAGAAAAAAGTTCAGCCAAGAACTCTGTCTCAACCAAACTGCCTGATTCTTACATTCCCGCCAGCGAACAAATTCGAGAAGAGCGAAGAACCCAAGAGAAAAAACAAGATGAGTAGACTTTCCGATTACAGCACGGATCAAGTATCGCCGGCAAACCTAGACGCGGAACGATCCGTTCTCGGGGCGATCCTGCTAGACAACTTTTCGTTTGAGGAAGCTGAAGCGCTTGCACTCACGCCTTCTGATTTCGCCATAGACTCACACCGGTGCATTTATGCAGGTATACAACGACTACTAGAGTTCGGTCACCCCGCAGACTTAATTACGCTTCCTGAGGAGTTAGCAAATCACAGACAACTCGAAGCGGTTGGCGGTCTCGGTTACATCGCGGGACTAGTCGATGGGGTTCCAGATCGCCCCAGCATCAAGCATTACGTAAGGATAGTTCGCGAGAAAGCGGCACAACGAAAATTTGTACACGCTTGCAACGCAGGGATTGGTTCGATCCTTGACGGGTCCTCGTCGCACGAGGCTATCGATACCTTAGGCGAGAAGCTGCTTCAGATTCAAACAGGTTCCGACGATCTTCCGGCGCAACGTGTCATTTCTTTTACCGATTGCGTATTCAACAATTGGGAAAAACTTGCCGATGGATGCGAAGAATTGGTTGGGCTCCCCACCAGCTTGGGATCGTTGGACATAGCAACGACTGGCATTCGAGATGGTGAATTGTGGTTCATAGGAGGTCGAGCGGGCGATGGCAAGAGTGGTCTGACCTTGCGAACAGCAGCGGCGAATTGCCGTAACGAAAACCCGGTCGCGCTGTTCAGCTTGGAAATGCGACCAGATGAGCTTTTGCATCGACTGTGGTCAATGGAAGGAAAAATCCCATTTCAGTCCATCCGATACCCACGGCATCTAGATTCCGGAACCAGAAAAAGAATTGAGCACGCAATGGCCGAGGTGGGCAAGTGGCCGCTCTTTGTAGTCGCGGATAGTTCGATCTCGCTTCAAAAATTAACTGCGAAAGCACGACTGCTTATCAAGCGAGAGAAGGTGAAGCTCTTAATTGTCGATTACGTCCAAATACTAACCGCGCCGGGAAAAGATGAGAGGGAAAGATTAACCAAGATTTCCACGGCTCTACGGGCCCTCGCGAAGGATACGGGCGTGCCGGTGCTGGCTATCAGTCAGCTTAACAGGCCGAAGGAGGGGAATCCGAATGCACGACCGAATAAGTTCCATCTGAAGGAGTCTGGGAGTCTTGAGAATGACGCGCACGTGATCATCATGACCTACCGACCTGTCAATGAATTTGGTCAACCCACCGGCGAAGACGAATTGATCATCGCGAAACAGCGGCACGGTCCAGTGAGCAATGAGCGCGTTTACTTTGACCCGAAAACCCTCACGTTCTATGAGCGACATACGGAGGCACGGCGGTGACGATCTCACTTGATGGGAGGAGAAGGGGACGGCTGCCGAGCTTCTAACAAGCGGACCGTGCCAAGGGCTTGTTGTATACGTATCGCCGTCAACTGTGCGGCATCGTGAAGAGGTTGAACCTTTGAGGCGTGAACTAGAACCCGTATTGAGCGCCGTCCAGGTGTTGCGGGTGGAAGAGTTGCCCCGGCTGGTCGGGGATCTCGAAGAGATAAAATGCATCGCGCTAGGCCGGCTCACCACTCCGGTCGCCCAACATCCGCTCGATGAATTGCTCGGTGTGGAGGAGGCCGCCCGCCGCCTTGGCGTCTCTGTCGGTTACCTCTACCACAACCACCGCCGCTTGGCTTTTACGCGCCACATGGGCCGCAAGTTGCTTTTCTCCTCCAACGGAATTGAAGCCTACCTGCGGAGCAGGCGCTGAGTAACCATTGCCGAATTCGAACTGTCAACCGGGTGTATAATTTAAGCGCGTCGAACCCGATGTTCAGATCGAGCCCGACGCTAACCACACTGCCTACAAGGAGGCAAGATATGGCTGAAACCAACCCTAGCATCCCATCTATCCACATTCAACTGGACCGCCAGAGGGGCGACGGGAGAACTTTTCTGCGCGGCTCGGTTTACTGGTGCGCATTCTATGTAGACGGTAAGGAACATCGCGAATCCTGTGAAACCGACAATCCAAAGAAGGCGGAGAAGTTCCTCCGGGATCGTCTGAAGGCTGTGCACGTTCATCAAGCTGACAGGTCAAAGCCTTTCATCACAGTCGGTGATCGCAAACGCACCATTGCGGATCTGATGGATGCACTCAAGACCAATTTTGAACTTCGCGAGAAGGACAGCCCACAAAACCTGTCGAATATCAAGCGTGTGAAGGACGATTTCGGCGATATCCGGGCGACACATCTTACTACCGAAGCGATCGCCGATTACATCCGAGATCAACTCTCAGGCGGATACGCAAAGGCCACCATAAACCGCATAACGCAGGTTCTACGGCAGGGCTACGCATTGGCCGAACTGCCGGCGCCAAAGGTTGTCAGATTGGACGAAAGTGACAATGTGAGGCGCGGTTATTTTGGCGAGGCGGAGATCAGGGCGGTAATCGCCAACTTGCCGTTTGAGCTGGCCGATTTTACGCTTTTCGGATGGCACACCGGCATGCGCAAGGGCGAGATTGCTTCGCTCCGCTGGGAGGATATGGACGGCGACGTGATCGTGTTGGCGGGGAAAAATGCTAAGAATAATGAAAACCGCCAGATCCCGTGCGTTGGAGAACTTGCCGACCTAATCGCACGGCGCAGCGCAGCGCGAAGTGTGAAGGTAGGTGACACGGTCATGCTCTGCGACCTGGTTTTTCATCGCAATGGGGAACCGATTCGGGAGTTTAGAAAGTCATGGGCTCGGGCTTGCAAGAAAGCAGGCGTCCGTCGTTTGTTTCACGATCTGCGCCGGAGTGCCGTCAGGGACATGACCCGAGCGGGAGTTTCTCAGAACGTCGCGATGTCTATCTCCGGGCACAAAACGATTGCGATGTTCAAGAGATACGACATCGTCGATGTGAGCGACCAGCGCCAAGCTCTGAATCGAACCCAGGAGTACCGCAAAGTCGCCAAAGATAATGTGATTGCTATGGTAGCCAAATGAACATAAGAGGTTGGGCTGGCGAAGTGGCCCGGAGCTTCCGGGGCTCCTTTTTCTCGCCGACACATGAATTCACGGACAATTCTCGCGAAAACACGGACAAACCGCCTGACCAACCTCTTGCAGCTTATTGAAAGGAATGGCTCCTCAGGTAGGACTCGAACCTACAACCCTCCGGTTAACAGCCGGATGCTCTGCCATTGAGCTACTGAGGAGTGATGTGGCACGCACAAGGCATGCGCACCTGTATTAGCGCTTTCTATACTAGCATTCAGAAGGACTTGCTGAAAACTTCCCCGCTTGTTTTTGATACCCTGATGTCCCACATCGCTGCTGAGGTGAATATGGTTGGAGGATTTCGCTTGCTCTGGATCGTGCTTTGCTTATCTCTGATGGTCACCATTGCTTTGGCGGGGAACGATTCTTCCCCCAGTACCACTCCGCCGCCAGGCCCACCCAAAGTCAAGACTGACGACGTGGAAGACACAATCCACGGACACAAAATCGCCGATCCATATCGTTGGCTCGAGGATGCCAGCAGCTCCGACTCCCAGGAATACGTACGCTCCGAACTGGCATACACCCGCAGCATTCTCGATCCGCTTCCAGGACGTGACGCGATCCACCAGCGACTCGCCGAACTGCTTTCCATTGGCACGATCGGTACGCCGCAAATCGGCGGCCCTTATTATTTCTATACCCGACGCGAAGGCACACAGAACCAGGCGGTATTGCTGGTCCGCGAAGGCCTGCACGGCAAGGATCGCGCCTTGGTGGATGCCAACAAAATGTCGGCGGACGGTACCGTCGCCCTCGATTGGTGGTTCCCTTCTGACGATGGGAAATACGTAGCCTACGGAACTTCAGGCAGCGGTTCTGAGAACAGCACCCTGCACGTGATTGAGAGCGCCACCGGAAGACTTCTTCCCGATACCATCGAGCACACTCGAATCGCCCAGGTCGCCTGGAAAAAAGATAACTCCGGCTTCTACTACGGACGCAATCCCAAGAAGGGCGAGGTACCCGAAGGCGACGACGTCTATTACCTGCACATCTTCTATCACCAGCTTGGAGCCGATGCCGCCAAGGATCCGCTGATTTGGGGAGAAGGCCGCAATAAGGAGGAGATCCTGGTCTCTCAGTTGCCAGACGACGACGATCGCTGGCTGCTAATGACCGCCTATCAAGGCTCCGCCGGAAAGAACGAACTCTTTTTGCGGGATCTAAAAGCCGGTACGCCTCCGGTCGAAATCACCAGCGGCAAAGATTTCCATTACAGTTGCGAGATATTCCGCGGAAGACTCTACATTACGACCAACGAGGATGCTCCACATTTTCGCTTGTTCATGGTGGACGCGGCTCATCCTGCCCGCTCCAACTGGAAAGAGATCATCCCCGCGTCGGACGGCATTCTCAAAGGCACCGCGATCGTGGACGGCAAAATCCTGGCGGAGTACGAAAAAAATGCCAGCTCACAGTTGAAACTCTTCGATCTTGACGGCAAAGCTCTCGGCGATGTCGATCTTCCTGGCATCGGTTCGATCCAGGGATTGGGAGGTCGGTGGGATCGCAAGGAAACCTTCTTTGGCTTCCAGTCATTCACCGTTCCGCCTTCCGTGTACCAGGTGGAAACTGCTTCGCGGAAAACTTCGTTGTGGGACAAAGTAGCCACGCCTGGCATTGACCCTTCACAATACGAAGTCGGTCAGGTCTGGTTCGCATCGAAAGACGGCACCAAGGTCCCGATGTTCGTCTTCCACAAAAAGGGCATAGTCCTCAATGGGAAAAACCCAACTCTGCTCACCGGATACGGCGGATTTAACGTCAGCCTCACTCCGACTTTTTCCGGCGCACGCTATCTCTGGCTCGAACACGGCGGAGTGTTTGCGGTTGCCAACCTGCGCGGCGGATCGGAATTCGGCGAGGAGTGGCATCGCGCCGGCATGCTGGACAAGAAGCAGAATGTTTTCGATGACTTTATCGCCGCCGCCGAATTTCTGATCGCTGACAAAATCACCGACAAGGAACACCTTGCCATTCAGGGCGGATCTAATGGCGGCCTTCTGATGGGTGCCATGATCACACAGCGCCCCGACTTGTTCCGTGTGGTTGTTTGTCAGGTTCCGCTGCTCGACATGCTGCGTTACCAGAATTTCCTGATCGCGAAATTTTGGGTCCCGGAATACGGCTCGGCGGAAGATCCGAAACAGTTCGACTGGCTCTACGCGTACTCGCCTTACCATCACGTCAAGGCGGAAACGGAGTATCCCGCCATCATGTTCATGACGGCGGATAGTGACAGCCGTGTAGACCCCATGCATGCGAAGAAAATGGCTGCATTAATGCAAGCCGAGGCGGCCAACGGAAGAAGTAAAGACCGTCCAATCCTATTGCGCATTGAACCCAAGGCGGGCCACGGTCAGGGAAAGCCTATTTCCAAACAAATAGAAGAAGGGACCGATATCTATTCATTCCTTTTTTGGCAGATAGGAATGAAACCCTAAACAATCAACGCGGGTCAGGAAGGTACCGCTCATGCCGTCCATATCACAGTTGACCTACGTACTCCGTAGTGTGTCCGTAATACTCTGCCTTATCGCGGTTTCCACGCCATCGATTGGGCGTGCACGTCCCCTTCAGACCGAAACGGAACCCAACGCTGGTCATGCAACATTTACCGAGCTCGTACAACAACCGCGTAGTGCCGAAGTGAGCCGCGATATTCCGGAAGACGCTCCCGATGACGAACTGGCTCCCGCCGCGCTCGAACTCGACGTTTCCCATGATTCCCCGCTCTTCCAGGATCTTTACCAGGCAACACGCGAAACCAAAGAGCAGGCGATTCTTGAGCGACTCAAGCACGCGAAAGGACTGGTCGCGGGTGGCGCAGACCTGAAATTCAGTGATCCGCAGGGGCGAACCGCACTCCATTGGGCGGTCTTCGGCTCAAGTTACGCGACCAAGCCGAATGTGCTGGTCGCCTACGAAGAGCTCGCGGACTCCATGATCCAGCGCGGAATAGAAATCAATAAGCAGGATCTGTATCAGGACACAGCTCTCGACTATCTGCTTTATTCTCCCAGTCTCGAAATGCAGACTCTGCTGATAGAAAACGGCGCCAGCGGCGGGTTTCTTGCCGCCTTCTACACTTTTTTTAATGAGGTGGCGGCCAATTTCCCCCCCAACCCACGACGCGGCAGTTGCTCTCACTCGCAAGGCCGACCTTGCTCCCGCCGCAACTTTGGACGTACGCCTGGATGTTCCGGTCTACAGCGACCGCTCGCGCGCTGGCGATCCATTGACGCTACTGTGACCTATCGGTTATGCAAAAACGGCGAGCAGCTTTCTTGCAAAGATGGAGAGCTGCTGCTGGCACCCGGAACTAAGGTAAACGGCACGGTCCTTTTTGCCACCAAAGCCACCGACAAGTATTCGCGGCCCCGCCTGGTGCTCGACTTCTCAAACATTGTTCACAAGAACGGCCAGCGCACGCCGCTCCACGCTCGCGTCCTGTATGTGGACAACGCCCGTGAAACGGTTCGCAACAACGAGATCCTGGGCATCATTCAGCCGCATGCTTCGAAGAAAGCAGCGCTGGTATTCGCAGCTCTCGGCGCGGCGAATCCCATTGCGGGATACACCATCAAGGGGGTGCAAACGGTTTGCGGGTTATCACTGCGCCGCGAAGTGCTTTTCCCCGCCGGCACCGACATTCAGGTGCAGGTCGTGCGCGCATCTATGCTGAAGCAGAAAGACCCGTGGTCAGGATGGGCGCAGCTCCCGGTAGACGTCCAGCTCCAGCATTTGGTGCTGACCGCGCCGCAACGCACTCACACTTCGAACAAAACTCTTTCGGATGTGACCAATCTTATGTTGATCGGAAGCCAGAAGGAACTGATTGCGGCTTTTCAGGAAGCCCGATGGTTTGAAGCTGACAGTCTGAACGCTGCGTCTGCGATGAAAGTGGTACAGGCCACCATGCGTCAAAGTGGGTACGCCGGCGCTCCAGTGTCGGCGCTGTTGGTCAACGATCGTCCGCCAGACTTGGTGTTTCAAAAGTCGCTGAATACGTTTGCCAAGCGTCATCACATACGCATCTGGAAACTCGCGACAAAATATAACGGACGGGATCTCTGGGTGGGCGCGGCCACGCACGATATCGCCACCACAAATGCGCGCGCCGGCACAAAGTGGTCTCACCGCATCGATCCGCATATCGACCGCGAACGCGATTGGGTAGAAACTGACCTGCTGTTCGCAGGAACCGCAACCGCCTATGCGGATTTAGATCGCCCCAACGCTCCGCACAAAGCCGCCAACCCCACCGGCGATGAAATAGTGACAGACGGTAAGATGGCAGTCCTCCAGCTGGCAAACCGGAAATCGCCGACCGAGCAAACATCGGCGCCGGTACTGACAACCCGGCCGTGAAAAAAGCCGTAAAAAAGAGGCAGGCCTGTGGGGCTTCGCAGTACCAGGCGAGCAGAGGTTTGACTACGGTTTTTTTCTGAGAAGCGCCTCATCCCTGCTGCGCCGGCACTGCCGCATGATCCGGAGAAACGCCCATCGACTCTGCGCTGGCTTTCTCTTCTGAAATCAAGAGTCCCATGAGGATACAAGCCGCACCCACACCGGAGCGGGCGCCTAAACGTTCTTCCAGAAAAATAAATGACGTCAACCAGGCGAAGACCGGTTCCAAGGTAAAGATCAATGCGGTGTGCGTGGCTGGGGTGAACTGCTGTGCCCATGCCTGGATCGTAAACGCCAACGCCAGGCTGAATAACCCGGTAATCCCGATTCCCCACAGCACTCGCGGAGACCACACCACAGAAACCTTCTCCGCCAACGATGTAGTGACAATCATCAGCACAGCAGTGACCGCCACCTGCACTACTGTGATCTGCTGCCAGCGATGCGCCGTACTTGAACTGGCATGGGTCGCATGCTCGATAAAAATAATGTGAAACGCGAACACCACAGCAGCGCCAAGAGTGAGCAGGTCGCCGTGATTCATGCTGCGCCAATTGAGCCCGAAACCGGCCGACGCTGGTACCGTTAACAAATACAGTCCGGCGAATGCCAGAATTACGCCGATGCATGTCAGTCGATTGATGCCACGCTTCCAGAACACGGCCAGCAGTACCGGTACCAGCACTACCGAAACTCCCGTGAGAAATGCGGACTTCGAGGGTGTCGTATATTTCAGCCCTACCGTCTGAAGTTCGTTGCCGACAAACAGGAACACCCCGACCAGTATCCCGGAGCGTACTGCGCCCGCTGTAAGCCTCGGAAGCTCGCGATAGAAAATCACCGCCAATACCACCGCCGCCAGACTCATGCGGACAGCATTGAAGAAAAGGGGAGAGATATCCACCAGCGCATTTTTGATAACGACGAAGTTCGAGCCCCAGATTAGGGTGATCAGGACCAGAAGAATATGCGCTTTAAGCGAACGAGACACCGCTACAGGGTAGCAAACGTCTCAGGAAGGAAGCATTCCTTGTCTCCGGGCGCAGAGGGGTACTCGTCCGATGGACTTAGAGTGTGTCTGGCTCGCGCTCAAAGAACAACCCTAAAAATGCATGTAAGTTATTGGTCGTCATTTGGTTACCGTATTACAATACCGTTCTGTATGTACACAAGTGCAACGGCATAATATTTCATGTGGAATATTATTTCAACGTAGCACCGGCATCTTGCGGGCGGTCCTGAGAGGCGGCGGGAGACAGCCAGCAAAACGATACTACGCGTTTCAAGTTTCAGCTGGAGCCGCATTCACATTAGCGGGCTTTACCGGCGAGGCCTAGCAGGGTCAGCAGGATGCGCTTGAGACCAAGCTCGCGGCCGCTGCAGTCGAACCATTCCTGCAGCGTATGCGCTCCCCCACCCGCACCGCCTCCACCGATAGCGATCGCTTCCAGTCCAAGCGACAGAGGGATGTTTGCATCTGTGGAAGCACGTTGCACCTGTGCAGAATTTCCCAACTGCACGTCCACAGCACGAATCACCTGCATGATATGGGCGCTGGGATGGAGTTCTCCCGCGGGCCGGTTGCCGATGGGAACCAGCTCATGACTCAACCCGAATGGCCGGCGGCCTGAAGAAGCAGGAGATGCATGAGCAGATGAGGCTTGGGATTGCTCCTCCACGGCCTGATCCAGAGCGTAACGCAGTGCACGTTCCAGCCTTTCCATTTCCGCCATCGAGGTTGAGCGGATATCCACGCGCATGCTGGCGGATTCAGGAATCGAATTTACTGAGGTACCGCCGCGAATCACGCCCACGTTAAACGTGGTCTTCGGTGAAACCGTTACCGGAGTGTCAGTGAACGCCTGAATGGCGCGTGCGAGGACAACGATCGGATTGGGGGCGCCAAAGTCGCTCCATGAATGTCCGCCCGGACCCCGCACAATGACTTCGAAACGCCGGCTGCCCAGGGCTTCCGCAACAATCGTGTCGGAGCCCGCGCCATCCAGTACCAGACTGTAATGAATGGAGTCTTTCCAGCGCGGCGCGGAAAAAATGTGGCGCATGCCGCGCAGATCGCCCTCGCCTTCTTCCCCCACATTGCCGATAAACAGAAGCGGAAGCGCGTGGCGAAGTCCCCTCGCCTGCAAGACCGCCGCCATAGCCAATATGGCGGTGACTCCGGCTCCATTGTCTGAAACCCCGGGCCCGTACAGGCGGCTTCCCTGCTGCCGGATATTCAGCGGTGTGCCCGCAGGAAAAACCGTGTCTAGGTGGGCGCTCAGAGATACGTAGCCGTGTCCGTAGCCGCCGTGCGTGCCGAAAACGTTGCCTACTTCATCGGTATGGATCGAGTCCAGGCCGAGATCTTTGAATCGTTCAGCCAGCCACACGGAGCGTGCACCTTCCCCGAAGGGCGGCGCCGCAATGCGAGCCAGCTCGAGCTGCCATTGAGCGAATTGCGGCTCTTGCGTTCGAAACCAGGTGAAAGCCGAGCGGATTTCCGCCGACGCGCACAGGTTGGCAATTTCCTGCTGCACGCTTGGATACAGTTCGGAAACCTCGCTACTCGGTTTTGCGGGCATTTTTTTGTTGCCAGTGATCGGTCTTGAGTCGTCAGAGAAATTCAGAAGCCAATGAGCTTCATCGTTCAGCCGTCTCTCAGTTCTCGGCTGACTGGCGGCCAAAGCTCACAACCGACGACTTCCGTCACCTACGCATTCCAGAATTTCCGGCTCGGTCAAGGTGTGGTCAGACGCTTTGGCGCGCTGGTAAATTCTCTCGACCACGTCGTCGGCAGGGGCCAGCCCGTGACGCTCCAGCCAGAATAAGACGTTCGACTTGCCGCTCATGGGGCCGATGTCGATGATTTGCTCCAGCCCAAACATCTGCGATGGCACGCCGGAATATACCGCATTCGCAAGTTCGATATCTTTCTTCTTATAAGCTTTGATAACCGCGGCAGCGTGAACGCCGGTGGCGGTTCGGAACGCATCCTCGCCCACCACCGGATAATTCGGCGGGATTGGCACACCGGTGGCCTTCGATACGGACTCGCAATACCGTTTCAAACCCGTCAGATCCTGATCGCCCCACGGACTGACGGCCATCAACTTCAAATTCACCAGCATCTGATCCATCTGCGTGTTGCCCACGCGTTCGCCGATACCGAGAGCGCACGCGTGCACACAGTTCGCACCGGCCAGGAGAGCCGCTATGGAATTCGCGACAGCCAAGCCGCGATCGCAATGACCGTGCCAATCCACGCGAATCGATTCGCCAGAAGGTTTGACGACTTCATCCATGACGAATCGCACCAAGGCAAACGTGCCCATCGGGGTAGCGTGTCCCGCGGTATCGCAAATCACAATGGCACGCGCGCCACAATTTATCGCCGCCGCGTACAAGCGCTTTACCATCTCTGGATCGCAGCGACTGGTGTCTTCGGTGACGAACATGGATTCGAGTCCCAGCGATACCGCGTACTTCACCGCTTTTTCGGTGGTTTGAAGCAGGAAATCGTCTGTCCAATTTTCGGTATAGCGCCGGATCGGGCTGGAACCAATGAACGTGGCCGCCTGGATATTCAGCCCCGTACACTGCACGATTTCAGCAATGGGACGAATATCGTTTTCATGAGTACGCGCTGCACAGTTAGCCCGAATCTTGAATTTTTGCCGGACGATTTCATGCGCCAGAGCTTCACAATCCGCCACCGCACGCGGACCCGCGCCAGGCAAGCCGAGATCGAGGGAGTTGATTCCCAGCGATTCCATGCAATGAAGAATTTGGATTTTCTCCCCGATGGAAGGATCGCGTACCGAGGGCGATTGCAATCCGTCGCGCAAAGTTTCATCGTTGAGCAGAACCGTGCCAGCGGGCCGTAGCTTGTAAGCATCCGCCTGGTTCCAGTCGTAAATGAGTTCGGAGGCGTTCACCATGCACCGTTAAGAGAATCGATGCGCCTGCATCTTCAAAGTTGCTCGCAATCGAATGCGCGGATCGAAGAGTGGCGAGCCTATTTTTTTGGACCTACCGTCAGACCGAACACCGACGTCTGTCCCTTCCCCGCCACATTCAGGCAACTCATTCCGTCGGGATTGGGCAAATAAAGCGTCTTGCAGTGTTCGCAACGGTAGACTTCAGTGTCCGCTCCCCAGGCCCTTTCTGCGTCGCCACAAGCCTGTTCCACGACGTCTGTGCTATAGAACCAGCGCTTGAGGTGCCCACCACAGAATTTCCCTTTGGCATCTTTCTCATTGCAAGAGCGCTGACCTGGCTTCTTAAATTTGACCTTGTGATGCGCGAGCTGTGGCGGAATGACGGTGGTCGTGGCCAAGAAGATGTCCTCGTCGCTGCGGCGAACAACGCCGCGGGATTCACACTGTCATTTTACTCGAAGCGGTTTTGGTTGGGCTACATCTGGATCAGTCGAACTCTCTCTTCGGCATGGCTTGGTCCGCACCGACGCGCCCGGCGGCGATGTCGGCGGTGAAATAATTTTCGGCTTTAACCGGATTACCTGCCATCCGGCGCAGCATTGCAATCTGCCCTACATGAGTCAGAGCGTCCGCGATTGGGCCCTGAAAGAGCTTCTCCGGCGGGGCCTGCAACGCTTGAGAAGAAGCGAGATAATCATCGAACTTTTTCAGTGCGGCAAAAAAACGTTCGGTGTCTTTTTCCCAAGTCTGCACGTCCGAAGTCTTCCAACTCTGTTTGCCCTCAGCGATGGATAACGACCAATCCAACAGATCCCCAATATGGGCCAGGATTTGCCCTGCCGCGCGACTGGATGCACTGCAGCGGAAATCTGCGAATCCCTCCGGTACAGTGCGCACGGCCTTGCCGCCGCGATAAGCGAGTGTCGATAAGGCGTGGCGAAGCAGTTCACGTTTAGGATCGGAATTTGAGCTTGTCATTTGCTTCCTCTGATTGATTGCGATTTATTTGCACCTTTCCCATCAGGACTCCTGCGGCTCGGGTTGCGCCCTGGAAGCGGCGTACCCAACCCTGAGCAAATTGCATATCAAGAAATCCTTCCATCTGACGGGTAAAAGCTTTTCCATATCCGTACCACCAAAGTTTTTCCATACCCGGCAAGCGTTCCTCATCCAGATACTTTATTCGCACCATCTCTTCCAGACCGAGCCTTCCGTGCGACCGACCGATGCCGCTGGCCTTCACGCCTCCGTGCGGTGCTTCGCTGATGCCAAAACAGGAGACTGTATCGTTTACCATCACTGTTCCCGTATCGATCCGCCGCGCCATTAACTCACCGCGAGCCCGATTACGCGTCCAAACGCTGGCAGCGAGACCGTAATTGGAATCATTAGCGAGATCGATGGCCTCGTCGTCGCTAGCGAACGGCATGATCGGGAGGACCGGGCCGAAAGTTTCCTCGCGCATGATTCGCATCGTAGGTTTGACGTCAGCCAGAACGGTGGGTTCGTAAAAATTTGGCCCCAACGCCGGCAAACGCTTCGCGCCGGTGAGAACCCGCGCGCCTTGTAATCGCGCTTCGTCCACTTGCGATTCAACATTGAGCAACTGGCGTTCATGGATCATAGGCCCGACATCAGTCTCAGGGTCCATGCCATCGCCGACTCGAAGGCGTTTTGTCTTGCGCACGCACGCCTGCAGAAACGACTGGTACAGACTGCGATGGACGTAACAACGCTCCACTGACAGACAAGCCTGCCCGGCGTTCACGAACGCTCCCCACACCGCACCGCTGGCGGCCACGTCGACATCCGCGTCTTCGAGCACCAGCATGGGATCCTTGCCTCCCAACTCCAGCACCACTGGTAGCAGACGAGCGGCAGCCGCTTGCGCAATCTGTTTTCCTGTAGAAACGCTTCCGGTGAATATCAGCTTGTCGATAGAGGTACATGGCCCGGCAGGCTTTGCGGGTGCTATCAAAGCCGCGCCCGTTGCCGCGTTTCCAGGGATGACCTGGAAAATCTCCTTTGCGACGCCGGAAGCATGCAACAGTGACTTCAGTTTGTTCGCACACAGCGAAGTGAATTCCGAAGGCTTAAGGACGACCGCATTCCCTGCAACCAAAGCCCCCAGAGTTTCGGTTGCCGGAATTGAAAAGGGGTAGTTCCAAGGCGAGATGATTCCGACTACCCCGTAAGGCTCCCGAATCAGACGGCCGGACTTCGTCTTTAGGGCAACGTTGCCGTGAGGAACTGGCTCGTCGCGCAAGAGGCGGTATGAATTTTCGATCAAAAAACGGGCTGTATCGAGCACAACCATCACTTCCGTAAGCAGACTCTCAACGTAAGGCTTGCCGGCTTCACGGGTGATCAGTTGCGCGACGGAGGATTTATCCAGGTACAGAAGCCGCTGGAATTCGCGCAGGATTGCAATCCGTCGACCTACCCCGAGGCGGGCCCACGCGGATTGCGCCGAATGTGCGCGAGCGATCGCCCCCTGGACTTCCGGTTCAGAAGTGCATTCGAACTCTCCGAGAACCTCACCAGTTGCGGGATTGACCGATGTCACGTTGCGAGATGCGGTCTGGAGATTGGTTGTCATGAATGCAAACGTCACGGGATCACGCACTCTGACCCGGTTCCAAATCAAAAAGACGAAGTCAAAACCTCGCGGGCGCCACACCGACAAATTAATATTCAACGCTCACCAAGCACAAGCCGCTTGCCGGGGCGGTGGCTCCCGCAACCGACCGGGAGCGGGCTGCCAGTATCCGCAGCATATCGGATGGCTTCAGCGTCCCTTTGCCAACCTGCAAGAATGTTCCTACCAGATTCCGCACCATGTGGTGCAAAAAGCCGTTGCCGCGAATTGTATAGATCAGTTCGTCCGCCTCACGATGCCAACTGGATGAGAAAACCCTTCGGACATTCGAGACTTCCTCGTCCTTTCCGCGCTCCGCATCCACGGCAGCGAATGAGGTGAAATCGTGTTCACCCACAATGCAGGCGGCTACCTGTTGCATCATAGACTCGTCTAAAGGATAGGGATAATGCCACACATAGCGGGCCCGAAATGGCAGGCAAATATTCTCGCGAAAAATGGAATAACGGTATGTTTTGGCTCGGGCAGACTTGCGGGCATGAAAGTCGGTCGGGACTTCAGAAGCCTCGAGCACGCGAATGGCGGACGGAAGTAGGTCGTTCAGCGCATTGACGAGATTT
>Ga0070712_100000810_pt1 | contig 18588 bp, 13 predicted proteins | sample LARL81metaG_FD_71396 | JGI IMG/M metagenome (GOLD analysis project Ga0070712, IMG submission 71396) | Corn, switchgrass and miscanthus rhizosphere microbial communities from Kellogg Biological Station, Michigan, USA - LAR L8-1 metaG | ecosystem: Host-associated > Plants > Roots > Rhizosphere ...
TGCCAGAAGTGGGTATTTTGTGCTCAAACGCTCGCAACGGAATCCGTGAAGCATGAGCGCCCTCACCGAAATCCGCGTGTTGTTTCGCTTCCGCCACGTCCAACTCGCCGCACTTGTACTGCTGCTCGCCGGAATCGGTACGATCGCCTTCCAGATCAAGCTCTGTGTTCTCGATCCTGACATCTGGTGGCACCTCAAAGTTGGGGACTGGATCATCGATCACGGCGCCGTCCCACACACCGGCATCCTCTCGCGCACCGCAGCGAGTCGCCCATGGGTCGCTTACAGTTGGGGATACGAAATCCTGATGTCCCGAGCCTACGCCTGGTTCGGCCTGATCGGCATCGGGCTGTATGGCGTGTTGCTGACGCTCGCAGTCGCGTATGCCGTCTACTGGATGCTGCGCCGCCTGTCGGGAAGATTCTGGGTGGCATGCGTAGGCACTGGCATTGTCTGCTCCGCATTCCTGTTCAACGGGATGCCACGTCCGTTCTTCTTCTCCATCACACTCTTCGCGGTCACGCTAACACTCTTGCTTGAGGCCAACCGCAGCGGCAGAGTGAAGCCGCTTTACTGGCTCCCACTCATCTTCCTTCTCTGGACCAACCTGCACATTCAATTTATCTACGGACTATTCCTGATTGGACTCTTCGTGGGAGTGAACGTTGTTCAGCGCGCAGCCGCAGCTGTCGGAATCAAGCTGGAGTTTTTCTCGCCTCCGACACTCCCCGTCAAGGATCTTATCCTCATCGGCATGGGCTGTGTGCTAGCAACATTGATCGGTCCTTATTTCTATCATCCGTATCAGGTCGTCTACGAATACTCAAAGGCAAAGTTCACATACTCCGTCATCATCGAACTCCAGCCGCTGAACTTCCGCGGATACAGCCACTTCGCCGAACTCTTCCTCACCGCCGCCGGATTCTTCGCCGTCGGGTGGCGCCGCAAACTCGATCTTTTCAAGCTTGTCCTGATGACCACGGCCAGCGTCATTGCATACCGCACTATGCGCGACGCCTGGTTCATCTGCCTGCCCGCAGCGGCCTGCATCGCAGATGCATTCGCACCGCAAACGGAAGTGGAGCGCACCGAGCCAATATCTTCTGAAACCTGGCTCGAAAAGATAGGCGTAGCAGCCGCGGTCGCAATCCTGCTTGCCGCAGTCGCCAACGGCACCGACTTCACTCAACGCGGACTCGACCATGCCATCAGCTCTACGTACCCCGTCAACGCAATCAATTTTCTGCGCCGTAATCCAGTCCAAGGCCCGCTCTACAACGCGCTCAACTGGGGCGGATTCCTCATGTGGTACATGCCGGAGTACCCGGTCGCGATTGACGGACGCAACGACCTCTACGGCGACGACCTTGACAAGCTTTTCTTCAATTCACAAAATGCCGAAGCGTCGTACACCACCGATCCTTATCTGAATGAAGCAGGAGTTGTACTACTCGGCAGCGAAATGCCGCTCGCCAAGATACTCAGTGTCGATCCCAGATTCCAGCTGATCTACCACGACGACATCGCCACGGCCTATGCGCGACTTCCGGGCGCTCCGTAGCCGGCGTAATCATTCTCAGGATCAGACCCGTCATCGACCACCACAGGAATTCCGACCGGCTCGCTCATGGCGTGCTCCTTCGCGTCAGCACGACCGATACCTCGTCGGTGTACGCCACCTGAAAGCGCGGCACCGAGCCGAGCGCCGCGGCCAGGTTTGCCTTCTTCGGCAAAATGATGGTCTGGGCATCCGCTATCGCCGGATACTCCGTGTACGGCACCTCGGCATTCATGACCTTCGAATATTCAGTGACCACGTCGGCCCCATACAGATCAGCCCGGGAGTCAATCGCCACCGGACACTCAGGCAAGTACCAGGTAATGAATCCTCCCCATTCATATGCATTGAACAGCGGTTGTGAAAGCTGATGACTTCGAATGTAATCCAACGCCGCCACAGGATAGCTCTGCCCAACCTTCGCAAGAAGCGCCTCCCGATTGCGCGGTACGCGCAGAAGAAAAACGATGATCACTATTGCGGCGGCGACAGCGGCGGTCATCCACACATGTCTTCCAACTTTTGCCCTCTCGTCTGAGCCAGACGTCACTTCCCTTCTCGCCACCTGACCGATCACGGCAAGCGCAGCAAGCGCCACCATCCAAATATCGCGCTGTGAGTAGAAAGAAATGCCGAGTGAAAAAACAAGAATTGCGGTCAGAAATACATCTCGCGAACGCCTCAGTCCAAGCGTGAGAAACGCCGACACGGCCAACAACAGCAACAGGTAATCCTGTGCCTGCCGGAATCCCAGAGCCTGAAAATCCGGCAGATACTTGTTCGCGGAGCTGAATGTAGTTTTCAAAAAGACCTCGTAAGGTCCGTACAAATACGGCGTGACTAGCGTGGCGACAAGGGACGCCCCAACGATCCTTCCAACCTGCTCGCCGCGGAGCGACGAAGAGATGTTTAGAGATTTCTCGAGCGCGACGGAGGCGAGAAACACAATCAAAACTACAACCCCGTAGACGAATTGCACATGCAGGTTCGCCCACAGCGCAAACATCACTGGCAGCCGCCAAAGCAAACGCAAGTTCCCGGTTCGCCGAGCCTCCAGCAGGATCAGCAACTCAATCCCGAAAAAGAGAATAGACAAATATGCAGGCCCCGGCTGCACAGATCCCAGAATGTATTGCGACACAACTGACAGTCCGATCGCGAGCCAGAATCTTCCACGCATTCCGCCAGCCAACAAAAATGTCAGCACCGCGAGCGCAGCCTTAAAGCACATCAGCAGCCATGGAATCGCCCGCAATCCGACAAGTTTGTACGCAACCGCAAGCGACAGTTCATAAGCCCAACTCGAAGCAATCCACGGCTGTGCCGGCGACTGCGAGAAGATTCCAAAATGCGGAAGAGCATGATGCTGCAGCATCCAGAGTCCGGCGCTTAGATGCCACCAGATATCAGCATTATCGAGCGAAGAAAGGGACGTTAAACGGAAAGCTTCGGCCACCGCCGCCGCGGAAAACAACACGACCATTGCCGGAATGCGAAGCTTCGCCATCGCGAGTGATTCCCTATTTCCAAATCAGAAATCCGAATTACCGGATGTGGCCCAAGGATCCTGCGACCGTTCCATTCGCGTTGTGCGCTACGCTGTGGCATGTCAGCGAGCACGTATTCGTAGCGCGGTTGTAGCCGATCGGAGTGGCTCCGTTCGGGGCCACCACATTCGCGTCGAAGTTCACCAGCCGCTCTCCTGTAAACGTCGGAGATGTCGCACCCATACCATGCGCCGTGTGGCACACCGAGCAACTAAAGCCATACTGCGAGACGTGCAGCGCGTGCTGGTTCCAACTCGTGTTCGCCAGAATGTTGTTTGGCAGATCGTGGCACTTACCGCACATCGCGAATGGACCATTCACCGTCACATCCGGGTTCGGATACAGATTCGTAATCAACTGCCCGGCCGCCGGCGCCTGGCTGAACTCGTATCTACGCTCCAGAAGATGCGTCCACTTCGATCCATGCGGCCCGTTTGCGCCAGTTCCACCGAACTCGCGGTTGTCGTCGCTGTTGTGGCAATCGGTGCAGAACAGTTGTGTGCCCACCAAGCGCGAAGAAGGCAGTCCGGTTTCGGTCAACATGTTGATCAGCAGACTGGGCTGCGGCAGCGGACTTGATCGAGGATGAGTTACCGGATGACTCGAGGTCGACGTCTGCGCAAACTCCGGAATAATGTTCAGCGGGTCCGCCGCCTGCACCACGCGAATCGCCGAATACCCAAACACCCTCAGACTCTGCTTGCCCAGGCTCGTCCCGTGACAACGCAGGCAGGTCTCATACTGATTAGCCGACGGAGTCAGCACCGTGATGCCATCCACCGCACTAATGCCCGTCGCGCCCTGCTGCGGCGGTCGAATCGCCGGAGGCCCAGAGAAAGCTGTCTCGGGATTCCCATCGTGGGCGCTGTGGCAGTCCACACACGTTGCATGACGATTGTGCTGGAGCAGGGGCGCTTCGCCCGCATCGTGGAAGTTGTTGCCCGCCGGCAGCGGATGGCTGATCTTTCCGACTTCCGCCATGATGTTCGGCACGGTCGCCGGCGATAAATACGTACCGCCCGCATGACATGTCATGCAGCTTTGCGTAACTGGATCATACGAAGTCGCAGCAGGCGTGGCAGGCCGCAGCAGGCGCGCAGGTGCAACCGAATCATGCGACATGTGGCACGACGAACACGCATTCTCTCCGACCGTCGTATAGGGCCCGACATGCGCATCGGCAGAAACCTGGTTCGTTGCAGTCTGATGAATGCTGTTGGTGAATCCCGCCAGCGGATTGATCTGTCCCTGCACCACGCGGTTCGGATCGTGGCACGCCAGGCACATCTGGGCCCGCGAGCTATCGCGCACCAGGAAATTCTGCGCGATCTTATCAATCGACTGCACATGCGGATCGTGACAGCTCGTGCACTCGATGTTGCCATTGATCAGCTTCACTGCCCCAGTTGGATCCGCGGTCTTCCCTTGCGATGCCAGCGATGCCACCAGATTTGGCGCATCCTTGATCGGCAACACCAGGCTGAACGGATGCGATCCCGTCAGCGTCGTTCCAAACGAATCCATCGAGTTCATCGATCCGACCATCGGCAACTGCCCGTACGCCGCTGACTGCCCGACAGCCACCGTCCCATCGTGGCAGCTAAGGCACAAACTACTCGTCCGTCCTAACGTAGGCTGTGTCCCTTGCTCGTTGTATGTCGAGCTGTTGTACGGAGTGTACGAACTTGTCGAGAGTTTCTGGTTCCACAGAGGTGTGATTCCGCCCAGACCGCTGTGTGGCGCGTGGCAAAATGTGCAACCCAAACTTCCCTGCGAATAGATTTTTGATCCGCTAGCGAGCGTCAGATTGTGCACGCCGAGCACATCGGCGTTCGGAGTCGCTTGCCCAAAACTCATGGCAGCCACAAATACACATGCAAGCAAGAGGATGCACTTCATGGCTGTTTCCTCCCGTCTGCCGTGATGCCGTAGTAATGAAACACCTGCACACGCCGGTTGAACGAATCAACCACGTAGATGCGGTCCTGCTTGTCGATCTGCAATCCGGTCGGCAGTTGAAACTGCCCTGCCCCGGTGCCCTTGCCACCGAAGTAATAGAGCAGCCTTCCCTCATCGTCAAACACCTGCACCACGCCCCACTCGCCATCGACGATGTATAAATGCCCTTCGGAGTCGTACCCAATTCCTTTCGGGCGGAAAATCCATCCCGCTCCGTCGCCGATTTTTCCAATTGCGTACTTAAACGTCCCGGATCGATCGAACACCTGCACGCGGAAATTCATCGCGTCCACGACCGCGATATCCGTTCCGTTCAGACGAAGCTCTGTCGGATAATTGAACTCTCCGTTGTCCGTGCCCGTCTTGCCAATCATCTGCAGCACACTGCCCTGCATGTCCATCACGAAAATCTTGTTGCGCAGCGTGTCGGTCACATAAATCCGCTGAGCCGTAGAATCCACCGCAATCCCAGTCGGACGTTTGAAGTATCCTTCGCCACCCTTCAGACTCCCAATCGCTCGGCGATATTTCCCGTTCGCATCAAAGACCAAAACCTTCCCCACCTGCGAATCGGTCACATAGATGTTGTCCTGCGCATCCACGGCCACGCATTGCGGCACCAGCATCGGATCTTTGCCCGCATCCCGCCGCGACAGGAACTTGTATTTCTGCTGCTGGAAATCGAAGATGTGCACGCCAGCGGCCGCCACGTCCGTCACGATGATGCGTCCCCTCGAATCGGTGACCACGCTGTAAGGGCTAACCAGATAGTGGAAGTCGGGCAGGCCAGCGATGGTATCCACTACCTTCGTCCAGAAGCTTCTTTTCGGTTTGACCTCGCGCTCAAGACTGAAGCTGCGCTCGAAAGAAAGTTTGCGCCCGCCGTCCATCAGTAGATCAGGAGGGGCGGGCTGCTTGATCGTCTCCTTTGGACGCTTCGCCGCGCCCGCCTGCATCGCGGGCAGCAACGCCATCAGGGCCAGGATCGCTGCGCAGCTCACCACTCTGCGCAACTCGACTCTGCCCCGTTCCTTTAGAAGAAATCGAACCATCGTGTGAACCCGGCGAAATACGACGTCGAAGTGGCTGGCAACCCCAAAACGCTGATCCCCTGGGTAAACCGTGTATACCCAGCCTGAAAGCCAATGCGTCTGAAATGGTACTGTAACTGGGCGTTGAAGATCTCCATATCGTTATGCGACATCACCGAATTGCTCTCGGTATTGCTGATCGCACGGCTGAACGCTCCGGAAAGTACCAGGCGCCGAAGCGGCGTCACTGAGACGCCACCGCCCCAGCTCGCACCGCTAAATGTGACGAACTCGGTTATCCCGGGCGTTGGAGTGATCGGCACGAAGCCGCCTACTCCCAGCATCGAAATCCCGGTTGCATTGGTGTAATTGCCCGTAATCGTGAACCGCCGCATGCCCAGCGACGTCGAATATCCTTCGCTGTGACTCGTCGTGCCAGGTTGGTTTGTCAACCCGCTGTGCGTACCATTGAAAGCGGCGATCCAATTGATTCCCTGCGCCATCTTCCGCCGCACGTTGCCGCTGTAGTTGTAGTACGAAGTGGTATACGTGATCAGCAGCGTCTGCACGTTCTGCGCGTAGCTGAAGTTTCCCGAAAGCTGCCAGCCCTTCACGCGATGAAATGCATTCACGTTTCCAATGAAGCCCAAAGCGTTGTCACCCTGCCCGGTGCTGCTATCCACCACCGAGGCGGAGAATGTAAAAGTGTCGAGCAAGCGCCTCCCATACGCGACGTTCCCGCTCACAAAAGTGCCTGTATAGTCCTGGCCGAAGTAAAACTGGTCATAGTGAGTCGCAGTAACTGAACCCGACAGGTAATTCGTGAACTGATAGCCAGCTCCCCCCGCGAGCGTAACAGAGTGTGAGCCGGTTCCAAGGTTAATTCCAGGAACTGGCGGGGCTCCGGCGGCGACCAGGCTCTGCGCAAGGTATCCGCTCAGATTGCTCGTGTAGTTTTCGTTGACGTTAAACGAGAGCCTTTGAGTCGGGTGAAAGCTCGCGCCGGCATTTTCGATATCGTTCGTGTAGTTGGAAGAATTTGTACTTTGCCCGGCGGTCGAGAAGTACGTGCTGTCCGACGAGGTCCGATCGTAGTTTGCGTAAAACTGACCATGCAATGGCAGGTCGTGCTGTGCCCCTACGCCCTCGCTGCTACCGGTGGAGTCCTGAATGGCCTCCGATTGGCCGGCCAGGAACTGCGGGAACGTCGAATTGAAAACATCATACGTGTAGAACGCATTCAGACGAAATCCTGCGATGCTGTAGTCCGACCTGATGTTCAACAATTTCGTGTTGGAGCGCGTTTCTTCGTCGGTTCCATAGATCGTCCCGCTGCCGTTGCCCTGGGAGTAGCCAACTGCGAGCGTCGGGAGATTCGGCATCAGCGCACTCCAGTTCACAGCAAACCCTTGCCCCTTGCCGATCGTCGTGAAGTCTGGCTGCCCGGTCAATCCAAAGGTTCCTGTCGAGTTCCGATCGTAGTGATATGCCACAGATCCCGGAAAATGGCTTCCTGTAAAAAGGTTTGCGCTGGCTTCAACTCCGCTGGCGCCGGTCAGGGATTGATAGCTGGAATTGTTGCGCGACTGGTTGTAGTAGGGCGTCGCTTCGAAGGAAAGGAAATTAGGGTTGTAATAATAGCCCGAGAGCTTGCCATCGATGCCACCATTGAATCCGTGCGAGGAAGGAAGCTCGTTCCCGTAGTCCCCGGCGTACCCGAAGCTGAGCAGGCCGCCGGCCTTGAGGTGGGTATTCTCGCCGATCGAGATGCCTTCATTGTTCTGGGCAAAGGTCAGTTGCGCGATCACCAGTACCGTCAAGCCGATGATGCGTTTCGCAACAGTCATGTCCGCAACGTTCCTTCCAGCCCCAAGCCAGAAATCCAAACCCTACCCCTGATAAGGCACAAACCGTGCCAAACGAGGAACCACCGCGAACGATCTAAGTCATTGAAAATGTGGAAGAAATTTTCGTTGCGAGAGGCTGAATGGAGTGGAAAACCAAGCCCGGTGCGGCATATCACCCGATGGCGGGGGGAAAGGCGCAGAAGTCATTGAATCATTTAGTCATTTAAACATTTAGTCATTAGTCAATGAACATCAATGACGCGGAGATTGTCCCGGAGGGACACCTGACAATAATCCGCCAGTTCTACTGGCGGGAATGGCCAGAACGACAGCGGCGTCCCGTAGGGACGCCTGATCCTTCGGCTCTGATGTCGCATTTCAATCGTGCCGACGGCACGACGCAAAACCCCAAATCCCAACCCGGCGTTGAAACGCCGGGCTATTCTCGCCCGCCCCTCCGGGGCTCTAACCCACTTCAATTTTCGCCTTGGCCCTGAGCTGCTTTGCTAAATTCGACCTTAACTTTTCGTATTTTGCTTTTTGGAGTTCGTCCTTCAGCCCGCCCTTAACCTCGGCAAACGGCTGCTTCCGCGAAGGCGTATACGCTGTCGCCCGCACGATTGTGTACGCGTTCTCGATCTGAATCAATCCGCTGACCTGCCCCGGCTTCGCGGTGCGCATGAACTTCACCACTTGCGGCGGAAGCTTGTCGGCCGGCGTGATCTTGTGATCTCCCATGTTCACGCGGAAATCGTCTTCCGACATTTTCTCGGCCAGCAGTCCAAACTCTTCATAATTCTTCGCCGTTTTCGCCTGCGCCAGCGCCGCATCCGCTTTTTTCTTCGCATCGGCCTGCTGCTGCGGCGTCGCTTTTAGGGAAGGAATGATCGAAATGCTCTGGAACCCGAATGACTCGGGCTGCTGATAGCGCGCGCCATTCTTCACGTAATAGGCCTGAACCTCGGCCGCCGTGACCGTCGCCTTCATCTCGACGTCAGTCTTGAGCACTTGCTCAATCAGCAGCGAGCGCTTGATCTGCTGCTTCGCTTTCTGTTCCGAGCCCTGCATCTCCGACTTCAAATACTGGTTGTACTCATCGGGACTCGAGAACTGCTTGCGGAAATCGTCTGCGGCGGCATTCAGTTTCGCCGTGGGCACGAACAGCTTGCGCCGTTCCGCCTCCTGGTACACCAGCTCCTCGAAAATGATCATCTCCAGCGCGCCCTGCCGGATGGCCGCTTCCTGCGACTTGGGAAATCCGTTGTGCTGCCGCGCATACGGGAAGATCGTGTACATCTCGCGCAGCAGATCGCGATCAGTCAGCACCGCGCCATTCACCTTGGCCACCGGCTTGTCGCTCACCATAAGTGGTGAAGTCTGCGCCGAAGGCAGTGATGCCGCAGGCGCCCCATTCGATACGTTTGTCGGCGCATGCGACGAAGCCATCTGAGCCGTCGCAATCGCCGCACTTAGGAAGATTGAGATGAAGAGTTGGGATTTCATATTGCCTCGTTAACTGATTTCAACTGTGCTACTGCACTTTACCTGCCGTTTGTCATGTTGAGCGGAGCAGTGAGGAGAGCGTAGCGAGCCTCACTGCGCAGTCGAAACATCCCTACCCGTGCTGCACTGCCGAAGGTAGCGATCCCTCGACTTCGCTCGGGATGACAACCAATATTGCCAAAGACCCAAAAAGAAAGGGGAGAGTTCCCTCTCCCCTCTGTCTAGCAAATCAGCCCAGGTTTACTGGAATACCGTGGGGATGTTGTTCGTGTTGTTGGCTTCGTTCGCCTCGCTGAAGTGGCATTGACGGCAGAATTGCGTCGTCGATGCAGCCTGTCCGGCGCCCAACTTGCCTTGCAGGTTCGGGTTGTACGGGCCATTGATGAAGAAGTAGGTGGCATAGAATTTGCCGCCGCCGTCGTTCACGATCGGGCTCGCCGCGCTGGATGCATACACCGTCATCACGTGTTGATTATGGCAGGTAGTGCAAACGATATACGCTTTGCCATTGTTGACGCCGTATGGATTCGACCACTTTCCAGGCGCCAGTGAGGGCCATCCGTAGTTGGCTACGAACTGAGCGTACGGTGTTCCGGGAGTAACTGAGAACACGTTGTTGGCGAACACAAGGCCGTTGCCCGCGCGAACGGTGGCGTTCAGGCCCACCGGGTGATCGTTGGTATAGTTGCCAGCCCCGGTACCGTCGTTTCCGAGCAGGGTCGGGATCTTTCCGTTGCCGTAGGTGGTATTGGTGAGCAGTCCGATCTGTTGTTCATACGACCAGTTCTGCATCATGTTTGAAGGAGTCAAGTTGCCGTCATGGCAGCTCAGGCAGAGCAGGATTCCGCCCACTTCTTCGGATCCGCTGGCAATGCCGGAAGGCAGAACTTCAACGTATTGGCCGTTGTCGCCAAATGCAACCGACTTCCCATAGAGTGGGCTGGCGTCCTGGCCCCACAGTGCATAGCTGCCGGCATCTGCCGCGCCATTGTGGCCGCCGCCGATTGAGCCGCTGTGCGGAGCATGGCAACCCGCGCAGCCACGTCCCTGATTCTGGTGCGCGCCGAGGACGTCAACCGTCGACGACCAATTCTGCGCCAGTGCCAGGCCCGCGACCGCGAGAACAAACATCACTACTATCATTGCTCTCTTCATAAATTCTTACGACCTCCTGTTTTTTCGCGAACGCTTTAACTGATAAAATCTCAGAGGCTTAGGCCGAGGGCTGCATCTTGCGCCTTGGCGCCCGTTGCAGCCGCCCCTCGATCCTAGTAATGCAACTAGCCACCCGAACCGAAGCCAGCTTGACCGAACCTGTAGTTTTCCTTGTAAGTTGCTGAATCTAAATGCTAAGAACAAGATCGCATAGGGTAACGCTCGTTGGCGAAGTATTGGCTCAGTTGGGGGAAAACAACCAGTTGGAAGAGGCGCGTGGTCAAATTCCTCAGTTACAAGCAGTTGCGTGAGGGGATGTTGCGAAATGCAACAGGGCGGGGCAATGCCATCATTTAAGCATTTAGTCATTTAATCAATGAAAGCAAAAACCAACCGGAGCGTGGCCCTCGATTGGTTTTCATTGTTTAAATACTTAAATGACTAAATGATTAAATTCACTTGCTCTCCGGCTTCTTGATCTCAACGGGAGCGTCGGCGGCTGCCTTCTTCGTCCGCCCGGCCTCTTTCTCTTTCTGTAGCTTGTCGGCCTCGGCGTCGGTCACATAGCGGAACTGCTGCACGCGCCCCGGATAGATCTCCGATGTGAAGATGCGGTTGTTCTTGTTGTCGGCGAGCACGTTGACGATTCCCTGGAACTGCCCGGGCAACAATCCATGCCCGCCAAGCACGATCAGCAACTGCCACTGCTGATTGAACACTTGCACGCGGTCCTGCATGCCGTCCGCAACCCAGATGTGCCCGTCGCTATCGACAGTAACGCCCTTCGGCCGCGCAAAGTATCCTGGCCCATCGCCATTCTTGCCATAGGTAGAGATGAACTTTCCGTCCGCATCGAACACTTCCACCCGGTCGTTCAGCGTGTCGCAAACATAGAGATTGCCTTCGGAATCAACGGCAAGTCCGGAGGGCTTGGCGAAGTCGCCCGGCGAAGTGAGTTCGTGATTGTGACCGGTGGTGCCGATCTTGCGCACTAGCTTGAACGAATCGGCGTCATACACAAGAACCTGGTCCAATTGAATGTCGGAGACGTAGAGCAGCCGGTTCTCGCGATCGATCGCCAGCGATCCAGGGGACGACATACCGTCGGTGATCACGTCAGTAGCCTTGTGGCTCGCATCGAACACCAGCACATGCCGCAGTCCAGGATCGGAAACAAACAGCCGGTCGCCATCATCCATGGCGAGGCCGATGATGCGCACAAAATGCGCCTCCACCTTATTCTTGATGAGCTCCGCCGTCCGTGTTTCCGTGTTGAAGATGAAGATCGCCCCGACCTTCTGATCGGCAACATACAAATTGTTCTTCGAGTCCACGGCCATCCCGTAAGGCTCACCGAGCTGGAAAAGAACCTTGCCGCTCTCCCCTGTTGGCTGCGTGCCTGCTAAGCGGTCCATCCACTTTGCTTTTTTCGTCGGAGCAGTTTCCACCTGCGACAGCTTCTGCGCTGAATAAAACGCCTGATAACGAATGCGCGCGACAGCCGGCGGGTTCGGCCACACGATGTTTGAGTAGTCGATGACCGGAATTTTCTTCGGCTCGTCTTCGCCCTTTTTCTTCTTCTTGTCTCCAAACAGTGCCAGCGGCGCCCCGAGCATCATGCTCAGTAGAACCAGCCAAGCCACTACGCTCACCCGCTTCCGTCGAGAATTTGTTCTGGCATCGAACGTCATAGTCGTTCTCCTCACACACTATCTCTGCGTCAGATTCTTATGGCAGCTCGAGCAGAACTGCATGTTGTTCGTCTGATCTTTCACTAGCAAATCCGGTTGCGCCGAACTATGGGGCTGATGGCAACTCAGGCAATCAATCTTTGCCCGCACTTTCGTGACATCGGTGGGATCCGGCAAATCCGCGACTGGATGCGCTTCCACCGGATGCCCGCGCCCGAACTTTATCGGCAGCACCACAACCTTGTTCTTGCTGAAGTAATCCTCGGGCAACCTCACTTTGCCGTCGAAGATCGCCAGCAGATGGTCGGACTCAAGTTTCTTCGGCGTCGAATCCGGCCCGTGGCACTCCAGGCAGAGGCCGTTCGCGGTCTTTGCGCGCAAGAGGTGCTCATTCTCGCCGCCATGCGGCTCATGGCAGGTGGCGCATCCCTGCTTGAAAGCGGGCTGATGCAGCGTGTGCTTCTTCGCCTGTTCCGCTTGATCGCTGTGGCAAGTCAGGCAGATATCCACCGCATTCGTCTTGGGCAATCCCGGCTGCCGGCTGGCGTGCGGATTGTGACAGTCCGTGCAATCTCCCGCTGCTCCCGGATGCGGCACCTTCGACTTCTCAATCGCGTCGGTCTTCTCGGAATGGCAAGTAACGCAAAGGTCTTTCGCATTGGCCTGCGTGAGGACAACTTTTCCGTCCTTCGCGGGAGCATGGCAGGTATCGCACGATTTATCGGCAAACGGTGGATGCAGGAACTGCCGCATCAGCTTCGGCGCGGCCGACTGGTGCGGATCGTGGCACTGTGTGCAGTTCGCTTTCTCAAATGGCTGATTGTTGTGCGTCTTCTGCAACGCCGCGTCTTTCACGTCGTGACAATCGATGCACAGCGCGGGCGCGGCCTTGGTCAAATGGAAATCAAACTCAGGCTTGCCGACTTCGCCGACCTTATGTGTCGTATGGCAGGTATCGCAACCCATATCAAGCGCCGCGTGGCGGCTACCCTTCGGAGCCACATTCAGCCCCTGCGTGTGGCACTGGAGACAAAGATTCGCGCCCTTATCTCCCGATGTCGCCTTCAGCAATTGATTTTTGTTGTCGCCCTCGTGAGGATCGTGGCACTTGATGCAATCACGCACCGCCGGAGGATGCACCGTACCCTTCAGCGTCGACGCATCTTTTTCGGAATGGCATGTCAGGCACATGGCCTGCGGCGTGGTAGTGATCAGCTTGACCCGCGTGATCTCTTTGTTGACGCGAACTTCATGGCAGCTCAAGCATCCCGTCGCGATCGCCGAGTGCACAGCCTTGCCCTTGGTCTTGTCCTCGTGACACTCGAGGCACTTCGCCGAATCGACGTTTTTCTCGAGTGGGACCGGATGTTCTTTCGCCCATGCCGGTCGAGCCGCGATCAACAGCGTGACCACCAGCATCTGCAGCAAGCGGGGGAGCCTGCTTCGGAAAGATTTTGCTTCGACAGGGAATGCGCAGTATGAAGACATTGGGACCACTTCCATTCCTTGCATTTGCAAGCGTCTCGCCTTATCCCAATTCAGGAACTCTCACCCGGATAAACCATTGCGTAACATCAGGTTCAGCCACATCGATCGATGACTGCGCCGGCCCGGGCCCGCCCCAAGATCCGCAAAACAATGGGCCTTCTGCCACACCCGCTTCGTCAAATCACGCACGTACTAATGTCTTCAGCGGGATGCAGCCCATCCGACTGAATTTGTAGCCCTGTGATTGTAATCACTGAGGTCCGGCCTTGGGTGAAATCTCGGGAAAAGCTTGTCACGATGAGTGTTATGGCCCATCGACGTGTTCGCGACCGCGCGCCGGAAAACGCCTAACCATATTTTGCTTCAGATACTTGCCAGACCATCCACCTGTTGGCTCCGAACGTGCATTCCCCGGATGTGAAGGAAGACGAACCTTATGGCCCTGTCACTTCACTCCGTGTTCCGCAAAACCTGGCAAACTCTGAGTTCCATCAAGACCGGCGTCATTCTGATTATTTTGGTCGTGATCTTTTCCGCGGCCGGCACTGTCATACTGCAGCGTCCAATTACTGACCCCGACGACATCCAGCGTGCCTATTCTCCCGAAATGTTGCGCTTCCTCGACGCGGTCGGCCTTACGGACGTGTTTCACGCGCGCTGGTTCGTCGCGCTGATGGTTCTCGTCAGTCTCAGCATCATTGCAGCATCCGTCGAGCGTTTCCCCAATGCATGGCGCTACTTCTCGCGGCCGTACAAGAGTCCCGATGATAACTTCCGCCGGGTCCTGCCAAACCAGGCACAAATTCCGGTTGCCAGCGAAGGTGAGGGACTCGCGGCCGCCGAGAAGGCATTCAAACATTTCGGATGGAAATCCGAGCACATCGTCCGCACCAACAGCTTCTCGCTCTTCACAGAGCGTCATCGCATCTCAGAGATGGCCGTCTACATCGTGCACGCCAGCTTGCTGCTGATCTTCGCCGGCGGCATCGTCGACGCGCTCTATGGATGGAAGGGCTTCCTGATGCTGACGCCTGGCAAGCAGAGCAGCCAGATCGAGCTGCGGAATGGCGGGATCAAGACCGTTCCCTTCGCGATCCGCTGCGACGACGCGGGAGAAGAAACCTATCCCGACGGCAGCCCCAAGAAATATTGGTCAAAGCTGGCGGTCATCGACGATGAAAAAGAAGTCAGCCGGAAGGAAATTGTCGTCAACGATCCTCTGGTCTATCAAGGCGTCCGCTTCTATCAGGCCAGCTACGGCCGCACGGGTAAACTCGACAAGCTGATCCTGAGCGTCAGCCCGAAAGATGGCAAGGGCGAGACTCGCGAGATCACGTTAACGAATGATCAAGCGATCCCGCTCGACGCTGACAACAAGATCCAGCTCGCGGAGTTCATCCCCGACTACGTTGTCGAAGACGGACACGTTTATAAGCGCAGCAATGACATCGTGAATCCCGCGGCACACTTGATCCTCACTTCAGCGAAGAACGAAAAAGTCGTAAACATTTGGTTCCCCGAGATTCCCGGTATCGCCGAGAACGCGTCCGCTCCCTACAACTTCGAACCGAAAGACCTGAAGACAGGCGTATTCACCGGCCTCGAAGTTTCACACGAGCCCGGCCAGTGGGCCGTTTGGGGCGGTGTGATTCTGATGGCGATTGGCCTGACCTTCGTCTTCTACGTGGTCCACACGCGCTTCTGGGTCGTGCCGGTCGTGAACGAAGAAGGACAAACTTTGCTGTGGGTCGGCGGCACCGCCAATCGCAATCGCGACGCCTTTGAAGTCACATTCAAGCGCGTGGTCGATCAGATTCGCAAAGAGTTGAAACCGGAATTCGTGGCCGCAGACAAAAAGTCCGCGGAGCTTTCGAGAACATCCATCGCCGGAAGATAACTCCGGCCAGAGAAACGAAGAAAGGAACGCAACAATGTCGCGAGCAAAAGTCGAGCAGCATCCGGCGACCGGCATGACCCTGGTCGTGATGGTCGGCCTGGGCATCGCCTTCCTGCTGTTCATCGCTTTTCTGAATGTGGTGAAGAGCGGAAATCTTCTGAGCGAAGCCAATCTGCTTTACGCAGCGCTGGTGTTCTATGCAGGCGCGGGAGCGTTGTATCTCGGTTTCGGCGTGACTGGCACCGAGTCTTACATCAAGTTCGCGTCGCTGGCCACCTGGGCCGGCCTCGTTGCCAATACCGGGGCGGTGGCGCACCGCTGGTATGAGGCGGGCCATCCCCCATTCGCCAGCCTGTATGAAATGGTGCTGAGCTTCGTGTGGACCCTCGCCGCACTCACGCTGATCGCCGAAAAACGCTACGGAGTGAAAGTCATCGGCACCGTGACTATGCCGGTCGCAATCGTCGGCGTCGTGTTGATGCAACTTCTTCGCAGTGACGTTCGCCCGCTCGTCCCAGCATTGCAGTCGACATGGCTGCACGTCCACGTCACGCTCGCGATGCTCGCTTACGCAGCCTGCGCCCTCAGTTTTGCACTCGCTATGATGTTCCTGATCCAAGACAATCTGGAAACGGAAACGTTTCTCGCCGCAACCAGCATCTTCACCTTCGCAATCTATGCAGCCATACTCTCGCGTTTCGAGCGCTGGGGCGGATTTAACGTCATTGCCTGGGACGCAGAAAACAAAGCCGAGGTCTTCCTCTCGAAAGGCGTGCGCCTCTTCGTCACGATTCCTGATCTCGGTTGGCTGATGTTGCTGGTCTTCGCCGCAGTCACTGCGCCTCTTGTTCTCTATGCCCTCTCCGTGTTCAGGAAGAATGAGACCTTCCTCTCGATCGCGAATCGCGCCGTCTTCATCAGCATCCTTCTGCAAGTCCTGGCTCTGGTGTTCTTCATCCTTCGCGCGCGCGATGCACGCTATGCGTCGCTCGACGCCGAAGGACTTTATCCGACAAGCTTGGCGGCGAGCCCATTCATCCTCGCAGCACTGGTCGGCGGAATTTTCGCAAACCTTCTCTATCTCCTGCTCCTGTGGCGGCGTGACGATCTCGAGCGGCACTTGCCCGACGCCGACGCCCTTGACCGCATCACTTACAAAACCATCTGCATTGCCTTCCCCCTGCTCACCCTGATGATCGCCGCCGGCGCCTTTTGGGCGAATCGCGCCTGGGGCTCCTACTGGAACTGGGACCCCAAAGAGACGTGGGCGGCGATTACATGGCTGGTCTATGCCGGATATCTCCACATGCGCATCACGCGCGGCTGGCGCGGACGTCGCGCCGCTTACTTCGCAATCCTTGGATTCGGAGTCGTGATGTTTACCTTCTTCGGCGTGACGTACCTGCTGCCCGGACTGCACGCTTATGCCTGAAACTTTGGAACAAATGACGAACCCTGGGGTAGGACCAGAATTCGACCAATCGGATGCATCGGCCCCGTCACGCACAAGAGTGTTCAGCACGGGGTATCCGAAGGGAGGCATCACTAACGCCCCCGTCTCGTCTGAACTAGCAGATGTTGGCCCTTCCCAGGCCGCGGATAACGAACTATCGTGGTTTGGTATCAACTGGGAAATCAAAGCGCTCGTTCCGATTGCCTGCGTTCTGCTCGGCGGGATGCTGCTGTTCCTGCTCGCGACTATCTCATGGCGCGATCCCGAGCGCCACCTCGTCCTGCTCGTTGCTGGCGCAGGGGCAGTTGCGATCTGCGGCGCGTTGCTCGTCGTCCTCACCTACACCGTCCAGCGTCCGATGGTTGAACTTCAGCAAAAGATCGCCCAAGTCGGCCGCGGGGACCTGAGTGCATCTGTTAGCTTCGCACACCGCAACGACGAAATTGGCGACTTGGGACGCAACTTCAACCAGATGGTCATCCAGCTCCGTGAAAGCCGGGAAGAAATCGAACGCCTGCACCGCACCCAGATGTCGCGCGCCGAACACTTCGCCACTCTCGGTGAGATGGCCACCGGGCTCGCCCATGAGATTCGCAATCCGCTCGCCGGAATTGCCGGTGTCATCGAAATCATCGGCCGCGATCTGCCATCTACCAGCCCGGCTCGCGAAGTGGTCAAAGACGTTCGCCAGGAAATCGCCCGCATCAATCACATCGTGACGGATCTTCTTCAAACTGCACGCCCGCATCCGCCGAAAGTTGGCAAGAGCGATTTGAACGTTACGATCGAGCACGCAGTCATGCTTGCTCGCCAGCAAGCGTTGGCTCACGGCGTCGAGATCAGCTTGCAGAAAGAACCCTCATTGCCAGAAGTGGAGCACGACAGCGATCAGATTCACCAAGTCATGCTGAATCTTCTGCTGAACGCGCTGCAAGCGATCGATCGCAAGGGAAAAGTGGAAGTAAAGATTGCGCAGAAGAACCTGTCAGCCGTGGTGGAAGTTACTGACACCGGACGCGGCATCCCGCCCGAAAACCTGCCGAACATCTTCCGCCCGTTCTACACGACAAAGGGCGACGGCACTGGTTTAGGCCTGTCGCTAGCTCGCCGCATCATCGAAGACCATCAAGGCCGCATCGACGTGAGCAGCACGGTGGGCAAAGGAACAACATTCGCCGTTGTGCTGCCGCTGAAGAGGACGACACCGTCGATCTCCGCATCGTAGCCGCCAGCCATTTTGAAACGCCCTCACTTTCACGATACTCGCGATTCCTTGTCATCCTGAGGAGGGCGCAGTTTGCCCGACGAAGGACCTATGGACTTGTTTGCAGCATCGGTGCTGCCGGCGAGTGCACAGGTCCTTCGGCCCGCAAAAGAGCACGGGCCTCAGGATGACAAGGCCCAATGAACAATGCGTCAGGGTGCGATCCCGGACAAAATCGATCACAACAGAAAGAGC
>Ga0070712_100000811_pt1 | contig 18572 bp, 15 predicted proteins | sample LARL81metaG_FD_71396 | JGI IMG/M metagenome (GOLD analysis project Ga0070712, IMG submission 71396) | Corn, switchgrass and miscanthus rhizosphere microbial communities from Kellogg Biological Station, Michigan, USA - LAR L8-1 metaG | ecosystem: Host-associated > Plants > Roots > Rhizosphere ...
CCCCGCGTTGGGCTGGCGTATCACTTCGCGCGTACGAAATCCGTGCTGCATGCCGCCTACAACCGTTACTTTTCGCCGCCGCCCATCGAGTACTCGCTGCTGGCCAGCTTCATTGGGAACAACGCCGTCGATCCCGACCAACGTGTCGGCAACGTGCGCGCCTACCGCCAGCACTATTACGAAGTTGGATGGTCGCAGGAGCTGCATCCGCGCGTGAGTCTCGAACTGAACGCCTACTTGCATTCCGGACGCGACTCATTCGAGAATCACGAAATCTCCATCAGCCGGATTTTTGTTCCCATCAATTTCCATGCGGCCCGCTCCAGCGGCGCGGAGCTCGTGCTCAATATGAAGCAGCTCGAGCGCCTCGGCATTACGGGACGCTTTCAATACGCGCTCTCGCGCACTTACTTCTACGGTCCCATCAGCGGAGGCTTCGCCGGAGACGAGCCCCTGGTTGCAGGCGAACGCATCGTCCCTGCCTTCGATCAGACGCACACCGGGACTGCACAGCTTTTCTATCGCAACCGCTGGCGCGGATTCTGGGGCGGAAGCGCGCTGCGCTATGGCAGTGGCACGATCGTGGAAAACGGCCCGCGCTTGCCGCAGCACTTTACCTGCGATTTGGCAACGGGGCTGACCGCGTGGAGTTCCGAGTCACGCAAACTGGATTTCGAGTTCGACGTCACCAACGTATCGAACAGCGTCTACCAGATCGCGAAAGAGAGCGAAGAAATTCCAATCCAGTACGCGCCTTCACGCACGGTAGGCGCCGCGTTGAAATTTCACTTCTAAATTATCGTGCCGTGCGGGCGCCCTCGCCCGCGTGGGAAAGTAAAAAAGGCTCCCGCAGAGACGGGAGCCTTTTCTACCAGCACATCCCTACCACGTAACGGCCTGTGTATAAATTTGCATGCTCGCTCCATCCCGCGTATCCGCCCACGCAGCATGCACCACGCCGTCCGGGCCAGCGACAATCTGTGTGTAGTCCCCGAAGAATCCGCAGCCGGGGAAGCCCACGCACGGATTGAACGACTTCGTGCTGACGGGCTGCTGGACCGGAAAAGTGTTGCCGCCGTCCGTCGACTTGCCGACGAAGTACTCGACCTTGGTCAACGCAGGATCATTCCGATCGTCGTACCATCCGACATAGACGGAACCATCGCTCTTCCCAGTGGCCCACGGGAAGAAGTGATGCCGGCCGTTGCCGAACGGGTCATTATTCACGCGGTGAATTGTCGAGGTCCCGGTCTGCGTGTTCACAACCGCCATGTACACGCTGGGCGTTCCCTCGAGCGGACCGCCCGAAATCTGGCTGGCTGAGAATGCGCAATAAGCCGTGTCGCCCGAAATCCCGCAGCCTGGCGCCACTGTCCCGAAGTCGCGGAATCCCCAGTTCAGGCTGTTCAACCCGTTGTAGAAGAAACTCGCCACCGGAGTTGCGGTCACCTGCCACGTGCCATTCTTGAGCGTCGACATGCGCATCCGGATCACTCCGCTCGGCGCCGTGAAGTCGTCGAAGAAAATGTGGGGAGTACCGTGGCTGTCGATCACCATGTCTGAGAACTGGTCCTGCACATACGAACCAGTCACCTTGGCAGGCGTCGAGAACGGCAAATTCGCCCCGGCCGCGTGCGATTCCAGAATCGCCGACGAAAACGCCGGCACGTGCGCCTTGCCGTCGACGCATGGCTGATCGTTGCAGAAAAGCGTGTAGTACACGTAGATGGTTCCGTTATGGGGGCTGCCGGGGACGGCGTCTACCGTGATCAGCGGCTTGTCGAGCTGTGCCGGACACACAAAGTTGGTCGCGCCGCTGCACTGTTGGTTATCGACGATATTCGGCACCAGTGACGCGTAGGCGCCGTTCGCAAAACCCTGCGCCTCTTCAACCTGGGTATCGAAGTTCGCGTACACCCCGTCGACGTTGAAGTCCAGCAGCGTGTTGCCAGAGATCGTCGACAGGTAGCTCTGCCCCTTGTCATCGAACGCCACGCCCGGGTCGCTCTGGAAATTGTAGGGAGCATCGCTCGTTACGGGATCAACCCCAATCACCATCGAATCATCAGTCCAGGCTAATCCCCCATTGGTCGACACGTGGAAGAACTGGTGATCGTAGTTCTCCCGGAAGTCATTCGACATGACGATGAAGTTCTTGCCGTTGATGGGATCCACAGCCATCCCGATCTCCGCTTTGGGCCAGGGATTCCGGTCGCGGTTTACTTTCACGTTCGTACCGGCAGTTGTAGCGGCAGCGGTCGCCATGGAAGCCAGCTTTGCGGTCCCCAGCTTTTGCATGCGCTGCACCAGTTGTTGCCGCCCGCCCGGCGGGATCTCCGCGCCCTCGCGATCGAAGGGAGCTTTGTGATGCGCCTGCATGTAGGTGACGAAGTCTTCGAGACTCTGCGGTTTGGGAACCTGCGCCTGGGCGCACAGTGCGCCGGCCAGCAAGCTCAGGAACAGTACTAGGGGTTGAGTAGCTCTGAACGAGGGAGTGGACACGACTGAATCCTCCTTGGTTAGGGACACTGATGTTGAAGCGGCGCGCTGCCGCCCAAGAGTGGTCTGCCGGGAGAATGGGTCGCTGCTCGCCCGGGGAGTTCTTTAGTGCAGTAGGTCTAGGGAAGTGTCGTTCCGCGGGATGGCTGCCCTGGAGATCAATCCGTAGCGCCCCAAGTGGCGGTTGCCTCCAAACCCGGCGCTCCTCGCGGAATTCGAGTCAGGGCATCAGGTTTTAGTGCATGGGACAACCGGAGTCAAGTTGAATCTGTGAGCAGTCTCCAATCGCTAACCTCGTCTCAAGGAGACCCTAGTAAATCAGCGTTCAAGAAGGCCGATTAAGACCCCAGACGACGACCGAGCTTGGGAAATGCTCCAGACGACGGCAAGATCTTGGGAGACAGTTCTTGGGAAGCGCGCGGCTTCAGCCGTGCCACAGGCCTTGGCAATGCGAGGGTTTTAGCCCCTGAGGTAAGCTTCCCACCGAAATTCAATTGTCAGGAAAATTCCGAGCTACCGCTTCGTGACGGCTGGCTGGATCTCCTCCACATCGACCCAGTTCGTCGGATAGTTGCCCGTGTAACAGGCCGTGCAGTAGTCGGTCTTCTCACCTTCGCCGCAGGCAGCTTTCAATCCCTCGAGCGAGAGATATGCCAGCGAATCCGCGCCGATATATTCGCGAATCTCGTCGATCGTCTTGTTGGCGCCGATGAGTTGGCTCTTGGAGGGCGTATCCACACCGTAGAAACAGGGCGAAATGGTCGGTGGACACGAAACCCGCATGTGGACTTCCTCCGCACCCGCATTCCGCACCATGCGCACGATCTTCTTGCTGGTCGTGCCGCGCACGATCGAGTCGTCGATCAGCACCACGCGCTTGCCTTCCAGCAACGACCGCACCGGATTCAACTTGAGGCGCACGCCGAAGTCGCGCACCGTCTGCTTCGGCTCGATAAAGGTGCGTCCCACATAGTGGTTGCGGATCAGGCCGAATCGAAAGGGAATCCCGCTCTCTGCCGCGTAGCCGACGGCCGCAGTAACCCCCGAGTCCGGCACTGGAACAACGACATCCGCCTCGACCGGCGCTTCGCGAGCCAGTTGCCGCCCAAGATTCTCGCGGCTTTCCTGCACCGACCGACCAAAGACCTGGCTATCCGGACGCGAAAAGTAAACATGCTCGAAAATGCAGCTCGATTGCGGTCCGGTCGGCGAATAGAACCGCGAGGTCACGCCCTCGGGCCCCACTATCACGAGTTCCCCGGGCTTCACATCGCGTTCGTAAATCGCGCCGATCAAGTCAAACGCACAGGTTTCGGATGCGAAGACGATCGTGTCCTTGCGCACGCCCTCCTGTGCAGGAATCCGTCCCATGGCCAGCGGCCGGAAACCACGCGGATCGCGCGCGGCAAAAATCCGATCCGTGCTCACCATCACGAGTGAAAACGCACCCTCCACTCGGCGCAGCGCATCTGCCATCGCCTCGGGCAAAGTGTGCTCGCGCGACATCGCGATCAGGTGCACGATCACTTCGGTATCGCTGGTCGTCTGAAAAATCGACCCCTGCGCTTCCAGCCGCGAACGAATCTCCTGCGCATTCACCAAGTTGCCGTTATGCGCGACCGCGATCGAGCCTTTGTTGGATTGCACGAGAATCGGCTGTGCATTGAGCAAAGCCGAGTCCCCGGCGGTCGAGTAGCGCGTGTGCCCGATCGCCAGCGTGCCGCGCAGCTTGACCAGCACATCCTCGACAAAAATATCGGCGACCAGGCCCATGGCCTTGTGCGCGTGCAGGGTCATCCCGTCTGAGCTGACAATCCCGGCCGACTCCTGCCCGCGATGCTGCAAAGCATGCAGCCCGAGATAAGCGAGTTTCTCCGCCTCCGGGTGCGCATAGATCGCCACCACTCCGCACTCTTCGCGAAATTTATCAAAAGCAGCCATTAGCCCTTAGCTCGATCTTCTCTACGGCCGTTCTCCGCGCCCTCTGTGTTTCAAGCTTGTTCAGATTCTGTTTGCGAACTTTGCGACGACTTCGTGAACTTTGCGGTTAAAGGCTTTCCAATCTGCAATCTGAAATCAAAAATCTGAAATCAGACCGCCACCACCTCAGGCTCAGTTCGCAACGCCTGTTCCAGCGCCGACTCGTACGCTTCGCTCAGCTCATCCACCGAAGCCGAGATAGCGACCTGCCCATCAACTTTGATCTCAACCCGCCCGGACAGGGTCTCCCCGAGTAAATCCACCGCCAACCCGCGCTTGGCTGCTATCTGTTTGATTCCCGCCAACCTCGCCGGGTCGCAAGCCAAAACCACCCGGCTGGCATCCTCGCCAAAGAGCGCAAACTCTGCCAGCAACCCATTCGAAGCGACATCGACGCTCAACCCAATCCCCTGGGGAAACGCCGACTCTGCCAGAGCCACCGCCAGCCCACCCGACGAACAATCGTGAGCCGACTCCACCAGCCCGGCCTGGATCATCTCGATCAGGCCCTTCTGCAGCGCCGCTTCCTTCTCAATATCCAGTTCGGGCGGATAGCCCCAGACGGCGCCCAGGACTTCTTTCGCGTACTCCGATGACCCAAATTCCGATTCTGCATCGGTGATATCGCCCGGCTCACTCCCGCGCAATAGCACAATCGTGCGTCCCCCTTCGCGGAACTCCATCTTCGCAGTTTTGTGCACGTCCTCGAGGATGCCGACAATGCCCAGCACGGGCGTCGGATAGATACCTTCTCCCAAAGTCTCGTTGTAGAAACTGACATTGCCGCCCGTGATGGGGACTTCCAGTTCCTCGCAAGCCTTGGTGATGCCGTCAATCACCTGCGAGAACTGCCACATGATGTGCGGTTTCTCGGGATTGCCGAAGTTCAGGCAATTAGTCGCCCCGATCGGCGTCGCCCCAGAGCAAGCCACGTTGCGGCAGGCCTCCGCCACCGCATGCATCGCGCCCAGCCGCGGATCGAGATAGCACCAGCGCCCGTTGCCATCGAGTGCCATTGCGAGCCCGCGCTGCGAGCCCTTGATGCGAATCACGCCCGCATCGGCCGCGCCCGGCCCTTCGACCGTATTGGTCTGCACCATCGAGTCGTATTGCTGCCACACCCACCGCTTGCCGCAAATGTTCGGACTAGCCAGCAAGCTCTTGAAATTGGCAGTCAGATCGCTTGCTTCCGACAGCTCGGCCGATGCCGGCATCTCGCGCTCCACCGGCGGCTCCCATCGTTCCAGAGGACGCTTGTAGACCGGCGCATCGTCGGTAAGCGCCTCATTAGGAATCTCCGCCACCAACTCGCCGTGCTGCCGCACACGCATCACGTTGTCGGGCGTGACATGCCCGACTTCGACCGCGTCGAGGCCCCATTTTTCGAAGACGCGAAAGACTTCCGCCTCGCGACCCTTCTCCGCGACCAGCAGCATGCGCTCCTGCGATTCCGAGAGCATGATCTCGTAAGCCGACATGCCAGTCTCGCGTTGCGGCACGCGATCCAGTTCGATTTCCAATCCAACTTTGCCGCGTGCACCCATCTCGCAGGTCGAACACGTCAGTCCGGCCGCGCCCATATCCTGAATGCCGACCACCGCCCCGGTTTGCATCGCTTCGAGGCAAGCTTCGAGCAAAAGCTTTTCGAGAAACGGATCGCCCACCTGCACGTTGGGTCGCTTTGCCTCCGAAGCCTCGCTAAACTCTTCCGACGCCATGGTCGCGCCATGAATACCATCGCGCCCTGTCTTCGCGCCGACATAAATCACGGGATTGCCTTCGCCCGCGGCCTTGGCATAAAAAATCTGATCGCGCCGTACCAACCCCAGCGCAAACGCATTGACCAGCGGATTCCCCGAGTAGCAAGCTTCAAACTGCGTCTCGCCGCCCAGGTTGGGCACCCCAAAACAATTTCCGTAAGAAGCAACGCCGCTGACCACACCTTCCATGATGGAGTGGTTCTTATGAATCTCAGCCTGTGTGGAGGGGACACTCCTGTCCGCTGCCTTTGATTCCGCAATCGGCCCAAACCGCAAAGAATCCATCACGGCAACGGGCCGCGCACCCATGGTGAAAATATCGCGCAAAATTCCACCCACCCCAGTCGTCGCTCCTTGAAACGGCTCGATAAACGATGGATGATTGTGCGACTCGATCTTGAACGCGCAGGCCCACCCGTCCCCGATGTCGATGATGCCGGCATTCTCCCCCGGCCCCTGCAACACGAGCTTGCTGCGGGTGGGCAGCCGCTTCAGGTGTACACGCGATGACTTGTAGGAGCAGTGCTCGCTCCACATCACGCTGAAGATTCCAAGCTCAGTCAGAGTAGGCGCACGCCCGCCGAGCAACTGCTCGATTTTGAGGTGCTCCTCCGGCGTCAAGCCGTGCTCCCGGATAAGCTCCGGAGTGATGGCAGGGTTCTGGGGCTGGGTCATGAGTGGAAGCAATATTGTAGAACAGTAGTTGCTCAGTCGTCCCCAAATCGTAGAGATCCCCGCACCTTGCCGATGGAGCAACGGGCGTCCCGCCCGTTCGCCCGAGGGCGAAGCTGGTTCGCCAGCGACCAACGACATCCAACTCCACAGACGACTGTTAACTGCTTTCCCTATACTGATGTCCGCATGAAATCCGTCATCGTCGGCACTGCCGGACATATCGATCATGGCAAGACGGCGCTGGTCAAGGTGCTGACCGGCATCGATGCCGACCGCCTCGAAGAAGAAAAGCGGCGCGGTATCACCATCGACATTGGGTTCGCGCATCTCGAACTTCCCGCGCCCGGTGGCGAGGCGCTTCGTCTCGGTTTCGTCGATGTTCCGGGCCACGAGCGCTTCGTGCGCAACATGCTGGCGGGTGTAGGCGGCATCGATCTGGTGTTGCTAGTGATCGCCGCCGACGAGGGGATCAAGCCGCAAACCCGCGAGCACTTCGACATCTGTCGCCTGCTGGCTGTTCGGCGGGGCATCACGGTGCTCACGAAAGCTGACGCGGTTGATCCCGAGACGCTCGACGTCGTGCGTTTGGAAGTAGAGGAATTTCTGCGCGGGTCGTTTCTGGACTCGGCTCACGCGCCGATCGTGGCCGTGAGTTCGCTCACTGGGGCCGGCCTCGACGATCTAAAGCGCGCGCTGGCGAAAGTTGCTGCCGAAGTTCCTGCGAAGGACTCGACGGCCCTCGCGCGTCTTCCTATCGATCGAGTATTCACGATGAAGGGCTTCGGCACGGTGGTGACGGGGACACTGATCGCAGGCACGATCCGCAAGGAAGACGATTTGGAAGTTTTTCCAACGGGAAAGCGCGTGCGCGTCCGTGGGGTGCAGGTGCACGGCGAAGCCGCGGACCAAGCCATCGCCGGCCAGCGCACCGCATTGAATCTTGCCGGGGCCGCCGTGGAAGATCTGGCACGCGGGATGACCCTCGCTCCGCCCGAGACCTTCCTCTCAACAAAGAGGATGGATGTCTCGCTGTCCCTGCTGCCTTCCGCAAAGCCGTTGAAGGATCGCGCCCGCGTTCATGTCCATGCGTACACGTTCGAAGCGGTCGCCGAAGTCGCGCTCTACGAGCCGAAAGCAATGAAGCCTGGAGAAAGTGCGTATGCACAGTTGCGCCTGAACGAACCCACGCTCCTGTTGCCAGGGGATCGCTTCATCGTGCGCCAGTTCTCTCCGGTGATCACAATCGGCGGTGGCGTGGTGCTGGACGCGACGCCAATGCAGCGAACCCGCAAGGAGGCCTTGCTGCCGTTTCTAAAGGTACTGGATGGCGGCAACCGGGAGCCAGTTGTTCGAACACGCATTGCCCGGCGCGGGCACGAAGGACTATCGTCCGCGGAGCTTATTGCCGAAACCGGGTGGGGCCGAACGACCTTGGTCAATCTGCTGGCAGACCACGTTAGTCGAGGAAGAGTATTCATTCTTGGAGAGAGGTATGTCCATGGGCCGGCCATCGAAGGGCTGAAGCTGTACCTTCTAGGCACGGTTGAGGATTTTCACAAACAGAATCCGCTCGTGCCCGGAATGAGCCGGGAAGAACTACGTGAGACGGTCCGAGCATCGGCGGGCGTGTGTGCGACGGCTGTGGAACTGCTTGTGCGTGAGAAGAAACTCGAACTCGCCGGCGACCTCGTCCGCCTCCCCGGCCGCGGGGTCGTGATGAAAGATGAGGAAGCCGAATCGAAGAAGACCATCGAGCAGGCCTTCGCATCGGCCGGATTGCAGGTACCTGCTCTCTACACTGTGCTGGCGGGTTTGAAAGTCGACAAGGCGCGCGCCCAGAAGATCGTTACGCTGCTCTTGCGCGACAAGGTCCTTGTGAAAATTTCCGATGAGCTCGTATTTCATCAATCGGCCCTGGCAAGTCTGCGCGGACAGTTAACGACTTACAAAACAAAATCCCCGCCTGGCACCGTAGCCCGCATCGACGTTGCGAAGTTCAAAGAAATGACCGGCGTGAGCCGCAAGTACGCAATTCCGCTGCTCGAGTATCTCGACCGGGAGCGAGTCACGAAGCGCGTGGGGGACGAACGGGTGATCCTGTGATCAGTGGCCGAAAAAAGTAGCGCCGGCATCTTGCCGGCAGTCCGGAAAGCATCCTGCTCCCAGCGGCGGGCGAAGCCACCTCTTCCCGGTGAAAAGAACGGCGTACACTCTCAGCGGACTATCAGCTCCGTGACCAGCATCCCCTATCCCCGCGGAACGCTCTGTGCGGATCTAGGTCTGTTCGCGGTGCTGGCCTACTACCTGCGCCGGGAGCATACGAGGGCACGGGTCAGCATCGCTCCGTTACCTGACGAGTACCCGATCACCGACAGCCGATATTGGAGGAATCGTCGCGATGTGCTCGTGGGTGCGTTTTTGTCGGCGCTCTTTCTCGCCATTGCCAGCGGAGCAGACTTGAGACCGCCTGATCCCGTCGACTGGGGATTGCACATTCTTGGCGTGTTTATGGCAGCGGCAGCCTTTGGCACTTTGCTTCTTGGTTGCATTTTCCTGTGGCATCACTGGACAGAAGCAATCTCAGATCTTCGCGAGCGCCCTCCGGATCTGTTCCGTCAATTTACTCGAAAGCCGGAAGATTCCGAGCGCGAGCAACTGGCGCCTATGCGCGCCAGCCTGCTGCTGAAAAGCCTGCTTGGCTTTTGTGCAATTCTGCTGGCGTCATGGGTGGCGATGCGTTTCGGTATCCTGCCCGAGCGCCTGCTGGAGAATCCCTTGCTGGGAGCGATCTATAACGACATCCTTTGGTTTTTCTTCCTCACGTTTGTGGTCGTGTTGTGGACGACTCGAAGCCGTATCGCTGCGGTCCTTCGCATCTGTGTTCTCCTGATCTTCTCGCTCATCATTGGGTCCGCGACGGTCTTTTTCGTCTACTGGATCGCCTCGGAGTCCGCACCCGCCATCGTGGCATTCTGCGCGGGGATCGTCGTCGTGAATTTCGTTTTCTACTACCGATTGGAGCGCAGCGTAGCTTCAGCGCTACATGCGGCATCGACACTTGAGTAACAACTTAGTGCCTGGAAAATTTTGCCTGGTTCGCACTGTGCTTCTCCTTCATCCAACAATTGGAGGCTACCTTCATGCCCCGCATTCGCGGCGCCGACCCATCGGAGCAGGGCTTTCTGAGCGGTTTGTTCACCCGAATCGTCTACGCGCTCACCAAGCGTAAGCTGGGGCGCGTGGTCATGCCGGTACAGGTGACGGCGCATCACCCGGCAATTCTCTGGGGATACGGGCAGATGGAGCAATCGCTTCTGTCCAGCCATCGCGTCGATGGGGCTCTGAAGGAGCTTGCGACTCTGCGGGTCGCGACGCTGGTGGGCTGTCTGTTTTGAATCGACATCGGGTCTGCCGTCGGCAGACAGAACGGCATCTCGCAGGAAAAGATTGCGGACCTTCACGACTATCAGGGCAGCAGCCTGTTCTCGCAGACCGAGAAGATTGTCCTCGCCTATGCCGATGCAATGACGCACACGCCAGCCGAAATTCCCGAGACTCTGTTGGCCGAGCTTCACGCCGAGTTCAATGAAGTGCAACTGGTGGAACTCACTGCCAACATCGCCTGGGAAAATTACCGGGCACGGTTCAATCACGCGTTCGGTCTCGAAGCCGAGGGCTTCAGCGAAGGGGCGTTCTGTGCGATGCCAGCGGGAGCGAATAGACCCCGTTGACCATAGGGAATACTTAGAAAACATAAAGTATCGACACGCCGCACCGGATACGTCCGTGACACTCCGCTCCGACCGGTTGTGTTTAAATTTCTCCTCCCATGAGACCCCTCGAACTTCCTGATGGTGAATTCCGCCGGCTGGCTGATGAAGTCGTGAATCTCTCCGCAGAGTACTTCGCCACGCTGGATTCGCGTTCCACGTTTCCTGAAACCAGCGGCGCCGAATCGGAACGGCTGTTCGAGCTGCCGCTACCGGAGCACGGCCTGGGCGCGAAAGCGCTCGTTGCCCTGCGTGACGTGATGGAACACGGGCGCGTTCAGAACGGGCGCTTCTTCGGATACGTGCAAGGCCCGGGCGAGCCTGTCGCTGCGCTGGGCGACCTGTTCGCCTCGGTGCTGAACCAGAACATGACGGCGTGGCGCTCCTCCCCCTCGGGCATCACCATCGAGCGCACGGTGGTGCGCTGGCTCGCCGAAGCAGTCGGCTGCAAAGGCTTCTACGGGACGCTCACCGGCGGCGGATCTCCCGCGAACCTGATGGGCCTCGCCATGGCCCGCGAAGCGAAGACACCGGGAAACGAGCACGGTTTGTGGGGTGCGAGCGCCGGCGTGATCTACGCCTCCGAGCAGGTGCACATGGCTGTGCCGAAGGCCGTGGCCATGCTGGGAATCGGCCGCGATCATCTGCGCTACATTCCCTGCGACGCCGCCTACCGCATGATCCCCGCTGAGTTGAAACGGGCCGTCCGCGAGGACGAAGCCAAAGGACGAACGCCGATTGCCGTGGTTGCTTCGGCCGGAACCGTGAACACGGGCGCGATCGATCCGTTGCGCGAGATCGCCGCAATTGCCCGCGTGCACAAGATCTGGCTGCACGTCGACGGGGCTTACGGAGCATTGGCCGCCATCGCCGCTCCCGAGAAGTTCGACGGCATCGAACTGGTGGACTCGCTCTCGCTCGATCCGCACAAATGGCTCTATCAGCCTCTCGACTGTGGATGTCTTCTGTATCGCGATATCGACAACGCGCGCAAGACATTCATGTACACGGGATCGTACGCGAAGCAGCTCAGCAGCGATCCGATTGAAGGGTTCGCATTTTTCGAGGAGTCGATGGAGTTGTCGCGCCGCTGTCGGGCGCTGAAGCTGTGGCTTTCGTTGCGCTATCACGGCCTGGACAGTTTCAGGGCGGCGATTCAGCGGGATCTCGAGCATGCACAGCGCCTGGCGCAGGCTGTCGACGCCGCACCTGAATTAGAGCGCCTTGCTGAAGTTGCGTTAAGTGCGGTGTGTTTCCGGCACATCGTTCGCCCGGACGCATCCGAGGAAGAGCGCAACGCATTCAACCTGGCACTCCTCAAGCGCATGATCCGGCGCGGCAAGGTCTACCTGTCGAACGCAGAACTAAAAGGCAAGTTTTGCTTGCGCGCCTGCATCGTGAATCATCTGACGAAAGATTCCGACATAGACGCTGTGGTGAGCGAGGTCCTGGAGACGGCGCGGGAACTACAATCGTGATTCGCGTCGGGCGAATAACATTGCAGCCCAACCGAGAAACGCCCGCAAGCCTGACAATATTTCGCCGGAGTCGTCGAAAGGCCTCTGTGCTCCTCCGTGTCTCTGTGGTTAAAGCTTTTGCCTCTTGCAGCGCTTTCCAATCTTCCGGCGTTACGCCCGTTCGCTTCGACGAAGCTAAGTGATGCTGCAGGCAATAGTGGCACTGGTTGATCATCGAGACGCGAATGTAGATCAGTTCATAGAGCTTGCGGTCGAGCGAGCGACCCGCGCTCGCATAAAAGCCCAAACAGTTCTTTAGCATGTCGGGACGCTGTGCAATCGCCTTCTGCGCATTGCCGGGCTTGCCTTTGAACTTCTGGTCGTAGATTTCTTTCACTTCCGGGGGAGCCTGATCGGGCTCAATGAGTGCGATGCGTGCCATGAATTGGCCTCCGTTCGTTCGTTATAATACGCGGACGGGCTCTTTTCCTCGCGATCTGACTGGACTTTCCCGCTGACATGCTTCGCATTCGCGCCGCCACCGTTGAAGATGTGCCCGCGATCCGGCAGATGATCGTGGAGTTCGCGACCTTCGAGCGGCTGGCGCAGTACATCACCGTCACCGAAGAGTCGATTCGTCGCGACGGCTTCGGCTCCAATCCGCGCTTTCACACCTTGCTACCGGAATGGGATGGCAAGCTAGCTGGCTACGTCATCTACTTTCCGTTCTATAGCAGTTTCCAGGGTCCGGGATTGTTTCTGGAAGATATCTACGTGCGCGAAGAATTTCGCGGTAAAGGGATCGGCAAGCTTCTAATGGCTGAGGTCGCGGCCATTGCTCTGCGGGAGGGCTTCGGCGCGATGCGCTGGGAGGTGCTCGACTGGAACCAGCCAGCCATCGGTTTCTACAAAAAGCTGGGCGCAGAACTTTTTGATGACTGGAGAGAAATGATTCTCGACGGAGACGCCTTGCGCCGGCTGGCGGAAGGTGCGGCGCGATGACGGCAGTGCGCGTTATCGGTGCGGGATTAGCCGGCTCGGAAGCCGCGTGGCAGTGCGCGCGACGCGGAATCGCTGTCGAGTTATGCGAAATGCGGCCCGTGCGCTCCACCCCCGCGCATCAAACCGGAGAGTTCGCGGAATTGGTGTGCTCGAATTCGCTGAAGTCCGACAGCGAGAACACGGCGCCCTGGCTGCTGAAAGAAGAAATGCGCCGTGCGGGTTCGTTGTTGCTCGAGATCGCGCGCGCCAGCGCTGTGCCAGCCGGTCACGCGCTGGCGGTGGATCGCACTGTGTTTTCGGCGAATGTGACTGAAGCGGTATCACGAGAACCCCTCATCACCGTTCGGCGCGAGGAGATCGCGGCTGTCGACCCGAATCAGATCACCGTGATTGCCACCGGGCCTTTGACCTCCGATTCTCTGGCCGCCGAGATCGGGCGACTGGGCGACAGTGCCAACGATGCTGACGGTTCGCGGACAGGAGTGTCCGCGCCACACCGGCTCTTCTTCTACGATTCGATCAGTCCCATCGTTGAGGCCGACTCGATCGACATGGAAAAGGTCTACCTGGCCGCGCGCTACGACAAAGGGACAGCGGACTACATCAACTGCCCCATGTCGAAGGAAGAATACGACCGCTTCTACGACGCGCTAGTGGCGGCCGAGTCCGTCGAGGAACGCGATTGGGAGAAGCTGAACTACTTCGAAAGCTGCCTGCCTATCGAGGAGATCGCGCGCCGTGGGCGCGATACCTTACGCTTTGGTCCCATGAAGCCGGTGGGCCTGCGCGATCCACGAACTGGCAGGCAGCCGCACGCGGTGGTGCAGTTGCGCCAGGAAAACCTGCGTGCCGATTCCTACAACCTCGTCGGCTTTCAGAATCATTTGAAGTTCGGCGACCAGGCGCGCGTGCTGCGCATGATTCCTGGGCTCGAGAATGCGCGCTTCTTGCGCTACGGCCAGATTCACCGCAATACGTACATCAACGGTCCCACATTGCTGCGCGATACGCTGCAGATGAAAGCGCATCCGCGCGTTCTTTTTGCCGGACAGATTTGCGGAGTCGAGGGATACGTCGAGTCGATCGCCACAGGGTTGATGGCGGGCGTTCACGCTGCGTCGCTCGTAGCGGGAGCGGATCCGGTTGCCCCGCCACGGGCTTCGGCGTTCGGATCGTTGATGCATTATGTGACCCAGGCCGATCCTCGTAACTTCCAGCCAGCGAACATCACTTTCGATTTGCTGCCTGAGCTCGAGAAACGCATGCGCGATCGGAAGGAACGTCATCGCTTGCAGTGTGAGGCGGCTTTGCTGGCCTTTGATAGGTGGGTGGAAAAGATTAGCGCCGTGGCCGCATAGCGGCCGGCGAAGAGTCTTTAGCGCAGAGAACGCTAAGAGAATCAAATGCCCCCCCAAGCGGAGCTTGGACGGGGCACCCTCTTAATTTTCCAAGACGGCCAAATCGAGTTCCTGCAGGCGCGCAGAGTCGCCGATAATTTCAACCTCCCTGATCCGTCCTTCCTTGATCGTTAAGCGCAGTACGCGCGAGAGGTGTCCTTGGGGCGCGAGCACGGCGCCTACCGTTCCATCCACCAGCACTGGACGCACGAAGCGCGCACCGCGCGAAAACGCGATGGCATTCTTTGCCCAGCTGGCTGCGCCGCGGATTTCGCGTGCAGCACCGGGAGCGGCTGCCGCTTCATCGATGTGGACAAGGACATCTGGATCGAGCACCGCTACCAATCCTTCGAAGTCACCCGCGCGCAACGCGACTAAGAATTTGTCGACGACGTCTCTTTGTTGGTGCAGTTCTGCGTCCGGCACGCGCCCGCCACCTTGCACGCGCCGACGGGCGCGGCTGGCGAGCTGGCGCGTGGCTTCCTCTGTGCGACCGACGATGCGAGCGATTTCGTCGAATGGCACTGCGAACAGATCGTGCAGAACAAAGGCGAGTCGTTCGGCAGGCGAGAGACGATCGAGGACGACGAGAAGTGCGAGGCCGACCGAGTCGGCGAGCACGGCTTCCTGTTCCGGATCGGGCGTCGCGGTTTTCGCAGGGGGCTCGACGATTTCTGTGTCCAGAGATTCCTCGCGGCGCGAGGTCCGGGAACGCAGCATGTCGAGGCAAATGCGAGCCACAACCGTTGTCAGCCATCCTCCGAGATGGTCGATCGTGCTCGTGTCCGAGCGTCCGAGGCGCAGCCAGGTTTCCTGGATTGCGTCGTCCGCTTCGCTGAGCGAGCCCAGCATCCGGTACGCAACCGCACGCAGGTGTCCCCGGTTCTGTTCGAAACGTTCTGCCAGCCAGTCCTGATCGTTCATTGCAGATCGTGCCTCACTTCTCACAGGTATGACGAGTGGGACGCGCCTCCTGTGACGGATGCCTCCAACTATTTTTGATGACGGAACCCGCTCCCCGGCAGCATTTATGCGGCGAACGCACCAACTACGTTCGCCACCGCGCATGCCCTTAATGTCTTCGGAGATTACGGGGTTCGATAGTGCCCAAATTCCTTTGCAGAATTCTTTCCAGCCTGTCACACGCAGCCGCTCGCATACGTCATGGTAATGACGAACAAAACCAAATCGATTAAAGGAGATTCCTTGTGCAATCCAGACTAAAAAATCCCGCCCTCCTCAATCCTGAAGCGATGCAGGCGTTGTACGCGCTCGCCCAATCGGCGGAGAACAAAGGTGTGCCCGAGAAAACGATTGGGCTGGTGCATCTGCGCGCCAGCCAGATCAACGGCTGCGGCGTATGCGTTGACATGCATTGGCGGATGGTCCGCAAGCTGGGCGAAACAGATGAGCGCCTGTTTGCCGTGTCTGCGTGGCGAGAGACTCCGTACTTCACCGATGCGGAGCGAGCGGCGCTGGCACTGACCGAAGCCGTAACGCGAATGAGCGACCGCCCGGATCCGGTTCCGGACGATCTTTGGGAAGAAGCGGCCCGCCACTACGACGAGCGGGCGCTGGCAGCGCTGGTGATTGCCATTGCGACCATCAACGTTTGGAATCGTCTCAACGTCAGCACTCGCCAGATTGCCGGCGAGTGGATCAAGTCAGCGGAAGGGAAAGCAGCGCTGGAAAACAGAAAAGAGGAAAGAGAACTGGTCGCGCCGTGATGACTAGGGCAGACGAGTGAGCGGCGGGTCGAGAGTGTGCATGTGGAGAGAGGTGTCGAGCGCGTCGCATCGAGCCTATTGCTCATACGGCTATGGGAAGGGCCCGACTTTAGTCGGGCCGAAAACTGGGAGAGACTCAACGGCTTTAGCCGCTGGGGTGAGCTGTTCTGGACCGTCGTGTCCTGAAAAAGCTCTCCTCAGGCGCTAAAGCGCATATCTCTTCGCGGCTGGTGGCACGACTGAAGTCGTGCCTTCCCTAGCTTCTTAGGCGGCGAGGGCGAGATGCCCTCGCGACCGCCGGCAGGATCCCGGCGGTACGAGACGAGTCTCTACTCCACGCTATTGGTCCCGATGGGCTGGTACCGGTACTGCTTGCCGTCCCAGAACACCACCGAGTCGCCCGCGCTCGCGTCAGCTTCCACGGCGAAGATCGCGTTCACCTGTCGCTTGCGCAGCTGCAGTTTCTTCACAGCGATCCGTTTCAGCGGCAGATTGATGATCACGTACTTCGCCTTCGGGGTGTCCGAGCGCCAGGCCTCCGCGCCGGCCCCATGAATTACGAGGATCACGAGATTTCTCTCCACGGGGTCTTCCGATCCAAAAGTCGCCGTAAGTTTCGGATCGCCGTAGCCGTAAAAGCTGTAGTAAGGATCGACCACTCGGTAGCCGTGCTCGGCTGCATCGAGCATCGGTTTCTTGCTGCGCGCCACCATAACCATGTCATCCACGCCATCGCCATCGATGTCTCGAACATAAGGCTGCGAGATCTCCGCCAGCGAGAACTCTTCCCCGAACTGTTTATGGACGAAGGCCAGGTCAACCGTGGGGGCGGGAGTGCTAATCGGCGGGGCCGGAGCGGCTGGCGAAGCGGAATTCTGTGCGTGCAGCGAGACGCCAGCGAAGCCGAGGGTCACAACCGCGAAACAAGCGAACTTCTGAAAAGACGACATACCTCACTTTAGATGTGCGCCGCCGCCGGAACTAGATCACGGCTAGGTACGTCAGGACGTGTCCCTCCGGGTTACCCACGAAAATGCTCCCAACCTTGCGGCTTCAGAGCCTGGATCGCCCCGGTACTTCCCCGCAAGACGACTCGCTTTGCGCGCGTAATGCAGCCGATGGCCGTCACGGAAACGCCGGCGATACTGGCGGGAACGCGCTTACGGGCCGGTGCCGTGAAAAGCAACTCGTAGTCCTCGCCACCGTGGAGCGCGAGCGTCAGATCGACGCGTTCCCGCTCGCGTCCGACGCGTGCACGGGGAATATCGTCTGCCACAATCTCGGCCCCCACGCCCGACTCCTTGCAGATATGGCCGAGATCAGTCGACAGTCCGTCACTCAAATCGATCATGCCAGTCGCAATTTCGCGCGAGCGCAGAAACTCGCCCACGGCAAGACGCGGCACGGGATGAAAGTGGCGCGGAAAATCCTGGGCATGTGGTTTCCGGCCGGCAAAGAAATCCTTGAGCGCGGCGGAGCCCCCGCCCAACTCGCCCGTGACATAAACGCGGTCCCCCGGCCTGGCGCCTGAGCGCAGAACGGCTGTCCCCTTCGGAACCGTACCTAGCACCACGATGTCCGCCAGAATTCCCTGCGGCGATTGAGCAGTATCGCCTCCTGCCAGCGGCGCGCTGCACTCACGAGCCAAGGCCAGCAGGCCTCGCATGAAACCATCCACCCACTTCTGCGGAAGCTTGCCGGGCAACGCGACGGAAAGGAATACGGCGAGAGGCTCTCCCCCCATCGCGGCGATGTCACTCAGGCCGCGGGTCAGGCAGCGCCGGCCGACCACCTCCGGCGAATGCCACTCCCGCCGAAAGTGAATGCCCTCCAACGTGAAATCAGTGGTGACCAGGATTTCATGCCCCCGCGGCGGCCGGAGGACAGCACAGTCGTCGCCGATCCCGACCCGGACCGACTTTCCCGAGGCCCGTACAGCACGGCGAATGCCCTGAATCAAGCTTTTTTCTGGAAGAGGCATCGCGATCAATATATCCATTTCGCCGGAAAGCCGAAAAACGCTTACACAGGTCCTTCTCGGAACGTTCACAAACTGATTCGTGCGAAAGCCGGGCCAAACGGCCCGTTCCGACCAGTCCCGCACAAAACTAGTAACCCGTACCTCAGGCCATGCGGCCTACCCGGCCTTGGTAACCACTTCTAAGGGGTTTCCGCGTTGACACCGAGGAACCCAGTTTGTTAACGTTTGGAAGCTGTTTCCAACACCTTTGGCCGACCTAAGTGCTGTATCCGGTTTGGATTGCAGACACTGAAAGTCTAAGGCCTTACCCGGTTCCGGTAGGTA
>Ga0070712_100000812_pt1 | contig 18572 bp, 16 predicted proteins | sample LARL81metaG_FD_71396 | JGI IMG/M metagenome (GOLD analysis project Ga0070712, IMG submission 71396) | Corn, switchgrass and miscanthus rhizosphere microbial communities from Kellogg Biological Station, Michigan, USA - LAR L8-1 metaG | ecosystem: Host-associated > Plants > Roots > Rhizosphere ...
TCCTCGGACCCACTTCTAAGCCGAGGGTCGGGGGTTCGATTCCCTCCGGGCGCGCCAGTCTTCCTGGAATAGAATTCTTGCCACCGATGGTGCCTGACAGGGAAACTGGGTCCGGCAGGATCACTCGTGCGTTCAGGACCGCCCGCAAGAGGGGACCCGTCAACCTGTGGTTCCGGATGCTCGGCGAGATCGCCTATCGCCGCGTTGAGGTGCTGGAGTGCCGGCTCGATGCGGAGCTTCCCGAGGTTGCCGCGCGTGTGCCGGTACGGATCGCACTTCTGACCTCGGCCGACCTCGAGCACTTCTCCCGTTTCCGTCCCGGCGTCGAGCTGTCCATTGTCCGGCGCCGGCTGGAGCAGGGTCACCAGTGCTTCATCGTGTGGCACGCGGGGGAGATCGTGCATGCGGGCTGGGCGGCCACGCGACAGGCGTGGGTCGAGTACCTGGGCTGCGAGTTTCCGCTCGATCCTGGCGATGTGTATCAGTACGACTCCTTCACGGCGCCGGCCTTCCGTGGATTGGATCTGGCGGGAGCGCGCGTCGCCTGGATGGCGCGATTCTTCCGCAACGCGAAGGCCCGGCGCCTCCTCGCCGTCGTGTGGCCGGAGAACACCGCGGCTTTCCGGCCGCTCGAGAAGGCGGGTTACCGGCGATGCGGCCGGCTGCGCGTGATCTGGTGTGGAAGCTGGCGGCGCGTTATCTACCCGCGGTCCCGCTGATCGGCATCACGGGCACCTCGAAGGCGGCGAGGGTATCCGGCCGGGGCGCGCGGGGATTCATGGGCAGCTCGGCCAGGGGCCGGAATCTGCCGCTTTGCTTCAGACGCTCAGCAAGGGCCTGGTTGTTGAAGACGAGGTAGGTTCGGATGCCGAGTCCCGACAGCTCGCCCGCGAGAAACCCGGGATCTTCTGTCGTGGTGCTGCCGAATGATGGCAGGCTCATCGAGTACGCCAGGTGCACCGTATTCGGCCAATCATTGCCGGCGATGGGGCCTTGGACGGCGGCCCCGCGCCTCCGGGCTTCATCCTGCAGTTGAGCGGCCAGCCCGGCAAAGCTCGTCCTGGGGGCACGGTACCAGTCGAGAAGCCAGTGGCTGCCCACCTGGATGTAGCTGAAGGCGACAATGAGCGTAGCGAGCAATATCCAGCGACTGGTGGTCAATCGCCGTTTGTCGGTGTTCGCGGCGTAGTGGGTTAGGGCACGGGTAAGCTGCTCGGCCAACCCAAAGCTGAGGGCCATGAGTAGACCGACCACGGGCCAGTAGTACCTGCTCTCGCGAGCCCACAGCGGCAAGTACCCGAGCACGTAGAGGACCACGGTGAACGATCCCCAGAGGTAGGGAACCGAGATGGCCCGGGCCGGACTGCGCAGGAGGCCTATGAACGCGGAACCGAGGACGGTGGCGATGGCCAGCCGGAAATAGTCGAAATCGGACAGTTGATCCCGGATCACTATGGCATTGCCCAGGAGAACCTGCAGGCGGCCGGACCCGATCGTTGCCGGTGACGTTGACGGCGCTGCTGCCGGAGGTCGCGAGGGAACCCGGTCAGGCGCTTCCCACGCCGTCAGTCGGCCGGACTCGATGGCCGCGAGCTTCAGCCCGGGGGCAAAGGGCGCACGGTCCGTGTTCGTGGCTCCGCGTCTCACCGACGTGGGAATATTGCGGCTGCTCGCCGCCGTCGTGATGGTCAGCTGGCCATACGTTGTCGACAGCACGCCGATCCATGGCGCGGCTACCATCACGAATCCCGAAAGTCCCGCGAGGGTCGCGAGCAGGTATCGCCTCGACGCACCCGGGGCCGACTGAGCCCAGGTGTAAAGGGTGATGGTGCCCAGGAAGTGGACGATGAAGAAAGGGAAGGCGTAGGCTTTCGCGAGAAAAGCGAGCCCCCCGAGGATGCCACACGCGAATGCCCGGGCCGGCGCGGTCATGATGGCCGGATCCGAGACCATGTAGAAGTAGAACGTGAGCATGACGGCGAGGAGCAGATCCGGGGTGATCCTCTCTATGCTCCAGCTCAACACGCTCACCGCGGCGGTGACGACGAGGAGCCGGCGTGTCACGACGCTCTCGGCGTACCGGCGGCCCAGGAGCGCCATTCCGATGACCCAGGCCACGGCAAGGCTAATCGCGAGCAGCTTCGTTGCCAACAAACCCCGCACCCCCACCGCGAGCCAGGGGACGAGCAGCCAGGAGTAGAGAGGGGACCAGTAGCCTGACACGGCCTTGCCCACGTCTCCCGCCAGGTAGTAGCCGGCGATCCGCAAGTAGGCCACGCCGTCGGGATTGATCTGGTCGGAGAAGTGAAAGGCCAGCGGGACCAGCATGGCCGCGTAGCCCGCCAGCGCCACGCCGCACCACCATCTCGAGGCCAAGGGTGTCACGTTCCTGTTCACGGTCGATCTTGTCCCTTACCGCGTTGAATCAGCGGCCCACCCGTTGAGGTCTGCGCAGGTCGGCGATGGGCCCTCACGGCGTGCCCGTCCGTGACGCGCGTCGCGCCGACGCAAACGACATGCGCCGCTCGAGCGCGGCGTAGGCGAAGCTTGCCGAGCTGTAGGCGAAGTAGAGGACGTGGAGCATGAAGCCGAGCCCGGTGAGCCGCCATCCTCCCCGGCGCCACAGGAGCGCGTAGAACCGGCGATTGAGCACGGCGACGGCCGCCAGCGTGATGCCGCTCACGCCGAGGAGCGGTGGCCACCATGGCACGGCCGCGAAGGCCGCCAGAGCCGCGCCGCTCAACGCTCCGGAGAGCCGCTGCGAAGCGCGCAGGTTGAGATCCGCGGGGGCATGCTGGGTGTCGAGAATGAGCCGGCTCCACGGCAGGGCCCGGCGCATCACGTCTGTGCCCAGCATGGACCAGAAGCTCCAGCGCTTCAGATGCTTGCCCTGGAGGCCCTTGTCGAGACGAATGCGGTGGCCGGCCCGCCGCAGGCGATATCCCAGCTCGATGTCCTCGATGGACGGGCGCGGGAAGCGCGCGGCGTCGAAGCCGCCTACGGCGAGAAACACCGCGCGCCTGACCGCGCCCAGGCCGGCCCAGAACGTGACCGCCTCGGCCTCGCCGGCCTGATGGACGAAGTGGTGGAGGAGATTGCGATAGCGGGACACGAGCGACGGCGCCTCGGGCTCGTCATCGTAGGAGCCGAAGAGTGCAGCCAGTGCGGGATTGGCCGCGAAGGCATTGGTCACACGATCGAGGGCACCCGCCGCCACCACGACGTCGGCGTCCACGAACAGGAGCACCGCGCCCGTGGCCTGCGCGGCGCCCAGGTTACGCGCAGCCCCCGTCCCAGAGTTTTTCCCCAGGCGCAGGACCTGAGCGCCGCCCGCCGCCGCCACGTGCTGAGTGGCGTCGGTAGAGGCATCGTCCACCACGATGAGCTCCGAACTTGGGGAGACCTGGGCGCGGAGCGCGGCCAGGCACCGCGCGAGAAGATCGCAATCGTTGTAGGCGGGGACGATGATCGAGAGGCGTACCGTGTGGTCGGAGGCGGTGTTCATCGCGTCGTGCTACTATCCCACGCTTGGAGTCTACGGAGCCTTCCTTAGTAGCGTCCCACCGATGACCATTGATTGATGACAAACGATACGCGGGACACCGTCCGCAATGCTGCGCTGGTGCTGCTCCAGCGCGGTGCTCAACTGGTGGGCGGAGTGTGCTTCGCGCTGGTTGTCCCGCGTTTGATGGGTCCGGAACAATACGGCCGCTATGCTCTCGCCACGTCGGTCGCAGCCTGGTTCGCCCTCCTGAGTGGGCTCGGCCTCCTGAATGCCACCACGCGGTACCTGCCCCCGCTGCTCGCCCGCCGCGAAACCTCGGCTCTCCAGCGTCTGATCGGGGATCTCTTCACGCTTCGTGTGGCCAGCGGCCTCCTCGCCGCCCTCCTGTACCTGACGGTTGGCCGATGGTGGTGGCGCGACCCGGATCCAGTCGTCGTGCTCGTCATGGCCGTCACGGTCTTGGCGCAAGGGCTCAGCGGCTATCTCTTCTCGATCTTTCTCGGCTTCAATCAGGCCGGGCGATGGGCGTTCGGCGACACGGCGCGCCGCTGGCTCCTCGCGGGGCTCGTCCTCTCCGGCTATCAGCTCGGGGGCCTGCGCGGGGCCGTCGTCGGTGTGCTGCTCACCGAGATGACGGTGCTCGGGCTCGGGTTCATGGGGAACCCGCTACTCGAAGCGCGACATCGCCTCAGACCCGACCGCACGTTTCTAGCCCCGTACCTCCGCTTCGGCGTCGCCTCGCTCGCCACCCAGATCCTCCTGATCGCTTTCCTCGGCAGCGGGGAGATCCTCGTGCGCACGTTCTCCGGACCGTACGCGGAGGTCGGATACTTCAGCCTTGCCCACAACGCGTATCTGATGGTGGTGACGACGATCCCGCAGATCATGCTCGCGTTCCTGCCATTCTTGGGTCAGCTCCGCGACGCCGGGCAGGCGAGAGAGCTGGCGCGGTGGAGCGCACGGCTCGTGCGCGTGCTCGCCGCGACCGGTGTGCTGGGAGTGTTCGCCACCTGGTTTCTCGGAGCGGCCTATGTCCCGCTCCTGTTCGGGGCGGCGTATGCGCCGATCGCCGCCAATCTGCTCCCGCTGTCGGCGGCCGCGCTCGCCTTCGCGCTGGCCAGCGTACCCAGTCTTCTCGCGCTGGTGCACGAGCGCCCGTCGGAGACGGTGGTGGCCGCCGCGCTCCGGCTCGTCGTGTTCTGGGGGATCGCTCCGTCGCTCATCGCTCGGCAGGGGAGCCGGGGCGCCTGCCTCGCCGTGCTGGCGGGAGCGAGTGTCCACGCGCTCTATCTCGGGTGGCGCACCCGCCGGCTCGTGTCGGGATCAGTTAGAGACTGGGCGCTCCCGGCGATTCTCGGGTCACTGTTTTTGCCCCTGGCGCTGTTCCGTACCGGCCGACCCATGGACCTCGCGCTCTGGTGCGCCGGTGCCTTGGTCTATTGTGCCGCCCTCGTGCTCCTTCGAGTCGTCACCTTCGGCGAGATCTCCGCGGTGGCTGGTTTGCTCCGCCGGGGCGCGGTCAGGAGCGGGGAGCCGGAAGCGACTTGATGATCAGCCGCTTGCCCGAGGCTTCGAGGGGGATTGCGCTCACCGGCTCGACGGTCACGGTCATTTCCGGCCCAAGGAATTCCTCGACGCCTCGCTTGAGCGAAGCCGCGAATCCGGAAGTGAACTTCGCGGTCGGCACCACGAGCAAGGTGACGGCGCCTGGAGCGGCCTGGACCGCCTGATACTCCCACACGTACGGAATGATCCCGATGACGAAGGTCAGCAGCTGGCCCAGCGCGCCTGAGCTCACCTCTCGTCCCTCCGGGGTCCGGATCATCTCGCTCTCCCGTCCCTCGAGTCGGGCCAGCGTCGGCATCCCGCGGCCGCAGGGGCATCGCTCACCCGCCACGGCCAGATCCCCCGCGGAGTAGTTGATGAACGGCATCACGTAGTTGGCGAGATCGGTCACCACCACGCGGCCCGTTTCTCCAGGCGCCGCGTCGGCGCCGTCAGGCCGGACCACACGAAGGATGACTCGCTCGGAGTTGACATGGAGGGTGTCCGGCGCGGCGGGACAGCTGTGGGCGATCTGCGGTACTTCCCATGCCGAGTAGTGGTTCACCACCGGGCACTGGAAAACTTCACGGAGGCGCGCCGCATTGGCGGAGGTGAGGGTCTCCGCCAACGTCACGACGGCTCTGGGATAGCTTGCCAGCGGCGTGCCGTCCTTCACGAGGCCGGCGGCGAGGCTCGCGAGGGCTCCGGGATAGCTGCGAATGAAATACGGACCGCGCGGGGTGACCCGCTCCACCAGCGACCGGAACTTCGCCGTCGTGATCTGGTCGGCCGGGAGGTTCTCGCTGCGTTCTCCGATCACCAGCCGATTGGCGAGCGCGTGGAGCGGCCGGGGCGGCTTGATCCGCTCGTAGAAGTACGCGGGGCTCGCGATGACGATCCGTGTGTGCCAGACCGCGATCCCCGACCACCCGAGCCAGAAGCGATCCGTTCCGCCGAGCACCGGGAGGACCGAGCGGTCCCAGTAGAGCTCGAAAGGCAGGCCGGTCGAACCCGAGGTCATCATAGGCTGTCGCCGGCTCTCGGGCAGATTCTCGGCGGTGGTCCTCGCGGGAAAGCCCGCCCGTAGCTCGGCCTTGGTGGTGATCGGCACCCGGGCGAGATCGGCCGTCGCCTTGATGTCCCGCGCGTCGACGCCGGCGAGCAGCTGACGGTAGTGGGGAACGTGGCGCGCGGTATGCGCGAGGAGTGACCGGAGCCGGGACAGCGCCCGCTTTTCCAGCTCTTCCGGCGAGCGCCACTGGAGCTCGCCGAGGCGACGTTCCGTGGTCCATACGGGAAGACGCAAACGCTCTGCAAGCGGAGCGACCACGCGAGGGACGAGCCAGCGATAGACCGGCGCTCGCGTCATCCGCGAGGTGTGCCGAGCTGCCGCTCCGCCCGCGCCTGCAAGGGCGCGATTCCCAGGTCGCGGAAGAGCCCGGCCGCGGTATGCAAGTGCTCCTGGGCAACCTCTCCGCGCCCGGTCCGGACGTAGATTTCCCCGAGACCAAGGAGGCAGTGCGCCACCGCCGGACGCATGCCTAGCGGCTCCGCGATGGCCATGGCGTCGCGGTAGAAGCGCTCGGCGTCGTCGGGGGCGCCGGGCTGGCGCCGGCCGGCGATGTCGCCGAGCAGATGCAGGGTCCAGGCCTCCTGGCCTCTTTCGTTGAGGCGGCGCGAATAGTCCAGCGACTCGAGCGCGCGTTCCCACGCCGGCTCGTATTCCTCGGCCACGAGGAGCCCCTCGGCGAGCCAGGCGAGGCGGACCGCCTGCCCGAGCGCCATCTTCCTGGCCCGGCTGTCCTCCATGACCTCGGTCATGAGGGCCAGCCCGTCCTTGATGCGTCCAGTGAGAACCTGCACCCGCCCCACCGCGGCCGCCAGAGTGAACACGTAGACATAGATGCTGCCGCGGCGGCCCACCTCCATGCCGCGCTCGAGCACGGGAAGGGCCCGTTCCAGATCCTCCCGGCGCATATGGAATATGCCGAAGCCCAGGCACATGGCGGTGAAGCTCGTGGCGTGTTCCATCTCCTCCGCGATCCGCATGCCCTCTTCGCCCAGCCGCAAGCCCTCCCTGAACTCGCCCAGCTCGGCGAGACAGCGCACCATGCGTTCACGGCTCGTCACCGAGGGAAAGGCGGGAAAGATAGGCAGACCAAATCGCTCGCGCACCCGCTCTCCGGAGAGAACGTCCACGTTCCGTCGCAGTACCTCCGTGGCCTCGCGATATTTTCCGGTGATGTGGAGGGAGTAGCCGAGCAGCACGTTCACCGCGACCTCGTGGGCGAGGTCGACGCCGCCACCCAGATCGAGGGCCCGCCGTCCAATCTCCTGCGCGCGCTCCTGGTCGTTCGAGAGGTAGTGGTAGTGCGCGAGGGCATAGGCGATCCACCGCATCCGGCGCTCGTCTCCCAGCGTCTGCGCGAGGCCCTCGGCCTTCTGCATGTGATCGAAGATCCGGCGGCGATCGGCCAGGGGCACCAGGGCCTGGCGCAGGTCGAGGCGGATGTCGATGCCCTGCTCCATGGTGGCTCGATTCTCCGGGAGGTACTCGAGGGCGGCGAGTGCCTGCTCGAAGAATCCCGCGGCGTCCGCGCTCGCCGAGCGCGCGAGCGCCTTGGTCCCCGCTTGGTGCAGATAGGTCACGGCCTTGTCCCACACCTCACCGCGGAAGGCGTGATGGGCGAGGTGCTCCACCTCGCCGACCAGCCGATCGGCCCAGAGCGTCTCGATGGCTTCGAGGATGCGCGCGTGAAGCGCGCGCCGCCGGCCCTGGAGGAGGCCCTCGTAGGCGACCTCCTGGGTGAGCACGTGCTTGAAGGTGTACTCGATCTCCGGAAACAGGCTCGACTCGTAGAGGAACTCCGCGCTCTGCAGCCGCGCGAGCCCGCTGCCCAGATCCTCATCGCTTCCCCCCATCACGGCCTGGAGCAGGGGAAGCGAGAACTCACGACCGATGACCGCCGCCGACTGGAGCAGGCGCTTCTCCTCGGGGCCCAGCCGATCGATGCGGGCGGCCAGGATGGCCTGCACCGTGGCGGGCACGCGAATGCTCGCGAGCGGGCTCGCGAGGTGAAAAGCGCCCCGCCGCCCCACCACCACCTTCGTCTCGATGAGGGTGCGCGTGCTCTCCTCGAGGAAGAAGGGATTGCCTTGCGTCCGCTCGATGAGCAGCGACTTGAGCGGAAGCAGGTCGGGGGCGTCACCGAGCAGAGTGCTGAGAAGCGCCTCGGAGCTCTCGGGAGCCAGCGGATCGAGGCGTACTTGCCCGTAGTACGTCTTGTTGGCCCAGCCGTGACGGTACTCCGGCCGGTAGTTGACGAGGAGGAGGATGCGCGTTCCCTGAAGGCCATCCACGAGGCGATTGAGGAAAGTCTGGGTCTCTGCATCGATCCAGTGCAGATTCTCGAACACCACGAGAAGGGGACGCACCCGGCTCTGCCACACGAGGATCCGGCGCACGCCGTCGAGCGTGGCCTGGCGGCGCTGCTCAGGGTCGAGGAGGGCCCACTTCGGGTCTTCGACCGGCACGTCCAGCAGCCAGAGCACGGCCGGCCGCACGTCCTGAAGGGACGGGTCCAGCGCGGCCAGGCTCTCCGTCACCTGCGTCTCGATTTCCTGGGGAGCCGCGCGGTCGTCGATCTGAAAAAGGGTACGGAGGAGATCGCGGACCGGCATCCAGGCCGTCATCTGGCCGTAGGAGACCGAGCCCGTCTCCAGCACCAGCCATCCGCGCGTGTTGGACGAGCGCACGAGCTCGTGGAAGAGGCGGGATTTCCCGACGCCCGGCTCCCCGACCACAGCCACCACCTGGCCGACACGCGCCTCCGCTCGGTCCAGCGCGGCATACAGGAGCTTGAGCTCTCCCTCGCGTCCCACGAATCGGGAGAGGCCGCGAGAGGAAGCGGCCTGGAAGCGGGTGCGCGTCGGTTCCGCCCCGGTCAGCTCGAAGACGTCCACCGGCTCGGGCAAGCCCTTCACCGGGGTCAGCCCCATCGGCTTGAAGTGCAGGAACGACTCGGTGAGGCGGGTGAAGGCTTCGGTGACCAGGATGGACCCGGGCGTGGCCAGCTGCTCCATGCGGGCGGCGAGATGCGTGGTCTGCCCCACCGCGCTGTAGTCCATGCGAAGGTCGCTGCCGATGGCACGCACGACCACCTCGCCGGAATTCATGCCCACGCGAATCTGCACCCGGAAGCCGAGGCGGCTTTCCAGATCGACGGCGAGCGCACTGATCGTCTCCTTCATCCGGAGCGCGGCATAGCCGGCTCGGGTGGCATGGTCTTCATGGGCCACCGGCGCGCCGAACAACGCCATGATGCCGTCACCCATGACCTGATTGACTGTGCCCGCGTAGCGGTGGACGGCCTCCATCATGCGCTCGAGCACGGGATCGAGAATCAGGCGAGCTTCCTCGGGGTCGCGCTCGGCCACCAGCTCCATGGAGCCCTTGAGATCGGCGAACATCACAGTGACCTGCTTGCGCTCACCCTCGAGGGCGGCGCGTCCGCCAATGATGCGATCGGCGAGATGGGCGGGCGTGTAGGCCTTGGGCGATGCGTACGCAGGAGGAACGGCGCCCGGCGCGGCCGGGGCGGAGCCCTGGGGCTTTGGCAGCGACGTCCCGCAGCCCCCGCAGAATACCGAGGCGGCGTCGTTGGTGAAGTTGCAGGAGGGGCAGTGGACGACCAGCGGCGCGCCGCATGAAGAGCAGAAACGGCGATCGTCCTTGTTGTCTGCCTGGCACCGAGAGCACTGCATGGCTGAGTTCCGCGCGGCTCGTGGCCCCGACTCTTTGTCATCCTAGCCTCGCCACGAGGGAGGGTCAAGGTGACGTGCCCGCTCCGTGTGCACGCCGAAGGCGGCCAGCAGCGGTCGCTCGAGCAGGCGGTCGACTCCGGGGATCCACAGGGCCAGGTATCCCGCGAGGAGCACATAGGGCAGCACGTCCCAGGAGCCGAGACCGCGCGCGCTGAGAAAGCCGCCGCCGAATCGTGCCAGTGCCATGACCACGAACAGCGGGCCCACGAGGATGGTGGGCAGGATGCGCATGGCGTGGAAGCCGCGGAAGATCCGGCCGCGGGGGCTGAACAGCTCGAGGCCGGGCGTTCCTCGCAGCGCACCGCCGTCGTGCTCGCGAGGACTTTCGCGAAGGCGACGGAGCCAGTCGAGCCTGAGCAGCAACGCCCCCGTCCGCCGGCAGGCGGCACAGTGAGGATCGAAGGGCAGCTGCCAGCCGCCGTCGCCCGCGGGAAGAAACAGGAGGCCGGCCGCGAGCATGTCCCAGGTGAACAGGCCCGGCTTCACGAGGAACTCGAGGTAGGCGATGAAGAGGATGCCCACCACGAGACCCACGCGCCACAACGGCCGGAGGAGAGCGGCCGCGGCGAGAAAGAACTCGATAGCGATGGTCCCGACGCTCAGGAGCGTGGGAGCGGTGCGGGCGGCGGCCTGGTTCAGCCGCTGTAGCCAGTTGAGCCCGAGGCCGTGCTCGGCCATCTGCAGGGCGAGGAGTCGCCGCCCCGAGAAGCCCCAGAAAGGGCTCAAGACCTTGTCGAGGGCGGCATAGAAGAACACGATGGCGACCTGGATTCGCACGAGCCGCTCCGGCCAGCCCGGGCATCGCGCGTCGGCGTCGCGACCTCCAATGAGCCGGCGCAGCGAAATCCCGTCGCGGGCGCACCCGACGAGGGCGAGGAGGGTCAGGTGAAAGTGCCCATTGTGAGAGTAGTACTCAGGATCGAGCAGCATGACGTAGAGGCCCACCACGGCGATGAACCAGGCGCTCACGCTCGCCCCCACCCCGAGAAGGAGGCCCGCGGCCGCCACGTACTGGAGTCCGGCGAGGAGCACGCCGAGGAGGGGCGTTGGAGCGGGGAGCCAGGCGAACGCGGGCGGCACGTGAAAGGCCGACGCAGTGTAGTCGTAGATGAAGACATTGAACTTCGGCACGTGGAAGACGATGGTGAGGAGCGCCACTGCGGTGCGGAAGGTGGCGAGACGATAGGACGGGACGAGGCCGAACCAGCCCGCCCCCGGTTCGCCGGCGGAGGGAAAGCTACTCGGCGGCCTGGACACGGAGCTCCGAGCGCTCGGGCCGGTCGGACCGCTGGCCGCCAAGCCACTGGACCGACGCCACGTAGGTGTAGCCATCGTGGCGGTCGCGCGCGATGAAGGCGACGAGCCGGGCGAGCCGATCCAGCACCTCGTCTTCCGACCAGTAGATGGCGCGCATGCGCATCGGTTCGGGCGACCGATAGCCGCGCACGTAGCGCGGCATCTCAGGGATCGGCTCCTCGGCGCCCGTGCCCCGCGTCCGGAAGAGGCGCACTTCGTAGCGCGGCCCGATGCTCGAGAACATCCCCCAGCTATAGCGGGCCCATCGATAGCGGAAGTCGGGCGGCGGGAACTTCTGCCAGAGAGGAACGAGAACCTGGACGGCGATCCAGAGGACGATGAAAGCCGCCGCCCCGCGCCGGCGCCATCCCGAGAGACCGCTGGGGGAAGCATCCATATGGGCCGCCGCCACTCTACCCGGCGGCGCGCGCGCCTTCAAGAAATGGGCGGGGACGGATTGGTTGACCTCCCGGGCAAGACAGCCGCATGCTCAGCGTCGTGAGCGGACCGTCCTCCTACTGGGATGGCATCTCCGATCAGATCGCCGATCACTACTACCACGACGCCGTCATCGGCGGGATCAAGCGCGAGGCCCATTTGCGGCTCATCAGTCGCTGGTGCGGCGATTTGCGGGGCAAGGTGGTGCTCAAGACCGATCTCTTCGAGGAGGCCCACGGCAGCGACCAGTTCCTGTTCGATCTGCCCGAGGACGCGGTCCGGGTCGGCGTCGATATCGCGCCCCTCATCGTCCACCGGGCCGGGAAGCAGGCCCGCGCTGCGACAACTTCGCCGCCTCATCTCCTCGCCGGAGACGTGCTGGCCCTTCCCTGCCGAGCCGACTGCTGCGATGTCGTCGTCTCCAACTCTACCCTCGATCACTTTCCTGAGCGTGAGCTCATCGTCGCCGCGCTCGGAGAACTCTATCGCGTGCTGAAGCCAGGGGGTGTTCTCGTGGTGACGCTCGACAACCCGCACAGCCTGTCCTATGTCGCGGGCCGGTTGAAGCGCTTTCTCCGGCCCGATCCTTTCTATCTCGGGCACACGCTCTCCCGGCGGGCCCTCGGCGAGACGCTCGCGCGCGTGGGGTATCGCGTCACCGACACCACGGCCATCATGCACGGCCTGGAAAACCATTCCTCGGCGGCGATGTGGGCGGCCGGCCGCCTCGGCGGGCCGCGCCTGCCCGCGGCCATCGGACGCGTGCTCGGTGCGCTGGAGAGCCTCGAAGCCGCGCCCACCCGCTACCTCACCGGCGCCTTCGTGGCCGCCCGCGCGGTGAAGCCTGCGGTGAAACCGGAGTCGGCGGCGGCGCGCGAGGCATGACCGCGCTGCCGACCTTTTCCGTGGTGGTGCCGACCTATCGCCGGCCCGAGCGGCTGGCCGATTGCCTCCACTCGCTGGAGAAGCTCGACTATCCGGGCGATCGCTTCGAGGTGGTCGTGGTGGACGACGGCAGCGGCGCGCCACCCGATCCCGGGCGCGTGTCCCTCGACGTCACGATAGTCACCCAGCCCCACGCGGGCCCCGCCACCGCGCGTAACACCGGAGCCGCGCGGGCTCGCGGTGACTATCTGGCCTTCACCGACGACGACTGCCAGGCCGAGCCGAACTGGCTGCGAGCGCTCGCCGAGCGTCTGGATGGGGCAACGGACCTGGCCGTGGGCGGCCGGACCGTGAACGCGCTGGACGAGAATCCGTACGCGAGTGCGACGCAGCTCCTCGTCGACTACCTCTCCGAGTGGACGCGTGCGTCAGGGCGGGTGGCCTTCTTCGCTTCGAACAACCTCGCGGTGCCTGCGGCGCTCTTCCGGGCGCGCGGTGGCTTCGACACTGACTTTCCGCTGGCCGCGGGGGAGGACCGGGAATTCTGTGATCGCTGGGCGGGCCTGGGCGGGCGGCTCGCCTATGCGCCGCTGGCCGTGATCCGTCATGGTCATCACCTGACGCTTCCCGGCTACTGGCGCCAGCACGTCAACTACGGACGCGGCGCGCTTCGCTATCGTCGACGGAGGGCCCACACCAAACCCGCCAGTTCCCCGGCCACGCCGCTGTCCTTCTATCTGCGGCTGCTCGCCTGCCCGCTCACCCGTGCCCGGGGGAGCCGGCGCCTCTCCCTCACCGCATTGATCGCCCTCGCCCAGATCGCCACGGCCATGGGCTACTGGCGGGAGCGCCTGGCCAAGCCCGGGCCATAGGACTGTTGCGTCGCTCGGTTAGCCCTTGAGCAGATCCAGGAGGTATTGCCCGTACGCGTTGGGAAGGCTGTGGGCGAGCGCCTCGAGCTGACCCGAGGTGATGAAGCCCTTGTGATAGGCAACCTCTTCGATGCAGGCGACCTTGAGACCCTGGCGCAGCTCGATGGTCTCGATGAACGTGGAGGCCTGGAGGAGCGACTCGTGAGTCCCCGTGTCGAGCCACGCGAAGCCTCGCGAGAACGGCTCGACGTGGAGCTGGCCGCGGGTGAGGTACTCGCGGTTGACGTCGGTGATTTCGAGCTCACCTCGTGCGGAGGGCCGGAGCGCGGCGGCGATCTCGACGACCTGGTTGTCGTAGAAATAGAGGCCGGTGACGGCGAATTGCGACCGCGGCTTGGCGGGCTTCTCCTCCAGCGACAGCGCGCGCCCCTCCTTGTCGAGCTCGACCACCCCGTAGCGCTCCGGCGATTTCACCGCGTACGCGAACACGGTGGCCCCGTCGGGGCGGCTGCCCGCGCGCGTCAGCATTTCCTGGAAGCCCCGCCCGTAGAAGAGGTTGTCTCCGAGCACGAGGGCCACGTGGTCCTTCCCCACGAACTCCCGGCCGATGATGAAGGCCTGGGCCAACCCCTCGGGCTTCGGCTGCACCGCGTAGCGGATGGAGATGCCGATACGGCTGCCGTCGCCGAGCAGGCGCTCGAAGCCGCCGATGTCTTGCGGTGTGGAGATGAGCAGGATGTCGCGGATGCCCGCGAGCATGAGGGTGGAGAGCGGGTAGTAGACCATGGGCTTGTCGTAGATGGGCAGGAGCTGCTTGCTGACGGCGCGCGTGATGGGATAGAGGCGAGTGCCGGAGCCGCCGGCCAAAATGATGCCTTTTGTGCAGAGGATGGTCGTCATAGGGTTTCGAGAGTAGCAAATATCCGCCATTTCTTCATGCCCACGCCATACGCCGGCAATACTCGAGGCCCACCCTTGGGGCAAAGGGAGGGCCAACCATGAAAGCAGAAGAGCTGATCAGCGAGCTCCGATCGTCCCAGACCGATCTTGCCCGCTTCGTCGAGGCGGTGATTCGCGACAGCATGCCCTATGTCGTGGTGCCGTCCGAGGCGGTGAGGGCGTGGCAGCGTCGGGAGCCCCAGGCGTGGGCAAAAGTGGCGGGGTGGCTGGAGGCTCATCACGTCGCGGTGGTGGCGGTGTAGTCGGCGAAAGCGGATCAGGCCCGGGCGGCGCGCTGCCACGCGCGATGGGTCTCGTTGGCCACGATGGCGAGGGCGACGGTGATGAGCAGGATGCCCACACCGAAGGTGAGGCGCCCGAGCGACGGGGCCCAGCCGAGCAGATGGAGTTGCCCCAGGAGATAGTTCCAGTCGTGCACCGTCCCGTCGCCGCCCAGGAGGGGCAGGGCCTGCTTCTTCGCGTCCGCCATGTAGATGGCGACATCCGTGACGCTCTCGCCTGTCCAGGAGAGCGCGACGGCGAAGGAGGCGATGTGCCGCTGGTGAAGGAAGGTCAGGGCGCACACCGCGGGCAGAATCACCTGGAGAGCCGAGCCGCCGAGAAGATAGAAGAAGCGCGGCAGGATGAGGGCGAAAGCATGGCCCGCCTCGTGAATGACGAGGTCGATGCCGTGAATGAAGCGCAGGGCGCCGCTCGCCGCGTCGAAGTTGAGCTCGCGTTGGAGGACCTGCCAGCCGAGCACCGCCATCACGAGCAGGCCCACGGCCCGCCCGGCCACGGCGGACCAGGCTACAAGAGGATGCTCAGCCTCCGGCCTTGGCGGCGGCTGGTACGGCGGTCGAGTCAGGATGACCGTCTCCGTCGACGGCGCACGCGGCCGCCGCGCCTTCGCGATGGATGGAAAGGTCGCGGATGGTCGGATGCTCACCGCAGACTGGGCACTTGGGGTCGCGCCTCAGCTTGACCTCGCGGAAGCGCATGCCGAGCGCGTCGTAGGTCAGGAGCCGTCCGATGAGGGGGTCACCGATGCCGAGGAGGATCTTCACCGCTTCGGTCGCCTGCACCACGCCGATTACGCCTGGGAGCACGCCCAGGACCCCGGCCTCGCTTCAGGAGGGGACGAGTCCCGGCGGCGGCGGCGTGGGATAGAGGCAGCGGTAGCAGGGGCCCTTGTTGGGGGCGAAGACAGAGGCCATGCCCTCGAACTGGAAGATGGAGCCGTGGACGTTGGTCTTGCCCGCGAGATAGCAGGCGTCGTTGACGAGGTAGCGGGTGTCGAAGTTGTCCGACCCGTCGATGACGAGATCGTAGTCCTTGATGATGTCCATCACGTTGTCCACGTCGATGCGCGTGGGCAGCTTGATCACCTTCACGTCGGGATTCAGGGCCTGGATCGTCTCCGCGCCCGAGTCCACCTTGGGCCGTCCCACGCTGGCCGTGGTGTGGAGAACCTGGCGTTGAAGGTTCGACACGTCCACCACGTCGCCGTCCATGAGTCCCATGGTGCCCACGCCCGCCGCGGCCAGATAGAGCGCGGTGGGGGAGCCCAGGCCGCCCGCCCCTATGAGCAGCACCTTGGAGCGGAGAAGCTTCCGCTGCCCCTTCTCGCCGACCTGCGCGAGGAGGAAGTGACGGCTGTAGCGCTGGATCTGGTCGCCGGTGAGCGGCGTGTCCTTCACCACGGGCAGCCCCGACTGGGCCCACCGCTGGAAGCCGCCCTGGAGATTGATCACGTTGGTGTAACCGAGATCGTGGAGCGCCTTGGCCGCGAGCATGGAGCGCAGACCGGTCTGGCAATAGAGCACGACGGGCGTGGACGGCTCCGGCGCCACCGTGCCGATCCGGAACTCGAGGAAGCCGCGGCTGATATTGGTCGCGGCGTCGATCGATCCATCCCGATACTCGTCGGGGTCGCGGACGTCCACCACGACCACGGGCTCGCCCGCGTCGAGGCGCTTCTTGAGCTCGGCAGGTGGCTGCTCGGGGATGACCTGCCGCGCTTCGCCCAGCATGTCTTTCAGCGTCTTCATAACCTCACTCCTTGCTTCGATACTCGCTCTGGAATTGACCGTTTCATGTTACCACCATTCCCGGTCGGATCAAGGTACAAGGCCGTCCTCGCTGTCCAAGCGCGGTCAAGACTGCTATAATCGGCAGCGAAATGAAAGGGTTAATCCTCGCCGGAGGTCTGGTCCTATGCGGCTGAACGATGAGGCCCAGCGCGCCTTCTCGGTTCAGGACTACGGGGCCCAGCCCGGCATCCAGGGTGTGGAAATCGTCGAGCTCAAGCGGTTTGCCGACGATGGCGGGAGCCTGACCGAGCTGGGACGCCTCGGCTCGGGCCTTCACGCGGCCTTCGCGGGCTTCGAAGTCAAGCAGGTCAACTACAGCGAGATGGATCCGGGCGTGATCAAGGCCTTCCACCTTCACCGGCGGCAGACCGACGTCTGGTTCATTCCCCCCAGCGACAAGATGCTCGTGGTCCTCGTCGACGTGCGCGCAGGGTCGCCGACGGAGAAGGTGGCGCGTCGGCTGCCCATGGGCGACGGCGCCTCGCGGCTCGTGCGGATTCCTCCCGGCGTCGCCCACGGCGTCAAGAACATTGCCGCCTCGCGCGGGCGCATCATCTACTTCGTGGACGTGCAGTTCCAGGCGGATCCCGCCGCGTGCGACGAGGGCCGTCTGCCCTGGGATTTCGCCGGCGCGGACATCTGGGACGTCGTCAAAGGATAAATCCCCGTGAACATTCTCGTGACCGGCGGCGCCGGTTTCATCGGCTCCAACTTCGTGCGGCATGTCCTGACTACCCATCCCGAAGACTCCGTGGTCAACCTCGATAAGCTGACCTACGCGGGCAATCTGGAGAACCTGCGCGACGTGGAGAAGGACCCGCGCTATCGCTTCGTGCGCGGCGACATCTGCGACGGGGCCATCGTGCGTGAGGCGATGGACGGCATGGACGCGGTGGTGCACTTCGCCGCGGAGACCCACGTGGACCGCTCGAATGCAGGGGCTGACGAGTTTCTCAAGACCAACGCGAGCGGGACCTTCACCCTTCTCGAGGCGGCCCGGGAGCGGAAGATCCGGCGCTTCATCGCCATCGGCACCGACGAGGTGTACGGCAGCATTGCCAAGGGCGCGGCGCGGGAGCTCGATCCGCTCAACCCCTCCAACCCGTACTCGGCCTCCAAGGCCGCCGCCGACCTGCTCGCCCGCGCCTACTGGACCACTCACCGGCTGCCCGTGATCGTGACGAGGAGCAGCAACAACTTCGGGCCGTACCAGTATCCGGAGAAGGTCATCCCGCTCTTCATCACCAACGCCCTCGAGGACAAGCCGCTGCCCCTCTACGGCGACGGCAAGAACGTGCGTGACTGGCTCTACGTGCTCGACAACTGCGCGGCCCTCGATCTCATCCTCCGCAAGGGCAAGGACGGCGAGATCTACAACATCGGGGGTAGCCACGAAGTCGAGAACGTGCTCCTGACCCGGCAGGTTCTTCACCTGCTCGGGAAGCCGGAGAGCCTCATCACCCCGGTGGCGGATCGGCCGGGGCACGACCGGCGCTATGCCCTCGACTCGAGCAAAGTGGGGGCGCTTGGCTGGAAGCCCGCGCATTCCTTCGGGGCCGCCCTCGAGGCTACCGTGGCGTGGTACCGGGATCACGAGGCGTGGTGGAAGCCGATCAAGTCCGGCGCCTTCCGCGCCTACTACGAGAAGCAGTACTCCTCGCACTAGCCATGCCCCGGGCCGCCCGTCTCGCCGCCGTGCTTCTGCTCGCGCTGCCCGCGCTCGTCACGGCCGCTCCGCAGTCCGGTGCGCCCCGGCTCGATCCGAAAACCGTCTCGGCCCTGCCTTCCCACATCCAGCACGTGGCGCCCGCCGTCGTGGGCATTCACGTCGAGGTTCCCTCCGATCGGCCGTCCGCGGCCACCCTCGGCGCCGAGCGCTGGGGCAGTGGAGTGCTCTTCGACGCCACGGGATACGCGCTCACCGTCAGCTACGTGCTGATCGATGCCGCGCGCGTCGACGTGGTGCTGCGTGACGGGCGCAAGGTGGAGGGCAAGGTGGCCGGTCTCGATCTCGAGTCGGGGCTGGGCGTGATCAAGCTCGAGGGGCCGGGACCGTGGCCGGCCGCCTCGCTCGGGGACTCCACGAGAATGGCGGTGGGGGACATCACGGGCACGGTGGGCATGGATGAGGACGGCGCCCTCATCGCCACGCCGGGCACGGTCAAGTCCATCCGC
>Ga0070712_100000818_pt1 | contig 18457 bp, 15 predicted proteins | sample LARL81metaG_FD_71396 | JGI IMG/M metagenome (GOLD analysis project Ga0070712, IMG submission 71396) | Corn, switchgrass and miscanthus rhizosphere microbial communities from Kellogg Biological Station, Michigan, USA - LAR L8-1 metaG | ecosystem: Host-associated > Plants > Roots > Rhizosphere ...
CGCACGTACGGATTCATGCGCGTGCTGGCGCCCGTCGAATCAATCGCCGGATTAAACCAGTCCCGCGCTCCGCCAAAACTGTTCCAGCGGCCAAACTCGTACGCTCCGCCGTGAAACTGATTGGCGCCGCTCTTGGTCACGACTTCAATGATGGCGCCCGTGTTGCGGCCGTATTCGGCGTTGAAGTTGTTGGTGATGACGCGGAACTCCTGCGTCGAGTCCGGATTGGCTGACAAAACACCGTCGGGAATGCCGGGCACAGAAGTGTCGTTATTGTCGACTCCATCGAGCAGGAAGTTGTTGTTGCGCTCGCGAGAGCCGTTGATGGTGAATCCGCCAAGACCCGTATTGGTCTGCGAGGTACCGGGAGAGAGCAACACCAGGCTGTAAGGATCGCGCGTGATCAGCGGCAGATCTTTCATCTGCTCCTGGTCGACGAGATTGCTCACTTGAGAAGTTTCGAAATCAATTGCCGCCACGCTGTCGGCCCGCACCGTCACTTCCTCGCTTGCCGCTCCGGGCAGCAGTTCGGCATCAATGGTTGAAACGTGCGCGACGGTCAGATCCACGCTGGGAAGATGAAAAGTTCTGAAGCCTTCTTTCTTCGCAGTGATCTCGTACGCACCAACCTCGAGATTGGTGATCGAGTACGCGCCAGTTGCGCCGCTGGTCGTGGTGCGTGAAAGATTTGTGGCGATATTACGAACCGTCACCTGCACACCGGACACGACGGCTCCTGTTGAGTCGGTCACGGTACCGCTCACTGCGGCGTTCTGTGCCTGCATCTGCAGAGGCAACACAACGGCCAACAACAAGACAAAAATAACAGTGCGAACAGCAGACAAAGACTGCATGGCTGTATTTCTCCTCAAATGAAAACTCGACAAGACGACGATTATGAGAGTGCAAATGCGCAGCCAATCGCGGAAAGGAGTAGACCTACGTGCTTCAGCAATGCTGATCGATTGGGATAGTCATGGGGTTACCGCGCACGCACTTCAGGAGAGACCGCCATGGATGACAAGGCCGCAGGGCGATTGATTCTCAAAAACTGTAGCTGGAATTCGCTGACTCTACAGGTTTTTGTAGGAGAGAACAACGCAAACACATAACTTGACATAAAAACATATCGGCGAAACACGAAGAAGACAATAGGCCCATCGTTTCTGAGCGAAAGGTAGACACAGGCGGTTGTTGTGTTGGAGAGTCTGGCTGGATGTTGAAGTGTGCCTCTCACAACTGCTGAAGTGCGCGCTTGGCTGCGTGATATCCACACATTCCGTGTACTGCACCTCCGGGCGGCGTAGAGGACGAGCATAAGAAAATGTGGCGTGCCGAAGTAGCATAGAGTTTTGCGGTAGGACGAAACAGCATCTGTCGTAAATCGATGACGCCTCCGGAAATGTCGCCTCCGCCTAAGTTCGCGTCCATGCTTTCCAGACGCGATGGTGAGAGAACGCTACGCGCAAGGACTGTCTCGCGAAATCCGGGTGCAAAGCGCTCGATCTGATTTTCGAGCCGCGAGAGCATGTCGAAGGTCGACCCGTTTGGAACGTGGCAATATGCCCAGGCCGTATGCTTTCCTGCCGGCGCGCGCGAGGGATCGAATAGAGAAGGTTGCACCAGTAAAACGAATGGTCGCTCGGGATGCTCGCCGTTCCTAACAGCTTTTTCTGCCGCTGCAATTTCGTCGAATGTGCCACACAGGTGAACGGTTGCAGCACGCGCGCACTCCAGCGCCTTCCACGGAATCGGAGCACTCAACGCGTAGTCCACCTTGAAGACGCCCGGGCCGTGTCGAAATCCCTTAAGCCGATTCTTGTAACCGTCCGACAACTGCTGACCTGACATTGCGATTAGTTGTCGGGGCGTCACATCACAGAGAACCAAGTCGTAGTCGCTGATTGAGTCGAGCGACTCCACCCGTGAAGAGGTCGTCACTTTTCCGCCAAGCTTAGTCAGATATCCGCACAATGCGTTCGTGACCGATTGCGATCCTCCGCGCGCAATGGGCCAACCCACAGCATGTGCTGGCACAGCCATGAGAATCGCGAACGCGCTGCTCAGCGGCTCGTCCAGGGAAAGAAATGAGTGCGCGGCCAGTCCGGCGAACAATGCCCGGGTGCGCTCGCTTTTGAAGCGTCCAGCTATAACTTTCGCCGGGAGAAACGCGTTGATTCCAAATCGCGCCATCAGCCAAGGATGCTTCGGAACCTTGAGCATCGGACCGAGCACCTCCGGGCCGAACTCCCACCAACGCTTGGCGAACGGCTCCATCAGCCCGCGCCAACGCTTGCCATCACTTCCGAGAGCCGCGGCTGCTGCATCAAGGTTCCTCTCCAGCACGACGGCGGTACCGTCATCCAGCGGATGAGCGAGTGGTGCGGGCGAGTGCACCCATTCCAACCCGTACTGGTGCAATGGAATTGATCTAAAAAACGGCGAGCCAATTCCCATTGCGTACACGGCAGATCCAAAATCATGCGTAAATCCCGGCAGCGTCAGTTCCATGCTTCGCACCGCTCCGCCCGGGATGGGCTCAGCTTCAAACACTTCCACCTGCAAGCCAGCTTGGGCCAACACGATGGCCGCCGAAAGCCCGTTCGGCCCCGATCCAACCACGCACGCTTTCAGGCTCTTCGCCATACCATTTGGATGATCGAAAGAAGAGCAACGACGAACTTACTCTCTTGGGGGGACATCCGCCCATTCGACAACCCGTATGTCACCGTCAGGAGTTTTCTCAAGCGTCGGCGCATAGCGTCCGATCAATTGCCTCTTCCACCACTGTCTCGACATGCGCCTTTCTTCCGTAGACGTGAACCAGTACTGCCACAATACCGTTCGGATCTCGCGCGGCGGCGCCTGCGGGAAAGGATTATCAGCGAAGAGTTGCAGCACATCCTTGTCATTCGAGAGCAGCCGCACGACAGTGTTCGGCACAATTGTGTACTCGCGCCAAGAGCCCAGTGAGGCAAACCACAAATTCCAATCGAAGCGCGGTTGATAGGGAGCGTAGATTCGCGGAGCCTCTTTCAGTTCCTGCGGCTTGTAGCGAAAGCGATAAGGCTTCCAATTCTCTCCGTCGTCTGAACCTTGAAATTCGATTTCATACCGGCCGCGGGTCATTACCGCAAAGAGGCCGTAGCGATTCGCGATTCGAAACGGTTCAAGAGCCACGACGGGAAAATTCGGTAGACGGTAAGTTGCGAGCATCTCTGCTAAGGTCGCGTAAAAGACCCAGGAAAGCATGAAGGCGCGGACTGCGAGACCAGCAGTGTTCCTAGCGTACGCAAATTTTTGCCAGAATGTTTCTCCCGTCGGCGGGGGCTCAATGGGCACCGATTCCACGCTCCGCCACTTTGGCGGAACAAGCTTTCGCAGGAACCGATCGTCCAACAGCAGTACTCCCAGCGCGAGCACAAGGTAGTTCAGGAACGTGTAGTTCGCTGTGAGGATGACGCCGATCTCCCACGGTGTGACGATGAAGAAGCAGACAATCCTCCAGCGCCGCGGCAATAGGAACATCCACACGATTCCGAGTTCCATCACTAGTGTCGCGGCAACCGTACTCGCGTGAAACCAATGCGGGAGGTGCTGCACATACCAGCCGATCCATGTCGGAAGCGGTCCGTTCTGGTAGTACTCGTCCATTGCGGTGAAGTTGCGCCACTCTGGATCGCCGCTCAGGATCTTCGCCATCCCCGATTCGAAATAAATCCGAAACCATTCCCACTGCAGCAGGAAATGGCTCGCGCGGGATGCGGGATGCGAACGCCCTAAGCCCTGACGCAATCCGGATGGCGCGAGGAATAACGAGATGAATCCAGCTTCCAGCAACATGCCATCGGATTGGTAACTCGAAAAATCCTGCGCGGCGGCGATGAACGATAGAAAGCAAACGAAGCAGATCGCCAGCATGCCGCGTGGGTACAGATTGAAGAACAGGAGCACCGACGCGATCATCCCGGCCCAGCAGAGGGCTGTGAGCATCCCAGTTCCACTTGAAAACCAGAGAATCGTTGGCGCGTACCAGAGGCGCTCCCAGTGTCCGAGTGTCTGGGCGACGGCCTGAAGGTAAGGTCCAGCCGGCAGGATTCCCTGCGGACCGATCAGCCCCTTGATCTGGAATACGAGCGAGAAGAACGCTGAGAAGTAGATCGCCGCGAGAGCACGCAGAAACAGCCAGCGCGCAATCAGCCGCCAATCGTCTCCTTCCATCGGATCGAACAACCATCGAAATACTTTGGAAAGAGACCAGCGCATTGCGACGCCATTATATGGAGATGTCATTTTGGTTGGCGTCAGCCAGCGCTGCACTTCGTTGTTGAGCTCGCGCACGCCGCTTTCGATCGCGCTTCTTGTGTTGAGTGATTAGGCTTCGATGAAGATGCGTTGGATACTCGGCGCGGCGTCGGGGATGAGTTTTGATGCAATCGAGTCCAGGTTTGTGGCGGGAGTTTGACTTTGGATGGAGATCAGAAGATTTCTGTTCCCAGCAGATCAAATCTAAAGTCTTTATTTCCAAGAATTTGCTGGCAAATTATTGAAATCAAGATACTTATTGTGCTTTCATCTCAATGCCCCGCGCGAAATTTTTAGTGAGCATCCTGCCAAAATATTGATTCACAGGGGGTTATGGGAGCGAGAACCAATTGATATACCGCAAAATCTTGAATTTAAATAACTTAAAAGCAAAATATTGCAAACAAATGATTTACAGCATCATCAAAACAAGCAAAACGAATGGATTTAGATCCACCTGTAAAGCTGCCGAGCCCATTTCCATGCCGGCCTTCATGCATCGGCCACTCTCACTTTCGGGTCTGAGCTTCCCGTAAACTGCGACTGCGGAACCTGTTTGTGAGAAGACGCACTGACATTCAAAATTTCAATGAACAGAAACTTCGGGCGCCGCTGGGCGCTTGCATCCATTTTTCAGTTTTGGATTTTCTGCGTCAAGGTTACATGTCACACGCGAGAGCTCATATGGTGTGGAAAACTTTCGCGTACGGCGAAGATCACCCTATTTGCTTGAAAGTTCAGAGTTTAAATTCGTCGCTGCTCATCGAAATGGGGCTAGGCTGGGCGAACTTTTTTCTTTGGGACTCCGTCTTTGTGGAGTCGGCGCATTTCACGGTATGGACGTTGTTCGGGCTCTTGGCATTCTTGAATGTCGTGTCCATGGTTTCGACGTTTATGCCGCAGTTTGAGAGTTGCGGGTGGCAGGTTGTGCAGGATGCGCGGGTCGTCTGTCCGTGCTTTTCGTGGCAGGCGAAGCAACTGAGACCCTCATGAACTCCGATGGGCGTACGGTCGTCTCCTGAACCGACCTGGCCGTAGGCATTGGGCGCGTGGCATTGATAACAGAGGGCCTGGCGGTGGTCGGGGCTGATCTTCACAAGGCGTATACCTTCGTACATTTTCGGCAGTGGAAGACTATCGAGCGAGACGTAAGCCTGCTCGCGGCGGTCGAAGATAGCGAGCGATGGACGGGTGAGTTCCTGACGCGGGCCGAAGTCGTCTGGCTTTGTCGCGAGCGGCGGAGCAAGTGGATCGCCGTGGTGATGCATTTGATGGCAGGTGAGGCACGGCATAGCAGGCTGATTCGCGAGTTTTGAATCGACTAGACGCCATGGACCTTGTTTGTTGAGCGGTGTGACCAGATCGCGGACGCCGCCTTGGAAATGCATCGAGTGGCAGCGGAGGCAGTCGTCCATCAGGAGCGTCTGCTGGTTGTGGTCCTTGCTGAGAAAGATCTTTGAATATGTTGCGCTGTGGGGGCCTGACGCCCAGCTTGCGTATTCCTCGCGGTGGCATTTCGAGCATCGCTTTTCGATATTTAGGACGTCGTCGGTTTTCAGGCGAACTTGCTCCGGAATCTTTCCGCGAAGGTGGGCGGCGAGTTGGCGCAAGTTTTTCAGGTGATAGCGGGCATCGAGCGTCATCACGTCGCCGTGGCATTCGGAGCAGGCGACGTTGCGGTGCGAGGACTCGTGCCAGTCGCGGTACGGTTGCCAGATCTCGTGGCATTTGGTGCAGGAGCGCCCGCCGGAGTAACTGTAGTAGAGGCTCGCGCCGGGGAGCAGGAAGATTGCGAAGAGGATGACGAGGAGAGGCACGATCACACGGGCGCGGAACATTTTGCGACTGGTGTTCGTCATGTTCGATTTCTCCATCTCTTCCGCGCAAGTCCTTCGGGGGCTAAAGCCCCAATCTAAGCCTCATCTGACGCGGCGCTAAAGTCCCACTCTTCCACTGATCTCAAGGACTCCGGCGCTTTACGCGCTGCTCCACGAAACCCCCACTTCTGGCAAAACCGGCCAGAAATGGGGCACCCATCGCCTCTGGCATCATTCATGACTCGACTCGTGTTCCCTTCCACGTCTTTACAATGTTTGCGGAGGCGTAGTATGCGATCGCCATGATCGTGAGGACCGGGTTGAAGCCGCCATTGTTAGGGTGCACGCTGCCGTCGATCACGTAGAGGTTGTCGACGTCGTGCACGCGACAGAATTTGTCGACCACCGACGTTTGCGGATCGTTGCCCATGCGGCAGGTTCCGGCCTGATGCTGTCCTCCGCTCGGAATGCCAAGAGAAGTCCAATGAAAGCGGATGGTTTTGAAGGCTCCGGCTTCCTTCAGCCACATCTCGGCCTTGTCGGTCATGAAGTTGGTGCCGAGCAGATCGTTTTCGTGATGGCGGCCTGAGATACGCGCGACCGGAATGCCCCACGCGTCTTTCACTTTGGATCGACCTGCACGCGGGAGTCGAAGACAGGCATCTCCTGCATCGGACCCATCACGGTCATGTTCCGTTTGAAATACTTCCGCATGAAATCTTTGTGCGCTTTTCCCCAGCGGGGAATGCCTTCGCCTGAGACGCCGGTCACGACCTGATACGGAGATTTCAGGAACTCATTGGCGAGCAGACCTCCGGCGACGAATCCGGGATTGTTGTGGTTGAAGTCGCAGATGGCCAGAGAGGCGCCGGGGCCCAGGTCGTCATAAAGGTCCTGTTCAAACAATCCTGCGGCGCCGGTATAAGCGTGGCCTTGCAAATTTCCCCCAACCCAGTCGTAGCGGTTGCCGAGTCCGTTGGGAAAAATGCGGCTTTTCGAATTCAGCAGCAGACGGGCGGATTCAACCGCGGAGCCGGAAACGACGACGAGATCAGAGGTTTGTTCCTGATAGCGTCCGTTGGCGTCGTAGTAGGCGACACCGCGAATCTTGCCGCGTGCATCCGTCAGAACTTCTTTTGCGATGCACTCCGTGCGCAGATCGCAATTCCCTGTGGCGATGGCTCTCGGGATGACGGTGTTCTGTGTGCCGCATTTGGCATTGACTTCGCAGGCGAAGCCGACACACCAGCGGCAGCGCATGCAGGCTCCGCGTCCGTTGTAGGGGACGGAGTTGCGCAACATCGGGATGTGGAAAGGGTGCAGCCCGAGGCGTTTGGCGGCAGGCTCGAGAATTTGAAAACTGGAGTTCGGAGGAAGCGGCGGCATCGGCAATGGGCGCTTGCGGGGCGCGCGGAAGGGATTGTTGGAGTCGTCGCCGGAGACACCGACCTCCCATTCGGCTTTCTCGTAGTAAGGCTCGAGATCCCAATAGGTGATGGGCCAATCATCGAGCGTGCTGCCTGCCAAGGTTCCGTATTTTGTGCGCAGGCGGAAGTCGTCTTCCATGAAGCGCCAGGCCATGGCGCCGTAGCTGAGCGTGCCTCCACCAACGCAGGCCGCGTTGTTGCTGTAGGCCCAATGGCGCGGGTCGACGGTGAATTCCTTGCCGGAGCGGTCGACGTAGACGCGCGGGCTGCGATCGTCGGGACCGAAGGAGTTGCCAAGGACGCAGGTGCGCTGGATGCGGAGGTCGTCTTTGCGGTCGTCAAAGGGAGTGAACCATTTGCCGCGCTCGAGGAGAACGACGGAGAGTCCGGCTTCGGAGAGTTCTTTGGCGACGACGCCGCCTCCGGCACCGGAGCCTACGATCACCGCGTTGACGTGTTTCAGCGACATTGTTCAGGGGCTAAAGCCCGTAATTTTTGTGAGCCTTAACGGCACGGCTCAAGCCGTGCCCTGACACGAATCACTTGCGGCACGACTGAAGTCGTGCCCAGATACGAACCTTTACTTCAGCCGACGGTACGCTTCACTTCGTCGGGGCGATGGCGGCCGCGGATTGGCGGGTATGGGAGATCCAGCATCTTCCAACTCACGCCTTCGCGATTGCCTCCGTGGCGCGGATCGCCGTAAAAACCCTGCATGGTGTGATCCAGGACCATGCTGAAGAAATCTGACGAAGACATTTGCGTCCAGATCGTGCCGGGCGCTTTTCCGTCTTCGAGTTGGTGAAGCAGATCGATTTGCTGCGTTGAATCGAGGTCGGCAAAGAGCTTGCCGTGAAGGGCGCGGCTGGTTTGGTCGACACCGGCCAATCCCAGACGATAACGTGCCTGCAAGTCTTCGTAGGGCCCGCAAAGTTGACGGTCGATGTAGTTGACAACACCGGCCCAGGAGGCTCCGGGATCCTGGTCGGGCGGGATGATCTGATCGACCATCGCGGCGAGAGCGCGGGCTTCGTCGATGCGGAAGAAGCGCCACGGGCTGCGGTTGCGGCTGCATCCTACGGTTACGCCCGCAGCGACTGCGGCCGTGGCGGCAGCTTGCAGGAAGGCACGGCGGTCCAGTTTGGCAATCGAGTCCATGTTCGGTTGGACTGTATAGGACGTGCCGTGGATGATCTGTGACTAGCATCACGAGGATTGGTGACGGATATGGTTGCATGAGGTTCGTCGCCCGCAGGAGTAAGATCAAGACCAATGTCGACAACTGATCCGGAACAAGAACGACTGAGACTCGCAGGGGTGTATGCCGGTCAAACCGACGGCGAACTCGAGCAGACGGCGGCTGAAGCCGGCGAACTTACCGACATCGCCCGGGAAGCACTCAGAGCGGAGATGAAGAAAAGAGGCCTCGTCGAGCAATCGGAGGCCCAATCTGGTGATCTTGGGGAATTCGAATTCCGCGACTTGGTGACAGTGCGGAGTTTTTGGAATCTCGCCGAAGCGAATATGGCAAAGGGTGTACTCGACGCTGCTAGCATTGAGAGTTTCTTATTCGATGAGAACGTCGTTGGCCTTGCTTGGTATGTAAACGCCGTTCATGGCGTGAAGTTACGTGTAGACAAGCATCGTGCCGAGGAGGCGGATCGCCTTTTGCGGGACTATGAATCAGAGGCCCTCGAATGCGGTGACCCGGAATCAACTAGCTAGCTTCTCGAAGCCCTTCTGAATTACCTCCAGAGTGTCCTGCGCCAGATTGAGAGCCGGGAGTTCTGTGGGGATGAACCAGCGGACTTCGGCGGCGTCGCTGGCAGCGAGGAGTTCGCCTCCGATGCGGCGGCAGAGGAAATCGATCAGGACATAGTGGTATTGGACGCGATTGTCGGCGTCGCGTAGGACGCGGTCGAAGACTCCGAGAAGTTCACCTGGTTCAACGATGAGCCCGGTTTCTTCCTGCGCTTCGCGGATTGCAGCTTCGCGTACCAGTTCCCCGACTTCGAGGACGCCGCCAGGGATGGACCATTGTCCCTGAATGGGCGGATGGGCGCGTTTGACGAGCACGACGCGGTCGTTCTCGATGATGATAGAGCCGACGCCGATGAGCGGACGGTCAGGATATTCGCGGGACAAGGTAGTTCTCAGTTCTCAGTCGTCAGTTCTCAGTTGATTCAGGAGCCGCGATTATATATTCCATACCTGGGCAATGAGTTATGAGCCTCCAGCAATGAGCAAGCAGGGGCCGCTTTGCTCAATCCTCACCGCTCATTGCTTGTCTTGTTACAATTTTCGCCTCAGTTGTAAAAACCTGACAACCACAGAGGTCACCGAGGGACACAGAGATACTGGGATTGCGTATGGCTCTTGAGGAATATAAGCGGAAGCGGCGGTTTGAGGAGACGCCGGAGCCTCCACCGAAAGTGGAGAAGAAGCGCGGGAACCGGTTCGTGGTGCAGAAGCATGAGGCTACGCGGTTGCATTACGACTTTCGGCTGGAGATGGAGGGAGTGCTGAAGTCGTGGGCGGTACCGAGGGGGCCGTCGCTCGATCCGGCCGACAAGCGGTTAGCGATGCACGTGGAAGATCATCCAGTTTCGTATTTCGATTTTGAGGGGAACATTCCCGAAGGCAATTACGGAGCGGGGAGTGTGATGGTGTGGGATGTGGGCACGTGGCAGCCCCTGTCGCCAGTTCAAGTGGACGGGAAGTATGTTCCGGGGACGGAAAAAGATGCAGTGGCGATGCTGGCGAAGGGCGATCTGAAGTTCCGGCTGAATGGAGAGCGGCTCAAAGGCGATTTTGCGCTCATCAAGATGAAGGGGCGCCGTCCCGGGAGCAAGGGGAACGAGTGGTTGATGATCAAGAAACACGACGACCAGGTGGTTGAGGGTTATGACGCTGGGGAAATTGACGAGTCGGTGCTCAGCCACAGAAGCATGGATGACATTGCGGGGGATGCACGATCGAAGGAGTGGAAGAGCAGCCGTCCCGCTGGGCGAGGAAAGTTGAAAGCCGCCTGGCTCGCCGATGCCGTCGCCAGGCTCGATCAAAAAAAAAAGAAAAATCAAAGTCAAAAGGAAACCGCACAGGTCGCGGAGGACGCAGAGGTAAGTAAGGCAAAAACGGTTCCAGCCGCTGCCCCAAAAGGAAAAGCTGAGCTTGAGGTGTCGGGAAACGGGAACCAAAAGCCTGCTATCACGTCCGCTGAGAGAAAACTGCTAAAAACCTCCGCTTCTTCGGCGTCCTCCGCGGTGGTGGTTTCCCAGCCGCCGGTTAAGCGTGCAATGCCCACCGCTATATATCCGATGCTAGCGGAGTCGACCGAAAAGCCATTCGACGATAAAGGCTGGCTATTCGAGATCAAGTGGGACGGGTATCGAGCGATTGCGTTTATTGAAGGCGGCAAGGTGCGGCTGGTTTCGCGGAATCAGAATGAGCTGACGGGGCGGTATCCGGAATTGAAGAACATGCCTGAGTACGTGAAGGCGAAGACCGCGATTCTGGATGGCGAAGTTGTGGCGCTGGATGATGAGGGACGCGCATCGTTCAGCCTGATGCAGCAAAGGACCGGGTTTCGTCCGGGCGGGCATCGGATTGCGGCAAAGGCGGATATTGCAGTTCTCTACTATGCCTTTGATTTGATCTATCTCGATGGGTACGACTGGCGGCGCGTAAACCTTATCGACCGCAAGAAGAAGCTTCGAGAGATTCTGAAGGAGGGCGACGCGCTGCGCTATTCCGATCACTACGAGGCTCAGGGCACAGCGCTGTTTGAGATCGCGCGACAGAAGAAGCTGGAAGGGATCCTGGCCAAAAGAAGCGCAAGTTGCTATGAAGAACGCCGCAGCCGCGACTGGTTGAAGATCAAGATCCGGCATCGGATGGAGTGCGTCGTGGGCGGGTACACACAACCTGAGGGCACACGGGCACATTTCGGATCACTCGTGCTTGGGCTCTATGACAAGGAAAAGAGACTTGTTCACGTGGGACAAGTTGGGAGCGGATTTGATCAGAAGCTGCTGTCCGAACTGTTCAAGGAACTGGATAAGCGGGAGACGAAGAAGAATCCGTTCTATGGGGATGTTGAAGCTCTGCGGAAAGTGACCTGGGTTAAGCCGGAGCTAGTAGCGGAAGTTGAGTATGCGGAATGGACCGAAGGAGCGAATTCCGGAAGCGGTCCGAAGTTGCGTGCGCCGGTTTTTCTGGGCTTGCGGGATGATAAGGAGCCGCGGGAGTGTACTCTTGAGCAGGCTCGCGGGGCCTGAAGGCCCACATCAGCTTCTTGGGCCCTTAACGCGGCCCTTAAGGCCGCTCTTCCACGGTGATGGTCAGTTCTGTCGCGGAGATGGTCAGTTCTGCCCGACCTTCGCGAACGATGATGTGGACAGACGCGGGCGGGGCGCCCGCGCCACATTGGGTCTATATCACGCCACTACCTGATGTCTTTCATTGCTAGTAGTGTGCCGTAGTCACGGCCTGTGGCGTCTACCGCTCGTGCTACCACTGCAGCGAACGCATCCCTTAGTTCGGGATATTTCGCGACCATGGCTTTCATCACGGCAACATTGTCCTGGTATGCCTGATTCGTATTGCTCACGTTTGCCGATTGGTAGCGGACGATCAGGTCGAGATCTGTGCCGACGACGTCGGGAAACACGGAGCTGATTTTGTAGGTCGAGGTTCCGGCAGGCAGATCTGTCGTCTTCCCACCGGCCGGCAGATCAGAAGGCTGAGCAGCCTGTGACTCGTCGTAGAGCTTATCGGTCGCGAGGGTGCTCATGAAGGGCATGGGCGAAATCAAATTGCGCGCTTCCAGATAGTAAAACCACGCGTTGTGCATTTGCCCTTTGGCTTTAAACTGACGCGCCTGCGTGAGGAACCACTCGCTATCGTGGCCAGCAATCTGAGCAGGCTTAACAAACACGTTGCCAAATTTCCAATCCGACCCTGTCTGTTCGACGATCACCGAAAACATTGTTCGGGCCTTGGAGGAGTTGGCATCGAGCAACACGATCGCATACTTTCCTGGAGGCAAGGTATCGAAGTAGAAGGCGGCGCTGTTCGCGGTCTGTCCATTCTTGGCGAAGACGCCGCAATAGAATTCAGCACGCGCATCCGGCGCCGTTTGAGTGTTGTCCAGGAAAAAGGCATTCTTAACCGTCGCCTGGGCTCCGGCGAGCTGAGGCTGGGCCGCTTTCACGCGCTCTTCCATCCCGGAGAAATCGGATGCGACGCTAGGGACGGCGTTCTGTTTCAAGGAAGCGACATCGCCTTTTGAGACCATGTCGAAATAGCGTTGGCCTGCGTTGGTGATCGCGGTGCGGGTTCCGGCATCCATATCGGCGGAGGTTTGGCAGGTCTGGGCCCGAGCCATGACTCCCGGGAATGCGATTACCCCAATTACGAAAGCCGAGAAGACGAAGTTAAGGCGGAGCGGAGTCGAGTTCATTTTTGGTTACCTTCTTTGTGCTCAAGGCTTTACCGGTGTGTACCAATCTCCGGTAAAGCCTGAACATGCCATACTTAAGAGCTTCTACGGCGCGAAAGGGTTGACTGCAATCCTTGCATTGCCGCCATCTTCTAGTGATAGAGCGTGCATCTAGTGATAGAGAGTGCATCCAAACCATGCAAGAGAGTGCTGTTTCAACGTTCCAACTGACGGGTTGTCCGTCGGGTTCGTTTTGCGCTTCTCCAAGTGCTAGAATTTAGGGAAGGCGCCCCCCACGAAGTTTCCCAAAAGCTAGAATTGTGGTTGAGAGGAGTTGGTATGAAGACGAGATTCAAGAGCAAGAGGCTTGGCAGCTGGCTGTTGGCAGTAATGCTGGCGTGCAGCTTGCAGCTTGCGATGGCGTCTCCTACCCAGAGCCATAAAAAGTCGGCAAAGAAAGTGCCGCCTCCGCCCTTGCCATCGGGGCCAACTGGACCGGTCCAGCAGATTCCGTTGGATTCGATTGCGGCGGTGCCTCCGCAAGTGACGTATGAAAACAATGAGCTAACCATCGTCGCGCCAAACTCGACTTTGGCGGATATTCTTCGGGCGGTAAAGAAACTTACCGGAGCCGAGATTGATGTTCCAGCGGCACCGGAGCGTGTAGTCACGCGGTTGGGTCCGGGCCCGGCGCGGGACGTGGTTGCAGATCTGTTAAATGGATCACGATTCAACTATGTCTTGCTGGGATCGCCCGACAATCTCGCGGCTCTGTCTCGTGTTGTTTTGGTTGTCAAGACTGGGAACCAGGAAGTCACGCCAAATCCGGCTCCCGTTGCCCAAATGCAGCCACCTGTTCCGCAGCAGCAGCAACAACAGCAGATCTTTGGACAGCCTGGTGATGCGCAGGCAGAGGGGAACGAGGTCATAGATCAGCCGGAAGAAAACGCCGCGCCTGAGGAAAACCCCGATCAGCCGGTGAACGAAGCGGACCAACAACAGCAGCAGCAAGATAATCCACAGGTGAAGACGCCACAGCAGATGCTGCAGGAAATGCAGCAGAGACAGATGCAGCTACAGCAACAGCAGCCGACGGGACAGCCTCCGATACCCGGGTCGGGCATGCCGCCGCATCCTCCGCAAGAACAGTAAGGCGAGAGATAGACTAGGGATTATTTCTGCGGATTTGCGGGGAATGCGGGCCCGCGTGTGCTGTGAAAGGCGATTCCGGCGCAGCAGATGCCTTCTGCAGAAGCCGCCAATCTCGGGCGACTTCGACATCGGTGATGCCGTGTCGCGAACGACTCAACTCAGAGGCGAGACGGGCTTCCAGAAGCTGCCGCACAAGTTGCGGCGGCGCGTCACCGGCGAACAGATTGTCGGCAGAGACGCCGACATCCACGACACGCTCCCCCACCTGCATACGCAGGATCGGATGACCGTCTTCATCAACTCCCGCCGTGGCATGAGATTGGAGCTTCGCCCAATTCTTTTCAGCCTTCCGTTCGCCTTCTTCTGGATAAGCCCCAGCAAGAAAATGTTTTAGTTGATGCTGGTAGGCACGAAGATCTTCGCGATCCAGCGGAGACTGCGGCTCACCGCCTACGACGTACACCATAGCATTGCGCGCAGGATCGAAGCGGCTTGCACCGCTGCCGACATACACCGCGGCCACACATCCCGCAAAGATCGGACTCACGACAGCACTGGGGACGATGTACTTCTTTGAAGTGAAGAATGCGTCGACGACTCCATGGATCGTGGTGCTGCGAGGCATGCTGCCGGGAACCTGGGGCATCACGACACGGGAGAAATGCAACTCCGGGTGACCTGCGCTGTACTTAATAAGCATTTTCGCCATCTGCTTGGGAGTCGTAATCCCCACGTCAGCGATGATGCTGCGATGCAGGGCATGCGGATAGTAGAAGTTGATGATTGCCTTGGCGAAGTCTGCACAGTTGCGAGAGACCGTGTGGAAGTGAGAGCGGTTCGACGAGGAATTCAGTTTCTGAATTAGCGCGAGATCCTGCTCAGGAGTAGTCTCGATTTCGAATCCATAGATCGTACGGTCGTACGACGAGCCTACGAGCTGGTACCAGTTCCCGCCCGGGGCGCCTCCATCTTTCAAATCCGGAGCGATGGCTTCGAGGTACGTGCGCCGATAACGATCGCGCAAGAAAGCCGTCATTCTCGAGTCTGCGAAAAGTGGGACATCCTCGGGGCGATCTACCGCGTACAAGTACGGGATGAGGGGAACTGCCACCCAGTCGTATTTGCCGACACCATCATAGCGGCTGATTACGACGCCGATTTCGCCAGGCACACAGGGACGGAGCTTCAGAGGACTTTCAGCGCAAACGCCGGAGAGATACACCGCCACGTGCCCTGTGGCGCTAAAAAATCCGAGCTTCCCGTAGGGCTCTTCGAGCAGCAGAGTGGCTGAAGCGTTTGCCAGACCGCAGGAGGCGAGCAATAACATCAGCGTCGGGAACACGAGTCGCTGAACGAACCGGGCTAGGCTGGAGAAGAAAGTCACCGCTGCTACTCCTAGTGTAACCTGTTCTAGTGTGAACCCCTTAGCGGAAGATTAGTTGCTATTTAGCGAAAAAACTAGTTACTGAAGTGCAAGAAAATAAGGGATTTACCCTGCGAAGATCCGGCGAAGTTTAATTAAAGGCACAGTGAAGTTAAGGGGCGGGCTCACCCAGTTTCTTGATTGCCCATCGGGCGCTCTCGCTCACTGCGGGATCCCCATCAGACACAAGCTTCTCTAATGCTGGCAGGAACTTACGGTTGCCACTATTTCCCATCGCAATGGCAGTATTTCTGTGCAGGCCGCTGTGCTTGGCACGGCGAATGGGAGATCCGCGAAACTGCAATCGGAAGTCCTCGGCGGACATTTCTGCGAGCCAATCCAAGGCGGGGTTGACAAGGGGGAGTCGAGGGGCGAATTCAGGGGCGTTCGTGATTGGAGCTTTGCGGTTCCAGGGACAGACATCCTGGCAGATATCGCAACCGAAAACGTGTCGACCCATGCCTTCGCGCAGGTCTTCAGGAATCGATCCTCGCTTCTCGATGGTCAGGTACGAGATGCAGCGGTTTGAGTCAAGCTGATACGGGCTAAGAATGGCATCGGTTGGGCAGGCCTCGATGCAGCGTGTGCAGGAACCACAGCGATCGGGAGCCGGCAGATCGGGATGCAGTTCAAGCGAGGTCAGAATCACGCCAAGAAACAACCACGACCCCTTTTTCTGGTTTATGAGGCAAGTGTTCTTGCCGATCCACCCGATCCCAGCATACTTCGCCACTACACGCTCGACGATGGGACCAGTATCCACATAGCTGCGCGTTACCAGATCAGGATGGAATTTCGCGGTTGATTGGTGGAGTGCAGTCTCCACTTCTTTCAAGCGGCGCAAGACTGCATCGTGGTAATCTTCGCGGCTCCAGGCGTAACGAGAGATCCAGCCTCGGCTTGAGTCTTTCAATTGGGTCGAATAGGGCTGGTCGGTGTTGTAGTTGATCGCGCATACGATGACGCTTTTTGCCCATGGAGCAACCCGGGCAAGTGACCCACGCTTGAGTTGACCCTTCTCGTCGCGGGCTTCAAGGTATTTCATTTCTCCGGCATACCCAGCTTCGATCCAGGCAGGAAACGATTCGAGCTCCGGCGCATCCGTGGCTGGAGCAATTCCTGAAAGATCAAATCCAGCCTCAGCCGCCGCTTGCTTTACAAAGCTGACCAAATCCTGGTTGCGATATGCTTCCTGCATGCGAATGAAGACGCTCCGTCTAACCATTATCGTAGCGTGCCTGCTTGCGGCAGGGAATCTGGGTGCCCAGCAGCCGGCGCCCGCCGCCGAAAAGAGCGCAGTCCTGATCACCGTACCTTCGCAACAGCCCCTGCACCTGAGCATCACCGAACTGAAGGCGTTGCCTCATATCACAGTGGCATTCCACAACTCTCACACGAATGCGGACGAAATCTATTCCGGAGTCCGAATCGCTGACCTGCTCGCTAAGCTCGGAGGGCCGTTGGGGGACGCGCTACGCGGAAAGGCGCTAGCCAACTACGTAATTGCGACCGGTTCCGATGGTTACAAGTCAGTGCTGGCACTCGGCGAGGTTGACCCAAGCTTTCATTCCGGAGAAGTCATCGTGGCCGATGCGATGGATGGCAAGGCGCTTGATGCGCACAATGGCCCGTTCAAGGTGGTCGTGACCGAGGACAAACGTCCAGCACGCTCAGTGCGGAACCTAATCAGCATCGAGCTTCGACTAGCTCAATAGCCGCATGCTCTGATGGAGTCTGCGGTCTATTTTTGCCCGCCAGTTTTTGCGCCTGCGGCTTTTACATTCTCTGTCAAGCGCTTCAAATGATCCTTGAATTGATCGAGAGACCTGTCGTTTGTCTTTGTTCCGACTTCAACCGCCTTTTGACAGTTTTGCACTGCGAGGTCTAACTTGCCGGCGCTCTCGTATCCGTCAGCCAGGCTGTCATAAACGTTCGCGGAGCCTGGATAGAGGGTCACATTGCGCTGAAACGTAGCGATCGCCTCGTCGAATTTCTTATCCTCCATCAATTGGTAGCCGAGGTTGTTGATCAAGCGCTCCGGCACTGGAATGGGATAGCCATACCGCTGGGAGAGTTCGCGGTAGTGTTGGTCGACTCCGCTCATCCCGCCGATGAACGTTCCTTTGTCATCGCGGGGCATCTCCCAATCTGAAAAAATACTTCGCAAGGCTGCGTAGTGGGCGCGTAGCACCGTCGAGCCGTGGTTTTCGTCAGGAAATCGCGCCGACTGCCAGCGGAAATCCTTTGGGGCTTTTGCCGTCAGGGTCTTGTTTAGCCCATCGAATCCGGCTTGCATGTCCTCGCCTTCGTTTCCCAGCGAGAAAAAGAGTGTCTTGTCGAGCTCGTCATGGGCGGCAAAGAACGCCTGCGCCTGATGCAGTGTGGACTGTTTCTCCCACCACAAACTCGGGCTTACGGCAATGTATGCCTGAAACATTTCCGGACGTGAGGTCAGAATGTGGATAGCCATGAGGCCGCCGAGGGAGTGTCCGGCGAAGATGCGGTAGGGGGCAGTGCGGTAACGCCTTTCGATTTCAGGCATGAGCTCGGAGTGAATGAAATCGAAAAAACGGTCGCCACCGCCGCTAGTCGGCAACGTTTCTTTTCCTGCCGAGTCCTTCGCGTCCGCATGGGTGGGGGTGAGATCGCGCGTGCGGTCTGTATTGGCAATACCGACCACGATGAGCGACGGCATGCGTCCGTTGTCGACGAGAAAGTCGATTGAGTTGCCGATCTCGTTAATGTGGCCGTCGCCGTCGGTAAGGTACAGCACCGGAAACGGATTCTTTTCCGAATCATAACTGCGCGGAGTTCGCACCCAGATCGTGCGATCCTCGTTGAGAATGTTAGAGTGCACCACGAGTTTCTGCGGGATGGGCGGCGCAATATCTTG
>Ga0070712_100000820_pt1 | contig 18444 bp, 17 predicted proteins | sample LARL81metaG_FD_71396 | JGI IMG/M metagenome (GOLD analysis project Ga0070712, IMG submission 71396) | Corn, switchgrass and miscanthus rhizosphere microbial communities from Kellogg Biological Station, Michigan, USA - LAR L8-1 metaG | ecosystem: Host-associated > Plants > Roots > Rhizosphere ...
CGACCAGCGCCACCGCCGCGTCGGACTCGCTTGGCGCACTGGGGGTCGCCTGGACCAGAGCGGCATCGCCTGCGTAGACCGGCCGGGCGACGGCGCTGATCCCGCTGGTGCCTTCGATTTCACGGGCGAAGGCGACGACCGCGGCTTTGTCCACGCCGCCGTCGAAGCTGGCGACGATCTGCACCGGGTCGGTGCCGCCGTTCAGCTGCTCGGAGGCGATTTCGTTTCCGACCCGGACGTCGCTGTCCTTCGGGAACTGGGCGATCGCTTCGGTCCCAGTTTCGAGCGAGAGCAACGGGCTGGCGAGGAAGAGGAGCACCGCCGAGACGCCGATCACCGCGGCCCACGGCCGCGCCATCACCCGCACGGTCCAGGCGCGCCAGAAGCGGTTTTTCTCGGTCGCGACCTGGGCGACGCTCTTCTGTCGATGGAAGCGGCGCTGGAAGAAGCGCCCGACCTTGCCGACAATTCCACCGGGCAGGACGCGGTCGCCGAGCATCGCGATCAGCGCCGGCAACAGCGTCGTCGCGGTCAGGATCGAGACCGCGACCACGGTCATCGCCCCCAGCGCCATCGAACGCAGCGCCTGGTTGTCGACCATCCACAGCCCGGCTAGGGAGATAATCACCGCCGTGCCGGAGAAGGTGACGGCGAGGCCCGAGGTGGCGAGCGAGAGCCCCCGCGCCTCAGCCGGCGCGTGCCCGGCTTCGCGCTCCTCGCGGTAGCGGGCGAGGATGAAGAGCGAGTAGTCGACGGCGACGCCGATCCCGATCATCGAGGCCATGTTGGTGACGAAGACCGAGGTCTCCATCTGCAGCGAGATGAAGTAGATCAGCGCCCCGGTGACCAGAACGCTGACGAAGCCGAGCGCCAGCGGCAGCGCCGCCGCGGCCAGCGAACCGAAGACGACGAGGAGGATGATCGCGACGATCGGGAAGCCGGTGCCCTCGGCCTTGGCGAGGTCTTCCTTGGAGATTTCCTGCATCCCCGCCCAGATCGTCGGCTGCCCGACCAGGTAGGGGGTGACCCCACGGTCGGCGGTGCCGGGGTTGAGGTCTTCGCGCAGCGTGGCGGCGGGGTCGATCAGCTCGTCCGAGGAAAGGCTGCTGCGCAACGGCACCAGCACCACGTCGGTCCCCCGCAGCTGCCGCCGCGCCTGCCTGGCAGCAGCCGGCGGCAGGGTGACGTCTTCGAGGCTCGCCACTTCGCCCTGCAGGCGCGCGACCGCAGCGCTCCGCTCCGCCGCGCTCGCCCCCGGCGTAGCCTTCAGCACCACACCGATCCCATTCGCCTTGTCGCCGAATTCCTCCTGCAGCGATTCGCTCACCTTCATCGACTGGCTGCCCGGCACGTCGAAGCCGCCACCGGTCAGGTGATCGGTCTGCTTCGAGGCGAAGGGCAGCGCCAGCAGCACGATCAGCACCCAGGCCGCGACCACCCAGCGGCGTCGCCGTCCCAGGAACCCCGCCAGTGAACTCATCGCCTCTCGCATGCCATCTCCCTCGTTGCCTGGTCGTGTAGCCAGGAGCCTCCCTCGCGGCCCGGACCCGGGTCTGTGAGGGGCGTCACTGGGTGAGCCGCATCACGCCTATCCCTTCTATGTAGAAGCGATTTACGCCCAGTAGCCCGCCTACCTTCCCCCGCCACAACTAAAGAGCGGCCGGGGCGCCGCCGAAACGGCCCCCGGCCTGGCACAGGAAGGTGGTGCTTCCCATGCAGGACAAAGGTAGGCCAGTGGCCGACAACGCCGCTGAGGATCGGCGCGACGAGGGCGCGGTCTTGCGCCATGTCATCGCGGTCCATCCGGCGACGTTGCGGCTCTCAGACCTGATCCGCGAACTCAGCGACTCCGCGGACTTCGCCACGCGCGACCGGATCGAACGGGCGGTGCGGGAACTGGTGAAAGGCGGGCTGCTGTTCCGCTGTGAGGGAGCGGTGTTGCCGACCCGGCAGGCGCTCTATCTCTGCGATCTGGAGTTGTCGTGAGGGTTGCGGAGCAGTTCGGGCGCAATGTCTCCGAGGCGCGCGAATGGGCGGGCCTGAGCCAGGGCGAGCTTGGCGAGCGGCTATCCCTCCGCCGTCAGGAGATCGGCAACATCGAGGTCGGGGCGCGGTGTCCGCGCCTCGACGTGGTGGTCAGGCTTGCTGAGGTCTTGGAGTTGCAGGTCCGCGACCTGCTCTACGGGTTCGAATAGCGATGCCCTCCGAACACGTCACGTTCACGACCATCGCGGGGCGGTTCGCTTGGAATATGCGGATCGCTCGGAACAGGACCGGCCTGACGCAGCGCGGGCTGGCAGCCAAGATGGGCAGGACTCAGGAGCGGATAGCCAAATGGGAGAGCGGCAGATGCTTGGCTCGAACCGAGGCGATTGTGCGACTCGCGGAGGCTCTTGAGATTGAGCCCGGAGAGCTACTCCGGGAGACCAAGGGGCTCGCGCACTAAGCGGGCTTGCTGATGCAGATCAGCGGCACGGCTGGCGGGGTGGGTTTGAGCCTCACGGGCTAAGAGCCTACCCCGCGAGTAGCCTTCGACTGTGGCCAAGAAGCAGAAGACCGAAAAGGGTCTAGAGATCCCGGTCCCGACCAAAGGGGACTTCGACGCCGCTATGCGGAAGATCGCCCCTCCAGCACGTCATAAACGGCCTGACGCGAAAGACCAGCCTCCGAAGCGATCTTCGTAATCGGCACCCCGGCGGCGCGCGCCGCCCTGATGTAGTCGTGCAGGTCCCCGGTTGCCTTGCGGCGATCCTCATCCGCCTTGGCACGCCGCTTCGCGGCTTTGCGGATTTCCCGAAGGGTGCGATCCCACTCGCTGGTGATTTTGGTCATTGGTCCGCCGCTTCCTTGACCAGGGCGTGGAACATGGAGCGCTGGCCGGTGCGGCGATGGTTGTGCCGCCATGCGTACTCGTCCAGATAGGACTGCAGCCACTTGCGGGAGACAAACTTGTAGGTCCCGCGCATCCCGGTCTTGAGGTTGCCGAAGAACCCCTCAATCGTGTTCGTGTAGATGTGCCCCTCGACGTAGGAGCCGGCAGAATGGTTGATCACCCGGTGGTCCGCGAACTCTCGCGCCAGTGGCTTGTAGGACATCCAGTCGTCGGTATAGAGGATCGCTTCCGGGTTCACGTTCACCCGCACGGCTCGACTTAACGGCTCGCCTCGCCGCGACTCGATCACTCGGGCGCGGACGATCCCGCCCCGCTCGACCATTCCCAAGACGGTCGGCTTCGCTTCGCGGAAGGCAACAGACTCTTGGCGGGTCTTGAACTTCCGCCGGGGTCTTCCTCCCCAAGAGGTCTCGTCTACCTCGACCTCGCCGCGAAGCTGTTTCGCCGGATCGCCTTCGGCCATCAGCTCGTTGCGGATGCGATTGAACATCCTCCAAGCGGTCTTGTAGTGGACGCCAAGCTCGCGCTCTAGCTGTTTGGCGGAGATCCCGCAGCGAGTGCTAGTCATCAGATACATGGCGTGGAACCAGACCCGCAGCGAGGTTGAGGAGCGGTGGAAGATCGTCCCGGCCGTCGGGTGCAGGTGGTGGCCACAGGCCGTGCAGGTCCACGACTGGCGCTGCTGCTTGGTCGCGTAGCGCTTGAAGGGCTTGACCGAATCGCACTTCGGGCAATGGGCGTGTTCGCCATCGGGAGCGTGCCGCGTCCGCCAGAGATGCTCCAGGCAGGCGGCGTCGTCGGGGAACTCGGCTAGGAACTCGGTGACCGAGTAGTCGGAGGTCGACGACTTCGCGCGGCGTGGTTCGTGGCGGTTGGCCGGTGGCATGTTGTAAAGCTACTTGGCACTGCCTATTTTGTCAAGTAGATTTACACTCAGCCTCGGCGGACAAGTCCGTCCTTTGAGGGGGTCCCGCCAGTACCGGTAAAATGCCTGCTACTTCGCTGGGTTCGGCTTCAGCGAATCATTCGGGGGTCGTCTAATTGGCAAGACGCGTGGCTTTCCACCATCGAGATCCGGGTTCAAATCCTGGCCCCCGAATTGGACCGTCGTTTGCACGGGGCAGATATGGCCTTGCAGCAGACCAAATCGTTCCTATACGCTTCCAGTAGTGGAAAGCCACGGATGACGTCTTACTCTTTGGAGGAAGACAGACTCGGTGACAAAGCCAAGGCCCGCGGTGCCCGAGTGGTGAGATGGAATTTCGGGAGCGGGCCTTTGGCTTGCAATGAGGCAAAAAAGGCGGGATTTGCACCAAGCGTTGCCAGAAACCCCGCTCCCTCCGCAAGTTTGTCAGGCATTCAGCGTCCGATTCGCGGCAGGCCGCTGGATCGGTTAGGTCGGAAAATGCGAGAAAGTGGCGCTCCCGGCCGCCGAATCCGCCGGACGAGTCCTTTGAATGGAGATTGGGCCTAGCCCGGCTCCTGGATCAAGATGCCACTCGGCCAGGGTCGGGGCGGAACTCGGAAAGGCTCCATCCACTCCGAGAACCGCGAGACTTAGCACCGCCTCCTAGGCCCGCTTCTCCTTTCCGGAAGGATTTCCTCCAAACCGGCCATCGAGTGCAGCGCATTGGCGAACGCTGCATCCAAGACTCTATAGACCCGTTTTGCGGAACCCGGACGCATCTCGGCCGCAAAATGCCAAGTTCCCGCTGTCTATGCGGCATCGAATCCCTTGTTAAGGAAGGGATTGACCCCTTCGCTGGCGTAGGCGGAGTCATCTTGAGCCCGTAGCTGGCGGCCCTCCCTGCCAAGGCTTTCTCGCTCGACGTGCGCGAGTCTGGGCGTAAATCGCTTCTACATAGAAGGGATAGGCGTGAGCCGCATCACGCGGCGCCATACTTCGGGCGATGATCGTCGACTGCGCGGCGTACGAGCGAGGGAGGCGGCGAGAGGGCAAGCTCGCGGTCGAGGAGGCCAGCGCGGCCGCGGGCGCGGAGGGGGCGTTTGTCTGGGTCGGGGTGGCGGAGCCAGACGAGGAGGAGATGAAGGGGGTGGCGGCCGAGTTCGGGCTGCACGAGCTGGCGGTCGAGGACGCGGTGCGGGCGCACCAGCGGCCCAAGGTCGAGGAGTACGGGGAGACGATCCACGTGGTGGTCAAGACCGCGCGCTACGTCGATCCCGAGGAGGTGATCGAGCTGGGGGAGGTCTCGGTCTTCGTCGCCCCCGACTTCGTGATCACGGTGCGCCACGGCGAGGCCGACCTGGCGCCGGTGCGCGAGCGGCTCGAGCAGCGGCCCGACCTGCTCGAGAAAGGCCCCGGCGCCGTCCTCTACGCGATCCTCGACCACGTCGTCGACCGCTACATCGAAGCGGCCCAGGGCTTCGACGACGACGTCCGCGAAGTCGAGCTGCAGGTTTTCGGCGAAGGCCAAAACCCGACCGAGCGGATCTACAAGCTCGAGCGCGAGGTGCTCGAGTTCCAGGCGGCGACGGCGCCGCTCGGCGAAGCGCTGGAAGAGCTGTGCGCCAACGACTACGCCGTCGTCCCGGCGACCCTGCACGAGTACTTCCGCGACGTCGAAGACCACCTGGCCCGGGTCTCCACCCGGATCGAGAACTTCCGCCAGCTGCTGGACAGCGCCCTGGAAGCGAACCTGACCCAGGTCTCGATGCGGCAGAACGAAGACATGCGGAAGATCTCCGCCTGGGTGGCGATCGCCGTCGTGCCGACGATGATCGCCGGCATCTACGGGATGAACTTCAAGCACATGCCCGAGTTGGGCTGGACGCTCGGTTATCCCGCGGTGCTGACCCTGATCGCCGCGGTGTGCCTCTTCCTCTACTGGCGCTTCAAGCGCGCCGGCTGGCTGTAGCTACTTGGCGTTGAGCAGGTAACGCGCCGAGGCGACGCCGACCGAGAAGGCGCCGGTGGTGTCGCGCGAGGGGTCGGAGAGCGCCTGCAGCGCAAAGCCGTCGCCGAGGGCGAAGAGGTAGGAGACGACGTCCTCGGCCGGAAAGCGGAGGGCGAGCACACCCTCCTCGTCCTTTTCGCGAAGGACCTCGGCCACGTGCGAGCGGGTGCGCTCGAACAACTGGCCGACCTCGCGCTGGATGTCGGGGTTGCGGCGGCCGGCGCTGAACAGCTCGTAGAGGAGGAGGAAGAAGCCCGGTTCGTTCTCGATCACCTCGGTGAGGCTGCTGACCAGCGCGTCGATGACGTCGTCGACGGTTTTCGCCGGCGCCAGCCGCGCGTCGAGGCGTTCGACCCGCAGCTCGCTGTCACGGCGGACGACCTCGACCAGCAGCCGCTCCTTGGTCCCGAAGTAATAATGGAGGAGGCCGCGGCTGACGCCCGCCTCGCGGGCGACGTGCTCGAAGGTGGAGCCGGCGGCGCCGCGCCGGGCCACGGAGTCCCGCATCGCGTCGACGATCCGCTGCGCCTTGTCGCCGCTCAGCTCCCTCTCTTTGGTTGCCGCCTCCATCCGGAGGTCGCTACGAGCCGTTGATGCTGGTGGTCGAGGTGTACTCGAACTCCTCTTCGGCGCCGAAGAGGGCGTCGAGGACGGCCTTGCGGGCACCCTCGCTGACGGCGAGCGCGATCACCGCGCCGACGATCGCGATCAGCAGGAGGCGGCCGATGCCGCCCTTGCGCTTCGGCTTGCTGCGCAGGCTCTCGGAGGCTTCCTGCAGGCTCTCGGCGGCCTTGCGCAGGTCCTTCTGGACCTTCTTGTCGCTGGTCACCGCCTTAACCGTGCCCTTGCCGTTGCCGGTGGCGCGGCCGTAGGCGCTCTTGGCGCTTTCGAAAGCGTCCTTGAGACTGTCGCGCAGCTCTTCGTCTTCGATCAACCGCTGCACGTAAGGGTTTTCGCGGGCAGTCTCGTAGATGTCACCGGCGCGCGCCGTCGTCGTCTTGCTCATGCCTTCTCCTCAGTGGATTCCGTGGCCACTCTCAGAATAACCCTACCCAGGGGGAGCGTGGGCAAGCAGGCCAAGGACGCAGTGAGCGCCGTGTGCTTTGCACACAAGCGAACGAGGACACCGGCATGCGCCGGCCACGGTCACCCTGGGCCAACACCGTCGAGCAGGACGCCGTTATTTCGAAAGTTCGTGCGGGCGTGGCGCAGCAGGCGCAGGCGCAGCGGCGCCAGTTCGGGTCCCGGCAGCCGGTAGCGGCGGATGAACAGCGGGCCGACTTCTTCGCTGCCCGTTTCGCGGAAACCCGGCCCGAGCAGGCGGCGCGAGGGCGGCGGCACCTCCCCCATCGAGACGAAGGTGATTTCGCGGACCAGCCAATCGTAGCCTTCGACGGCTTTCAGTTGGATCGCCCCGGTCGAGAGGTAGAAACGGAGCGGCGCCTCTCCCAACACCCAGGTCACCGTCGCCCGCGGCCCGTCGGGTTCGCCGAGGTGGTGCGCCACCGCCCGCCAGTCCGGTCGCTGCAGGTCCGGGTCGGCGCTGGCCCAGATCGAGAAGGCGAAGGAGTAGGCGACGAGCACGACGGCGACCGCGGTCCCGAGCCGGCGCGCGCGCTTGACGCTGAGTGCCACCGCCACCCCGACCAGCAGCGGCACCAGCGCCGGCAGCAGGTTGCGGGTGAGGACGAAGTCCTTGCCGACGAAGAGGATCGCCAGCAGCAGCGGGATGCCGACCGTGACCGCGGCGACTGCGAGCGGGACGGAGGCGGCGCGGCGCTCGCCGCGGCTGCCGCGGACGATCAGCAGCGCCAGCCCGGCCAGCGCCAGCGCCAGCGGCGCCAGGGCGGGCCCCGCGTGCTCGGTGCGGCCGATGATGTCGCCCGTCTCGCCGATCATGAAGGTGATCGCCGCTTCGCCGAGCCGGTGACCGAGGGTGAATTTGCCGATCCATTCGGCGTGGCCGTAGGACATCTGGTGGATCGCCAGCGGCGCCAGCAGGACGACCGCGAGGGCGACGATCCAAAGACCGGAGAGGATCGCCCGCCCGCGCCGGCGCGCCAGCAGCAGCACCTCGGCGACGAGCGGGAAGACGGCGAAGTAATGGGTGGCGAGGGCGAGCGCCGAGAAGACGCCCCACCAGACGAAGTCGCGCTTGTCGTCCCGCCGCAGGCCGCCGTCCCGCAGCGCCCGCACGCAGAAGAGCAGCGAGAGCGCGCAGAAGAAGCCGAGCAGGGAGTAGGCGCGCGCCTCCTGCGAGTACCAGAGGAGCATCGGGTTGACGGCGACCAAGGCCGCCGCGATCACCCCGGCGCGGGCGCCACGCAGTTCTCGCGCGATCAGATAGGCGACCGGGATCGTCGCCACCCCCGCCAGCGCCGAGAGCGAGCGCAGCCCCCACTCGCCGTTGCCGGTCAGCTGCGTCCAGATCCAGGCGAGCGCGTAATAGAGCGGCGGCGCCGCCTCCGAGAACCCGACCGCGTCCATCGCGTGTCCGAAGCCGACCCTCAGCACTCTGCTGGCGGTGACGATCTCGTCGTGGTGGTAAGCCTGCACGCCGAGGGTGGCGAAGCGAAGGGCCGCTCCGAGCAGAGTCAGCCCGGCGACGATCCAGAAGGCGCGGGAGCGGTTGCGCACTAAGAGAGGGCGACGTCGAGGGCCTGGGCGACCTCATCGACGTAGGCGAACTCGAGGTTGCCGAGCTCGTGCTCGGGGATCTCCGCCACGTCCCCCTCGTTGCGGCCGGGCACGATCACTCTCTTGATTCCCGCCCGCTGCGCCGCCAGCGACTTCTCCTTGAGACCGCCGATCGGCAGCACCTGGCCGGTCAGGGTCACCTCGCCGGTCATCGCCACGTCGTTGCGAACCGGTCGGCCGCTGACCAGGGAGGAGAGGGCGACGGTCATCGCCACCCCCGCCGAGGGCCCGTCCTTCGGCACCGCGCCGGCCGGGACGTGGACGTGGATGTCGTGGGTGGCGAACCAATCGCCCCCGACCTGCGGGGCGATCTCGCCGCAGTGCCCGCGCACGTAGGAGAGCGCCGCCTGCGCCGACTCCTTCATCACCTCGCCGAGCTGGCCGGTGATCGTCAGCTTGCCCGAGCCCGGCATCGCCGTCGCCTCGATGAAGAGGACGTCGCCGCCGGTCGGGGTCCAGGCGAGCCCGGTGGCCACCCCCGGGTCCTTGGTCCGTCGTCGCTGCTCGGCGAAGACGCGCCGGCGGCCGAGCAGCTCACGCGCTTTGCGCCCGGAGATCCGCACCTTGCCCTTCGCCTTGCCCTCGGCGACCCGGCGGGCGACTTTGCGGCAGACGGTGCCGATCTGGCGCTCGAGGTTACGGACGCCGGCCTCCCGCGTGTACTCCTCGACGATCGCGGTCAGCGCCGCGTCGGTGAACTCGATCTGCGAGGGCTTCAGTCCGTTTGCCTCGAGCTGGCGCCGGACCAGGTAGCGGCGGGCGATCTGGCGCTTCTCCTCCAGCGTGTAGCCGGCCAGCTCGATCGTCTCCATGCGATCGAGCAGCGGCCCCGGGATCGTCTCGAGGACGTTGGCGGTGGCGATGAAGACGACGTCGGAGAGGTCGAACTCGAGGTCAAGGTAGTGGTCGCGGAAGCTGTCGTTCTGCGCCGGGTCGAGGACCTCGAGCATCGCCGAGGCCGGGTCGCCGCGGAAATCGGCGCCCATCTTGTCGATCTCGTCGATCATGAAGACCGGGTTGCGGGAGTTGGCGTCGCGCAGCGCGCGGACGATCGTCCCCGGCATCGCCCCGATGTAGGTGCGGCGGTGGCCGCGGATCTCGGCCTCGTCGCGGACGCCGCCGACGGAGATTCGCTCGAACTCGCGCCCCAGCGCCTTGGCGATCGATTTGCCGAGGCTGGTCTTGCCGACCCCGGGCGGGCCGACGAAGCAGAGGATCGGGCCCGGCGACTGCGGGTTGAGCTTGCGCACCGCGAGGTACTCGAGGATCCGGTCCTTGATCTTCTCGAGGTCGTAGTGGTCGGCGTCGAGGACGTCGCGGGCGTGCTTTAAATCGAGGTTGTCCTCCGTCTCCTTCGACCAGGGCAGCTCGACCAGCCACTCGAGATAGGTGCGGATGACGCCGTGCTCGGCGGCCGCGGGCGGCAGCTTCTCCAGTCGCGAGAGCTCCCGCTCGGCGGCTTTCAGCGCCTGCTCGGGCAGCCCCGCCGCCTCGATTTTCTCCCGCAGTTCGCTTGCTTCGGCCTGCTGCTCGTCCCCCTCGCCGAGCTCGTCCTGAATCGCTTTCAGCTGCTGGCGGAGGAAAAACTCGCGCTGGCCTTTGTCGATCTCCGACTGCACCTGGGTCTGGATCTGGGTGCCGAGCTGGACGACCTCGAGCTCGCGGGCGAGGATCCGCGAGAGGTGGCGCAGCCGCTTGGCGACATCGACCTCTTCCAGCAGTTTCTGCTTCTCCTCGGTGCCGATCCGCAGGGCACCGGCGATCAGGTGGGCCAGCGCGGCGGGGTCGTCGATGTTGGCGACCGCCAGCTGCAGCTCCTCCGGCAGGTAGGGGATCTGCTCGACGATCTCCGAGAAGGTGCGCTGGACGTTGCGGTTGAGCGCCTCCAGCTCGGCGCTCGGCTCGATCACGTCCGGGAGGGCGCTGATCCGGGCGACCATGTATGGCCGCTCGGCGACGAAGTCGCCGAGCTTCACCCGCTGCATCCCCTGGACGAGGATCCGCAGGCTGCCGTCGGGGACTTTGACCATGCGGGCGACGGCGCCGACGACGCCGACGCCGTAGAGGTCGTCAGGGCCGGGAACCTCGTTCTCCGGGTCGCGGGCGGTGACCATCGCCAGCATCCGGTTGGTGCCGAGGACGTCGTCGACCAGCTGGATCGAGCGCTCCTGCCCGACCGCCAGCGGCGCCAGCGTTTCCGGGAAGGTGACGGTGTCGCGCAGCGGCAGCACCGGCAGCGCCTCGGGCAGTGGCAGGTCGGCGCGGATCGCGTCCTCCGCGTCGAGCGGCGAGTCGACCACTTCGAGAACCGGCGCGCCCTCCATCATTTGCGGTCGATCGGCACCCGGCGGGTGCTCTCGTTGGGGTCGCGCAGCGGCAGGTCGATGCGCAGGATGCCCTCTTCGTAGGTGGCGCTGGCCCGCTCGGCGTCGACCTCGACCTGCAGCTCGACGACGCGGCGGAAGTGGCCGGAGGGGATCTCGATCTGCTGGTAGACGCGGCCCTCGGACTCCTGCACGTGGCGCTCGCCGACGATCGCCAGGTGGCGGCCGCTGACCTCGATCCCGACCTCGGACAACTCCACCCCGGCGAGATCGACCTTGACGATCGCCCGCTGCGGGTCGCCGCAGTAGTAGACGTCGATATTGGGGGAGAAGCCGCTGGCGCGACGGGTGACGTAGCGGGTACGGCTCCAGCTGTCACCCATCACCTGGTCCATCTCCCGGCGCATGCGGGCGAAATCGGCGAAGAGGTCCCTCTGCGGCATCGCCGAAACATAGCCAGCCGGGGCGCGGTGCGAGAGCTTCAGGCGGTGCGGGAGGCCCAGCGCGGGGCCCGCATCAGCAGCACCGGCTGGCGTGGGGGAACGAGGCCCTCTGGTCGGTTGGGCCGGAAGGTGGCGCAGGCCTCGTTCAGCTCCAGCGCGCAGAGAAGATTTTTCCGGAAATAGCAGTCCTCGCAGGTGGGGGGCTTTGGCTTGCGCGGCACGGCGGGCATGTTTGCATCCCGTCCGGGTAAGCGCGAGGGCCGTTTCCGCAAATCGGCACCTCTTTGAAACAGCTTCGTCACAGCTTCCTCGCGCTTTGCGGGAGCACCGGCACCCGGCGCTAACATGCGTCCAGATGGAGGGTCATTCCCGCAGCGAGAAGCTCTCCGCTTCTCCCCCGCTTTTCAAGAGCGACTTCCTCAACTTCTTCTCCCGCGTCCACCCCGCGGTGCCGGCGATCGTCTTCGTCCCGGTGGTGGCGGCGATGGAGTGGATCGGGGTTGATCGCGGCTATGCCGCCTGGCAGCTGGCGCTGCTGACCCTGGGCGGCGTCGCCGTCTGGACCCTGACCGAGTACTGGCTGCACCGGCTCGTCTTCCACTGGGAGCCCGATAACGCTTTCGGCCGCCGCATGCACTTCATCATCCACGGCGTCCACCACGACCACCCCAACGACAAGATGCGGCTGGTGATGCCGCCTTCGGTCTCGATCCCGCTGGCGGCGCTCTTCTTCCTCGGCTTCCGGGCGCTGCTCGGCGACGCCGCCTTCCCGCTTTTCGCCGGCTTCCTCCTCGGCTACCTCTTCTACGACTACACGCACTACTACGTGCACCACTTCGTGCCGAAGACGGACTTCTCCAAGCGCCTGCGCGAACACCACATGCGCCATCACTTTCAGGACCACAGCTACGGCTACGGCGTCTCCTCGCCGCTTTGGGATCACGTGTTTCGGACTTATCCGAAGAAGCGCAGCAAGTATCGGGGGTAGCTCTAACGGTTGGGGGAGGGTCCGGTGGGGGTCGTTCGGAGCACCTCCGCCGAGAGAATCGGAACTGGCTGACGCCTCAGAGGTTGCTGGCTCGGCTCCATGCTGAGTACCTCACGACCCCCACCGGACCCTCCCTCGACAGTTGGGTGGAGGACCTGCTCGAAGCGCCGCAACCGATTCTGGCCACACCCCGCTGTGTCGAAAGTCGGAAGCGCTTCGAGGCAGGGTGCCGGTGTCCCTCGGAGGAATGTTCGGCGACATGCAATCTGGTCTTTGCGCGGCGAAGCCGCGCGGCAGGTTCTCCCCGGAGCGGAAGCGGAGGGGAGGTCAATTCCGGAGAGGGATACCGGCACCCTCCCAAGCCGTCGCATCAGAGCTGTCACAAACCGCCATGCTTCCTCGTCTAGAGAGCATGGAGACGAAACGGAAAGCTGTGGTTGTCGGTGGCGGGCCCGCGGGGCTAATTGCCGCGGGACGGTTGGCTGAGGGTGGGATCGAGACGGTCTTGCTGGAGGCCAGCTCTCACCTTGGAGGGCGGGCTGCCTCTGAGGAGCGGGAGGGGTTTGTGCTCAATCAGGGGCCGCATGCGCTCTACATCGGTGGACCGGCGAGGCGGGAGCTGGAGGCGTGGGGGATCGAGCTCGACTGGTGGAACCCGACTTCGCCTGCGGCTTCGGTTTTTCTTCGGGACGGGAAGCCGCGGCGGAGGCTTGGGGGGACCGGGGAGCTCGGGCGGTGGTTCCTGGGGCTGCGGCGGACGGAGCCGGAGGAGTTGGCGGGGATCTCGGCGGCGGAGTGGCTACGACGGAGCCTGCGCTCGGAGCGGGCGCGGGCGAGCGCCGCTGCCTTGATCCGCGTGACGACCTTCGTCGCCGACCAGGAGAGCCTCAGCGCCGACGTCGCAGCCACCCAGCTGAAGATCGGCCTCTACCCCGGGGTCCGCTACCTGCGCGGGGGCTGGCAGTCGCTGGTCGATGCGCTCGCCGACAAGGCAAAGGCGCGCGGCGCGGCGCTGCGGACGCGGGCCGCTGTGCGCGGTCTCGAGCGCGGGCCGGAGGGCTGGGAGCTGAGCCTCGACGGCGAGACGCTTCGGGCCGACGTCGTCGTCCTCGCCGCCGGCGGTCCTGACGCGGTCGAGAAGCTGCTCGGTGAGGAGACTCCCGCCGCCCCCAGGCCAGCCGCCGAGCTGAGCGTCCTCGACCTCGGGCTGACCAGCCTGCCACGGCGCTCGATGCGCTTCGCGCTCGGGATCGACAAACCCACCTACCTCTCCCGCCACTCGCCGCCTGAGCATCGCGGAGGCGTCCTCCTCAGCCTTGCGAGCTATAGGCGCGAACCGCTCCCGGCGCTGGAGAAGCTGGCCGACTCGGTCCAGCCCGGCTGGCGCAAGCGGACCATCCTCGAGCGCTTCCTTCCCCGCATGGTCGCCGTCTCGGCCATCCCCACTCCCGCCGGCGGCGGGCTCGCCGGGCGGCCCGCGATCGACCGCGGCGGCGGCCTCTACCTCGCCGGCGACTGGGTCGGGCCGGAGGGATGGCTGGTCGACTCGGCGCTCGCCAGCGGCCGCGCGGCCGCCGCGGCCGCCCTCCGCAATCCCACCCCGGCGGTGGCATGAACGGCGACGCTTTCGAGGCGTGCCGGCCGCGCCTGCTCGGCATCGCCTACGGCCTGCTTGGCGAGCTGACCGAGGCCGAGGACATCGTCCAGGACGCATGGCTGCGCTGGGACCAGGCCGACGCCGAGGCGATCCGCAACCCCGAAGCGTTCCTCATCACCGTCACCACCCGGCTGTCGCTCGACCGGCTGCGCTCGGCGCGGGCCCGGCGCGAGGTCTACGTCGGGCCCTGGCTTCCCGAGCCGCTCCTCACCGATCCCGAGACGCCGGAGACGAAGGCGATCGAGGCGGAGCGCCTGAGCCTGGCGCTGCTGGCGGCGCTGGAGCGGCTGAACCCGGTCGAGCGCGCGGTGCTCGTCCTCCGCGACGTCTTCGACCTCGAATACGCGGAGATCGCCGACATCGTCGAACGCGCCCCCGCCGGCGTCCGCCAAATCGCCAAACGCGCGCGCGACCACGCCGGCGACTCAAGCCGGCGACGGGCGGTGAGCGAGGAGGAGCGCGAGCGCCTGGCCAACGCCTTCATGCTCGCCTCCCTCTCGGGTGACGTCGAGCAGATCCGCGACCTCCTCGCCGCCGACGCGGTCATGTACTCCGACGGAGGCGGCGTCGTCGTCGCCGCCCGCAAGCCGATCTACGGCGCCGACAAGATCGCTCGCTTCATGGTCGGGGTCCAGCGCAAGGACGCGTATCCGGACGATCCCGTCTTCACCAGGGTGCTGGTCAACGGCGACCCCGGGGTGCGGATGGACAGCGCCAGCCAGGGCTTCCTCAGCATCGTCGCGGTGGAGGTCGCCGAGGGGGCGATCCAGAGCGTGCGCTTCTTCAACAACCCGGAGCGCTTCCCGGTCGAGCTCCCCACCTCTCCCTGAACGCAGTATCTGAAATATCTCTTTGACTTCGCTCCACGGGGTGTCACAGTGTGTGTGACTCTGAAAGACTCCGCACCAGGGTAACTCTTAACTTTGGATGGAAAGGATTTAGATGCCCCCCACCACCAACCACCTCGACGTCGCCCGCGAGGCTCTCGAGCGCACCGTTCGCGAGCTGGAGGATCAGCTGAAGCAGGCTGAGCAGGCGCTGGCTGCGCTCGGCGGCAAAGTCGTCCGGCGCGGCCCCGGCCGCCCCCGCGGCAGCACCAAAAGAGCGACCAAAAGCACCCGCGCAACCGGCGCCCCGCGCCGCCGCCGTAAACGTCGCGGCGGCACCCGTGCCGATCAGGCGGTGAAACTGATCGAACAGAACCCCGGCATCAGCGCCTCTGACGTCGCCAAACAGATGAAAATCAAGCCGAACTACCTGTACCGCGTTCTCGGTGACCTCGAGAAAGAAGGTCGCGTGAAGAAGGACGGTCGCCAGTACCGTTCGGCCGGTGGCTGACCGGTACCCACCGTTACTGATCAAAAAAGAGGCCGGCTTGCGCCGGCCTCTTTTTTTGGCTGAAACCGGTCGCGGCTCCTAGATCAGGCCAAGCTGGCTGACGGCGTCGCGCTCCTCCTGCAGCTCCATCACGCTGCGGTCGATGCGCTCGCGCGAGAACTCGGGGATGTCGAGCCCCTTGACGATGCTCCACTCGCCGCCACTGCAGGTGCAGGGCATGCCGCAGACGATGCCCTCGCCGATCCCGTAGGAACCGTCGGTCGGGACGGCCATCGAGACCCAGTCACCCTCCGGGGTGCCCAGCACCCAGTCGTGGACGTGGTCGATCGCCGCGTTGGCGGCCGAGGCGGCGCTGGAGGCACCGCGGGCGTCGATGATCTCCGCCCCGCGTTTCGCCACCCGCGGGATGTACTCGTCGGCGATCCAAGCCTCGTCGTCGACCGCCTCCCAGGCGTTCCGCCCCTCGACCTTGGCGTTGACCAGGTCGGGGTACTGGGTCGGTGAGTGGTTCCCCCAGGCGGTCATGTTGGTGACCGCCGAGACAGGCTTGCCGAGCTTGTTGGCGACCTGCGAGATCGCCCGGTTGTGGTCGAGCCGCATCATCGCCGTGAAGCGCTCGCGCGGCACGTCGGGTGCGTTCGACATCGCGATCAGGCAGTTGGTGTTGGCGGGGTTGCCGACCACCAGCACCTTGATGTCGTCGGCGGCGCCGGCGTTGATCGCTTCGCCCTGGGGTCGGAAGATGCCGCCGTTGGCCTCGAGCAGGTCGGAACGCTCCATGCCGGGACCACGCGGGCGGGCGCCGACCAGGAGTCCGACGTTGCAGCCGTCGAACGCCTGCTTCGGGTCGTCGGTGATGTCGATCCTGCTCAGCAGCGGGAAGGCGCAGTCATCGAGCTCCATCGCGGTGCCCTCGGCGGCTTCGAGCGCCTGCGGGATCTCCAGCAGGCTCAGCTCCACGGGGGTGTCGGGGCCGAGCATCTGACCACTGGCGATGCGGAACAGCAGCGCGTAACCGATCTGCCCGGCGGCGCCGGTGACGGTGACCTTGACGGGGGTGGTGCTCACTGAATCCTCTCCTCGAGTTGGGGTTGGAAGGTTGGAAGACCGTTACGCCATCGCGCGCCGGAGGTTCTCGTCGATCGAGGCGAGGAACTCCTGCGTGGTCTGGTACTCCTGGCCGCCGCCCACGAGCAGCGCCAAGTCTTTCGTCATCTTCCCGCTTTCGACGGTCTCGACGCAAACGCGCTCCAGCGTCTGCGCGAACTCCGAGACCTCAGGGGTTTCGTCCATGCGACCTCGGGCGGCGAGCCCGCGAGTCCAGGCGAAGATCGATGCGATCGGGTTGGTGGAAGTCGGGTTGCCCTGCTGGTGCTGCCGGTAGTGGCGGGTGACGGTGCCGTGGGCGGCCTCCGCCTCGACCGTCTTGCCGTCGGCGCTCATCAACACACTCGTCATCAGGCCCAGCGACCCGAAGCCCTGGGCGACCGTGTCAGACTGGACGTCGCCGTCGTAGTTTTTGCAGGCCCACACGTAACCGCCCTCCCACTTCAGGGCGGCGGCAACCATGTCGTCGATCAGGCGGTGTTCGTAGGTGAGGCCGGCGGCCTCGAACTCCTCTTCGAACTCGGCCTCGTAGACCTCGGCGAAGAGATCCTTGAAGCGGCCGTCGTAGCGCTTGAGGATCGTGTTCTTCGTCGACATGTAGACGGGGAAGCCACGGTCGAGGCCGTAGCGCATCGAGGCCCGGGCGAACTCGCGGATCGACTCGTCGAGGTTGTACATGGACATCGCGATGCCGCCGCCGGGAAAGTCGTAGACGTCGAGCTCGATCGGCTCGGAACCGTCCTTCGGCGTGTAGGTGAGGGTCAGCGATCCCTCGCCCGGCACGACCAGGTCGGTGGCGCGGTACTGGTCGCCGAAGGCGTGGCGGCCGATCACGATCGGCTTCGTCCACCCGGGCACCAGTCGCGGGATGTTGGAGATCACGATCGGCTCGCGGAAGATGACGCCGCCGAGGATGTTGCGGATCGTCCCGTTCGGCGAGCGGTACATCTCCTTCAGGCCGAACTCCTCGACCCGCGCCTCGTCGGGCGTGATCGTCGCGCACTTGACGCCGACTCCATGGCGCTTGATCGCTTCCGCCGCCTCGACCGTGATCCGGTCCTCGCTCGCGTCGCGGCTCTCGATCCCGAGGTCGTAGTACTCCAGCTCGACGTCGAGGTAGGGCAGGATCAGCTGCTCTTTGATGAACGACCAGATGATCCGGGTCATCTCGTCGCCGTCGAGCTCGACGATCGGGTTCTTGACAGCGATCTTGGCCACGAGGGGGGCGATGCTATCTGCCTGGCATTCTGGCTGACCGGCCAGGGCATGGCACAATCAGCACCCGATGGCAACCGTCGAGCGCAAGACCTTCGGCAATCACAAGGTGGCCAACCAGCCTCCGCCGCTGGTCGGCTACAACGTCTTCGAGGCCGACACCGTGCTGGTCGAGGCGGCGAAGCGCGAGGGCGCCGATTGGGACCTCGATCGGATCTCCGCGGTCGGCAAGTACGCCGGCAGTGAGGGGGCGCAGGAGCTGGGTCGACTCGCCAACGAGAACGGGCCAAAGCTGAAGACCCACGACCGCTACGGCAACCGGGTCGACGTCCCCGAGTTCCATCCCGCCTGGCACGAGCTGATGCGCGTCGGAGTCGGCTTCGAACTTCACTGCTCGCCCTGGAAGGACCCGCGGCCGGGCGCCCACGTCGCCCGCGGCGCCGCCTTCATGTGCATGTCACAGGCCGAGGCGGGGATCGGCTGCCCGATCTCGATGACCTACTCGGTGATCCCAGCGCTGCGGACGCAGCCGGAGCTGGCGGCCGAGTGGGAGCCGCGCTTCCTCTCGGCTACCTACGACCCGCGCAACGCGCCGGCGCCGCAGAAGGCTGGAGCGCTGGCCGGGATGGGGATGACCGAGAAGCAGGGCGGGACCGACGTCCGCGCCAACACCACCGTCGCCAGCCCGGTCAACGGCGGCGGTCCCGGCGCCGAGTACGAGCTGACCGGCCACAAGTGGTTCATGTCGGCGCCCCAGTGCGACGCCTTCCTCGTCCTCGCCCAGGCCGACGGCGGCATCTCCTGCTTTCTCTTCCCGCGCTGGACGCCCGACGGCGAGCGCAACCGCTTCCGCCTGCAGCGGCTGAA